>ERZ826613.3937-NODE-3937-length-11645-cov-2.580673_pt1 | contig 11645 bp, 10 predicted proteins | sample MGYA00519925_ERZ826613 | MGnify/ENA primary metagenome ERZ826613 (study PRJEB31778, sample SAMEA3449236) | human gut metagenome | biome: human gut; feature: human-associated habitat; material: faeces | place: United Kingdom | collected 2010/2012 ... | reverse complement strand
CCGGGCGACCGCCGCGTCAAATCCCGCGCCCAGCAGCATCGGCAGCACAACCGCCGCGCAGACCGTGCCGACGGCGGCCCTTCGATGGCTTTTGACCGCCCGGCAAATCAGCGCAATCCCAGCGGGAATCCAGATGAGCAGTCCGTTGTTGCGGATCTTGAGCAGCACAAAGCCCGCAAGCATCATCCGCAGCACAAAACCCCGGCTGCCGAAATAGGACGCGTCTTCCAGATACCGAACGCGCACCATTTCGCAGAGCATCAGCAACATGGCGTAACTGTACGGCACATCCTTGAGAATGACCGTGATATTGTCGCAGTATACCGTGCCCAGCGCGCACACCGCCAGCGAAAGCGCCCTCAGCCAGACCGGCGCGCAGAGCCTGCGCATGAGCATCTGACTGTAACCGACAACCGCCGCCCCAAAGACGGCCTGAGCCAGAATATAGAGGAACACGCCAAGATTGCCGCTGCCCAGCAGCCGCCCCGCGCCGATGCACAGCTTGATCAGCGCCGTGCCGAACGTCGGATGATCCGCGTTCCACGGCTCCCAGCCCAACGCCTGCCGAAACTGCGACGCGGTATCCGAGTTCATTGCGACCGGATAGCTGACCGCCAGATGCGGCAGCCAGCACAGCAGAACAACGGCCGTGCAGAACAGCATCGTATGCGCCCGATACGCGCTCAGCAGCGCGCCGTTTTTTGCCGGGCGCACATCCAGCCGTCCATCCAGCCCGGCTTCCAGCAGGCGGAAAAGCAGCTCAAACAGGCTCGCCATGCCCAGCGCCAGGACGACTGCTTTAAGCGTCTGACTGCCGGACAGAAACGGCTGATTCAGGCTGTCCGTGTTGCTCACGCTGACCGCAACCACCTGCCACGCGCCCATCATCAACGCCGCCAGCTTCACGCGGCCGCTTGACCGGGTCAGCTTTTCATCCGCCCATTCAAGTGCCAGAAAGCCCGCCATCGCCGCCAGCGCCACCGCGCCGCTCGTCCCGGTCAGGGATTCGCCGAGGTTGACGTAGTTGTTGCCGCTGCGCAGATTCAAATCCATAAACATCGCCCACGCCGTCAGCACGGCGCGCAGCGCGTTTTTAGCTTTCACGGTTTTCATTTATTCTTCGTCACGTAGACCGCCGATGCGACAGGCACATCCTGCTCCGCGCCGGACTTCGTATAGGCGCCGTCTGCCGGAAGGGTGATGGCCTCGCCGACCAGATAGAACGTCAGCACATCGCCCGCCTGCACCTCGTCCGACGTGGAGAGGACGACATACATCGCGTCCTGCCAGATGCCGGTGGAAGGATTGGTGACGCAGATCAGCGCGCACGGTCTGCCGTCATAATCGGTGAAATCCATAACTTTGCCGCGCAGAATAAACCGCTTGCCGACGTATTTCGCCGGATCCTGAGCAAGATCGTCATAGCTCAGCGCAATCATCTTCTGCCGGAACTGCGCAATCTGCTCGCGCTGCGTCCATTCGCGGGTGAGGGTGATCGTGCGGGTGGTCTGCGCGAAACCTTCCGCTTTGACGCGCAAAGTGAAGGTTTCCGTGCCTGCCTCTTCCATAAACACGCGGACGGCAAACGCGCCGTTTTTGCCCGCCTTGACGTTGGTGTTCGTTCCCTTGCCGTCGATATACACGGTGGCGTTCGGTTCGGTCACGCCGCGCACGGTCACGTTTTCTCCGGTGAACGTCGTGTCCTCCGGTTCGGTGATGTCAAGCCGTGCGTCCGGCATTTCATAGCGAATGGTGAACAGCGCGGTATCCTCGCCCGCGGTCACAACGACCTCGACGTCGCCCTCTTCCGGCAATTTCACCTTGACGGAGAAACTTCCGTCCTTTTTCGTGCTCGTTTTGGCGATCTGCTTCCCGTTCGCTTCCACCCGGATTTCCGCGGAGGGCGCCGCTTCGCCGGAAAGGGTGAGCTGCGCCGAAGCCGTGAATGCCGGAACGCCGTCCAGCTTCAACGCCCCGCTCGTTTCCACCTCGGCTTCGCCGACGACGGGTTCGGGCGTGGCGGTCGGCTGCGGCGTGGCGGTAGCCTGCGGGGTCGGCGTCGCCTCGCTGACGGAGGACAGCAGCTTCACACCCTCCAGCAGCCGCTCCATGCGCGCGTCGTCATCCGCGTCCGGTTCGCGCCCCACAATGGTCTGCTCGATCATGTACAGCCTGCCGAGATGCAGCGTCGCATAGCGCAGACTGTACACCGGCATGGAGGCATACATCGCCGAACTGGTCAGCCGCACGCACGCGGGCGTAGTGTCCACATAAGCGCAGGTTTCATACAGCCCGCTCATCTCAAACTGCGCCAGGAAGGACAGCCGCTGCTCCTGCGTCAGCTCGTCCATATCCTTCACATCGCCAAACTTTCCCGCGTCCGTCACGCTGACGGCAATCTGCCCGCCGTCGTTCGGGATGACCTCCATCACAATGCCGGAGGCCACATAGCTGGCCAGCACGGCCTCGCTGCTCGTCCCCAGCGATTTCAGCAGCTCTTCGTGCTCGCTCAGATTGGTCTGCGTCAGCACGGTTTCATCTTCCCGCTGCGTATAGCGGAATCCTTCGTAAGGGAAAACATAGGTCGCCGTCTGCGCCAGCGCGCCTGCGCCCATCGCAAGCAGCGCGGCGCAAAGCAGCGCGCAAACCTGTTGCTTCATGAGAAAACCTCCTTTATGCGGTCTTCAAATCCCTGCCGCGGGCCGTGAGCATCGCCATGGAAAACATCATCACGGCGTTCATCGGCGACATCGCCCCCAGCGGTTCGCTCTCCATCAGGGAGGTCAGCAGCGCCGCCACGACGATCATCGCCAGCACGCGGTCTCCGGCATGCGCGCGCCCCTTTGGCGCGAAGAAAGCGCGGCACATCGGCCCCGCCATCGAGGCGAAGAAACAGCAGAGCAGCGCAAAACCGATCAGGCCGTAATTGGTGATGAAGCCCAGATATGCGTTGTGCGTCGTCATGCCGTCCGTAATCGCGCTGATCTTGCCCAGGCCGAAACCGATCACCATGTTCTTCGGCTCTTCCAGCCACGCGGCGATCACCTTGCCCCAAATCGTCGTGCGGTCTGTAAACGTCATATCGCCGAAGCCGCGTCCCAGCAGCTCCTGCTTATCTGCGGCCTGCGGCTCATCCGGCTGCTGCGCTTCTTCCGCGACAGCCGACGCAAAAACCGATGCTTCCTTCTTGCCGCTCAAAACCGACTCGTAATGGCGGATAGCCGAATCCGTCATCACCGCCGCGCCCATATAGCCGCCGACGAGCACCGCGACGCCCGCCGCGACAGCAGCCAGCTGGCGCAGACTCTTTTTGGGAATCGCCGTGCTTCCCGCAACCACGCCGTAGCAGCCGACCGCCCATGCGCCCAGCATCGAATAGCGCGCGGTTCGGCTCTGGGAAAGCACAACGACCGCCGCCATCATCAGGGAGGGAATCAGGTGCGCCAGTTTGGCCAGCGGATGCCTGCGCCGCACCACGCCCAGCAGGCTCATCAGGGTGCAGCACACGGCGAACATGCCGGTCGTGTTATAGTGAAAACCGGCGGAGAGGAAATACATGTTTTCGTAAATGCCGAAAGGCGTTTCGGAAAGCTCCGTGCCGAACGTCTGTACGGTGAACGCGCAGTAGAGCAGCAGCGCGCCCATCACAAAGGACAGCGCGGCAAACAGCGCGCCGGCCACGTCCAGCAGCATTTCCCGCCGCTGTACCGTCTCCTCCGTGATCAGCGCATATACACCGAAGAACGCCACCATGCAGTGGAACCAGTCGTTGGCGTTGATCGCCGTCAGGCCGAAACGGATGCCGAACGGCACGACGATCCACGCGTAAAGCAGCACCAGAAAGCGGATATCCGCATGCGGCTCAAGCTTTCTCTCCTGTGCCCGGCAGAGGCGGAGCAGGCAGAGCGCGCCGCCCCAGGGCAGAACCACAAAGCAGTTAAACGCGGCAATCGAATCGACATACCACGCCAGCACGTCGGTGGAAAGGAAGCTGTAACTGACAAACGCAACGAACAGGAATACGCTTTCATTCTGCGCGATGGAAAGCAAAGCGCCGCGAATCTTTTGTGCTCTTGTTTGATTGAGACTCATTCCATTCTCCTTGCACTCAAAAATCCAAAAAGGGCGGGGAGGATTACTCCTCCACGCCCAGCACATCGACGACAGCCGGGCTTTCCGGCGCGGCAACGATTTCCTGCGTTTCATTCACAGGCTGATTTTCGGCCTGATTGACCGGCTTGCGCGGTCCGCGGCGGCGGTTGCTGCGGCGGCGGTTGTTCGGCCTGTCGCTCTGCGGCTTTTCGGCGCTCTTTTCAGGGCGCTCCGGCTGGTTTTTCAGCATGATGACCACGCGGCGGTTCGGCTCCTCGCCCTCCGAATGGGTGGTCACAGCCGGATGATTTTGCAGCGCGGTGTGCAGCACGCGGCGCTCATACGGGTTCATCGGTTCGAGCACAACCCTGCGCCCGGTCTTAACCGCGCGGTTGGCCATGCGCTGCGCCAGACGGCGCAGACTGTCTTCGCGCTTGGCGCGGTAGTTTTCGGTATCCAGCGTGACGCGGATATAGCCCTCGCGGCCCTTGTTCACCTGAAGGCTGGTGAGATACTGGAGCGCGTCGAGCGTCTCGCCGCGGCGGCCGATGAGAATGCCCAGCGTGTCGCCGATCATGTGGATAGAGAGGTTATCCGCCTTGCTTTCGTCCACATAAACGTCCACCTTCACGCCCATGCGGTCGGTCACGTCCATCAGGAATTTCTGCGCGCGGCCCGCCGGGGTATCTTCCGGATGGATGACGGGCGGCTCGGTCGGCGCAAAGGTCTCAGCGGGAACCATCGGCGCGAAATCGCGCTTCTCGCCCTCTTCGCGGGCGGGGCGCGGCGGGCGCGGTTTGCGCTCACGCAGCGGCTTCAGCGCTTCCGGCTTCTTTTCCGGCACGGCCTCAGCTTTCGGCTTCTCCTGACTGATTTCCGGCTTGGCCTCGGCCTTCGGCGCGGCCGGCTTGACCTCCGGTTTGGCCTCGGCCTTAGCCGGGGCGGTCTTCGGGGCTTCCGGTTGGCTCACGGGCTTCGGCGCTTCCGCCTTGGGGGCGGCGGGCTTGGCGGGTGCGGGCTTCGGCGCGGCCGGCTTGGCGGCGGACTTCTTTTTCTGATCGCTCAGGCTGAAGCTGCCCAGCAGGTCGCTCAGACCGTGGTCGTCCTCGCGCTCGTCGTCCATCACGGTCAGACGCACGCAGGCGGGCTTGCTGCCGAACAGACCGAACAGGCCCTTCGCGCCCTCCTGAAGTACATCGACGTGAACGTCGGCAATGGTGACGCCCAGCTCAGCCAGACCGTTGTCGATGGCCTCCTTCGTCGTTTTGCCGGTAAATTCCTTGATTTTCATCAGATGCCAACCTCCTCAGCCTTGGCCGCCTTGCGGTCCTGCTGCTCAAAGTACTTGTTGAAGCAAATCTGTTCGACGATGGCGTAGATGTTGGAAACCACCCAATAGAGGGCAAACGCGGAGTTGTAGCTGGCGCAGAAATAGAGGGACATGAAGGTCATCACGTAGATCATCATCTTCTGACTGCCCGCCTGAGAGGGATCCATCGCGGTGTTATTCATGGTCAGCTTCTGCATGAAGATCTGAGAAACGACGGAGAGAATCGGCAGCAGGAACCAGCCGTTGCCCTCCTGATAGATGCTGAAACGAATCAGGCCGAGGATGTTCAGGTTGCCCAGACCCGCAACCGGCGCGATATACGGCGCATAGGTCGCGGAGCCGATGAACGGGGTCACCACGTCGGTGATGTAAGTCGTCAGATCGGACGCGCTGGCAAAGCTGAGCGCCTGCGGAATCACGCCGTCGGCGAAGAGCTTGGCGCTCACGTCGTTCCAGACCTTGTAATCCACCAGGCGGAGGGACTGCACGTCCGGCATGTAGGTGGCAAACGGGCTGTCCGGCATCCAGAGGTTCTTGATCCACAGGAACGGCTCAACCAGCGTGTGCGGGTCGATCTCCGGGTTGTGGTAGAAGGTCAGGAACTGGGAGACGAGCTGCTCGTTGGCGAACGTGCGCAGCGCGTAGAACATCGCGAAGAGGATGACCATTGAAATGAGCATCGGCAGGCAGGAGCCCATCGGGTTGATGCCCTCCTTGCGGTACAGCTCCTGGAGCTTCTGGTTGAGCTTCTCCTGATCGTCCTTATATTTTTCCTGGAGAGCGGCCGCCTTGGGCTGGATGGTCGTCATGCGCATGGTGGAGCGGCGGCTCTTGAGGTTGAGCGGCATGACCACCAGCTTGATGAGAATGGTAAAGACGATGATCGTCAGCGCGTAGTTGTTGATGAACGTGTGCAGCGCTTTGATGAGCGTGAGCAGCAGCGAATTGAGAAAACTCATGGACGAAACGTCCTCCTTGCATCAAGAATTGTCCTCGGCCTTCTTGCCGGAATGAACGGCCTTTCCCGCCGGGGGATAAACGACTTTTTTGTCAGCTGTTTTCGATTTTCGGTTTCGTTTCGGGGGCACGGGATCATAAAAGCTCCCCTTATAGAGGGGCTGGCAGCGCAGCAGCCGCCGGATGGCCAGATAACTGCCGTAAATCGCGCCGTGCCGCTCGATGGCCTGCATCGCGTAGGTGGAGCAGGTCGGCGTAAACGGACAGCAGGGCGCGTGCATCGGGCTGAGAAACCGCCGGTAAAAGCGGATCAGCGCCAGCAGCAGGCGCCTGATCACGGCTGAGCCGCCGCCTTTGCGGCAGGCTGACGCCTGTTCTGCCCGTCCGGCAGAAGCAGGTTCTGTTTGCGCAGCAGGTACTGCATGGAACGACCCAGCTTCTCAAACTCCGCCTCGGCAGACGGCTGGCGGGCAATGAACACATACAGCCCCGGCTTCATATTGGGCAGCAGCGGCACGCATGCGGCGCGCAGACGGCGCTTGATGCGGTTGCGCTGCACCGCGCAGCCGAGCTTTTTGCCCACCGAGAAGCCCACCTTGAGCGCCGGGCCGCGCACATAGAGCAGCACCATTTCCCGCGCTCCGGCGGACGAGCCCCGGCGATAGACGTATTTGAACTGCGCGTTCTTTTTCAGGCTGTAAGTTCTTTGCAAATTAACAACGCTCTCCTCGGTTGACGCCAAAAACGGCAAATGAAAGAAAAAGGCCCGCTCCCGGTCTTTGCCGGGCCGGACCGAACGCTTTGGGATAAGCCCAAAACGGGTGCCGCCGATTGGCGGGCGCTGATTGTGAGTTCAATCAGACGGGATTGGAAACGGTCAGCTTCGCGCGGCCGCGGGCGCGGCGGCGGGCAAGAACCTTGCGGCCGTTCTTGGTGGACATACGGGAACGGAAGCCATGCACCTTCGCGCGCTGGCGCTTCTTGGGCTGATAAGTTCTGACAGACGATGCCATTGTTACACACTCCTATCATCAAGTGAATTTGAACAAATGTAGAATCGCGCCGCGGCAGGCGGCACGTTGTTCCATGCGAAAGCGATTATAGTATACTTCACCCGCCGCGTTGAAGTCAAGAAGAATTTCCTGTAAAAAGCGGATAAAACCATATTTTCCGCGAAATCCGGCTTCATCGGGCGTCAGACGCGGAAAAAGGCGGAACATCCCGCCTTTTTCCAAGTTTCCGCCCGAACCGTCAGGCTTTTCGTTTTTGGCCAAGCAGCGCAAGCGCCGCCGTGCAGAGCGCGCAGAGCGCCAGCAGGCGCAGCGGCCTTGCGTCGTCCCCTGTCTTGGGCAGGTTCGACGTATCCGGCTTCGGGCTGACCTGAATTTCCGCCGTCAGCACCCGGCCGTCGTATGCGCCGCCCCGAAGCGCGACGGAAACCGTATGATTTCCTTCGCTGAGCCGATTGAGATAATCCCTGTGAATCGTCAGCAGGATGGAGCCGTTCTCCACGTCGTAATCCGCGCTGTCAAGCGGACTGCCGTCCACGGATACGGATTTGAAGTTCCCCGCGTCGAACCCGGAAATGCCTTCGCCGATATGCAGAATCAGGTTCTCCTGCGCCATATTTTCCATGTAGGCCGCGCTTCCGCGCATCCGAATTTTCGGATCGGGCGCCGGGGTCGGCGCAGGCGTGGCTGTCGGCGCAGCCGTCGGCGTGGCTGTCGGCGTAGCCGTCGGTGTCGCCGTCGGGGTTGGCGTCGGCGTCGCTGTCGGCGTGGCTGTCGGAGTCGGAGTTGCCGTCGGGGTTGGCGTCGGCGTCGGCGTGGGAGCCGCGATCGTGAAGCTGGTATTGTAACTCGTATTTACAGATAGAGAACGATTTACAACACCGCCAGCCGAAGGGTACAGCACATCGCCTTTCACATCCGTCACCCGGTAACGCCCCGGCTTCAACGTATAGGGAATCAGAATGCCCAGCTGATGCTCTATCATTTTTCCCTGCTCATTAAACCGCGCATACGAAATTGCAGGGTCCCGATCGATCGTTGGATTGGTCACCACCGTCGGTTCGTTGGTATCCTCGTTCGTGATTGTGAACGAAACGTTGCTCAGCGATACATCGTCTATGGTCATATCCGGTGACGGCGGATTTGCTGTCGCGTTCATCGCAAACAAAATCCGCAGCTGCCCGCTCTCGGGGCCCGGCTGCCCCGGCTCCACGCCGACGATGCTCAAATCCCCCTGCACACAGCCCGACAGCAGAAGCAAGGCCCCCAGCAGGAGGAGCGCAAGCGCCGCCCGTTTTCCTCTATTCTTCATGGCCTGACGTCCCTTCTTTGTTATAACCATATTTATCATATTCATTATAGCGGCCCATAACGCCGGTGTCAATCCAATTTCCGTTCATTTTTCTTTGCGCCCCGTTTTCGTTTTTCCGCTGTCTTGACTTTATCCCGCCAAACAGCGTATAATAAGGCCAAATTGGGGTTTTGCCATCGGGTTTCGCTGGCATGCCTTGCCGATTTCCGCGCGTGCGCGCGTTTTTCCATCCACTTTATAAGGAGGCGTATTCTTTTATGCGTCGTATTGGTGTTTTGACTTCCGGCGGAGATTCTCCGGCCATGAACGCCGCCGTCATGGCGGTTGCGAAATCCGCGCGCTACTATGGCATGTCCCTCATCGGCATCAAGCGCGGCTACAACGGCACGCTCTGCAAGAGCCACCACATCGAGGATGACATGGTCGAACTGGATCTGGATACCATTCTGGATATCGCCGACCAGCCGGGCACGTATCTGCGCACCGCGCGGTGTCTCGACTTCCTGCGCCCCGAAATGCGCGTACACGCGGCCAACAACATCCGCGAAATGGGCATCGAGGGCATCGTCGTCATCGGCGGCGACGGCTCGTATCACGGCGCGATGGGTTTGTGTGAGCTGGGCATCCCCTGCGTGGGCATCCCCGGCACCATCGACAACGACTTGGCCTATACCGAGATGACGCTGGGCTATGACACCGCCGTCAACTCCTGCATCGACGATATCCGCTCCATCCGCGCGACCAGCCGCTCCCACGACCGTCCGGGCGTGGTGGAGGTCATGGGCCGCCACTGCGGCGATATCGCGCTGAAAGCCGCCGCCGGTTCCGGCGCGGAAATCTGCCTCGTGCCGGAGGTGTCGTGGTCGATTCAGGAAGCCGCCGACCGCCTCTCCCGTCTCATCGACATGGGCAACCCGCGCGCAACCGTCGTCGTCGCCGAGGGCGCGTGGGATTCCATGCAGCCCGCCGACTGGCGGCGCTACCTGATCGAGTCCGGCGTAAAGGGCATTCACGAAGACGACCCGATCAACACCGAAAAGCTCGCGCTGCTGCTCAAGCATAAATGCAAGTGCGAAGCGCGCCCAACCGTGCTCGGCTATACCCAGCGCGGCCGCACGCCATCCGCTTACGACAGCTGGTTTGCCTTTGAAGCGGGCAACCTCGCCGTCAATCTGCTCCGCAACGGCATCGGTAATCAGGTCATCGGCATTAAGGATGGCCGCGTCTATTACCTGCCCATCGCCGAAGCCCTCAAGCAGAAGCGTGAGTTTAACCTTTCCCTGTATAATATGATCAATTCGCTGTAATCCGGGTATCGATGGGGCTGTTCATGTGCAACAGCCCCATTCTTATCCAAAGCGGCCTGAGGCCGCCCGCACTTCCGCCAAAGTCTGCAAGTCCCAACGTCTTGCGCACGCGGATCTTTTTATGCTGTTTCCCATAATTCAAAAAGCGGCCTGAGGCCGCCCGCGCTTCCGCCAAAGTCTGCAAAATCCGACGTTCCGCTCGCGCGGGTCTTTTTTACGCCACTTCCCATGATTCAAAAAGGAGCATCCCATGTTTGCCAGAAACCAATGCTTTGAAATGACCTGCGAATCCTTCGGTCAGGATGCTCAGGGCGTCTGCCGCCATGAGGGCATCGCCGTATTCGTTCCCGGCCTTCTTCCCGGCGAACGCGCGCTGGTGCGCATCGTCAAGCCGGAAAAGCGCTACGCTTTTGGCCGCATGGAAAAACTGCTGGAAAAAAGCCCTGACCGCACCGAGCCGTTCTGCCCGATCTATAAACGCTGCGGCGGCTGCGTCTGCCAGCACATGACCTACGAAGCCTCTCTCGCTTTCAAGCGTCAACAGGTGCAGGATCTTTTGGCGCGCGTCGGCGGGCTTTCCATCGAAGTGCCGCCCGTTCTGGGCATGGAGCATCCCTTCGGCTACCGCAATAAGGGCGCATACCCCGTCGCGCAGACAGACGGCGCACCTGCCTGCGGCTTCTTCGCGCCGCGCAGCCACGATCTCGTCCCCCTGCCCGAAAACGGATGCGCCATTCAGGGCGAGAATTCCGCCAAGGCCACGCAGGCCGTGCTGACGTGGATGCGCCAGCACAACGTGCCCGCCTACGACGAGCTGACCGGGCGCGGCCTCGTCCGCCACATCATGACCCGCTCGACCACCTCCGGTGAGCTGATGGTCGTCGTGGTCGTCACCCGCGCGGACATCCCAAAGGCTGACCGCCTGGTTGAGCTTTTGCGCGCCGTCGTTCCCGGTCTGTGCAGCGTCTGCCTGAGCGTCAACAGCCGACGCACCAACGTCATCCTCGGCACGGATATCCGCGTGCTCTGGGGCAAAGCCGCGATGGAAGACACGCTCTGCGGTCTGCATTTTGCCGTGTCGCCGCTCTCCTTCTTCCAAGTCAACCCGAAACAGACCGAAAAACTATACGGCCTTGCGTTGGATTACGCCGGTCTGACCGGAAACGAAACCGTTGTGGACGCTTACTGCGGCGCGGGAACGATCTCCCTGCTGCTGGCTCAGAAAGCGAAAAAAGTCATCGGCATTGAAATCGTGCCGGAGGCCATCCAAAATGCCAACGAAAACGCCGCGCGCAACAACATCGCCAACGCCGAGTTCCTCGTCGGCGCGACGGAAGAGCTGCTGCCCCAACTGGTCGCCGACGGCCTTCGCCCCGACGTCATCGTGCTCGATCCCCCGCGTAAGGGCTGCGACCCCGCCGTTTTACAAGCCATCGTCGCCGCCGCGCCCAAACGCGTGGTCTATGTCTCCTGCGGCGCACCGACTCTTGCCCGCGACGCCAAGCTGCTTGCCGAGGGCGGCTATGCCACCGAAAAGGTTCAGTGCGTCGATATGTTCTGCTGGACGGGCGCGGTGGAGACGGTTATGTCATTGGTCCAACAAAATCCGGATGATATCGTCAAGGTCGGCATCGACG
>ERZ826613.3936-NODE-3936-length-11646-cov-3.771547_pt1 | contig 11646 bp, 9 predicted proteins | sample MGYA00519925_ERZ826613 | MGnify/ENA primary metagenome ERZ826613 (study PRJEB31778, sample SAMEA3449236) | human gut metagenome | biome: human gut; feature: human-associated habitat; material: faeces | place: United Kingdom | collected 2010/2012 ... | reverse complement strand
GTCTCAAGGCTGCCCGTCGCGCACCTCAGTTCAGCAAGCGCTGATATATCCCAATATTGTTTTCAAAAGCCCGAGATCCACTGGATTTCGGGCTTTTTTTATTCGGCGTCGCTTTTGTCCGTGACAGCCCTTTCTGGAATTTAAGGGTCAAGCCGGAGAGAATACACTTCAATACGCATTCCTTGCTTTAGGGAAAATTACTTAAAACAAATTGCGTTTTCTTCCATTTTTCGGTATCATGCATTTCAAGGATGGGTGCATTGCTGGATCCGGGCAGGTTCGGCTGTGCGAAATTTTGTTGGGAGCAAAGAAAATTAGGAGGCTGCATTGTGTATAGCGACCAATGGCTGCAAGACAAATCGTTACATAAAACAGCTGCAGTTGAAATCAATTCGACAACCAATGTTCAATATTGGTAGAACGAAAATGAACAACTTGTTGGTGTATGTGTAAATTTTGAATTGGCGGACGATGTTCATTACGAACTGAATGCTGAAAACTGGTTTCGATTTCTGAGAGAGGTATTGTTTATTGCGCCAAGCAGTAATTGCGTTGTACCTTTCCGTGACTTCCTTAACACTGCAGCCCCGCAAGTTGACTTCGGAATGGTTCTTGATGCGAAACGCATCGAATAAAAAAAGGTGGCTTTTCATGATTGTGATATTGATGATTGGGATTGAGTGATCCTGACGGAGGAATGGAAGCCGAACAGCCATGACCATTGGTCATGGCTGTTCGGCGAACTGCGAAGGCTTTTCGCTATGAAAGCTGTTTTCGTTAAATTTCATCAAGCTTGTATTTATGCCTTTGCGCTCCTTATGCCTTTGCGCTCCGCAGCACTGCACATATACACCGTATTTTCCCGCTTTGGCTTCCAGCGAGTGGCCGCATTGTACGCAATGCTGCCCTTTTTACTGTTCCTATAAAAATATTCTTCTATCATGTCGATGTCAACGGGCAGCGTTTTACGGCAAGCGGGATAACCTGCGCAGGCCAGAAAAAATTTTCCGCTCTTGCTCTTTATCAGTTTCATCGGTCTGCCGCAGCTTGGACATTTTTTGCTTGTCCGCACGTAGCTGGCAAAAGTGTCGGCGTTCGTTTCTTCGTTTGCATCGGCGTCTATGGTTGTGCATTGATCCGTTGTTCTGCTCATCTCTAGAAATCCGTAGAGAGATTTCGCTGTGCGTGTCCCTTGTGTAAGTGCGTGCGTTCGAAACGAAAGGCTGGGTATATTTTTTGTACTTTTTTATCCTAAAAAAGGGTTGAAAAGGGTTGCGCTTAACCGAGTTCTTCACCCAAAGACGCGAAATCCCCGGAACCGTCCGGTTCCGGGGATTTTTCCGTGTCCAAAGAGTTGGGGCGGCCGTGCGGCCGCCCCGGTGCATTTGTATATTTATTTCTCTGCTTCATCAGCGGAGGCTTCCGGTTCGGCGTTTTCCGTCGTCCCGGGGCGAGCGCGGCGCGGCCGCATTTTGCCGAGCAGACGGTTGATGTGCTTTTCAATGTCCTGCGACAGCTCGGCGGCCTTTGCCGCCACTTCTTCGGCGGCTTTGGGCGCGGCAGACTGCGTGTCATTGCCGGCCTCCGCCTCCGCTTCCGCCGGGGCGTCCGGCTCCTGCGTGGGCAGGATGCCCTCCGGCTGCTCCGGCTGGGCGAGGATCGCCTGGAGCAGCTCCATGTCCGTCATGATGCGTTCAGACTCGATGCCAAGCTCCTTCGCGTCGTGCTCAAGCACGGCAATGAGCAGGTCGTAGTAATCCCCCTCGCACTTGAGCGCCTTGGCGATCTGCGGCAGCGTCTTTTCGTGGAACGTGCGCAGTGAGCCCTCGTCCTGGCCGAGGTACTCGAGCAGCTGCTGGCGCGCCGTGTCCTCGGACATGGTGCGGTCGATATAATATGTGCTGCCGTAGAGCCCATAGAGCACGCGTTGGGCGTCAAAGTAGCCGAGGCGCATGTTCTGACGGCTCTGCTCGGCGTCGAAATTCAGAATGTTACCGAGATCGACCGTCGGGCCGATCGTCGTCACGTGCACGTCGTCCGGGATGCGGAAGCGCTTTTCAATGCCGAAGCCGAAGATGCGCAGGGCGATGATGTCCTTGCAGCCGTTTTCCACCAGCGCGTGGATGGGTACCACGTCCTGCACGCCGCCGTCGGCGTAATACTTGCCGCCGAGCTTTTCCAGCCGGAATGCCGGCAGGTATGCGCTCGCGAGCAGCATGTCGCACAGCTCATCCTTGTCGAGATCGGAGGCTTTGAGCTCCAGCTCCTGATGGTCGGTCAGGGAGTAGGTGACGATGAAAAAGTCCGTGTCCGAGTGACAGACTTTGTCTGCGTCCACGACCTCGGCGACCCATTTGCGCAGCGGCGTCACGTCGAAGCCGCGGTTGCGCACAATCTCGGCCACACTGCGCAGCGTGCTCTTGAGTTCGGAGAGCGGGATGTCGCGGTTCATGAGCCGGCGCATTTCCTCGTCGTCCACGTCCATGACCTGGGAAAAGTGAATGTTGTTCCAGACGTTCTCGGCTTTTTCGAGATCGTCCATGACGATCATGGCGCCGTTGAGCGCGCCGACGGACGTGCCGGACACGGCGGAAAAGCGGATGCCCGCCTCGCGCAGGGCCTTCCACGCACCGATCTGGTAGGCGCCTTTCGCACCGCCGCCCTCGAGCGCCAGACCATAGGTTTTGTTACGATCCAGTTTCAGTTCCATGTCGGTTCTCCAATCTGTAGATTTTTGCGGCATGGGGCGGCAGGTCAAATGCGCCCACGCCGTCATGCAGGACAATGTGGGTATCGTCAAAGCAGCCTGCGGCGCAGTCATACTCGCTGCGCACGAAGGCGAGCCGCGTCTCTTCGCATAGGCCCGCGCCGGGGCAGGTGAGCTCTGCGTGGCAGTGCACCGGGTGTGCTGCGCGGTTGACGATCAGCAGCAGCGCCTCGTCCTCCGCCTCCTCGCCGAAGGCGTCCCGCCCGTCCGCGATGACGCGCAGAATGCACAGCACGTCGCCCGCCGGGGCAAACACGGCGACTTCGCCGCGTGTGAGCGCCGGGTGCGCATGGCGCAGGGTGGTCAGCTGCGCGTACCACTGCAGCATCTGCGTGTCGCACATCTGCAGCGGCGCGCGGTTGAACGGGTCGCACAGGCCCTGCATACCGGCTTCGTCGCCGTAGTAGATCGACGGGATGCCCGGCAGCCAGAACTGCACGGCCGCCGCCAGGACCTGCAGCTGCGCGCCGCGCGCGGCCATTGCGTCCGTAATTTCGAGCGCCGCAAGCTCCGCGCGTGTGCGGCTGCGGGGGTCAAAGTCCAGCGCCAGCGCCGAGCGCGTGCGCGCCACGTCGTGGCTCGCCGTCAGATTCATGAGCGCGTAGTACAACGGCTGCGGATAGTTCAGCCGCTGGCTCAGCAGCAGATCCGCCAGCGTGCGCGCCGTGCTGCGCCCGGTCAGAAACGCGACCAGAGCGTCGCGCAGGGGATAGTTCATGACGCTGTCGAGCGCGTCGCCGAGCGCGTACTGCCGCCGCTCGCCGTAGCTGACCTTCGTCACGGCGTCCTCCCAGACCTCGCCGAGAAGCACACTGTCGGGGTCCGCCGCTTTGGCAGCGGCGCGCATGTCGCGCAGCACATCGTCCGGCAGCTCGTCGGCCACGTCCAGCCGCCAGCCGGACGCACCGTCGCGCAGCCACGCTTTGACAACGCTGCGCTCGCCGGTGATCATATATTTGCGCCAGTCGGGGTTGGCGGCGTTGATGGCGGGCAAGTCCTTAAAATCCCACCAGCATTTGTAGTCGTCCGGGTAGTGCGCAAAGCTGTACCAGCGCGCATAGACGGAGCTGCGGCTGTTGTAGGCGCCGCAGCCGGGATAGTGCCGGAAGCGGTTGAAGTAGCGGCTGTCGGCGCCCGTGTGGGCGAACACACCGTCGAGCACAATGCGGATGCCGCAGTCCGCCGCGGCCGCGCAGAGCTTTTTGAAGTCCGTGTTCGTGCCGAGAATGGGATCGATCTTCCGGTAATCGCCGGTGTCGTACCGGTGGTTGGAGGCGCTCTCGAAGATCGGGTTGAGGTACAGCACCGTCACGCCGAGCTTCTGCAGGTAGTGCAGCCGGTCGGCGATGCCGCGCAGGGTGCCGCCATAGAAATCGATGGGTGCGTATTCGCCCTCCGGCGTGTTGGCCTGCCACTCGACGGGTTCGTCCCAATCGGCGTGGTAGTGTACGGTCTGGCCCATGCGGCGGTGATGCTCCATGCCGCGCTGCGCGGTGGCGGAGCCGTCGCGCGCAAAACGGTCGGGGAAGATCTGATACATCACGCCGGTGCGAAACCACGCCGGGGTCGTGAATCCGGCGCGATAGACCGTCAGACGCCAGCCGTCGGTCGGCGCGTCACACAGCCGGGCGTGCCGGCCGTCCGGCGCGGCGCACAGCCAGCGGATGCCGCCGTCATTGCACGCGAGCCGAAAGCGGTAGCGCAGCGCCTGCGGCGCGGCGGGCAGGGTCACGGCCGCTTCAAACCCAGCGGCAGTCTGCGTCATCGCGACGGTGTCGCTGTACGCATCGCCGTAGATCTCCACGGCGGCGTCGAACACGAGCGCCTCCGTATCTGCGAAGGCGAGGCGCACGGACGCGCCGGTCTCCACTGCACCGATGGGGCTGCGGAAGGCCTCGTCGGCCGCGTCGTGCTTCGGCGTGGTGTCCTCCGGCAGCAGAAGCAGATACAGGTGCGCATAGTCCTCCGCCGAGCGCGTGAAGCTGAAGTCCTGCGACATGGCCTGCCGCTGCACGCGGCAGTAGGCGTCGTGATCGCTGTGATAAAGCGCGAGCGCACGGCGGATGGTGTCCGCCAGCTCGTAGGCGTTAAAGTTTGCAAACGAGAAGCCGGTGCCCTCGCCGGTGAATTGATTATACGGCTGCACACTGTCGCGCAGGCCGCCGGTCTCGCGCACGATCGGCAATGTGCCGTAGCGCATGGCGATCATCTGCGACAGGCCGCATGGCTCAAAGCTTGACGGCATGAGCAGAAAGTCGCTGCCTGCGTACACGCGGTGCGACAGCGCCTCGTCATAGCCGATGTAGGCGCACAGGCGGCCCTTATGCCGCCACTCGGCGCTGCGCATGAAGTCCTCGTATTCGGCGTTGCCGGTGCCGAGGAGCACGAACGCCATGTCCTGCTCATTCATGAGCTCGTCGAGCACGCACTGCACCAGGTCGAAGCCCTTTTGCGGCGTCATGCGCGTGACCATGGCGACGATGGGCGTGTGCGCGCCGATCTCGAGCCCGAGCTCCCGGCACAGTGCGGCGCGGCAGGCGGCCTTGCCGCTCAGGTCGTCGGCAGAGTAGGGCGCGGCGATGCCGCCGTCGTGCGCGGGGTCAAAGACGGCGGTGTCGATGCCGTTGAGAATACCGGACAGCTGGTGCTGCCGGGCGTTGAGAATCCCCTCGAGCCCCTCGCCGTAAGCCGCCGTGCGGATCTCGCCCGCGTAGCTTGGGCTGACGGTGTTGATGTGGTCGGCAAAGACACAGCCGGCCTTGAGCAGGTTCGCGCAGCCGTTGAGCTCCATGAACTCAGGCGTATAATAGCGCGCGTCGATGCCGAGCAGGTCCTGCACGAATTCGAAGGAGAACTTGCCCTGATAGGCGATGTTGTGGATGGTCAGCAGCGTCTGCATGCGCGACTGCATTCTGCCGGCGTACTGCGTTTTCATCAGCATGGGCAGCACGGCCGTGTGCCAGTCGTTGCAGTGCAGGATCTCGGGCGTAAAGTCCAGCCTTGGCAGCGCCTCCAGGATTGCGCGGGCGAAAAACGCATACTGCTCGCCCTCGGCCTCGCCGCCGCGATAAATGCGGTCGCCGAAATAAAACTCGTTGTCCACGAGGTAAATGACGATGCCGTCGAGCAGCAGCCGCTCGATGCCGACGTACTGGTGCCGCCAGCCGAGGTCGATATAAAAATCCGTCAGATGTGTGACCTGAGATGCGTACTTTTCCTTGATCACGCGGTGGTACGGCGTGATGATGCGTGCGTCAAAGCCGAGCGCGGCCAGACTTTTTGGCAGCGTGCCGACAACGTCCGCGAGACCGCCGGTCTTGGCCAGCGGCGCGCACTCGGCGGCTGCCAGCAGCACGCCGGGGAGGTCGCAGCGGCCTTTTTCGGCCAGCGCTGCGCGCAGTTCGGGTTTCATGGTGTTCCCTCCTTTACCGGGTCGTGAAGGTGAAGTATACGGTGGCAAGCTCCGGCAGCGTCACGCGCGCAGAGCAGGGGAGCGCGCCGAAGGGCACGTCCTCGCTGCGGATCTCGGGCGCGTTGTGTACGCCGGAGCCGCCGAATTCCTCGCTGTCGCTCGACAACAGCTCGCGCAGCACGCCGCGCTTAGGCAGACCGATGACAAAATCGTCATAGTGCACGGGCGTGAAGTTGCAGACGCACACGACTCGGCGGCCGTTGCGCGCCGTGCGCAGGAAGGCGATGGCGCTGCGCTCGGCGTCGTCCACGTTCAGCCATGTGAAGCCGTCCCAGCCGTCGTCGATGTCCCAGAGCGCGCGGCTGCCGCGGTAGCAGGCGTTGAGCGCGCCGCACCAGCGCTGCATGGCCTTGTGCATCGGGTAGTCGAGCAGCAGCCAGTCGAGCCCCTGCTTGTAGTTCCACTCGATGAACTGGCCGAATTCCGAGCCCATGAACGTGAGCTTCTTGCCCGGGTGCGCGAACTGATAGCCGTAGAGTGCGCGCAGAGTGGCAAACTTCTGCTCATAGGTGCCGTACATCTTGTCGAGCATCGACTTCTTGCCGTGCACGACCTCGTCGTGCGAAAACGCGAGGATGAAGTTCTCGGAGAAAGCGTACATCATTGAGAACGTCAGCTTGTCGTGATGATATTTGCGGAAGTAGGGGTCGAGCTCCAGATAGTCGAGCGTGTCGTGCATGAAGCCCATGTCCCACTTGAAGCTGAAGCCGAGGCCGCCGTCATAGGGTGGCTTCGTCACGCTGGGGTAGGCGGAGGATTCCTCCGCGACCGTCACGCAGCCGGGCCACGCCGTGAGCACGGCCGTGTTGAGCTTTTGCAGAAAGGCGACTGCGCCGAGGTTGATGCTGCCGCCGTCGCGGTTCGGCGTCCATTCGCCGTCGCGCCGGGCGTAGTTGAGATACAGCATCGAGGACACCGCATCCACGCGGATGCCGTCGATGTGATAGCGGTCGAAAAACGACATGGCCGATGAGATGAGAAAGCTCTGCACCTCCGGCATGGCATAGTCAAAAATGAGCGTGCCCCACTCCGGGTGCTCGGCCATGCGTGCATCCTTGCACTCGTAGAGCCGCGTGCCGTCAAAGCGCGCGAGCCCGTGTGCGTCCTTCGGAAAGTGCGCTGGGACCCAGTCCATGATCACGCCGATGCCGGCGCGGTGGAGCGTATCAACAAAGTACATGAAGTCCTGCGGCGTGCCGTAGCGGCTGGTGGGGGCGTAGTACCCGGTCACCTGATAGCCCCAGGAACCCTCGTAGGGGTATTCCGTCACGGGCAGCAGCTCCACGTGCGTGTAGCGCATCTCTCGGCAGTAGTCCGCCAGCTCGTCTGCAATCGAGCGGTACCACGGCAGGCCGGTCTCCGGCCTGCGCCAGGAGCCGAGGTGCACCTCGTAAATGCTCATCGGCGCGCGGTACACATCGCGCGCGGCGCGGCGGCGCAGATAGCTCCGGTCATGCCAGACGTAGCCCTCGAGCGCCCAGACCTTGGATGCGGTCGCGGGCCCGGTCTCGCAGTGCGCGGCAAAGGGGTCGGCCTTGAGCACCGTCTGGCCGTCGGGGCCGGTGACGGCATATTTATAGAGCGCCCCGTCGCGCAGACCGGCCACGGTCTGCACCCACGTGCCGTCCGGCAGGCGGTCCATTGGCGTTGCCGCCGTGTCCCAGTTGTTGAAATCGCCCACGAGCGCGACGCGCTGCGCGTGCGGCGCCCAGACGGCGAAGCGGTGCCCCGCCGCGCCGGAGAGCGCGTGGCAGCCGAACGTGCGGTAGGCGTGCACGGCCGCGCCGGTGTGAAATTCCTGCAGCTCCGGCTCCGGGATGGAGCCGGGCGCGCGTCCTGTTTTGTCCATGGCGCGCCTCCAATGTCCCAGTCTAGCACCATCATTATACCGTGCCCGGCATGAAATTCCAACAGTTTTTTGCTGCCTGGCTTTGACAACATGCCCCGCAGCCGCTATACTTGGGACAGACAGAATGTATTTGGGAGGCACGGTATGTTTACCTTCAATCACTTTAATTTCAATGTTCTCGATCTCGAGCGCAGCGTGCGCTTTTACCACGACGCGCTCGGGCTGGAGCCCGTGCGCACGAAGGACGCGGCCGACGGCTCGTTCCGGCTCGTGTTTCTGGGCGACGGACACTCGCCATTTCAGCTCGAGCTGACCGGCCTGCGCGACCGCACGCAGCCGTATGACCTCGGCGAGGGGGAGTTTCACCTCGCGTTTTCCGTGCCGGACATGGACGCCGCGCACGCAAAGCATGCGGCCATGGGCTGCATCTGCTTTGAAAATCCCGGCATGGGCATCTACTTTATCGAGGACCCGGACGGGTACTGGATCGAGATCGTGCCGGAAAAATGAGCCTGCGCATGGGGGAGACGCGAAAGCGCCTCCCCATTTTTGCGCCGGAGGCAGGGGCTGCGTGGTTGCATTTTGCTTGAAAATGATGTAAATTGGAAGGCGTAGGAAACAGGAGGGGGACGGATATGGGATTCTTAAGGAGCAAAAAGGGGAGCATTATCAGCGATTATTTCTGCGCTGCAGACGACATCGGGCCGTTTTCCAGGGGCGATGTCGTGGAGATCGCGCTGTATGCCGACCATCTTGAGTTGACGAGAAAGAGCGTCGGGAAGAAAGCGGCGGCGGTGGCCCTGCCGTACACCCGGATCACGGGTGTGGTGTACTGCTCGGAAGTGCGGACTGTCGAAAAAGACAAGTCGCCGGTCAAGCGGGCGGTCGTTGGCGGGATACTGTTTGGCAGCACCGGTGCGGCGGTCGGGGCCATCAGCGGCCTGGGAAAGAAGGAAGTGAAGCACAGGCACATGCTGCTCATCCTCAGCGGCACTTCGATTGACGGACAGGTGTTCACGTGGACATTTCAGGACACACGGTTGTACAAGGGGCCGAAGGTCGCGTCCAAGCTGCGAAAACTGTGCGGCATGGATGAGTGATATGCGCGGAACGTTCAGGAAATACTATCTGTGTTTTTTTGGTAATTCTTTTGCTTGACAAATATCTGGGAAACGGGTATCCTGAGTTTGGAAGTGCGTTGGAAAACATCTGAAAATCTGGAAAGGAGCGACCGAACATGACGCGAAGAAAACGACTCTGCCTGCTGCTGGCGGTGCTGACGCTGCTGCTGGCATTGACTGCCTGCGGCACGCAGAGCAAGCTGATGCTGGCGACCACGGGCATGGAACCGACGCTGGATCTCACGCTGCCGGATACGATCACGCTCCCAGATAAGGGAAGGGATACGGTTTACAAAAGCTATGTGGACAAGGCGTATTCCATGGCACTGGCGGCCGCGCTGCTGGATATGGACGCGGACACGATGCAGACGCAGCTGGCGGGCCGTCTCTCGTATGATGCGCAGACCGGCTACATCCAGTACTACACGCCGACCGAGGAGCTGACGCGGGGTGACCTGAGCGAATTTCCGACGGACGCACAGCTCGAGCAGACCGTGCGCGAGCGGCTGAATACGTTTGAACCGGAGCTCGCTGACACGTCCCGGATCGTCTTCAGCAGCGCAACCTATGAGACGAATGTGAGCAGCAAAACGGTCGATGTGACGCCCGAGGTCAACGGCCGGATGGTGTATGGAAAGTATCACATCTCCGTCTCCTTTGACAGGGACGGCAATGTGACGGCGCTGACGCAGCAGTATGCTCCGCTCAAGGAGGGCGGCACCAAAACCGTCCGCCTGGCGGACGCCAAGACCGTACAGGCACGGCTGGATGCGCACGAATTTTCGGCGAATATCGCGCAGCAGCTCACAGACTGCACGATCACTGGGTTTGAGCAGGCGTACTACATGAACGCCGGGTTCAATGCCGAGGGCGACTATGCGCTCTATCCGATCTATGTCCTGCGTGGGCAGGGCACGGCGGCGGACGGCAGCGTGCAGGACTTCGAAGTGCTCGTGCCCGCGCTCGCGGGATGATAAAATGGATAGAATGACCGGCGCCCCACAGAAAAATCTGCGGGGCGCGCTTTGTTGGCCGGTATGTGCGTTCAGTCGTCCGGCGCCGACAGCCGGCAGATGTCGAGTACGGACACCTCGAACGCCGTACGCTCGACGGCGCCGGTGTCCAGCACCTTGATGTAGCTGCGGCTTTGCAGCCGCCCTTCGAGGGACACGCGCGTGCCCACGTCCCAGAGTGCGGTCTCGCATGCGCGCGCGCCCCAGGTGATGCACGGCAGGTAGTCGCTGCGGCCGTAGTGCCGGTTCACGGCCAGCATCAGGTCGCAGATGTCGCGCCCCATCGGTGTCGTGCGCAGGTTCGGCGGTTTGCAGAGCGTGCCGCTGAGCAGGATCAGGTTGCGGTCATACGGTTCGTCGCTGAGCGAGATGTCGCGCGCGAACACCGTGATGACCAGCTTTGCGCCCGGCCCGCGGCGGTTGTTGAACGAGCGCACATCGCCGATCACGCACAGCCTTGCCGATTCCTCCAGCGGCATCTCGGCCAGCAGCCGCTCGCGCACGACGACATTCACACGGTCGATCGTGCCGGACAGCCGCTGCGTCTCGAGCGGGAAGGTGAAAAAGCGTTCCTGCCGGTTTTCGTGCGACAGCACGGGCGGTGCCGCCAGCGTGCCGCAGAGCTCGGCATAGTTGTTTTGTTCCAGTTCGTCCATGTGCTGCACCTCTCTTGTTGGGTACCACAGCCTATGTGCCGGCGGCGGAAAATATGCGTCTTGTGCAATGCGGCCGGACGCGGTATAATAAGAGCACCTATTTTTCGTGTCTCATCAGAAAGGACGAACGATCATGGAACTTCGAGAGATTCTTTCCCGCTGCGACCATACGCTCCTGCGCGTGGATGCCACCGCGGCGGAGATCCGCGCCCTCTGCGATCAGGGCATGCGTTACGGCTGCGCCAGTGTGTGCATCCCACCGTGCCATGTCGCCGGGGCGAAGAAATATGTCGGCGACCGCCTGCGCATCTGCACGGTCATCGGCTTCCCGAACGGGTACAACACCCCGGCCGTCAAGGCGTTCGAGGCAGCGGAGGCCATCCGCAACGGTGCCGACGAGGTGGACATGGTCATCAACCTGGCCATGGTCAAGGACGGCTGCTGGGACGATGTCGCGGCCGATATCCGCGCCGTGCGCGAGGTCAGCCGCGGCCGCATCCTCAAGGTCATCATTGAGTGCTGCCTGCTGACCGAGGAGGAAAAGCGCATGCTCTGCCGCATCGTGTCCGACAGCGGGGCCGACTATATCAAGACCTCCACCGGCTTTTCCACCGGCGGCGCCACGGCGGACGATGTGCGCCTGCTGCGCACCTGCTGCCCGCCGCACGTGAAGGTCAAGGCCGCCGGCGGCATCGCAAGCCTGGCCGACGCGGAGGAGTTTATCCGCCTCGGCGCAGACCGGCTCGGCACCAGCCGCATCGTGAAGAT
>ERZ826613.3928-NODE-3928-length-11664-cov-2.208373_pt1 | contig 11664 bp, 8 predicted proteins | sample MGYA00519925_ERZ826613 | MGnify/ENA primary metagenome ERZ826613 (study PRJEB31778, sample SAMEA3449236) | human gut metagenome | biome: human gut; feature: human-associated habitat; material: faeces | place: United Kingdom | collected 2010/2012 ... | reverse complement strand
TGATCGACCTGATTCTGGAGAAGCCGCTGGTCTCTATCACGGTCAAGGATATCTGCGCGAGAGCGGACATCAACCGCTCGACCTTCTACCTGCATTTCAAGGATGTGACCGACATCCTTCGCACGACCGAGGACGAGATCATCGAGCACATGCGCGAGCACACGCCGACGCACGAACGGAAGTTCCACGATCTGCAGGAGATCGAGGGGTTTTTTATCGACTTTCTGGAGCAGATCCGGAACAATCCGCGTATAATGAAGGTGATTCAGGTGCTGTGCAGTGAGCAGGGAGACCCATATTTTGTACGCAAGCTGCAGACCATGACGTATGAAGCCTTCCTCGACGGCTGGGATATGCACATGATGCCGGAAATGAACGAGCATCAGAAGCGGCTTGTGTTTTCATATATCATTATGGGCATGGTATCCATGCTGTCCACCTGGGCGACCAGAGCGCAGGACACGCCGACCGACCAGGTCGTATCGCTTTTGATGGGATTGATGTGGCACGGACTGGATTATTTTGCAGCATCCGACAAAAAAAGTGCTTTTCCGACCGAATAAGCCACTTGACATTTCTATGGGAAAATGGTATATTATAGTTGCTTCGTAAATATGCAATGTTTTCCGTCGATAGCATTGCGGATCGGCCCTTTTCGGTGTATTCCGGGAAGGGTCGATTACTTTTTATATAAAAACCTTTGAGGAGGAGAAGAAATTGCACAAACAGGGAGCTTTGCGCGAATTCGGGCACTATGCCGCGATGAACATCCTGGGGATGATCGGCATTTCGTGCTACATTCTCGCGGATACCTATTTCGTTGCGCAGGGACTGGGTTCGCTCGGACTGGCGGCGCTCAACATCGCCATACCGGCGTACAACCTGATGAACGGCATCGGCCTGATGCTCGGCGTGGGCGCGGCAACGCAGTACACGATCGCGCGGGCGCAGAACGATCGGAAACAGGCGGACAGCGTATTCACGCACGCGGCGGCGCTCGGACTGCTGCTCGGACTGCTGTTCCTGCTCGGCGGACTGTGCTTTGCAAAACCGCTCGCGGGCCTGCTCGGCGCGGACGCGCAGACGCTCGGCATGACGACGACCTACCTGCGCATGCTGTGGTGCTTCGGGCCGTTCTTCGTGATGAACAACGTGCTGCTGGCATTTACGCGCAACGACGGTGCGCCGACCGTTGCCATGTGCGGCATGATCGCGGGCAGCCTGTTCAACATCGTGTTCGATTACATTTTCATTTTCCCGTGCGGACTGGGCATGTTCGGTGCGGCGCTTGCGACCGGCTTTTCACCGTTTGTCAGCATTCTGGTGCTGCTGACGCACCTGCGGAGGCCGTCCCGCGGCTTCCATCTCGTCAAAACGCCGCTGCGCGTCAGCCGTGTGCCGAGCCTGTGCGCGCCCGGTCTGTCCTCGCTCATCGGTGAAATCGCCTCCGGCGTGGTGCTGCTGCTGTTCAATCTGGTGCTGCTGCGCCTCAGCGGCAATACCGGCGTGGCGGCTTACGGCGTGGTGGCCAATCTTGCTCTGGTGGGAATCGCTGTCTTTACCGGACTGTGCACCGGCATACAGCCGCTGGTCAGCCGCAGTTCGGGTCTCGGTGACAGGGAACAGCTGCGGCGGCTGTTCCGCTGGGGCATCTGCACCGCGCTCGGGATTGCAGCCGTGCTGTGCGTGTCGGTTTTCCTCGGCGCGGAGCCGCTGACGGCGGTGTTCAACAGTGAGCATGACCCGCAGCTTGCCGCCTACGCGGAGAGCGGCCTGCGGATCTACTTCACAGGTTTCCTGTTCGCGGGCGTGAACATGGTCACGGCAGCGTTTTTCAGCGCGTCGGATAAGACCGTGCAGGGGTTTGTCCTTTCGCTGCTGCGCGGCGTGATCGCCGTGCCGCCGATCCTGTTTCCGCTCGCGTGGGTGCTCGGCGTCGATGGCGTCTGGCTGACATTCCCGATGGTGGAGCTGGTCACGGCGGTCGCCGCACTTGTCTGGGCGCGGAAGTACATCATTAAGAATTAGTAATTGTGCGAGGCAGGAGTTTTCCTCGAAGGTGCGATTACCGCAGGGGCGGACCAATGTGTCCGCCCTTTTTTAACAATAATCAATCTGTAAAACTGTATAATGTGACATAAAACAGTGAAAAAGACGTGCAATGCACGTCTTTCGCTTAACAGGATTTCATCTGTATGGTATAATACTGGTGTTGCCCTACTTATTCCCGGCAACGGGAAGGAGGTGCGCCAAGTGAACTTCACCGTATCGTTAATCTGCTCCATTATGGCAAATGTAATTGCACACTACATTTGCAAGTGGCTGGATGAGCAGAAGTAAGGCAACATCAGCCCCGGCTTAAGCCACCGAAAAACGGAATAGAAAACCCCGGAGAGTACCAGTCTCCGGGGTTTTCGCCAAGTGAACTAATTCATATCGTTGCTTATAGTATAGCACCGCTTGCGAAATAATGCAAGCGTTTATCCTGTTAACCTTACAGCTCTTCCACAAGCGCCTTAAACAGCTTGCCGCGTTCCATGAAATTCTTAAAGCGGTCGAACGACGCGCTGGCCGGACTCATGATAACAACATCGCCGCTTTCTGCGCGGGCAGCGGCCTCCTGCACGGCTGTTTCGAGGTTTTCCACCTCGATAATCGGGGGATGCTCGCCCTCGATATTCTCCACGCACTCGCGAATCTTGGGTGCAGTAGCGCCGGTGAGCAGCAGCAGCTTTACATGGTCGCAGATAGGCTTGCCGAGCACATCATACGGGATATGCTTGTCGTAGCCGCCTGCAATGAGAATGACCTTCTGCTGGAAGGAATTCAGTCCTGCGATGGTTCTCGTCGGACTGGAGGCGATGGAGTCGTTGTAATACTTCACGCCGTCCTTCTCGCGCACGAACTCGATGCGATGCTCAACGCCGCCGAACGTGGTCGCCACAGCGCGGATATCGTCGTCAGAGGCATAACCCTGCACGACAGCCGCCGCCATCATCATGTTGTACACGTTGTGCGCGCCCGGAATGCGGATATCGGATGCGGGCATCAGCTCACGGCGCACGCCGCCGTCCGCGATGTAGATAACGTCGTTCTTGAGGAACACGCCGTTGGCCAGCTCCTGCGTTTTGCTGGTGCAGAACAGGTTGCCGGACGCCTTGAGCGAGCGCGTCACCTCGTCGTCGAGATTGAGGATCAGCTTGTCGTTTTCGCCCTGATTGCGGTAAATGGCAGTCTTGGCCTGCACATACTCGTCAAAATCCTTGTGGTAGTCCAGATGATTGGGCGTCAGATTGGTGATGGCCGCAATGTGCGGAGAGTGCTTCATGCCCATCAGCTGGAACGAAGACAGCTCCACGACTGCAAGGTCGTTTTCGGTCATCGTGTCCACGCGGGGGAGCAGGGGCGTGCCGATATTGCCGCCAAGATGCACGGTATAGCCTGCGTGCTTCAAAATCTCGCTGACCAGCGTGGTCGTGGTGGTCTTGCCGTCCGAGCCGGTGATGCCGATGATCGGACACGGGCAGACCGCGAAGAAAAGCTCCATCTCGCTGGTGATCTCCGAGCCGTTTGCGCGCGCCTTCTCAAGAAAACGCGGGTGAACGCCCGGGGTACGGAAGATAACGTCCTCATCGAGCGCATCAAGGTAATGCGGGCCGAGAACGAAGTCTACGCCGAGGGTAGCGAGGGTAGCATAGCCGTCACCAAGCTCGGTGGGTTCTTTTTTGTCATGCACGGTAACGCGCACGCCTGCAGCGCGCAGCATACGGATGAGCGGCATATTGCTCACGCCCGCGCCGATTACGCCGACCCGTTTATCCGACAGGCCGCCGAGGTATTGTTCTAATGCTGTCATAAATGCGTAACACCGCCTTTTGTACTTTGACAGTATACATGATTTTTCACGATTTTGCAAGTCCGGTTTGACGAGAGCGTTTTTTTACGGTATAATGCTATTTGTGACTGGTGCAGACGGTCGCGTGCCTTTGGGCATGAGGAAAGTCCGGGCTGCACAGGGCAAGGATAACGGATAACGTCCGCCGAGGGTGACCTTAGGAATAGTGCAACAGAGATATACCGCTGTTTTATGTCCGCATAAGGCAGTAAGGGTGGAAAGGCGAGGTAAGAGCTCACCACGTCCCATGGCAACATGGGAGGTCTGTAAACTCTATCCGCAGCAACGCCGACTGGGACCATGATTGGCCCGATCGTCCCGACTGGCGGCTTGAGATGCACGGCAACGTGCATTCGAGATAGATGACCGTCCACGACAGAACCCGGCTTACGCACCAGTCATGCCATAAAAGCACCGTAGATTTTCTGCGGTGCTTTTTCTTTTACCTTCTGCAGAAATTGAGAATTGAAAATGGAGAATGGAAAATTAACGCTATCGTGTAACCTTCTTCATGTATTTCCATAAAAATTGCCGTTGCATTTTGTCGCTTTCTCCATATCCTGCGCCGGAAAAATTTGTTATACTTGAGGTAAGATAGGGAGGTGCATTTTATGAAAGGACTGGGAAAACGAATCCTTGCGATGGCGGCTGTGATGGCGGTCTGTGTGAGGGCGGCGGGCAAATCGAGTTACGCGGTAAAACCGTACCGACTGGATGAAACCGAGCTTGCACAGCAGGTGCAGGTGTTTGCGGAACAGGACCCGACAGAGTTCTACGGCAGGACGATATATGACGGCGTTATTATCGGCGATCGAGCGTTCTATGTGTTCACGCAGCAAGCAGGTTATGTGAGCATGAAGGACGGCGTACAGTGGGACTGCCTTTTTGGTCTCTGGCAGGCTTCTCCGAACTGGGTTGGCGACTGGACGATTGAGGGCGGTTCATACTCCGTTGATGAGAAATTCGGCTATGAAGTCATCGGCTGCGGCGGTCATAATTTCCTGCTGCTGTACGGCCTGAACTTCGACCAGCCGGTCGCAAGGGTGACATTCGACTGGTACGGAAAGGCTTACGAGCTGCAAAGCAACAGCGAAAACCCGTGTTTTCTGCTCTGCACCGAGCTGGGCGATGCACTGCCGGACGAATGCATGGACGATGAATACATGATCAGACTGGGAAATTTCCGCTTTTACACGAAAACCGGCGAGGAGATCACAAACCGGTATGACAAATACGGCGGTTCGATAGACTGGTCGGATATTACCGTTGTCGGCAGCATCGGCACGATTTACAAAGAAACCTGAATGCAAAGCCCCTGCCTATCCCGCAGGTGCTTTTTCGGTTTGGCGCACTTCTGCCGTCTCACTCCTATCTCCGGCCTTGCAGAAGCTCTTCGCTCTCAGCTCTTAACTCTTGCTTATAGATAGGGAAATGTGTTATAATAAAATTTAATTGGACACACACAAGGGGAGGAACCACTGTTATGATGATCGAATGTCCGCACTGTCATATGGAAACCGAACACAAGGTGATCGACCATATCCCGAGCTGCGGGCAAAGGTACAGGATCTGTCTGTCTTTCGTGTAAAATGTCCAAACTGCGGCGAGACACTGCTCGCCGTACACCCGTGTCTGTACCATGACATGGCAAACCAGTTTATGGTATGGCTGTGGACCGAGGACGGTCAGGTTCCCAAGGCGGAATTTGATCCGCTGGCGGGCTACACCCTGCGCGTGACCGACAGCCTCAACACCTTCCGTGAGAAGATCAACATCCTCGAGCGCGGTCTGGATGACCGTACCATTGAGATCATGAAGCTGCTGCTGTTCGCACAGCTTAACCGCGACCTCGATGTTGTCGAGCTGCTCTTCCACGAGCTGGATGAGCGCACGGGTGATTTCCGCTTCGTGGCCGTGCTTTCCGACGGCGCGGAGCAGTATGCCGCCATGCCGGGCGCGGCGTATCAGCGCCTGCACGCGGATGTGGAAACCTATCTGTACACGCCGGGCGGCGAGTTCTCGCGCATTGATATGACGTGGGCGCATCAGGCACTCGAGCTGCTGCACGAGATGGGCTGACGGTTTACCTTCTCCGCAGGGCATGAAAAAAGGATGTGCCGTTTTGACACATCCTTAGATTTTTTCATTCTCAGCCGATAAGCAGCTGCACCAGCGTGCCGCCGATCACGGCGGTGGCAAACGTTGCGGCGATGACCGGCAGGGCGCGATGACGGCCTTCCTTCTCCTCGAGCAGAACGATGTAGCCGAAGCCTGCGCCGGTGGAAAGACCGGCAACCAGAGCGCCGAAGCTGATCGTGCCGCCGACAAACAGCTCGCTGAGCAGCACGCTCATCGCACAGCTCGGAATCAGACCGAGCACCGCGCACAGCAGAGGCTGGAAGATGCTGTTGGTCAGCATGAGGGAAGCCACGCGCTCCTCACCGATGCCGTGTACGACCATGTTGAGCGCGAACAGCACGACAAACAGGAAGATGGTGGTCTTGATGGTGTGGGACAGGATGTTCGCCACCGGCGAGGTCTCACAGCCGCAGTCGCCCATCTCGATCTCAAGCGGGCCGTCGGTTCCGGCCTTGTGCTTACGGAACACGGTGCAGCGCAGAACATAGCCGCCGATGACCGCAATCGCAAACTTGACCACGAGCAGCAGCACCACCTGCTGTACGCTTGCGCCGCCTGCCAGCATGATGGGCACCGCCTCATCCGAGGTGGCAAGGAATACGGCAACCAGCGTTGCCGGTGCAAGAAAGCCTGCCGAGAACAGCGCGGACGCTGCCGCGGAAAATCCGCACTGGGGAATGGAGCCGGCGAGCGCGCCGACCACCGGACCGAACTGCGCCGCACGCGAGAGCAGCTCCGGCGTATTGGTCAGCCGGTTTTCAATGTAGTACAGCAGTGCGTACACGACCAGCAGCAGCGGTACGGTCTTGAGCACATCGAAAAATGCTTCCGGCAGAACGTGATGAATAATTTCTAACAAATAGGTCACCTCATAGTTGATCTGTGGGTTGATAACATTCGTGTTGTCTCAGAGACAATTATAATAAGTATAGCATAGAACCCAGTCCGCAGGCAAGCGGGATTTGCCGGACTGCATACCAAAGATAGCAAAAGGAATCGAATATTTACCATGAAATTTAACGAACTCAAGTTGGAGAAAAACATCCTCAAGGCACTGAAGGAGGCAGGCTATTCCGAGCCGACGCCCATTCAGCAGCAGGCGATACCGCCGGTGCTCGAGGGCCGCGACCTGATGGGCTGCGCCCAGACCGGCACGGGCAAGACCTGTGCGTTCGCAGTGCCGATCATCCAGCGCCTGGCAAAGAGCGAGGGCAGAAAGGGCACCATCCGTGCGCTCATCCTCACGCCGACGCGCGAGCTTGCGCTGCAGATTTACGAAAACGTGTGCCAGTACGCGCGCTACGTGCCGTGCAGTGCGGCGGTCATCTTCGGCGGCGTATCGCAGGTGCCGCAGGTCGAGGCGATCGAACGCGGTGTGGATATTCTCATTGCCACGCCGGGCCGTCTGTGGGATCTGATGGGCCAGAAGATCGTAAAGCTGGACAAGGCAGAGTTTTTCGTGCTCGACGAGGCCGACCGCATGCTCGATATGGGCTTTTTCCCGGATGTCAAGCGCATCGTCAAGTTCCTGCCGAAAAAGCGCCAGACCCTGCTGTTCTCGGCGACCATTCCGGCAGAGATTGCCGATCTGGCAGAGAAAATGCTGCATGAGCCGGAGCATATCTCTGTAACGCCGAGCGCAAAACCGGCGGACAAGATCGAGCAGCAGCTTTATTTTGTAGAAAAGCAGGAAAAGAGGGAACTTCTGCCGGATATCATCCGTCAAAGCAATGTACACCAGGTTCTGGTGTTCACCCGCACCAAGCACGGCGCAGACCGGGTCGCGCGCGACCTCAACCGTGCGGGCATCAAGACCAAGTCCATCCACGGCGATAAGTCGCAGAATCAGCGCCAGCGTGCGCTCGCGGACTTTAAGGAGTGCAAGATCGCGGTTCTGGTTGCGACTGACATTGCCGCGCGCGGCATCGACATCAACGACTTGCCGCTCGTTATCAACTTTGACCTGCCGAATATTCCGGAAACCTATGTGCACCGTATCGGCCGTACCGGCCGTGCCGGTCAGGAGGGCACCGCGATTTCCTTCTGCGACCGCTCCGAGCGTCCGTACCTCAAGGATATCGAAAAGCTGATCGGCAAGCGCATTCCGGTTGCCGGTGAGATTCCGCACGAGGAAAAGGAGGAGGAGAAGCGCGAGTCCGGTCAGCGCAGGACGACCAACAAGCGCTCCCGCCGCAAGCCGGTCTCCGAGAACGCCACCGCCGAAGAGGTCGCCGCAGATGTGGCCCGCGAAAAGGAAGCCAAGAAGAAGGCACGTCAGGCGAGAGCGAATGCCAAGCGTCCGTCCCGCCGCGAGAAGGCCGCCGAGCAGCAGACCGAGCAGCAGGCGAAGGCAGCCGCGCCGCGCTCCCGCAAGGGCAGAAACGACCGAAATGATTCGGGCCGCAGAGGCCGCCGCAGCGACCCGTACGCCCGCTTCGAGAAGAACGAGCCGCGCGTAGACGCTCACACGCCGAGCCGCGCGTATGCGCTCAGCGATGAGGCTGCCGCACGCATCCGTAAAAAAGTCGAGGCCGCACTGGCCGCTCGTGCCGCAAAGGCAGACGGCAAGGCCGCTCCGCAGCAGGAGAAGAAGGGCAGGGGACACGGCAGCAGGTCTGCGCAGAAGCCCGCACCGCAGCAGAACAAGACGGCACAGAGCAAGACGGCACAGAGCAAGACGACCAATCACCGCCGTCATCATTCCCGCAGAGTACCCAATAATAACCGTAAAGGTTAAGGATAGAGACAAACCCGAACCGTATCCCGCGGTTCCCGGACTGAGAGAGAAGGAGCAACACGAATGAACGGCGCAAAACACCGCTTCGCACTGGGACTGACCTGCTTTTTTCTGATCGGCATCACGGTTGTGTATCCGTTTCTTCTGTACACACCGAACGCGTTCGTCACTCGCTGGCGTGAGTGGTACATCGAAACCGCAATGGGCACCATGACGCACCAGTGGCTGGCCACCTGGTTCATCCCGGAGAACATCATCAACGAGGTGATGACCAAGCGCTACCTGATGAACCAGAAGCAGGAGGGCATCGTCAGCAACTGGGACGGCGCATGGGAGGAGAAAGAGGAGGAAACCGCCGAAACACCGAAGAACAAATTCTATGCCATGTTCAGTGAGCTGGACGAGAGCGAATTTGAGCGCTTTCTGGCGGATAATCCGGAGTATCTGGAGAACGGCTACGACGAGATCAACATCGACCTGATCGGCGAGCCGAGCCAGACGCACTACGACACCGGCCTCAAGACGAAGCAGGGCGACACGGTTCTGGCGGTCAACGCCGCGCACGGCATCCTGATCGTCGAGCAGACCGGCGAGGACACGCTCGGCATGGAGTATGCGGGCAAGGTCGCGCTCTGCAAAAAGCCCGAGAATATCTATGTCGGCACGAGCGAGGGCCTTGGCGATTACGGCTCGTTCGTATCCGATATGGTGAGAGATTATGACGCCATTCTGGGCATCAACGCCTCCGGCTTTGCCGATTTTGACGGCAACGGCACGGGCGGCACCGTGTACGGCTTTCTGAAAAGCCAGGGAGAGAAGTATCAGGACGCAGTAGGCAACGGCTGGAAGATCATCGGCTTTGACAACGAGGATCATCTGCAGGTCGGTGCGTTCAATGATACCTCCAGTCTGCGCGACGCGGTGGAGTTCCACCCGGCGCTCATCATCAACGGTGAGAATCTGGTCGCAGGCACCGGCCTGAACGAGCAGCAGCCGCGCACGGCTATCGGTCAGGCGAAGGACGGCACGGTTATCATGATGGTCGTTGACGGCCGTCAGATGCACTCGTTCGGCATTTCGATCGAGCGCTGCGGCGAGATCATGGAGCAGTACGGCGCATATCAGGCATCCATGCTGGACGGCGGTTCGTCCTCCGTTATGGTCTACCGCGGCCGCGAGATCACCAGTCCGACTACGCTTTCCCAGAATGAGGAAGGCCGTTATCTGCCGGATGCCTTCCTGGTGAAATAAAAATTATTACGATTTCGGAAAAAGCACTTGTATTTTCCGTCATTGCATGATAGAATAAATAAGCGCCTGTAAGACAGGTGCGATACGGAGAAGTATCGAAGTGGTCATAACGAGCTCGACTCGAAATCGAGTTGGCGGTAACACGCCACGTGGGTTCGAATCCCACCTTCTCCGCCAAAACAACAGCCATCCATTCGGATGGCTGTTGTTTTTTGCTCCGAAGGTGGGATTCGAAAGGCGGCTCTTAGAAACATGCCAGTGGCATGTTTCAACCGCCGTGGGAGCCCGTAGGCCGACAACCTCTAAAATATTTAATGGTTGCTTGCCGCAGCAAATGGAATCCCACCGCCCAGATCTCGGCGCCCGCTCCATACGGAGGGATGGGCGGCTCTTAGCAGAGTGCCGGTGGCACTCTGCAACCGGCGTGGGTGCCCGCAGGCCGACAACCTCTAAAATATTTAATGGTTGCTCGCCGCAAAAAAGGAATCCCACCGCCCAGATCTCAGCGCTCGCTCCATACGGAGGGATGGGCGGATTGGGGCAGAGTGCATGAGGTGCTTGCCGTAACATCTCCGCACAAAAATAAAAAAATTTCTGCCGGCCAACGGAATTTCCCGAAGGACAGCAGTTTATCATGTTACCAGAAGCCGAAGACAAAGTGCGGAAAAGTGTCGATTTTCACCTGTTTTGATAATAATTTTCAGTGTTTGAAAATTTCTCAAATTTTTTCGCAAATTTTGTTGACAAAGGGGGATACCCCTGCTATAATATATCTTGTCGCTGAGAGACAAGCGGTTCACCGCGAGAGATCAATGCGAGTGTGCTGGAACTGGTAGACAGGCACGTTTGAGGGGCGTGTGTCGATCGACGTACGGGTTCAAGTCCCGTCACTCGCACCACCTTCTTTCAACAACAAAATATGCGGATGTGGCGGAATGGCAGACGCGCTAGCTTCAGGTGCTAGTGTTCGCAAGGACGTGGGGGTTCAAGTCCCCCCATCCGCACCAAGTTAAAGAGCTTCGAACTTATGTTTGAAGCTCTTTTTCTGTACTTTTCGGAAAACCAGCCGGAGCAGGGAGGAGGCTGTCCAATGCCCTTGTCTAACAGATTGTCTGCCATTTCACCCAATTCCGCAGAATGCACCAAAACCAGGCCGACAGACCACGGATTTTCTGTATTGACACCTGCCCAAACCGTGGTACAATTATAACAGAAAAAGCAGAGTAGAGCACAATGCGTTAAGTGCCGCTGAAACGGGGAGTTGTTCGGCGGACGAAAGGGAGCCTTTTCCTTGCGGTATTGTGGTCGCATCCCGCTGCTGCAACTGTTTAGGCACTTTCCTAAATCGCTGTGGCAACAGATGAATTTGATTAGGAGGTGTCTTTTTCTATGTCTAAAACTCCGAATATCTTTGTCCGCTCGCTGCGTGAGCTGAGGTCCACTCGCTGTCTGGCGGTCACGGCGCTGCTCATTGCGATCAACGTCACGCTGGATCTGCTCGGTCTGTCGATCAAGCTGCCGCCCAACCTGCGTATCGGCTTCGGCTTCCTGTGCAATCTCACTTTCCACATGGGCTTTGTAGTCCTGAAGCTCTTTATCAAAATCGGGAAGCTGCGGCGGGTCGGGCAAGTGATAATCGCCC
>ERZ826613.3927-NODE-3927-length-11669-cov-3.664284_pt1 | contig 11669 bp, 9 predicted proteins | sample MGYA00519925_ERZ826613 | MGnify/ENA primary metagenome ERZ826613 (study PRJEB31778, sample SAMEA3449236) | human gut metagenome | biome: human gut; feature: human-associated habitat; material: faeces | place: United Kingdom | collected 2010/2012 ... | reverse complement strand
ACACCCGGGCACCGGATTGATTCATTACGCCTATATTATATCTGGTCAGATACGCATTTCCCAGTGGGAAGTGTTGGAGCATCTGCCAGTTCATTTCCAACTTCATTTTTCATGCAGCCGTGCCTGTGTTTTGGACAGGCTTCATGCCCGGTCGCCGCCTGGCTTTTGGACAGGCTTCAGGCTTGGTCGCTGCCTGGCTTTTGGGCAGGCTTCAAGCTCGGTCGCTGCCTGAAGTTTCGACTTCACAACTCATAAGTATAGCATCTTCCGGCGGGTTTGCATAGAAATTCTTTCGCGCACCGTCTTTGGCAAATCCTTCTGCCTTGTAAAAATGTATTGCTGTTTCATTGGAAATACGAACATCCAGCAGCCATCTTGTAATATTCTGCTCGTAACTAAATGCACGCATTTTTTCAAGAAGTCTTACAGCCACCCCCTGCCGGCGATGTTGCGGCGATGTCGCAATTCTGGCGATTTCTCCCTCATCTAACACATAATAAAAAATCACATAGCCAAGGAGTTGTGGCTTGCCTGCATGCTCCGGCGCCCTTGAAGCGCAGGTGTATGGCGGCGCTTGTCTGCTTATAATAGCCCAAATCCGTGCCTGAGGATTTTCAAGCGTATCCCTGATACTTTTTTCACTCCATGGATCCGGAAAGATATCGGATTCCAGCGCTGCAATCTCAGAAATATATTGCTGTTGGTCTTTTTTAATTTCTATTATTTCCATGTCTTCTGTCTTTTGATTTTTCTGTCTTTTGACTTTTCTGTCTTTTGGTTTTTCTATATTGCTTCTAGGCTCCATCTTATTATAGCTTCTTAAATATCCTGGATCAGCTCGTCTATTGCTTCTTCACTTGTTGCCCAACTTGTGCAGAAGCGCACTGCCGCATAGTCTTCATCTATCTGTTCCCAAAAACTAAACTGATATTTCTGTGCTAATTTTTCGCGGTCTTTCTTTGACAAGATCGGATACTGCTGGTTCGTGTAAGAATCAAAATACATTTTATATCCTTTTTCAAGAAATGCATTTTTTAACTTCATAGCTAATTTGTCTGCGTGAGCTGCAATTTTGAAATATAAATCGTCTGTAAATAATGTATCAAACTGGATTCCCAGAAGGCGTCCTTTGGCCAGCATTGCTCCACTCTGCTTCATGCAATAACGAAAATCTTTCTTAAGAGCGGATTTTGTGATTACGACTGCCTCGCCGAAAAGTGCTCCTACCTTCGTTCCCCCAATATAAAATACATCTGTATTTGTTGCAATATCTGCCAGTGTCATGTCTGATTTTTCAGACATTAATCCATATCCCATTCTTGCTCCGTCCATGAATAATGGCAGGCCAAGTTCTTTACAGGTTGCGTAAAGTTCCTGTAATTCAGACTTGCTGTAAATTGTTCCATTTTCCGTCGGATGGGAAATGTAGACCATGCCCGGCTGTACGATGTGCTCATGATCTGCGTCATTCCAGTGTGCATCGTAATATGCGCGCACCTGTGATGCTGTGATTTTTCCGTCTTTGCTTGGAAGTGCCAGGACTTTGTGTCCAGTTGCTTCGACCGCGCCTGTTTCATGCACGTTGATATGACCGGTCACTGCTGAAATTACGCCTTGATACGGACGGAGGATCGAGCGGATCACTACATAGTTCGTCTGGGTCCCTCCTACCAGGAAATGTACATCCGCCTCTGGTGCATCACAGGCTTTTTTGATCTTTTCTCTTGCCTGCTTGCAATATTCATCTTCACTATATCCAATCGTCTGCTCCAGATTCGTCTCCACCAGACGTTCCAGAATCTGTGGGCATGCGCCCTCTTCATAATCACACTGAAACTGAATCATTTCTTCGATACCTCTCATGTTGCTTTTTCTATATTATAGTTGCACGAAGTTTCAACATATCTGCTTATGCTTACGCCCCGCGGGTTTTTGATACATTTTTACTGTATAGATTTCGCTTCGCGCTCCTTGCGTTCGCGTTCTGCCTGTGACAGGCGCAGATAATCCGGCTCGTGTTCCATGGCAGTCTCTGTCTTTCCGGCAGCATAATAACGAAGTCCTAATGTTCCTACTGATGCTGCTCTTTGACGGTTCATGTTGGCCGGTGCAAACTGAATGTCTCTGCCTGCTTTTATTTCTTCTGCCAGAATCTCGTCTGTCAATCTCGCACGAAATACCGGCACACCATCTCCCAGGAAAATGATGCGTTTGTCATATTTTTTCAAATGGTCGCCTAATTCTTCGATGCTGATCGCCATCTGATCTTCCAGGACAACCAATTCATTTCCACAAAACTCGTAAATTCCGGTGTAGACCTGTCCGCGGCGCGCATCCATGATTGGGCACACGATGGCGTCTGTTCCGCACAGATTGTACGCCAGTCCTTCCAGTGTCGGGATGTGGATCAACGGCTTGTTCATGGCAAGTCCCAGACCTTTCGCTGTGGCGGAGCCGATGCGAAGCCCGGTAAATGAACCCGGTCCGCCGGCAACTGCGATGGCGTCGATCATTTTCAGGTCAAGCTCGATCATGTCGGATACTGTGTCCAGCATCGGGAGCAACGTCTGTGAGTGTGTCTTCTTATAGTTCACTGTATATTCCGCAATCACCTGTTCCTCTTCTTCTATCTTTTCAACAACAGCTACGCTGGCTACAAGGCCGGAGCTGTCCAGTGCTAAAATTCGCATATACTTATCCTCCGATAATCAAATCCTTTTTCCAAATTCTTTTCTATCTTAATCTCGGTGAAGTGTTCCGGCAATATTTCCTCGATCAGATTCGCCCATTCGATCAGGCTGACCCCTTCGCCGTAGACATAATCCTCATAACCGATCTCGTCCATCTCTTCCACATCACCGATCCGGTAAACATCAAAATGATAGAACGGCAGGCGCCCTTCATCATACACCTGCACAATTGTAAATGTCGGGCTGCTGACCGGCTCTGTAATGCCAAGTCCGGCGGCCAGTCCTTTTGTAAATACGGTCTTTCCTACGCCCAGATCACCGACAAGCGTGAACACTTGCCCCGGCTTCGCATGCTGCCCCAGTTCATATCCCAGGTCATAAGTATCTTGTTCTTTATTTGACTCTATGATTTTTTCCATCATCCTGTCCTCCTTTTGCAAAGCAAAATTTTATACGAGGGCTACCAATGTTACCATCTACAATATTTCAGCAAACAGTAACGCTCTACCAAGATTTAAGTATAGCATATCTTTCATTTCCTTGCCATAGGTGTTGTGTAAGTGATATATTATAGACAATACAGATTCAAATTATATTTTCACAGGAGGATATCACTATGAAATTTACATTTTTTCACAATAACATCAACGTCCTGGATTTGGACAAATCTGTAGAGTTTTACAAAAAAGCTCTCGGACTTGAAGTTACAAAAGAATTCCATGCACCGGACGGAAGCTTCAAACTCGTCTATCTCGGAGACGGCACAACACCACATTCACTGGAGCTGACATGGCTTCGCGACATGGACCGCCCGTATGATCTCGGAGATAACGAATCTCATCTGGCATTCCATGTCGATGACATGGACGCTGCCCTGGCACTTCACAAAGAAATGGATTGCGTGTGTTTCGAAAACCCGGACATGGGAATTTATTTCATCAATGATCCTGACGGCTACTGGGTAGAAATCTGTCCACAGTAGACAATTAAGACAATTCAAAAAGGGACAGGTTAAATTTTAATTGGGGACGGGGTTTTTTTGAAAAAACCCCGTCCCCAATTAAAATTATGCATCATACACATACAATTCGTGTAGTGCTCTTGTTGCGCAGATGTATTGATATCCTTGGTACATTTTGTTGTTACGGTCGCCGCCTACAATAAATACCTGGTCGAATTCTAAGCCTTTTGCCAGATAGTAGGTGGTTACGGTCAGGCCTTTTTTGAATTGTGCGCTGTCGCGGTTGATGTAATGTGATTCTGCGCCTAGTTTGTGCATGATTTCTTGAATATGTTCTGCTTCTTTTTCTGTCATGGTGAGGATTGCTGCTGTTTCGTATTCTTCTTCTCTTAATTTCAATTTTCCGCTGATTTCTTTACATGTTTTTTCCAGTGTTTTTATGGTATGTCTTTCGACTGCTTTTCCGTGTCTTGCTACATACTGGATGTCTTTGGATCCGCCGACGGATTTGGCGTATTCTGCGATTTCGCTTGTGTTGCGGTAGCTTTTGTTCATGACGATACGTTTGACCTTTTTTCCAAATATTTTTGGTAAAAATGTGAGAACGTCTTGTTGTTTTCCGGCAATGGTCTGTGCTTTGTCGCCGAGTATTGTCATGTTGCATGAAAACATTTTCGCGAGAAGTACGTACTGTAAATAGGAGTAATCCTGCATCTCATCAATGACGAGATGGCGGATGTTCTTGCGCTGGCCGGCTGCCGTCAGGCTGTATTTTAGATAGAGAATCGGGTAAACATCTTCGTATTCCAGTACGCGGCGCTCTGGTGGCATGTCCGGAAGTGCCGGGAATCCGTAGTCTTCCAGGAACCAGTTGTATATTTGACAAATGTCTCTGGTTACGTACATATTCATGAATTTTCTGCAAATGATTTCTTGTTCTTCGTCGTTTAGGCTGCGTCCGCGTAAGGTTTCGACTTCGTCGATAAAATAATCCATGACCGCGCCCATTCTATCTAAAAGTGGTGTACCGGTATATTTTTCATAAAAAAATTCCATGATTTCGCTGGCACTTTTGCGAATGCCCTTGAATTCTACATCTTCAAAATCTACCAGCCGGTCTTCCAGCTCGATCAGAAAGCCTTCGATTGCCTGAACGTATTCCACGGACTGCTTCCATTCGTAACGTTTTTGATCTGCATCATCCATTCCTGCGATTTCACGCTCGATTTGATGATATTTGTCTTCACAGTCGGCGGCTATCATTTTGCTATTCCAACCAGTCCCGGCTGAACTACTTTTTGAATTTCCACTTGGATTTTTTCCTTGATTTCCGCCTTGATCTCTATTTTTATTTCTATATATCGCATTTTCCTGATTCACAGCATTTCCATATATCGCATTTTCCGGATTGCCAGCATTTCCATATATCACATTTCCCTGCGTTGCAGTATTTCTCCTGAGTTCATGATATGCAAACAGATCAAAACTCATTTCCTGTATATTTTCCTCGCCAAGTTCAGGAAGAATATGGGAAATGTAGTCGGCAAATACGCCGCCTGGCGAGAGGATCAGGATATTTGATGAATTCAGATGCTCTCTGTCATGGTACAAAAGATAGGCGATCCGATGTAGCGCAACGGACGTCTTGCCACTGCCTGCCACTCCTTGAATAGCCAGGATCTTGTCCTTCGTGTTGCGGATAATTGCATTTTGTTCCTTCTGGATTGTACGCACAATGTTTTTCAGTTTCGTGTCGCTGTTGGCGCCAAGTTCCTGCTTTAAAATGTCATCGTCAATCTTCACATCACTCTCAAATTCATAGATCATCTTGCCGCCACGGATTTTGTACTGCCATTTAGACAGAATCTCTCCATCCATGCGCCCGCCCGGCGCTTCGTAGGACGCCTCGCCTTTGTCGTAGTCATAAAACAGGCTGCTCACCGGGGCTCTCCAGTCGTAAATGAGTGGCAATGCGCCACGCTCTCTTGCAAAATTTCCGATTCCGATGTAAAAATCTTCTGGCTCGTCTTCTCCGTCATAGACAAATTCTACACTTCCAAAAAATGGTGCATCCAGCATACGTTTCAGACGCCGGCGCATTTTCCAGTTCTCCTGATTGGCATTCACCTGTATTTTCAGCGCTTGCTGGTTGTCATAGTCCTCATATCCATACTGGTCCATTTCCGTGTAATTGTCCCAGTAATATTCATTCATACTGTTAATGTCCTGGCGTACCGCCTGTATATTTTCATCAATCTCTCCCAGACGTTTTTCTATCAGACCAAGTACCTCCGGCAGAAATTCACTTCCTTTACTCACAATCAATCCTCCAATTTTAATCATTGTAACTGAATTATCATAGCATTATCAGCAAAATATATCCACTTTTCTCGCTTGGAAATCATGGAAAAATCATGGTATATTTTCCCGATGATTGTTTTTTCTGACACAATTTTTAAAAATCATTTCTAAAAATCGAGGAGCTGTAAAAAAAGAATGGTCCCCAAAAAAAGAAAGGACGCATGAAAAAACTCTCGTTTTTTTCACACGTCCCTCAATTGAATCAATGTTGGAAGAACATCTCCCATCCGTTATTTAATTTCTGCTGTTTCTACGATGAACTTGACGCTTCCGCTTGCGCCTTCTCTGATCCCGCCATAGTTGGTGTATGTCTTTTCTGCCTCTTTTACTGCCTTGAAATGATTCAGAACATTTGCAAGGTCATCTCCTGCAAGGTCTCCCAGTTTTTCAATTCCTTCTTCGTCGAATGTCTTCATTCCGGCTTCCAGAAGGCTGGCGCCCTGGGCGAGTGTTCCTGCGCCCGTGTTAAGCTGTGTACCAACGGAGCTTAACTGGCTTGTTCCGGTGCTGAGTGCAGCCGCCCCCTGGGCAAGCTGGCTGATGGCTGACTGGAGTTTGCCGCCGATTTCGGCCATATCCGGCATTTCAGAAAGGCTGTTAGATAAAGCCGTAAACTGAGTCACTAAATCCGCAAGAGCCTTCTGGGCTGTAGTCGTATCCACCTGCATGGCCTTTACTTCTGCCAGCGCATTTACCGCCTGGTCTATCGCTGTCTTAGCGCCAGACGCATTCGTAAGGGAAATATTCATGCTGTCACATTCTTTTTCAGCTGAACTTGATGTACCACTGGCTGTATTTACTGCATTTTCCAATTCTTCTTGTTGTTCCGATGTCAGCGATTTATAACTTTCTGTTTCTTTTAAATGATCCATGACATCCTTCTTTGTAGATGCTTCCGTTTCGGAAATTGCTGTATTTACTGCATTTTTTGCTTTTTCTTTCGCCTGATTCGATGCTTCTGTCTCCAAATCTGTAACGTTGATTTTATCCAGTTCGCTCTTGGCAGTGGTTACATTCTCACTGATTGTATTTACATACTCCGCCAGTGTTGTGACGCTTCCAAGCTCCTGCTGTAATATTCCAAGATCTTTCTGAATCTGTGTAACTGCCTGCGCAGTCGTATCATCACTGGCTGCTGCGCTTAAGCTGCCCATGAGTGTAGTTACTTGTTCATCCAGTTCACTCAAACCTTCCGCCAGTGCCTGTGCTCCCGCATCCACCTGTGAAACGCCGCTTGTATACTGACTTAAATAATCCTGCAGTGTCCCGGCTCCGGTGCTCAATTGTCCCATGGCGTCCACCAGTTCATCGGAAGCATCGGTCATTTCTTTTACGCCATCAATCATGTCATTGACATCGTTAAGGTCACCGTCCTTCATATCGCTAAGCCCACATGTGGAAATTGCAGTCGCTGTGAAATCCAGTTCAAAGTTTTCCACATCCGCGGTTATTTCCACATAGTCTTTCAGGTCAATATCTTTTGTTGCCTCGTAATCTTTCAACTCCAAACTGTCTGCAAGTCCTGGAAATGCGGTTCCGATCACAATGCTCTGATCCTGGTCTGCCATGACTTTTCCACCGGAAACTTTCACATTTTTAAACTTATCCCCAGGAAGCATGAGCATGGACGCTGCAAGAAATGGAACTTTTACTCCTACGTCTTTACCATCGATATTCACCGTCCGGCTCTCATTATTCGTATAGTCAAACCGAATTTTCACCTTGCCGCTTTTTCCTGCCAGATCTTCCGGCTTGATTTCCTTGCCGTCCAGATAATAGGTTACTTTTGTAGTCACCGGAAGCTGCTGATTGGAAGTACCTTCATAGGAAATGTCTTCCCCTTTGTTCTCCCATGTGATAGTTCCGTCTGCATTTTGCGTATATTCTTCGTCTCCTTCCGTGTTTTTGATGTCTTTCAAATTGGAAAAATCGATGATCTCACCGTCACCATTCCGGCGCAGCCAGTCTTTGACCGTAATCTTCTTAACTGAACCGTCTGCATTTGCATCGACATAAACTGTTTCCGTCTTATCTTTCCATTCACCTGCATCCTCGTCACTGGACGTCTCTGCTGTCACGTCATTGGATGTCTTTACTGCCGCGTCATTGGATGTCTCTGCCGGCGCGGTATTGGATATCTTTGCTGCCGCGTGCACGACACTTACATTGCCTGCCACTGCCGGGAGTGCTGACGGCGCTATCATAGACAACGTCAGCGCACCTGCTAATAATATCATTACAACTGGTCGTTTCATATTCTCCTCCTTCGATTCTCATCTTTCTAACATTCCTTATTCATTTTTCCAGCATACTGTTTCAAGATTTCTACGAATCTCTATTCTACATTTTTCAACGCTTCATCCATTGGATCACTATTCTACATTTTTCAATGCTTCACCCATTGGATCACTACTCCACATTTTTCAATGCTTCATCCATTGGAACTTTGCGGATCCTTCGATATTCAATTGCTGCCACAATGGCATATGCCGCCACGCCGACCACAAACATTTCCACGAAAATCTTCGGATCTATGTAAAATGTGATCCAGCCGGTAATGCTTGTCAGCATCATTTCCCGGAACAGAATCCGCATGATTTCCAGCTCCAATGGCAGGCTGATCAAGATGAACAGCACGACCACGATAGACGTGGACATAATGTACAGCCGGCTGATTTCGCCGTTTGTATATCCCAGGATTTTTGCCATGGAAATAGACTGCGCATTTTTCTCGATGATGATCTTGGACAGGAGATAAATCAATACGAAGAAAATGATCACGGAAAATCCGTCCATCAGATTCATCATACTTCCCATGGACACGTCGAGCTGTCTGGAAATCTTGGTCAGATCCTCAACATCAATGGTGGAACCGATATATTTTTCATCAATATCCGTAATTTCAGAATCAGAGAAATATCCGCTGAAGCTGTCTTTGTCCATATCAAATGTTTTGTTGAGTTCCTGTATTGGCATAAATATGGAAAGTGAACCTACGTAATCATATACGCCTGCAACTTTAAACTTGTATTTTTTATTTTCATACTTTTCCTTTAAAGTAATTGTGTCACCTTTTTTCAGACTAAATTTTTCTGCATAGCCGGAGGAGAGATATACCTCAGGAATATTCTCCACATTTTTCACATCTGTATCAGATGCGGAATCTGATGTTTTCCACTTAATGTTGATATATTTGCTATTGTTTTCCACACCGTAGAGGATAATTTCCTCACTCTTATATTTTCCAGGAAGGGTGTTCAGTGAATTGGCGCTGAATTTTTCTGCATCCGGATTTTCTGTCTCTACTGCCTGACTGAACATCATCATGGACACCATCTGCTCAAGCTTACTGTCTCCACCTGCCATGCTCGCCGGCATCTGCAGCATGTACTGATATTTGCTGAGCATGCCATTTTCCATTTCCACTTGATAATGGTCCAGCACAGATGGAAGCATCAGTCCGAACATCAACAACATATTTGCAAAAATAATTCCCACAAACAATACTGCGTAGTTACTCATATTCTGAAGGATCACACGTATCCGGAATCTGTGGAAAAAGCCAAGATGCTCACTCAACGGCAATGCATGTTTCTGTTTACGTCTGCTTAAGTCCCTTCTCAGGAACTTCAGTGGTGATAGTTTTAATTTGTACCACAGCAGCACAGAATTCACCACAAGCATAATGAGGATCGGCACTACCGTTGTCAGAAGAAATGCTTCCGCGTTCCAGATGGTCACGTAGGTCGGCAGGCTGTAGCTTCCATAGTAAAGTCCCGCGCAATAATCTTTTCCTACCGTATAGCCGATAATATTTCCAATAATTGCTCCGATAAATGTGACAAATACCGGGGCTGCCATGTAATGCCGGATCAGTTCACCTCTTGTATAGCCGGATGCCCGCAAGGTGCCGATTACATTTGCCTCTTTTCGGATCGTGTTGCTGGTAGTAATTGCAAAGACAAATGCCATGATCACGATGATGATATAAAGAAGCACGATCATCATCGAACGGTCACCGCCCATATCATCCCCAGTGAAAATGATTGCCTGGTTCGTGTATCTTGGGACAAATTCTTCCAGTGTCACTTCTTTTGCCACATCTTCCATCAGATCTTCCGAAATGTCTTTTTCTGCCTTTTCATTTTTTGGCTCAGTATTGTATTTCCATGCGTAGCTGTAATTCAACTGATCGGCCTTGTAGCTGTCGAACTCCTCTGGACACACTACCGACACGCCAAATTTTACCGAGTCAAACATGGAATCATTATTATTGGAAAACAAGGCGCTGTAATCTGAAAGCGCCACAAGACCGGTAATCTTCCATGTATGTCCGCCACTTTCAATCTCATCACCCACGCTCAGATTATTATTGTCTGCATACATACGGTCAATACCGATTTCTCCCGGTTTTTCAGGCATTTTCCCCTTCATCAGGCACACCTTATTGACCTCATCACAATTCTTGAAAATGCGCATTGTACTTCCATTTGTTAAAGCTTCCTCTACATAATAATTCTCGTACAATTTGATGCCCAGATCTTCGATATCCTGAATCTGAGCATTGTTCATTTTCTTTTCTGTCCGGAAATGTCCATTTTCAATGTTATATTTCTCAAAGCTTTCCTCGTACGCCTGGATCATACTTCCATCGGCCACCAGAAATCCTGATACCATTCCGATCGTCAGCGTCATCAAGATAAAAATGACCAGATATTTTCCAAATTCTCCACGAAGCTCCCGGAACAGACGTTTATTTAACGGGCTTCTCATCACGCGTCCTCCTTACCAATCCAGCTCTCTCGCCGGGATCTTCTTCTCATTGCGGTAACTTTTTCTCACCGCACCGTCACGGAGACGAATCACGATGTCCGCCATGTCTTTGATTGCGTCATTGTGTGTGACCATAATGACCGTGTTACCGTACTTCTGGTTGACACGCTCGATCAGCTCCAGAATATCCTTGGACGTGTTATAATCCAAAGCTCCTGTCGGCTCATCGCAGAGCAAAATATCCGGATTTTTGACAATTGCCCTTCCGATTGCCGTTCTCTGCTGCTGCCCGCCCGACAACTGGTTCGGTAACTTTTTCCTGTGTTCATAAAGTCCCAGCGTCTGTAACAATTCATCAACATCCAGCGGTCTGTCACTTAGATAAGCCCCAACCTCAATATTTTCCCGGACAGTCAGATTCGGAATCAGATTGTACATCTGAAACACATAACCCAGATGCTTTCTCCGATATGCCGTCAGTTTTTTCTCATTCATATCAGCCATGCGCTCACCTCCGATGGAAATGTATCCCGCATCCGCATCATCAATTCCACCGATAATATTTAACAGTGTAGACTTTCCCGAACCAGACGGTCCAAGTAATACACAAATGTCACCCTTCTCTATAGAAAAATCCACACCCCGCAGCACTTCCACACGGTTCGAATCACTGCCAAAACTCTTTTTCAGATTATTGATCTCAATAAACATATATTGTTTCCTCACTCCCTGCAGTTAGTTTAATGCAACTACATTTTACCACAGAATCAAAATGCAAAAATAGAAAGGCATGAAAAAACGGTGCGCCTATTGAGAACTTTTATCAATAATTCAAAAATGCCTCGGCATTCTTGCTGCGAGGTGCGCGTCATGCAATTGCATGA
>ERZ826613.3926-NODE-3926-length-11670-cov-3.399311_pt1 | contig 11670 bp, 10 predicted proteins | sample MGYA00519925_ERZ826613 | MGnify/ENA primary metagenome ERZ826613 (study PRJEB31778, sample SAMEA3449236) | human gut metagenome | biome: human gut; feature: human-associated habitat; material: faeces | place: United Kingdom | collected 2010/2012 ... | reverse complement strand
TCGGAGCTTATAAGATTGTCTTATTTAGTCCGGAGACCATGGAGTATGCCGCATTAGAAGATTCCTCTAAAACGTTTACGATCCGTAATGCCAATACCTTGGCTTACGCTGTCGATGGTGGACAGGGTACGGTTACCGCCAAGATGGACAACAAGGACATCATGAGCGGTGGTGAGATCGCTTACGGTAAGCCCGTCATTTTCTCGATCGTATCGAATGCCAACTATAGGCTAGGGGCTATTAAGCAAGGCTCTTCGGACGTGGATATCTCGAAGATCAAGGGAACATATGCCAATGGAAATACCTCTTACACGTACACGACTCCTAGTCTGATGAGTGGCGATAGCTATACCTTTGCGTTCGTCTCCAAGGATACGGTGAGGTTCGTGGCTAACAACCTTGTCCAGACGGTCAGCTCCATCAAGCCGGTCACGGTAACAAGCGCTGTAGAGGATATCAAGATCGAATATCAATTGAGCGGTACGGCTTGGGTTACGACATTGCCTTCCACGCTGGCTGTGGGTTCTTATAAGGCCCGTTTGAGCCGTGCGGAGGACTTGACATACCGTAGCCTCTCTGATACGGTTACGTTAGTGGTGGAGAGTAAGAAAGAGGTGGAGAGTTTGGTGTTACCTACTCCGGGTCGTATTGAGGAAGGACAGGCTTTATCGGCGTGTACCTTGATCGATGGTACTTCTTCCGGATCATTTATCTGGAAAACTCCGAACGAGATCGCTTCTCCGGATAAGAAAAAGTACGACTTGATATTCGAACCGAATGATCCTGTTCTCTATGCGGCTAAAGATACGTTTATAACCTTGAACGTAATTCCTGTTTATTCTATGAATGTTACCGCCGGTAATTTCGGTACTGTCATCTTGGAGGGGCGTACCGCAAATGATAAATATGCGAGAGGCTCGGTTTTGAAAGCGACAGCCGTCGCGGATAAGAATTACCGGTTTGCCGGCTGGAGTGATGGGAATACATCGGCTACACGGGAGTTGCAAGCGAATGCGAACTTGGATATCGTAGCCCGTTTCGATCCGATCGTTTATGGCGTGACGTTTACGGATCCGATGAATGGTTCCTTGAAGGTCTTCGCGAATGGCGTGGAGGTGAAGAATGGTGCTGAATTTTTACAGGGGACCTTATTGACTATCACGGCGACTCCGGATGCGGGCTATATGGTTCAGTCCGTGAAAGTGAATGGGGCTTTGGTGAATAACGGTTCTTATACTTTGACACAAGCCGCTGATATATCGGCCGATTTCCTGCAAAAAGAACCGGATAAACATTTGGTCAAGGTTGGGGAGTTGAAGAATGGTAGCGTTAATCTGATCGAGGTGGATACGAAGGCGCCTGTTACTCTCGGTGAGGCTATCTCTGAAGGTGTGAAAGTGAAGGTGATAGGAAATGCGGATTATGGCTATGAGCTGGCATCCGTGAAAGTGGAAGGCGCGAATTATAATGAGGCTGATGGCTCATTTATGGTTGGGACCGGAGATGTTACGGTGAGCGCAAGTTTCCAATTGGTGAAATATCAAATAACCTCGGCGTTGAATATCCCCAATGCGGGTAAAGTCGTATTGAAAGATAAGGCCGGTAAAGAGGTGGCTTCCGGTTCTAAGGTTCCTTATATGACTCAATTGACCGCTTCTGTTGAGACGGAAACGGGATATCGTTTTATGAATATGATGGTGAACTCTTCCGAGATCAAGGATGGAGATGTGTTCACCGTTTCCGGCCCTATGGTTGTTACCGCTAATTATGTGGAGAAGAAAGATTTGGCCTCGCTGATTGATAAGACGACGCAAACGGTAGTCTATAATAAGCAATACCGGAATTTCGAGGTTAAGATTACGGGCTATTCCGGTTTGGACTTTAAGGTCGCATATTCCCGGAGTGGGGTAGAAATGACAGAGAATCCTAAATCGGCCGGAACTTATAAAGTTCGGATTACCCGTGGCGAGGATGATTTATTTAAAGCCGTGGATGTAACTGCCGAGCTGATTATCAAGAAGGCTGGTATGGCATTGCTGGAAGTACCGACTATAGGAGGGGATAATTATGAAAAGGTTGATGCTAAACTTACTCAAGACTTCGAGGATGTGGAATGGAATCCTTCTACACAAAAATCGGCGCTTCGTGCGAATGTGACCGGAATCCCGACAAAGGATCAGGTAAATATTCTGCGCTTTACCCCACTTGACAAGAGTAATTATGAATCGGTAGATTATTCAATGCCGGTTGGTGAAGTAAAAACGTTTTCTTTAAGTACCTCAAATACGGAGGTTACGAATGGAGGCTTGGTTATTAGCGATTATTCGGAAGTTCCGGAGAATACGGTTTTAAAGTTGCGAGCGGTAGCTCCTAGCGAGAATCAGCGTTTTGATTCTTGGAGTGATAATGTCTCAAGCGCCGATAGAAAGAAACCAGAGATAACGGTTACTTTGGCGGCTGATGCGACATACACCCCGAATTTTGTGGATAAACCTAAAATAACGGCGAATCCTTCAGATTTGGAGTTTGTTTATAATGGTTCCGTAAGGCTCGTGGAATTGAAAGACATTTTGAGCGGTAGTTATCCGACAGATGTAAATATTAAATATTCAAATACGGATGGATCGGTTGCTACCCCATTGAACGCAGGTACTTATCTTGTGACTGTAACACGTACCGGGGATGAGAACTGGCGATCTTTCGAGGCAACCAAGAAATTAGTGATAAAGAAAGCGAAGGTCGTAAAGGTAGTGGCTCCTACCGCATCTACGATCACGGAAGGTCAGTCCTTGTCGGAATCCCTATTATCCGGTGGTGTTGCGAAAGGTGCCGATGGGACTACCATATCCGGTAAATTTGAATGGGCTGATGCGTCAGCTATATTGAAACCCGGCAATAGCCAGAAAAAGGAAGTGATCTTCACGTCGTATGATCCGAATTATGAGGATGCGACTACGGAAGCGGAGGTTACGGTGAAAAGTTCGGATGCGTTAGTTGTCACGTTCGCTCAACCGGAAAATGGTTCTTTGAAAGTCTATATGTTGAAGGGTGAGGGCGAGAAGACCGAGATAACGAGTGGAACCGCTGTGGCGAAAGCGACTAAGCTAACCATTGAGGCGGAAGCCAATCCGGATTATGAATTGGCCGTTATTCAAATAGGCGAAGAGAAGTATACGACTTCGCCTGTAGAGATTGAAGTCGATAAGTCCTTGGCTATTATGGCAGAGTTCAAGCCGGTTTCTACACCTCCGGGAACAGATGTGGCTGTTACGGGAGTTTCCTTGAATATCACGTCCAAGGCATTGGCCGTAGGTGAATCTTTTGCCTTGCAAGCGAAAGTTACCCCTAATAACGCCACGATGAAAACCGTCTCTTGGAGCAGCAGCGACGAGACGGTGGCTACTGTTGACGCAGATGGTGTCGTTACCGCGCTGAAAATCGGTACCTGCAAGATTACTGTGGCTACCGATGATGGAAACAAGACGGCGTCTTGTGTGGTAACTGTCTCCGGTACGGTAGGTATCGAGCAAATCATCAACGATCATCAAATCTATTGCGAGCGAGGTGCGATAACCGTTCATCCGGCCCGTCCAATCTCGATCCGTATCATAGCGGTGACTGGAGTTAGCCTGTATGGCGACTCAATTATCGGAACTACCCGTATCCCGGTATCGACAGGAATCTATCTGATAGAGATCAACGAGAATGGTAAGCGTATAACAGTGAAAGTGAACGTTCGCTAACAACCTTATTTTAAGAAACTAACCCTTGAGTCTTTAATGTTGGGGAAGGCCGCTAGGAATACTCAGTTCCGGCGGTCTTCTTTTTTATCCTATAAGCTTTACTTTATCTGTTTTTGTTCTGATATAATTAAATAAAACGTTATCTTTGTATCATAGAAAATTAAAACAGAAAGCCTTATGGAAAAAAATGAAGAAAAGAAAAAGGAAGAAAATGCCAAAACTAAAACAACTGTGGCGAAGACTGGAAAAAGAAAGGTAAGTAAGACATGGGAAGCTATGCAGCGGTTAAAGGGAAGTCTGATTGTAAATGACCCTAAATTTTTACTGTAAATGCGATATCTCATTGACACGAATATTTTTGTATATATGGCATCTGATCCCGAATATCTAAATAGGGATATAGATGCTATTATCCAAGAACCGGAAACCCTTCTTTATATAAGTGCCGAGTCCGTACGTGAGCTGATTGTCGCTTATCGAAATAAAGGACTGTGTTCTAAACGATGGAAGTCGGCAGAAGCGATGATCGTCGCCATAGAAAAGGAGTTTTATGTGAAAATATTGCCATTGAAAAAAGAACATATGCAAACGTATGCGCATATGGAGATCAATGAGGCGCAGGGACACAAAGATCCCTCAGACCACGTAATTATTGCGCATGCCATAACGGAACATCTACCGCTTATATCAAGTGATACCCGTTTCGGATTCTATAGAAGTCAAGGGTTGGACTTGGTATTCAATCAGAAATAATCTATATATTGTATATGTACGAATGGCCTTTGTTAGAGTTGTAGAGGTTAAATATTCTAAAACCCTTTCGGCTTACTTATTTTATTCGTTCTTTTGCAAGAAAATTGGGAGGTGTGTTCTCTGTACGCATCTCCTTAATTTATTTAACGTTAATAAGTGAGAGTCTGATGGCTGAAAATAAAAAAGTTAGTTCTGTTTCTTTCTTTAACTCCCGGCTTACGTCTGTTATTAGTATCTCCTTGGTACTATTCTTGCTAGGACTCATTCTATTGATAGGGATGTTGGGTAATAAACTCTCCGTTTATGTGAAAGAGAACTTATCTTTCTCCATCGTGCTGAAAGATAACCAAAAAGAAACTGAGATAAAGAAAATGCAGAAGAGCTTGGATGCTCTTCCTTTTATAAAATCAACCGAGTATATATCGAAAGAGCAAGCCGCGAAAGAGTTGGAAGAAGAACTGGGCGAGAATCCGGAAACCTTCTTAGGCTTTAACCCTTTACAGGCCTCGATTGAGGTGAAACTGCATTCGGAGTACGCCAACCCCGATAGCCTCCAAGTGATAGAGAAGAAGATTAGAAACTATACGTCGGTCTCGGAGCTGCTTTACCGAAAGGAGATGGTCCATAATAATATGAAGCGGTTGGGCTTGATCCTGCTAACCTTGGCTGCGGTACTGATGATTATCTCGTTCGTGTTGATCAGTAATACGATTCGCCTGTTGATTTATTCCAAACGATTCTTAATTCATACGATGAAGCTAGTGGGGGCTACTTCCGGCTTTATACGTAGGCCTTTTGTGAAATATAACATAGTAAGTGGCATTTTCGCCTCTATCTTGGCAATATTGATGCTAACCGGAGCGTTATATTATTTGCAAAATGAATTGAAAGGTTTTATCCAGATATTGGATATGCAAACATTATTATTGGTTTATGTGGCAGTGTTTGCTTTAGGTATTGTCTTGTCCGTGATCGCGACCATTTTTGCCGTGAATAAATATTTGCGGATGGGGGTCGATAAGTTGTATTATATTTAATGTACGAATAATAAAGAGTTGAGAAAGATGGCTAAAAGAGATTTTGCTTTCGGAAAAGAGAATTTTATACTGATTGCGGTAGCGGTTGCCTGCATCGTGCTTGGTTTCATATTGATGAGTGGTGGAGGTTCCGGGGATAATACGTTCAATCCCGATATATTCAGCGCCCGCCGTATCGTGGTAGCTCCGGTGGTTACGGTTATTGGTTTCGTGATGATGATTTTTGGAATCTTGAAGAATAGCAAAGATAAAGAAGTAACAGAATGAGTTGGTTTGAGGCCTTGATACTGGGTATCGTACAGGGATTGACCGAATATCTGCCGGTGAGCAGTAGCGGTCATTTAGCGATTGGCTCAGCTTTGTTTGGTATAGAGGGAGAGGAGAATCTTGCGTTTACGATCGTCGTACATGTGGCGACCGTATTCAGTACGTTAGTGGTTTTATGGAAGGAAATCGATTGGATATTCCGTGGTTTGTTTAAATTTCAGATGAACGCGGAGACGAAGTATGTGATCAATATCTTGATTTCCATGATTCCGATCGGGATCGTTGGGGTATTCTTTAAAGATACGGTAGAACAAATCTTTGGATCAGGTTTATTGGTCGTTGGTTGTATGCTGCTATTGACGGCGGCTTTGCTGGCATTTTCGTATTATGCCAAACCACGCCAGAAAGAGTCGATCTCGATGAAAGATGCTTTTATTATCGGTCTGGCTCAGGCTTGCGCCGTGATGCCGGGTTTGTCACGTTCCGGATCAACGATCGCTACCGGTTTGTTATTGGGAAATAATAAGGCGAAACTAGCCCAGTTCTCTTTCTTGATGGTAATACCTCCGATCTTGGGAGAGGCGTTGTTGGATGTGATGAAGATGGTGAAAGGTGAAGATGTGGCCGGGAGCATTCCCGCATTATCATTAGCGGTAGGTTTCGTGGCCGCTTTTGTTTCCGGTTGCGTGGCCTGTAAATGGATGATCAACATCGTGAAAAAGGGGAAACTGATTTATTTCGCTATCTATTGCGCGATCGCGGGATTGGTGACAATTGCTTGTACATTACTGAAATAAAGAATGGATTTTATAGCTGGAGAGATTTTATATTTTAATAAACCGCTAACGTGGACTTCTTTTGACCTAGTTAATAAATTTCGCTATAAGCTAAGTCGGAAACTGAAGGTAAAGAAGATTAAAGTTGGACATGCGGGGACACTGGATCCCTTGGCTACAGGTGTGATGATCGTTTGTACCGGAAGGGCTACGAAGCGGATCGATGAGTTTCAATATCAGACGAAGGAATATATCGCTACGTTGAAGTTGGGAGAGACTACCCCGTCTTTCGATTTGGAGAAAGAGATAGACGCCGTGTATCCCACGGAACACATAACCCGTGAGCTCGTGGAGGAGGTTTTAAAGACATTCGTGGGTACGATCCAACAGATTCCCCCGGTGTTCTCCGCTTGCAAAATCGAAGGTAAACGTGCTTATGAGCTAGCCCGGAAAGGAGAGGAGGTTGAACTAAAATCCAAGACATTGGTTATAGACGAACTGGAGTTGCTGGAGTGCGATTTGCCTGTTATAAAGATACGGGTGGTATGTAGCAAAGGTACCTATATTCGTGCGTTGGCTCGTGATATCGGGAAGGCCTTGGATTCCGGCGCTCATTTGATTGGCTTGGAACGGACTCGCATCGGAGAGGTAACCTTGGATATGTGTATGTCTCCGGAGGAGATCGATGATTTCTTAGAGAAGAATGTGGTAAAAATAGAAGAAGAAAAATAAATAGAGTGCATTATGAAGCTTTCGAAATTCAAATTTAACTTACCGTCGGAATTAATCGCTTTACATCCGGCGAAGAACAGAGATGAGTCGAGGTTGATGGTCGTTCATCGTGATACAGGTGAGATCGAGCATCGCGAATTCAAGGATATTCTAGACTATTATGGAAAAGGTGACGTGTTTATCTTTAATAACACGAAAGTGTTCCCCGCTCGCTTGTACGGTAACAAGGAGAAAACAGGGGCGCGTATCGAGGTGTTCTTGTTGCGCGAGCTGAACGAGGACTTACGTTTGTGGGACGTATTGGTGGATCCGGCTCGTAAGATCCGTATCGGTAATAAGTTATACTTTGGCGAGGATGATTCCATGGTCGCGGAGGTAATTGATAATACGACTTCGCGTGGTCGTACGCTCCGTTTCTTATATGACGGGAACCACGACGAGTTTAAGAAGGCTTTGTATGCCTTGGGCGAGACTCCGCTGCCTAAGTATATCGAACGTGAGGTGGAACCGGAAGACGAGGATCGTTATCAGAATATTTTCGCCGCGGAAGAAGGTGCGGTTGTGGCTCCTGCCGCGGGATTGCATTTTAGCCGTGAGTTGATGAAACGTTTGGAGATCAAGGATTGCCAGTTCGCTTTCTTGACATTGCATTCGGGCTTGGGTAATTTCCGTGAGATCGACGTGGAAGATTTGACAAAGCATAAGATGGATTCTGAGCAAATGGTCGTAAATGCCGATGTAGTGGATATCGTGAACAAGGGAAAGGATGAGGGGCACAAGGTTTGTGCGGTCGGAACTTCCGTGATGCGTGCGATCGAGACGGCCGTAAGTACGGATGGTCATCTGAAAGAGTTCGAGGGCTGGACGAATAAGTTTATCTTCCCTCCGTATGATTTCAGCGTGGCTACCAGCATGGTGACAAATTTCCACATGCCGTTGTCTACATTATTGATGATGACAGCTTCTTTCGGTGGTTATGAGTTGATCATGGACGCTTACGATATCGCTTTGAAAGAGAAATATCGTTTCGGTGCTTACGGCGACGCTATGCTAATCCTTTAATCCGGTTTCTATGGCGACAGCTTACCTTGGATTAGGTACGAACGTAGGCAATAAACGAGGAAATTTGGTGACAGCGGCGGCGCTGTTGGCTGAAAGGGTGGGAGATGTTCTTGCCCTTTCTGATATGTATGAGACGGAGCCTTGGGGATTTGAATCGGACAACACTTTCTTGAATGCCGTGATCGTTATGACGACGGAACTTTCCCCTATGGAATTATTAGACGCTACCCGTTTGATCGAGATCGAGATGGGACGTATCGAAAAAAGTGACGGTGTGTATCATGACCGTATCATCGATATCGATCTGTTAATGGTGGATGAGCAAATCCTGCATACGGAGCGGCTGACGCTACCGCACCCTCTGATGCACAAACGGTCGTTTGTTATGGAACCGTTGGCAGAAGTAGCTCCGTTGGTGAAACATCCTGTGTTTGGCAAGACGATGCGTGAACTTTTATCCGAATTATAAGTTTTAATTATGAACTACGAGATTTGAGTTATGAATAAAGAAATTAATAAAGCGATGACGCAAGGGATCGTCTTCAAGAAAGCGAAAGGCGAAGCGGAAGATCCGAATGGTAAGAAAATCAAGTTCTCTGATTTCTTGAAAGGGACACATGGCTCTGATTCAGCGAAATGGAAGGCCGGTTTTAAATATAAAAAAGCCTTACGTAATTCCAAAAAGAAGAAATAATTTTCAACTTTCAACTTTCAATTCTCAATTATTGCGTATCTTTGCGAATGAATTGACGTGGATAGATTTGTATTGCTTGCAACCACGGGAAAAAATGCTAAAAACATATCCTTTTCGTTGCCGTCCGGCAGAAAAATCCTTCCAAGTTCAATTCAGTCATAGATTAATAACTAACGAGCATTGTCAATTGCGACCTGTGGCTTATCCCCTAATTCTCAATTTTCAATTCTCAATTTTCAATTTAAAACGATGAGTTATTTATTCACCTCCGAATCGGTGTCTGAAGGGCACCCCGATAAAGTAGCCGATCAAATATCGGATGCTTTGCTGGATGAGTTCTTGGCGTATGACAAGAATTCGAAAGTTGCTTGCGAAACCCTTGTTACAACCGGACAGGTTGTCTTGGCTGGAGAAGTTAAATCAAGTGCGTATGTGGATGTGCAGGAAGTGGCACGTGGCGTGATCGAGAAGATTGGTTACACGAAAAGCGAGTACCAGTTTGAAGCGAAGTCATGTGGTGTGTTCTCTTCTATCCATGAGCAGAGTGGCGACATCAACCGTGGCGTAGAGCGTGCGGATCCCTATGAGCAGGGGGCCGGCGACCAAGGTATGATGTTCGGTTATGCTACTAATGAGACTGAGAATTACATGCCTTTGGCGTTGGACTTATCTCATAGTTTATTATGGGAATTGGCGAAGATCCGTAAGGAAGAACCGGATTTGATGCCTTATTTACGTCCGGACGCTAAGAGTCAGGTTACGATTGAATACGATGATAACGGTAAGCCATTGCGTATCGATACGATTGTGGTATCCACGCAGCATGATGAGTTTATCGGTCCGAAAGGTATTTCACAGAAGGAAGCGGATGAGGCTATGCAAAAGAGGATCGCCTTAGACGTGAAGAAGATATTGATACCTCGTGTGAAGGCTCAATATCCGGCTCATGTACAGGCTTTGTTTAATGATAATATCATTTATCATGTGAACCCGACCGGTAAGTTCGTGATCGGTGGTCCTCACGGAGATACCGGTTTGACCGGCCGTAAGATTATCGTGGATACATACGGTGGTAAAGGTGCTCATGGCGGCGGTGCTTTCTCTGGAAAGGACCCTTCTAAGGTAGACCGTTCGGCTGCTTATGCCGCTCGTCATATCGCTAAGAATATGGTTGCTGCCGGTGTGGCGGATGAGATGCTGGTACAGGTGTCTTATGCGATCGGTGTGGCTAAACCGATGAATATTTTCGTGAATACTTTTGGCCGTGCGAAGGTGAATATGACAGACGGAGAGATCGCCGCTAAGATCTGGGATATCTTCGATATGCGTCCGAAAGCGATCGAGGAGCGTTTGAAATTGCGTAACCCGATTTATTTCGAGACCGCTTCTTATGGTCATATGGGACGCAAACCCCAGACGGTGACGAAGACATTCTCTTCCCGTTATTTGCAGAAGCCGGTTACTTGTGATGTGGAGTTATTCACATGGGAGAAATTGGATTATGCAGATAAGATCAAGGACGTGTTTGGTCTATAAAAAATAAGTGGAAAAAGTAAGCTGGCTTAAATGGCGAAGTATGTCAAGATACTTAGCCATTTAAGTTAAGATACTTAGCCAAGTATGTTAACTTACCCTTCCTCTTGGAGCATTTCTACTTCTTTTACTTTCCTGAACAGGTCGGACGCGAAGATGAAATCGTTCAACGCTTGGTTATTAGAGGTGATTACTTGCTCTTTTGTTCCTTGCCATTCCTTCACGCCTTCCTTAATAAAGATGATATTATCACCAATATTCATCACGGAGTTCATGTCGTGGGTATTGATAACGGTCGTCATATTGTACTCCACCGTAATGTCGTGAATCAAATCATCGATCAATAGAGAAGTCTTGGGGTCTAGTCCGGAGTTCGGCTCATCGCAGAACAGGTATTTAGGATTTAGGGAGATCGCTCTTGCGATGGCGGCACGTTTCATCATACCTCCACTGATCTCGGAAGGATATAGATGTCCGGCCTCGGACAGGTTTACGCGTTCCAAACAGAATTCCGCACGTTTCCTGCGCTCTTTCGTTGAGTCTTTAGAGAACATATCTAAAGGAAACATTACGTTTTCCATTACCGTCATGCTGTCGAATAAAGCGGAACCTTGGAACAACATACCCATTTCCCGACGCAGCATATTTAACTCATGCTTGTTCATCGTGATCAAGTCTCTGCCGTCGTATAATATCTGTCCGGTATCAGGTTTCATTAACCCGATGATATTCTTGATCATTACCGTTTTACCCGAACCGCTTCGTCCGATGATCAGATTCGTCTTACCATCCTCGAACGTCGTACTTATATCTTTCAAGACGACACGTCCATCGAAAGACTTCGTTATATTCTTAACTTCGATCATTTTTAAGTAAGCATTAAATGGGTTAATATTACGTCGGCAAGTAAAATCATGATACTGCTCATGACCACGGCATTCGTACTTGCCTTACCTACCTCTAGGGCGCCTCCCTTTACGTTATAGCCAAAATAGGCGGCGATGGATGAGATGATGAACGCATATACTACGGATTTGATAATAGAATACCAAATGTAAAACTCGTTGAAGTAG
>ERZ826613.3911-NODE-3911-length-11719-cov-3.333333_pt1 | contig 11719 bp, 7 predicted proteins | sample MGYA00519925_ERZ826613 | MGnify/ENA primary metagenome ERZ826613 (study PRJEB31778, sample SAMEA3449236) | human gut metagenome | biome: human gut; feature: human-associated habitat; material: faeces | place: United Kingdom | collected 2010/2012 ... | reverse complement strand
TTGCGCAGGGCGACCCGGTACAGCTGGGCACCGCCACCAGCGTGCCCCAGTGGCTGGGCTGGCTGAGCGGGGACAGCGTGCTGGCCCTTTATGAGGACCGGGCGGTGCTGTACGGTGCCAACGGCGGCGAGAAGGCCAGCTATGACTTCGGCGGCAGTACCCTTGTGGATGTGGACACCGAAAACGGCGGCGTGGCCCTGCTGCTGAGCGGCGGCCAGACCTGCACCGCCGTGCTGCTGGACAACAGCCTGGGCGTGCAGTACAGCGGCAATGTGCCGGCGGCCAGCCACATCCTCCGCGCAGCCGATGGCTTCTATTTGCTCACCGACAGCACGGTGGAATGCTTCAACAAGGCGGGGGAGTTCCAGTGGACCCAGCCGATGGATGCAAAGCCCCAGGCGGGTGTGCTCAATGGTCGGCAGCTGCTGGTGTTCAGCGGAAATACGGTGCAGCAGGTCACGGCACCGGAGCCGGACAGCTCCAGTGCGTCCTGAGACGCCTCTTTATCGCAACGGCATGAGCCGAGTGCTAAAAAATAACAGGGAAAACAAGGTATGTTCAAGAATCCGTCATTTCTTTTTGATATCCTATGTACGGCGGCGTGGATCGTCCTGACCGTGCGGTATGCGCGCAAGGGCTTTCTGGCTTCCATGGTCCAGCTGCTGGGCAACGGGCTCAGCCTGTTGGGGGCCCATCAGCTTTCGTCCGCCTGTGCAGGCTGGGTATTCGAGCACCTGCTGGCCGGTGGGTTCCGCACCCAGATCGCGGCCAGCCTGGCCGCAGGCGGCGTGGTGGACCTGACCGGCATTGCCGACAAGTACGCGGGGTTTCTGCCCCAGAGCTTCCGGGCGTCCATCGTGGCAGCCTGTGAGCGCTCCATCGGAGCGGTGCTGTCCGACAATGCCGTGGTGCTGGCCGACACCATCGTGGAAAAGGTGCTGCAGCCGCTGCTCATCCCGGTGATCACGCTGGTGCTGTTCTTTGTGTTCTACGCGCTGCTGCGGCTGCTGGTGAGCATGCTGGTCACGGTGCTGGGCCTTGTGAACAAGCTGCCGGTAGTCGGCACGGTGAACCGGGGCCTTGGCTGGCTGGTGGGCGGCGGCACCGCGCTGATGGACCTCTATCTGGTGCTGTGTGTCGTGTGGGGCCTTGTGGTGATCACCGGCGGCAGCCTGAGTGTGCTGAATGACACCGTGATGAGCGGCAGTCTTTACTATAAAGTGTTTAATCTGTTCAACCCGTTCCTGTAACAGAGAGCGGGGAGAGAACAGCAAGGAGGAACTATGGTCTGTATTCGATGCCAGAAACGTCCGGCCATCATTTTCATCCAGCGGATGGTGGATGGCCAGATGAAGCAGGAGGGCTACTGCCTGCATTGTGCGCGGGAGCTGCACATCAAACCGGTGGACGATCTGATGAAGCAGTTCGGCATGTCGGATCAGGATCTGGACAACATGGAAAACCGGATGGAGAGCATGATGGACGAGATGGGAGACGCGAACCCCCTCTCCCTCATGATGAATATGGGCCAGCCCATGGGCGGCGAGGAGAACGAAGGGGACGACGACCTTGTCCCCGGCTCCAGCGCTACCTTCCCGCTGGGTGTCAAGGCGGAGGACGATGCCGGAAACAGCAAAAAGGCCCAGAAGAACGGCAAAAAGCCGCCCCGCCGCAAATTCCTCGACACCTACTGTGAGAACCTGACCCGCAAAGCCCGGGAGGGCAAGCTCGACGACATCGTGGGCCGTGACCGCGAGATCTACCGCACCATTCAGATCTTGAGCCGCCGCCAGAAGAACAACCCCTGCCTCATCGGTGAGGCGGGCGTCGGCAAGACGGCCATCGCCGAGGGCATCGCGGAGCGCATCGCCAGGGGCAATGTTCCTGTGGGTCTGAAGGATAAGGAGATCTTCCTGCTGGATCTGACCAGCCTCGTGGCCGGCACCCAGTTCCGGGGCCAGTTCGAGCAGCGGGTCAAGGGCCTGCTGAGCGAGGTCAAGGCCGCTGGCAACATCATCCTATTCATTGATGAGATACACACCATCACCTCCGCCGGTGAGAGCGAGGGTGCCATGAACGCGGGCAACATCCTCAAGCCTGCCCTCTCCCGCGGTGAGATACAGGTCATCGGCGCCACCACCTTCAACGAGTACCGCAAGTATATCGAGAAGGACCAGGCCCTTGAGCGCCGCTTCCAGCCCGTCCGCGTGGAAGAGCCCAGCGTGGCCGACACGCTGGCCGTCATGAACGGCATCAAGAAGTATTACGAGGAGCACCACCATGTGCAGGTGGATGCCGATGTGCTGAGTGCCATCGTCACCCTCAGTGAGCGGTATATCACGGACCGCTACCTGCCCGATAAGGCCATCGACCTGCTGGATGAAGCCTGCGCCTGCTGCAATCTCGCCCACCCGGTCATCTCGGAGTATCTCGAGATGCAGAAGGAGCTGGACGGCCTCAGGCAGGAAGAGGCAGACATGGAGTCCTCCGACGTCAATGAGGCCATCGACTATGAGCAGGTGGCCCAGCGGAAGACCCGCATCGCCAAGCTCGAGGCAGAACTGCCCGCAAAGCAGGCTGCTGCCAGCGAGATAAAAGTGACCATGGACGATGTGGCCAAGGTCATTGAGCTGTGGACGGGCATCCCGGCGGTGAAGATCCAGGAGACGGAGTTCGTCAAACTGGCCGGGCTGGAAGCCGAGCTGAAAAAGAAGATCATCGGTCAGGACGAGGCCGTCCATCTGGTGGCACAGGCCGTCAAGCGGAGCCGCGCCGACCTGTCGGGCCGCCGCCGTCCCGCAAGCTTCATCTTCGTCGGCCCCACCGGTGTCGGCAAGACGGAGCTGGTCAAGCAGCTGGCAAACCAGCTCTTCGACGGCCCCGACCCGCTCATCCGTCTCGACATGAGCGAGTATATGGAGAAATATGCGGTGTCCCGCATGATCGGTTCGCCTCCGGGCTATGTGGGCTACGAGGAGGCCGGTCAGCTCACCGAGAAGGTGCGCCGCCGCCCCTACAGCGTGGTGCTGTTTGATGAAATTGAAAAGGCCCACAGCGATATCCAGAATATTCTGCTGCAGATTTTGGAAGATGGCACCCTGACCGATGCCCAGGGACGCAAGGCGGATTTTTCCAACACGATCATTCTGCTCACCTCCAACCTGGGGGCGCGCTGCCTGGCGGGGCAGGCCAGCCCGCTGGGCTTTGGCGCTGCCGCCGAAGAAACCGCCCGCCGCGGTAAAAAGGCATTACAGGAAGCCAAAGATTATTTCCGCCCGGAGCTGATGGGCCGCCTGGACGATGTGGTGCTGTTCGACCCGCTTGGCCCCGCCCAGCTGGCCGCGATCGCGGATCGCCTGCTCTGCGAGCTGGAAGAACGCGCCGCCCGCCAGGGCTACACCCTGCGCCATACCCCGGCGGCTGCCGCGGCGCTGGCAGGTGATACCGTACCCGCCTATGGTGCGCGGGAGCTGCGCCGCAAGGTGAGCCGCGCCGTGGAGCAGGCCCTGGCCGACCGCATTGCCGCCGGTACCGCCAGCCCCGGCGTGTTGTTTGTGGCGGATGCCGCTCCGGACGGACACATTACCCTGACAATGGGGGATGTGGCGGCGTGCGCATCGTGAGAGAGTGGAGAGTGGGTAGTGGTCAGTGGACAGGGAGCAGTGCAGGCAGCCCGGCGGGCCGATGGCGAGCATCGGCCCCTACAAATGATTTGCAATGTTTGCGGCGCGGGGTGGATGGGCGGCAATTATTAGGCCCGTCAAACGGGGCGTCGGGGACGCCGCCCCCTACATGCAGGGCGAGGTTTATTACAATTTTGTGGTGTGCAACGCCGTAAGGCCCTACAGATTATTTTATTGTTATTCACTACCCTAAAAACCACCCCCAACCCAATATCTCCTGAGCGGCGCAATGCGCCGCGGTCCACCACAATTATTCATTATTCTTTATTATTTATTCTTTTGCCTACTTCCAATTCCTAATTTCTAATTTCTAATTGCATCAGTTCCCAACTTCAACCCTCTCACGGAAAGGTTCGCGGTGACGCTATGGATACCACAACAAAACTAAAAGTCGGCTTTGCGGCCTTGATGATCCTGTCCGGCATTGGGGTGGCATCGTACCCGGTTATCAGCAACGCGGTGGCGCAGCGCCACGCCAGCGAAGCGATCCAAAATTACGATGATACCGTAAAAAGCATGGATACCGAAAAACTGGACGCCGCCAAGGAGGCCGCCCGCCGCTATAACCAGCAGCTGGACAGCGCCGTGGAGCGCGATGCCGCAGGCGAAGCGGAGGATACCGGCACCAGCTATGTGGACCTTGTGGATGTGGGCGAAAGCCTGGGGTATATCACCATCCCGAAAATTGACGTCAACCTGCCTATTTACGAAGGCACCAGCGATGATGTGCTGCAAAGGGGCGTTGGCCATCTGGAAGGCTCCAGCTACCCCCTTGGCGGCGAAAGCACCCACAGCGTGCTGACCGGCCACCGCGGCCTGCCCGAAGCCGTGCTGTTCACCGACCTGGACAAGCTGGAAGAGGGCGACTGTTTCTACCTGCATATTCTGGATGAAACGCTGGCGTACCAGGTGGATCAAATCAAAGTGGTGGAACCGGAGCACACCGAGGATCTGGAAATCACCGCGGGGCAGGATTACTGCACCCTTGTTACCTGCACGCCGTATGCCATCAACACCCACCGCATGCTTGTGCGCGGCACCCGCATCCCTTATAATGGAGAGGAAGAAACCAACACCCCGCAGGCCGTGCAGTATCAGGCGCTGCGCACCGGAACGGTGGTCAAGCGCGTGGTGGATGCCTGGCCGTGGATCGCGGTAACGGGCAGCATTGTGATCGGCGGCGAAGCGCTGCTGCTGCTTTTGCTGCTGCACCGCTGCAAAAAGCGCGAGGAGGATGACTAAATGGGACGGCTGATTGCTAAAATTCTGGCCTGGCTGGCCATTTTGCTGGGGCTGGCGCTGTTGATACAGCCCACCGCTGCCCAGTGGTGGACCAGCACCCGCAACGCCAAAACCGCTGCGCAGTTTGCGGCCCGCGCCGAAGCCCAGCCCACCGCCCCCGCGGCGGAGGAAACCACAGCCGAACCCCCGGAGCCGGAACGCGCCTACCCTGAACTGTACGCCGCGATGCAGGACTATAACGCGGAAATTTACGCCGGGGGCCAAAGCGGCCTGACCGACCCGTTCGCCTATGAGGAAGCCCCGCTGGACCTTGCTGCCTATGGCTATGACGATGATGTGCTGGCTGTGCTGTGGATCCCGCGCCTGAACCTGGAGCTGCCCGTTTACCTGGGCGCCAGCCGCGAAAACCTGGCCAAAGGCGCGGCGCTGCTGGGCCAGACCTCGATGCCGCTGGGCGGCGCGAACACCAACACGGTCATTGCCGCCCACCGCGGCTACTACGGCGCGGAGATGCTGCGCAACGTGCAGCAGATCCAGGTGGGGGACAAGATCCAGCTGACCACCCCGTGGGAAACGCTGATTTACCGCGTGAGCGAGCTGAAAATTATTGACCCCAGCGATATCAACGCCGTGCTGATCCAGCCGGGGCGGGACCTGCTGACCCTTTCCACCTGCCACCCCTACACCCGCAACAGCCAACGCTACCTGGTAATTGCGGAGCACGACACCGCCGCTGCGGATACCACCAAAGAGGAAGATTTGCAGGAAAGCGCCGCTACCTGGGACGAAACGCCGCGCCAGGTGACCGTGGAGGATGCCGGCGGCAGCTCCATTGCCGAAGTGGCCCCCCAGGCCCTGACCCCATTGCCGGGGGAGGGCAGCGCGGAATCCGAGGGGAGCGCGATCTCCAATACCATGATCTGGCTGGAAAACAACGCACTGTGGGCCGGGCTGGTGGTTATTGCCGCCGCCGTTGGCATTATGGTGATATGGAAAAAACACCGGGAGGATTAACCATGCAGTACACACAGCAGGCCGCCGCCGTTACGGCCGAAGTAAACAAGGCCGTGCAGGGCAAACAGCAAACGGTAAACACCATCTGGATGGCCATGCTGGCGGGCGGCCATGTGCTGATTGAGGATATTCCCGGCGTGGGCAAAACCACGCTGGCGCTGGCCTTTGCCCGCGCGCTGGACCTGAAAGAAAGCCGCGTGCAGTTTACGCCGGATGTTCTGCCGTCCGATTTGGTGGGATTTTCCGTTTACCAGAAAGAGACCGGCAAGTTTGTGTACCACGCCGGTGCGGTGATGTGCAACCTGTTTTTGGGCGATGAGATCAACCGTACCTCCTCCCGCACGCAGTCGGCTTTGTTGGAAGTGATGGAAGAAGGCACAGTGACGGTGGACGGCGTTACCCGCCCGGTGCCCGCACCCTTTACCGTAATTGCAACCCAGAACCCCATCGGCGCCGCTGGCACGCAGATGCTGCCGCAGTCTCAGCTGGACCGTTTCATGGTCTGCGCCGTAATGGGCTACCCCGATGAGGAAGCGGAGCTGGCAATTTTGGCCGGGCAGAGCAAAGGCCGCCTGCTGGACCGTGTGCGCCCCGTTGCCGGTCAGGCGGATCTGCTTGCCATGCAGCAGGAGGTCAGCACGGTATTTGTGCATGAGCTGATGTACCGCTACATTGTGGCGCTGGCCCAGGCCAGCCGCAAGGACCCGCGCCTGGCCGTGGGGTTAAGCCCCCGTGCCACCCTGGCGCTGACCAGCATGACGCGCGCGGCGGCGTATCTGGCGGGGCGGGATTTTGTTGCCCCGCAGGATGTGACCGCTGTGTTTGATGCGGTTGCCCGCCACCGCCTGGTGCTGAACGACCAGGCCCGCGCAGGCGGCGAAACGGTGGACAGCGTAATGCAGGACCTGCTGCGCACCGTGCCGCGCCCCCGCCCCGAAAAGGCTGACCGCCATGGCAGGTAAGCTGGGCCGGGCGCTGGTGCTTTTGGTGCTGCTGGCCGCGGCGCTCATCACCCAGGCACCGCTGGCGGTGTTCCTGTTAGCGTTTGCGCTGGTGCTTCTGGTGCTGCTGCGGCTGGACGCCGCCTATCTGTGCCGGCAGGTAACGGCAGAGCTGCTGGTGCCGGACAAACCCGTGATACAGGGCGAAGATTTTGCCCTGACGGTTCGGCTGCGCAACCGCAGCCGGTTGCCCATCCCTGCGCTTGTGGTGCTGCTGAACGCCGCCGATGAATGGGGCGGCGGGCAGATCACCCTGCGCTGCGCCGCCATGCTGGGCGGCAAGGAGAGCGCCGAACAGCGCATTACCCTAAACGCAGGCAAAAGCGGCGTGTGGAGCATTGCGGTGCGGGGCATCACCCTGCGGGATCACCTGGGGGTGTTCACCGCGGCGTGCCCGGCTGCCGTGCAAAGCCAGAGCATCTGTGTGCTGCCCGCTGCCGCGGCTGACAAAGCCAAAGCGGAAACCGCCCCCGATGAGGACGGCGACGAAGCCGACACCCGCGCCGCCCTGGGCGGCAGCTATGAGCTGCGGGAGTACCGGGACGGGGATACCATCAAGCAGGTACACTGGAAGCTGAGCGCCAAGCTGGACCGCCTGATGGTGCGCGAACCGCTGACCGCCCTGCGCGCTGCCCTGACCCCCGGTGGGGACCTGGACGGAGCGGAGGAATGGGGGGATTTTCCCCAACAGGCGGCGAAGCACCGCAAAAACCCGCCCAAGCGCAAAAAAGAACGTACTGCCCTGAGGCCGGCGCGGCGCTGCCGACCCCGGCAGTGGGCTGAAGTTTGTGGACCGTGTGCTGGTGAGCACCCAGCGCCCCGCAGCGCACCCCGCGTTGTGGCTGGCGGCAGATGCCGCGCTGCTGCTGGCGCTCACCTTTGGTTTGCTGCTGGTGCTTTCTACCGGGTTCGGTATTGCGGTGCCGTTGTGGGTGTGGCCCGCGGCAGCCGCTTTCTGCGCCGGGTGGGCGCTGTTCCTGCGTGCGCCGCAAGCCCTGCGCCGCTGGGGGCTGCTGGCGGGGGTGATTGTGTATCTTGTGGTGTTGTTCATCTGCCAGCGGAACTTTTTGGCCGGGGCGCAGCAGTGCGCCGGGAACATTGCCCAAAGCCTGAACGCCCGCCTTGGCAGTGCGCTGCCGGTGGCCCAGGGCGGCAGTGCGGCGCAGCTGGGGCTGTTTTTGCTGCTGGCCGCCCTGCCCGTTACCGGGGCGCTGGCCGCTGCGGCCCTGCGCCGTGCGGATGCCCTGCTGCTGGATCTAATGCTGCTGCCCGTTGTTGTGCTGCTGGCGCTGGCCGGGGCCGCGCCGGCTGTGCCCGCCTGCCTGCTGCTGTTGGCCGGTTGGATGGGGGCGTGGGCGGCTTCCTGCTCGGTGCAGCGGCGGGCCTTGTGGGGCAGGCGCGATACCGAAAACTACCGCCAGAACCTTTGCCGCCATTATAACATCCAAAAGTCTGCCGCGCTGGCGGCGGGCGGGCTTTGCCTTGCGCTGGCGCTGCCCTGTTGGTGGCTGCTGCGCCCGGCGCTGGGGGTTCCCCTTGGCTGGCTGCAGCCCGCGGCCCAGCGGGTGGAATCCGCCGCGCTGAGCACCGCCATTACCTGGCTGCCGCGGGTCAGCGGCGGCAGGCTGAATATTCAGGTAGAAGCCGCCGCCGGTGGTGTGGCGGATGGCGCCTTGAACCAGGGCGGGGGTATCCAGGTCAGCGGAGTGACGGATCTGGCCCTGACCGCCAGCGACAAACCCGAAGAAACCGTATACCTGCGGGGATTTATCGGCGGCAGTTATGACGGCACCACCTGGCAGGCCCCTGATGCCGATGCCTTTGACAGCGCCGCTATGAACTGGAAAACCGAGGATAACGCCCGGCTGACCATTGCCAGCCTGCCGTTTTTGCGCACCGCCTATGACGGCACCGCCCAGCCCCAGACGCTGACGGTGGAGCGCATCCACGCCGATACCCAGTACACCTATGCACCGTACAACGCCTACTGGGGTGATTATTACACCATCCAGGGCGATGGCGCCGCCGCGGGCCAGACCGCGCAGGACGATGTGTTCCTGTATTACCCGCGGGATACCGCCCAAACCCAGCTGGAAGCCCGCGCCGATGCCGACCCCAGCGTGCTGGACCGGATGGAAGCATCCTATGCCGCTTACGCCGCCAGCCGCTACACCGCCGTGCCGGACGGCTATGACGAGCTGCAAACCCTGTGCGATGAAGCCAAAAAGGACCAGAAGCTGACCGAAGCTGCGGACATTGGCGATTACATCCGCGCCTACCTAAACACCAACTACCAGTATAACGCCAGCGCTCCCCAGCCGCCGGAGGGGGCCGACCCCATCCGTTACTTTTTAACGGAATCCAAACAGGGGTACAGTGTGCAGTTTGCCTCGGCGGCGGTGGTTATGTTCCGCATGTTCGGGCTGCCTGCGCGCTATGTGGTGGGCTATGCCGCGCCGCAAAGCCTGTTTACCCAACAGGAGGACGGCAGCTGGCACGCCATTTTGCAGGACGATAACGCCCACGCCTGGGCGGAGGTGTACATTTCCGGCCAGGGCTGGACCCCCATGGAGATGACCCCCGGCGTGCTGGTCAGTGCCCAACAGGCCGACCTGCGCACCGACCCGCTGCCCGAAACTCAATGTCAAGACACCGCCCCTGCAGCAGGGGAGAGCAGCGCAAACGAACCCGCAGCCACCATCGTGCCCCGCAGCAGGCTGGTTTTGGCGGCGTTGCTGGGGGGGTGCCTGTTGGCTGCTGCGGTGCTGCTGGTGCTGGCCCGCCGCCATGCCATGGGGTATGGCCGGGGCAGCTGCAACGCGCGGGTGCTGGCCGTGTTTGGCAGCATCTACCGCCTTTTGGTGCGTCGCGGCCTGCCGCCGGATACACCATCCGATGCGCCGGAGTTTGCCGCATTTTTGCAAAGTTGTGTCCCCGCCCTTGAACCCCAGGATGCCGAAGCTCTGCTGGCATTGGCCCAAGCCGCCCAATTTGGCGCAGGTACGATGACTGAGCAGGATACGGACAAAATGAGAAAACTTTACCAGGTTATAAAACACACTGGAAAGCGGAAACAGAGCCAGAAATCGGTTGAAAAACAGAGTCAGGAATGATATAATGACCCCGTATTGGGGTAGCGTGTTCTTTGCTTTCTTTGCACAGGGGGCTACCATGATCCAGGAAAATGTGGTATAATATGTTAAGCCCATTGACCAAGTAGGGAATGGCCGGGGTGGGGGACTGGTTTCTGGAACAGTACCCTGGGAACTGCCCGTGGGGCGGAAAACCGGCAAGGACAGAAAGAAGATCTTATAGAAGCAAACGTTAACAGGAGTAAACCCATGCCGCGCCGTAAACAGACAGAAGGAGAAAAAAAAATTGACATCAGCCAGATGGCTGAAGACCTTGGCGTGTCCAAGACCACGGTATCCCGTGCCCTTTCGGGCAATGGCCGTGTCAGCGAAGCGACCCGCGCCCGCGTGGTCCAGTACGCCAAAGAGAAAAACTATGTGCCCAATATGCTGGCACGCGGGTTGGTAACCCAGCAGTCTTATAATATCTCACTGGTGTTCTCGCGCCAGTTCGGCAACCTTGCCGCACCATTTTTGCGCAAAACCGTCAGCGCCGTGTACGATATTGCCACCCGCAATGATTATGATGTGCTGATGACGATGGTGGGCGAGCAGGAAACAAGCCCGATGCAGCGTCTGCTGGTCAACCGCAAGATTGATGGCGTGATTCTGGCCCGCACGCTGGAGCGTGATCCGCTGATCCCCATGCTGCAAAAAAGCGGCATCCCCTTTGTTGCCATTGGCCGCCCGGCTGACCAGGATGTCATCTCGGTGGACCATGATCAGGTGGGCGGCTGCCGCGAGCTGGTCAGCCTGCTGCTGATGAAGGGCCTGCGCCGCATTGCTTTGCTGGGCGGATCCATGCTGTACACCGTCAACCAGTCCCGCCTGGAAGGCTATAAGCAGGCGCATGACCGCGCCTGCTGCAAGATTGATGAGAGCCTGCTGTTTTTGGAGCTGGAAAGCGATGATCTACGCACCAGCGCTGTGGAGCTCGCGGTACAGCGTGGGGCGGACTGCATCCTGTGCATGGATGACCAGGTTGCCCTGCTGGCTTTGAGCACCCTGAGACAGCTGAACCTGCGCGTGCCGCAGGATATCTGTCTTGCCTCCCTGTATGACGACGAAGCGCTGCAGGGGTGTACGCCACAGATCACGGCGGTCTCTTTTGATGCCGAACAGCTGGGCCGCCGTACCGCACAGCAGCTGCTTTCCCTCATCCGCCATCAGCCGGTGGAAACCCGCACCCTGCTGGGGTACCAGGTGGGGTTGCGTTTATCGACCCAGACCTGAGAGAAAAGTAGATAATTATAAATCAACTGCCCGTACACGGTATGATAAGCCGTTGTGCGGGCAGTTTTTTCGATAAGGAATTTTGAAAAAATATAGCAGCCACATGCTTAACATACTGCGATAAGGCATTGGACCGATTGTAGGGCGCGAGGCACTCATCGAGCCGGAGCAGCCGGAACCCTGCTGGTTGATTATTCCCGCATCATACTGCCTGCAGCTCTTTGCCTTAAATCCTGCTTGTGTTGTGCTATTGCTGTGGTATTCATATGAAAATATAGAAGGCGTTATCAATTCCAGGAAGAAGGCAAACCCGCCGTCAGCCTGCCCCCCGGCACCGTGATCACCATCCCGGCCAACGTCAAGCACTGGCACGGTGCCAAGGCCGACAGCTGGTTCAGCCACATTGCTGTGGAAG
>ERZ826613.3909-NODE-3909-length-11719-cov-14.082647_pt1 | contig 11719 bp, 9 predicted proteins | sample MGYA00519925_ERZ826613 | MGnify/ENA primary metagenome ERZ826613 (study PRJEB31778, sample SAMEA3449236) | human gut metagenome | biome: human gut; feature: human-associated habitat; material: faeces | place: United Kingdom | collected 2010/2012 ... | reverse complement strand
CGCGCCTGCGGGCGCGAGGAGGGGGCTTTCCGATCGCCCCCTCCACCCCTTCGGCACCGCAACTTTTGGGGTTATCCATAGTTGTGCTAATCCATTCCCGGATAAACACGCGCATACTGTATGAAAGTGTCACCAGCTGAATCGCGCGAAAGGGTCAAGGGACGAAGTCCCTTGCGGAGCCCAGAGGCAGCGCCTCTGGTGGGGGTCTAAGGGGCGATGAGACGAAGTCTCCCCCTTGCGTCTCCTGACGAAACATGATATAATAAGAAGACGGTATCAATAGGAGGAAAAAACGGATGGGAACCCTCAACGTGACATCTACGTCCAATGGCATTATGGAGCAGCTTAGAAGTGCATTGTCGGATCAGTTCAGCGCGATTGCGCCGTTTGAAATTGTGCTGGGTCTGGTGCTGGGGCTGCTCGTCGGTCTGCTGATTGCGTTTGTGTACAAGCGGTGCTTCCGCGGTGTGCTGTACAGCCCGTCGTTCGCCATGACGCTGGCGATGCTGACGCTCATTACGACCCCGGTCGTCATGTGCATTTCGTCCAACGTCGCGCTGTCGATGGGCATGGTGGGCGCGCTGTCGATTGTCCGCTTCCGCACGGCGGTCAAAGACCCGATGGACACCGCCTACATGTTCTGGGCGCTGACGATGGGCATCCTCCTCGGCGCAAAGCTCTATGCAATCGCGCTCGTCGTCGCGGCGGCGATTGCCGCGATTATCTTCCTGCTCACTTTCGTGCATTTCACGACGCCGAACTCCTACCTGCTCGTCGTTCACTATGATGAAGAGGCGGAATACGACGTTGACCAGATGATGCGCCGCAGCGTGAAGAACCGCCGCCTGCGCTCCAAGACGATGACCCGCTCCGGTGCGGAAATGACGTGGGAGGTTCGGCTGGACAACAAGCAGGATTTGGTGGCGCTGATGCTGGGCATCGAGGGCGTGCATGACGCGACGCTCGTGGCGTGCCAGACGGAAGCAGGGACTTAACCATCAGAAGGGGGCGAAAGCCATGGCTCGCAATATCCCTCTTCGGCATGAGCTGAAATTTTTCATCAACGAGATGCAGTATCAGGTACTGTCGCGCCAGCTTGACCGTGTGCTGTGGCGCGACCCGAACGGTGATGTCAACAACGAATATCACATTCGTTCGCTGTACTTCGATACCATCTTCAATGACGCCTACTTCGACAAGATGGACGGCGACCAGAACCGCGACAAGTATCGCATCCGCATCTATAACATGCGCGATACGAACATCAAGCTGGAGTGCAAGACGAAAGTCGGCAGCCTGATTTCCAAGCGCAGTCTGGGCATTCCGCGCGATTTGGCGGAGCAAATTATCGCCTGCGATCCGACTGGGCTGGAACAGACACGCTACGGCCTGCTGTCCGACCTCTACCGTGAAATGACGTGCAATCTCCTGCGCCCGGTCGTCATTGTTGACTATGTGCGCGAGGCGTATCTGCATCCGGCGGAAGAGGTGCGCATCACGTTTGATAAGCAGCTTCGCTCCGGCATGAACAGCATCGATCTGTTCAACCCAGCCGTGGCGACCGTGCCGCCGTTTGATAACAACGACATCATTCTGGAGGTCAAGTATAATCAGGTGATGCCGCCCTACATCCGCGATTTGCTGAATTACTACTGCCCGAACGCGCTGTCGAGCGCTATCAGCAAATATACATGGTGTCGGCGCTTTGAGGCGATGGAAGTCTAATACTTTCCGGCTGTGTTCCACAGGAACGTGGACGCAGCCTTTTTTGCGGATGAGCATATTCACCGGCGAAATCGCATAGAAATCACAGGAGAAAGTGACGTTCCATCTTGTGAAGAGAGAAAATATCGTGTAAAATAGGAAAGGGGAGGAATGCACATGCGTGAAAGCACTCTGCGTGAATTGACGCTCCGGCTGAAAAACGCCGCGCCCACCCTCCAGTTGGAAGAAAACGCGGATATGGCGCGCTATACGACGCTGCATTTGGGCGGCCCGGCGGATTTGATGGCAAATCCGGACGACCCAGCGCAAATTCCGCTGATGATTGATGCCGCGAGGGAACTGGACGTGCCTGTTACGGTCATCGGCAATGGCAGCAATCTGCTCGTGCGCAGCGGCGGTATCCGCGGACTGGTGGTTCGCATTTGCCGCAATTTGCGCGGTGTGGAAGTGAACGGCGACCGCATTCGCGCACAGGCGGGCACGATGATGTCGAGCCTGTCGATGGCGGCGGCGGACTGCGACCTTGGCGGATTGACCTTCGCCAGCGGCATTCCGGGGACGATTGGCGGCGGCGTGTACATGAACGCGGGCGCGTACGGCGGCGAAATGAGTCAAGTGGTGACGCTGGTTGAGGGCTACAACATGGCGGGCGAACCGTTCCGTTACAGCCGCCCTGACCTGCATTTCGGCTACCGTTTTTCGCGCCTGATGAAGGAAAACAAGATTATTACGCACGTCACCGTCCAGCTGCCGCCGGGTCAGCGCGAAAACCTGCTTGCGGAAATGGTGGACTTCAACCGCCGACGCGCCGAAAAGCAGCCGCTGACCTTCTTCAGCGCGGGCAGCACGTTCAAGCGCCCGGAAGACGCATTCGCTGCGCAGCTGATTGATGAGTGCGGCCTGAAGGGCGCGCGCATCGGCGGCGCACAGGTGAGCGAAAAGCACGCCGGTTTCCTTATCAACCGCGGCGGCACTGCCGAAGATTTCCTTGCCCTGATGGCGCACGTCCAGCGCGTCGTCTACCGGCAGAAGGGCGTCAAACTGGAGCCTGAAATCAAGATTCTTGGCGAAGATGCACCTGTGGAGCAGGTGTAAGGGGAACAAGGATGTTTCCTGCAACGGAAAAAATCAGGAAAATCATCGTTATCCTGCTGAAAGCACAGCAGCTATGCGTGCATTCCGCGCCGATCGCAACAAAGGAGGAGTTTCATCATGCGTTTTCTCGTGGTAACAGGCTTGAGCGGCGCGGGCAAAACGTCCGTCAACCGCTATTTGGAAGATATGGGCGCATTCTGCGTGGATAATCTGCCGCCGAATATGATGTTCCGCATGATGGAAGCCATCGAGAAATCGGCGCTCCACCGCCCCCTCGTTGCGATGGCGGTGGACGTGCGCAGCGGCGAATTCTTCGATGCAAAATCGGTCAGCGACCTGATTGCCGAGAGCCGGCAGCTCGGCTATCAAATCGAAACGCTCTACCTTGAAGCGTCGGATGACGTGCTCGTCAGCCGCTATAAGGAGACGCGCCGTGACCATCCGCTGGCGGGGGAGAACGTGTCGCTGATTCAGGCGATTGGCAAGGAACGCGCTATCATGCAGCCCCTGCGTGAAACGGCGAATTACATCATTGACACCTCCGTCTTGAAGCCGCGGCAATTGCGCCAGAAGCTCGAAATGATTTTAAGCGGCGACAGTCAGCCTGACGCCATGCACATTGAGATGAACTCCTTCGGCTATAAGCGCGGGCTGCCCATGCAGGCGGATCTTGTGTTTGATGTGCGCTTTCTGCCGAACCCGTTCTACATTCCGGGGCTGGGGCGGCATACCGGGTTGGATGCGGATGTGCGCGACTTCGTGCTGAATCACCCCGTGACGCAGGAGTTCATGACGAAAATGCAAAGCCTGCTGACGTTCCTGATTCCACACTATCAGGAGGAGGGCAAGCACCGCTTGTCGATTGCCATTGGCTGCACGGGCGGCGCACACCGCAGTGTTGCCATCTGCGAGGCGCTTGCGGCGTTTTTGCGTGAGCAGGGCTATGCCATCAGCGTTACCCATCGCGACTTGGAGCTGGAGCAGGCGCACTGGAAGGAAAGGCCGGAGGTGCAGTAAATGTCGTTTTCTGCCACGGTCAAGGATGAACTCTGCCGACTGGAACTGGGGAAAAACTGCTGTATGCTCAGCGAACTGGCGGCGCTCTACCGCACCAGCGGGTCGCTGACGTTCCACGGCGGCGGACGTGTTCAGGTGCAGTATCGCGTGGAGAACACGGCACTGGCGCGGCGGATTTTCCGCCTGCTGACCGCGCGCATGGCGATTACGCCGCGCCTGCACTACGTCCAGCACGCGCGATTGGGCGGACGGCGCACCTGCGTGCTGACCATCGGCGATGAAGACTCACAGCGGCTGATGCTGGCACTCCACCTGATTGACAAGGACGAAAACGGCGTGGTGTCGTACCGGCGGACGATTGTGCGCCATCACCTGACGCGCCAGTGCTGCCGCCGGGCGTACCTGCGGGCGGCATTCCTCGGCGCGGGGACAATGACATCGCCCGACAAGGACTATCACTTTGAGATTACCGCGAGCGAACCGGGGCTTGTGCGTGAGCTGACACGCGTGCTGGAGAAGGCGGAGCTGCCTGTGCACACGTTCCAGCGCAAGGGGCAGACCGTGCTGTATTTGAAGGGTGCGCAGCAGATTTCGGATTGTCTGGCGCTGATGGGCGCGTCGGGCAGCGTGTTTGCGCTGGAGGATGTGCGCATCCGCAAGCAGGCGCGCGGGGCGGCGAACCGCGCCATCAATTGCGACGAGCATAATTCGGAGAAGATGCTCAACGCCGCGCAGCAGCAGGTCAGCGCGATTCGCTGGTATACGATTGCGCACGGCTTGCGGGAGCTTCCGCCCGCCTTGCAGGAAATCGCGCGGCTTCGGCTGGAGAATGTCGATTTGTCGCTGACCGAACTTGGTGCGCAGCTTGATCCGCCGCTGTCTAAATCCGCCGTCAACCACCGGATGCGCCGCCTGATGCTGCTGATTCAGCAGGCGGAGGAAGCCGACCGCAAGGAAGCCGCCGAACAGAAGCCGGACAAATAACGGGAATGTACTTTTTATGTGCGATTCTTGCATTATTCGCCATGTTGTGATACACTAAAGGCGAAGCAAAAGCCGAATCAAGGAGGCTATATTCATGATTGTCAAGCCGATTACCTTTCCGAATCATCAGCCGCTGAACCGCACCCTTGCCGCGCAGGTGGTGCAAACCGCCAGCCGCTTTGACGCGCGCGTGATGATCCGCCGCCATCAGAAGGTTGTCAATGCCAAGTCGATGCTGGGGCTGCTGTCGCTGGATGCGGACGAGCAGAATGAGATGTTCCTCGTCTGCGATGGCGCGGATGAAGAAGCGGCATCGGCGGCAGTGCTGCCGTTTTTTGAGGCGTAATTCACATTTTCCATCTTGACTTCCCGCACTAAACGCGGACAGGCGGAAGGAGCAATCCTCCGCCCTGTTTTGTTTTTTGGGGAAGACGCCAAGGGGCGCTGCCCCTTGACCCCGCCAAAGGGTCTTCGACCCTCTGGACTCCCGTTCGCGCGATTCAGTTGGTGACTTCTGCTTACTTCTTCCGCGTGTTTATCCAAGGGACGGAGAAGCTCAGTGCCGCCCAAAGCCCCCAAACCCATTCGAGTTTCCCACAACCGTACTGCTCTGCGTCACCGTCGCGCTGTTTGAGCCAATCGTCACCGTGTACGTTTCGCCTACCACTAAATCCGCGCTGGAGAACACCACGCTGTTCGCGCTTTTCACCGTCACGCCCGTGTACAGCACATTGCCTTGGCTATCCGTGATGGTAATCGTCTCGCCCGCGCCGAAGCTGTTTATCGTCACAAGGAACGCGCACTGCGTGGACGTGCTGCCGAAGTTTTCCGCCATGCTGCTCGCGCCCAGCGCAATCAGCGTACCGCCGGCGATGACGCCTGCTCCGCCGTTTTCCGTACCAATGTCCAGCGCGCCGTTGCCGCCATTGGACGGGCCGTTGACAGTAATGTCACCGCCCTCCACGCGCAGGTTGCCGTTGGAATCCAGCCCGTCTCCATCCGCATTCACCGTGATTTTGCCGCCCGTAATCAGCAGCACCGGCTGCTTGTCGGTCGTGTCGTCTGTGGTCGTGCTGTCTGCCGCGTCCTGCCCCGGCATGGTCGGCGGATTGCCGCTGGGCGCATTGCCGTCCGGCGGGGTCTGCATATTGCTGTTATCCGGCGGGGTCATATCGCCACTCTGACTGTTCATATCGCTGCGCCGTCCGCCGAAGCCTCCGCCAAATCCACCGCTGAAGCCGTCCGATCCGCCGTTGGCATTGATGCCGTCGTCCGACGCGGTTATATCCAGTTCACCGTCTGCCAGCGTAATCTGATTCGCTTCCAAGCCCTCATAGGAGGTCAGCACGGTGATTTTGCCGCCCAGCACGGTCAGGGAAAGCGCCGCATGAGCGCCATCGTCGCCCGTGCTGAGGATGCATTCGCCGCCGGAAATCGTCATGTCGCCGTCGGTGTGCAGGGCGTCGTCCTGCGCGTCAATCGTAATCGACCCACCGGAAATCACCAGCGCCTTGCCTGCTTTCAATCCCTTGCAGCTCGCGCTGTTATCGTCACTGGCGGAATTGTCGAAGTCCCACCAGTCGCGCATGTTGTCGGTTTTCTGCTGCGCGTTTGCGCTTCCACCGCCGCTGATGATGGAAATCACGCCACCCGTCACTGTCAACGTCGTTTCCGCCGACACGCCGTCGCCCGCGCTGGTGATGATGATTTCGCCGTCCTCAATGGTCACGAAGCCCTTTTCCTCGTTCTCCGTCTCGTCGCTGGTGATGCCGTCCTTGCCGGATGTGACCGTCACCGTGCCGCCGGAGACGGTCACGCTATTCTTGCCCTTGATGCCGTGCCCCAGTGCAGTCACGCTGATATTGCCGTTCTTGATTTTCAGGTCTTTCGTGCAGTGGATGCCGTTGTTAAGGTAGCCCAGCACGGTCAGACTGCCCTTGCCCTTGATTTTCAGGTCAACCTTGCTTTGCAGCGCGCCGCCGGATGCTTCTTCGCTCTCCGTGGCAGTGGCAATGTCCACTTCCTCGCCGGATTGCAGGACGTTCGTCGTGCCTTCCGCCAGCTCAATGGTCACGTCGTCGGCGGTGGCAATTTGAATCGCCGCGCCGGTGCTGTTCTTGATGCTCACGCCGCCCAGCACAAGGGTAATTTTCGCGTTCTCGGCGCTTTCGACAATGAGCGCGCCGTCGTCAAGTGTCCCGGCGATTTGGTATGTGCCCGCTTGGGTGATGGTGACGTTCTGACCGTCGATGAGAACGGATGCGTCGGTGGATGTGCTCCCATCAGGGGAGAGGGTAATGTTCCCATCGGCGAGGGCTGTACTTGCCAGCAGGGCAATGGCTGCTGCAATGGTAGAAATAAGCCACTTTTTCATGATGCAGAACCTCCTTGTTGCGTAGTTGTGCTTTCTAAATACTGGTCTTTCGCATAGTTCCAGAGGGCAATGGAAACGGACGAAGTCCGCGATCGCCCTCTGGACTCCTTCGGCGTCGCCCTACAAGTAACAATTCGTAGGCGATAGGTTTTTATTTTGGTTGCTAAATTATAAGCTGTCCTTATCCCCCGGATTCGTGAAGAGAATCGGGAGGTTGCCGTTGCGCTCGCGAAGGTCGTCCAGCAGCGCTTTCGAGGGAACTGCGCTCGGCAGATTCACCTGATAGGTCAGTTCAAACAGCGTGCCCATGCTTTCGGTGCGTACCTTTTCCAGCGTTGCCGTCACATGGTGCGCGCGGAAAACGTCGGGCAGTGCGGATTCGTAGTCCACATCTTCCGGCACGGTAATGCGCAGTGCCTTCGCGTTTTCCGGCATTGCGCCGAAGTGCAGTTTCGTCAGCACCAGCACGGCGGCAGCGGACAGCAGGAAGAAAACTACCGCCACGCCGAGCATTCCCATGCCCATTGCAAGGCCTATCGCGACAGCGGTAAAAATCGCCGCGATTTCGCGCGCCGTACCGGGCACGGAGCGGAAGCGCACGAGTGCGAACGTCCCGGCGACCGCCAGCCCCGTGCCAATGCTGCCGTTGACCATCATAATCACCAGCGCGACCGACATCGGCAGGAGCGCCAGCGTCAGCGCGAAGGACGCGGTGTGCCTGCAGCCGCGCGTGAACACCAGCGCGGTCAAAATGCCCAGCACCAGCGCCGACGCCAGACACAGCAGCAGTGCGGAAACAGTCAGGGGTGTTGACAGAATCGAGGTCAGCAGCGAATCAAGACGCATGTTCAATTTCTCCTTCGTTGTTCCGTTTGTGCGCCATCGGGCGAATATCCGGCTTCCGGCGCGCAAGGTGGTTCAAATAGCATGTGCCGTACTTGGAGAACGACGACATATAGATTTTGTGTCGGCTCAACAGCCGCGCCAGCCACAGCGGGGCGGCGTTTGCGAGCTTGACCTCCAGAATCACGGGGTCGTCGGGGCAAATCAGTTCTCCCGCGTCGTCCGTGAAACAGTCAAGGCGCGTTGTGCGGTAGCGCAGGTGCGTGTCCAGTGTCACCCGCAGTTCCGGGTCTTCCAGCCCGTACAGCGCCACACGTTCATAGGCCAGAAACACCTTCGGGCGAATCGGATGCTCCGACAAGTACCGATGCAGTTCGCGCTGAATCTGCGGATTTTCGCCGTCCAGCGTTTCGCCGCGCAGGAAGCGCCGCATGTCGTCCGGGCTGACCGCAATGCGCCGCTTGTAGACCACGCCGCTGTGCTTTTTCTTCAGTTCCGCGAAAATCAGCGAATCCTCCATCGGCGTACCATAGGCGCGAAGCCGGAATTTCACCTTGTACTTCGGCCTCTGAATCGACCTGCGGATCAGCGCATAATCATCGGTGTCATAATACAGATTGCGGATGGTATGCTGCCCGTACTGGTCAACCGCCATATACCCTGCGGTCAAATCCCGCATCAGCGCCTCCGCCTGCGCATGGGTGAGGACGAATTTCTTTTCCACCCGTTCAAAGGAACACTGAACGCCCGCCATCAGCGCTCACCTCCGTTCGTTTTGCTTGCAGAAATGATGATACCGCCCTTCTGTGTCCGCAAAAGGTTCGCTATGTGAAGGTTCTATGAAAAAGGCGCATGAAATCGTTGCATTCTTCCGCCTTGCGGACGGGGGAAAAGTGCGGTATACTAAAGGAAAATATGGATACAGGAGGCATCCCCATGAACAACGTATCTGCCCACCGCGCCTTTTCCTTCCTGCGCACTTACGGCTATGAGCGTGTCAGCTGCTCCAAGGAGGAGCGAACCGTCGCCGAAGCGCTGCTGAACGAATGCACGTCGCTCGGCGTTTCCGCCCAGCTGGAGGAGTTCACCGTTCCGTGCGGGCGCGTGTCTCACGCGCTGCTGCGGGTCACGTCGCCCTACGTCAAGGAATACGAGGTTACAGGCTATGAGCGCGCTGCCTCTACCCCTGAAGGTGGTCTGGACGCGGAGTTCCTGTATGTCGAGAATGCCGACGAAGTGCTGCTGGAACAGGCGAAGGGCAAAATCGTCCTCGTGAACGGCTATCTGAACCGCGCGACCTACGAGAAGCTGCGCAAGGCGGAAGCCGCGGCAATTCTGACCTTCACCGGGCGCACGATTGACCGCGAGAGCGAAAGTGACCTGAACCGCTGCAAGCTGCGCGAAACACTGACGGAGCCGTTCGGCGCGGTTCCCGTGCTGAACATGCGCGCCGCCTCCGCCGCCGAAATCGTCCGCCGCGGCGCAAAGACGGTGCATATCGAGCTGACCGGCGAATGCTATGACGGCACGAGTCAGAACGTCTGCGCGACCATTCCCGGCACGGACAAGCCCAGCGAAGTCATCACCCTCGGCGGGCATTACGACAGCGTGTATTTCTCTTCCGGAGTGCATGACAACCTGTCCGGCAGCGTCATCGTGCTGGAACTGCTGCGGTATTTCGCCGCCCATCCGCCGCGCCGGACACTGCGCTTCTGCTGGTTCGGCTCAGAAGAACAGGGGCTGCTCGGCTCGAAGGCGTATGTCAAGGCGCACGCGGACGAACTCAAGGACTGCGTCGCCATGCTCAACTTCGACGTCGCCGCGCCGACCCTCGGCTCAAACCACCTCGTCACCCTTGCCACGGATGATGCCCTGCACTACGTCGCGGGCGTTCTGCGCGAAGCAGGCTACGGTGTCCGCGCCAAGCAGGACACCTATTCCAGCGACTGCATCCCCTTCGCGGATAACGGCGTGCCCGCCATCAATCTCGCCCGCTTCGGCGCAAACGGCGCGGACTACATGCATAATCGGCATGACAGCCTGAAGAGCGGGTATCTCGATGAGCACGCGCTGGACATTACCCTCCAGCAGGGTTTTGTACTGCTTGATCGGCTGGCAAACGCGGCTTCCTTCCCCATCAAGCGGGAAATCGCCCCCGAAATCCGCCAGAAGGTGGATGAATACCTGTTCAAGGCAAAAAAGGAGTAATCCCCCCGATGATAGGACGTTTCGCGCCGACTCCCAGCGGACGGCTGCATCTGGGCAATCTGCTCTGCGCGATGCTGGCGTACCTGTCCGCGCGCAGTCAGGGCGGGCAGTTTCTGCTGCGCATTGAGGATGTGGATATTCCCCGCTGCCCGCGCGCGCTGGCACAGCAGGCGATTGATGATTTGCGCTTCCTCGGCTTCCGCTGGGATGCGCCGCCGCTGTACCAGTCGGCGCGGAGCGGCGTTTATCAGGATGTACTGAACCGCCTGCGCCGCGAAGGGCATGTGTACCCGTGCTTCTGCACCCGCGCGCAGCTGCACGCGACCGTCGCGCCGAATCTGGGCGACACGCAGTTCATCTACCCCGGCACCTGCGCGCATTTGACCCCGGAGGAAGCTGCGGAGCGTGCCCAAACCCGTGCGCCTGCCATGCGTCTGCGTGTGCCGGATGAGACAATCACCTTCACTGACCGCGTTTTCGGGGCGCAGGCGGAGAATCTTGCGCGCGACTGCGGGGATTTTCTCTTGCAGCGGTCGGACGGGCTGTTCGGGTATCAGTTAGCGGTGGTTGTGGACGACGCGCTATCCGGCGTGACGGAGGTTGTGCGCGGGCGAGACATCCTCAGCGCGACGCCGCGGCAGATTTACTTGCAGCATCTCCTGGGCTATCCGCAGCCTGCTTACGCGCATATTCCCCTGCTGATGGACGCGCGGGGGCGGCGGCTGGCGAAGCGCGACCGCGATTTGGATCTGTCCGCGCTCTCGAAGCGCTTTTCGCCGGAGGAGATTCTCGGCTTCCTCGCGTGGAGCGCGGGGATTCAGGCAGAAATGCGCCCGACGACGCTGGATGCGCTGATTCCGCTGTTCTCGTGGGACAAAATTCCCCGCACGGATTTGCGCCTGCCCGCCGAAATCTTCCCTGAAGGGGCTTTCACATGACGTTTGAACGGATTCCATCCCCCAGTCACCCGCTGTATGCCGACGCGATGGCGCTCTACGGGATCAGCTTTCCCGCGCATGAGCAGCGCGAAACGCCCTCGCAGACCGCCATTCTGACCCACCCTGACTATCACTTCACGGCGATTCTGGACGGCAGCGCCTTTGTCGGCGATATGCTCTACTGGGAAACGCCGGATTTCCGCTACATCGAGCATTTCTGCATTCTCCCTGCCCTGCGCGGCCAGCGGTACGGTTCGCGCGCGCTGTCGATGCTTCCCAATGACCGCCCGGTGATTCTGGAAATAGACCCGCCCGTGGACGAAATCGCCATCCGTCGCAAGGGCTTCTACGAGTGCTGCGGCTTCACGGCGAACCCGTATCCGCATGTGCATCCGGCATACCACAAGGGCGTTCGTGGGCATGATTTGGTGCTGATGTCGCGCCCCGATGGACTGACGGATAAGCAGTGCCGCGCGTTTCATACTAATTCGATTCTAAAACATGGCATCGAGCATAGCAGATTTTTCGTTCCGGC
>ERZ826613.3907-NODE-3907-length-11724-cov-2.633559_pt1 | contig 11724 bp, 8 predicted proteins | sample MGYA00519925_ERZ826613 | MGnify/ENA primary metagenome ERZ826613 (study PRJEB31778, sample SAMEA3449236) | human gut metagenome | biome: human gut; feature: human-associated habitat; material: faeces | place: United Kingdom | collected 2010/2012 ... | reverse complement strand
TCGGCTGTCTCATCCGAATACCTGAACACTTTTCCCCCGTGCAGCCATGCTCCAGCCTCATCTGCATGCCTTGTTACTGCTCCAACACCATCTGCGCCTTCTGCAACAACACTGACTTTTCCAGCATTCTTAAACAGTGTTCCGACTTCATCCGAATACTTTAGTGCTCCTATTACCGGGATCAGACCGATAAGGTCAAGTGCAAGCATTCCGATCAGATCCCATCTTACCCTGTCTGTTTCTGCAAGGTTCTTTATATCTGCAATGATATCCCGGATGTCACAGGGCAAATCCAGATCAAAAATTCCAAGGACAATCTGCACACCCACTCCAAGTACTGTCACTTCATCTGTAAAATTACCCAGGACAATACATTCAGCACTCCGTATCAGATAATCCTCCGCTTTGTCCAGCATTTTTTTATGCCAGACAGTCTCTATCTCATACAGTTCTTCCTCATAAGCCGACTGTTCCTGCTCGTGGGTATCCTTGGCATTCTGATAGCCGGTATTGATCCCCTCCAGTTTTTCGCGGTATTTATCCGGGGATAATCTCAGTTTCTCCGGCTGCAGCATGGCACATACAGCCTCAAATTTTTTCCCGTATTCTCCAAGCAGGCTGCAGTATCCTTCTATCTGTGCTGCGTAGTTTGCATCCACTTTCCCTGCTTTTTCTACTATAGCATCAAACTTCTCGCTCTTTTTCAAGCTATTTGTAAGCTTTATTACCACCATTTGTATGTTTTGGAATAATTAATCAACAATTCTGATTACATGTTTTATCTTTTACGCAAAATATGTTCCTTTCTGATGCGCTTGTCCAATAAATCATATGGTTGGTTGTTCGTCGAAACTTTTGCGATACACTTTCCTTTCACATAGAACTCAATTTTTTCACCGAACAATCCTTTTTTCAATCTCGTACTCTCAATTTCACTGATGTCGAACTTTTTCACGATCAGTCCGCGTCTGCGTGTCACTCTTGTTCCATTTACTGAAAATCTGTCAGTTATAAGGTCTATGAAAATAATCAAGGAAATTACCGCCAATGCAAGCATCGGACGGAAGAATATTATGCTTGTCTCATTCTGCTCTATCATTACCCACACCATCCAGCAGAAAAAGCCTGCAGACATTGCGGAAACAGCTTTATAAACGCCCCTTGTTTTCAATGTAAATTTATCAACGGTCATTCCCGCTTTGTCGCATGGGATTTTCTTAGCTTCCAGCATTCCTGCTAATATTGCGCCATCTGACAGATTATTATCAATCCTGAAAAGCTTTTTCTTCCCGGAATAAAATTCATACCCACCATCTAATCTTTCCGTTATTCTTGTAATATCTGCAAATGTGTAATAATGCTTTATGCCTATGTAACTACGATAGATGATTTTTTCGCCTTTTACCCAGATTTTCCAGACGTGCGTGCCTAAAACCGCATAGAGTGACAACAACATATATGCACCACCTAATATGCCAACAAACCAATCCAGTTGTCCGTCGACATATGCCCCTATGATAATCCCCAAAGAGAAAATCAATGAAATATACATTATAAAAGCCAGTTCAAACGGATACCCTATTTCCAAATTCTCAAATAAACTTTGTGGAGTCTTTTTGTCATCCGAAACATAAAACTCCGGATGTTTTTTCTCATTATACACATTCAGATAATGAATCACTACCGCTGCTGCCACCCACGGAGCTATTACTTTTATTAACGTTACAAGAAATGCTAACATGTTTTTCTCCTCCAGATTCTTATGTAAATGCACATATAAATTGATTTACATGACCATCAATATCCACGGCATCCTTAAGATTACCAATATTATATTACAATCACATTTTTGAAATATTGTAACTGTTCTTTACAATTTTCTTTTTACATCTTTCCAAAAAAATTTCTTTTACCCAATCCATACCATTTTTCGTATAACCACCAACCAAAACCTTAAGACAATTTGTACAGCTATATGCTGTATTACAATTTGTAATCGAGCAGCTCTCATGATCCTTTGATACAAAATGATACCATTCTCCATCCAAATATTTTACCAACTGATTTCCCAAAAAAGCTGCCATCTCCACAAGTTCCCATTTTGACTGTTCATAACTTTGCTTTTTCAAAACTGCTACTCTTTCTTCAATTACTTCAAACCAGTTATTTATATTTTTTTCATCAAAACCTGTCGCTTTGATTCCTGTTTTTTTTATGAATTTTTCGCATAATTCGTCATGATTAAAATATAATTCATGATACATTTCTGCTGTATCAGTTTCTTCCTCTCCCTTGCTTAATTGAACTAATATCCTCATACCCTTTTTCATGAGGACATCCTTCATATCATTCAGAACTTCAATCAGCTCGTCCTCTGTATCGTATTTCCAATATCCCCGCATCTCACTGTTAGTAGTTATGTCCCCTATCATGCCAGCCTGTATAACGTTGGTTCCCATTTCACTGGCATACGTTGAGTTTTTCACATCTGTATACAGTTCAAAGGTTATCATCCTCTGGTCAAAACGATATGGATAGATAGAGATTGTCTGAATTACTCCTTTGAATTTACGTTCATATTTCCAACTGTCATTTTGATATCCCTTATATTCAAACTTAAATTTTTCTATTTCCTCTCCTATGTATTTTCTGACCAGTTTTCCTCTATTTGTTTTATTGTCCATATCCTTTCCTTCCTAAAGCTATTTATCTTGACATTTGCCTTTCTTTTCTTCCATTGTTTCTCTTATGCTGCTATACACATTACTGCCTGCTCCAACCAGTCCTGCTTCAATAACATTTTCAAATCCAAACAGAGGATTAACTTCTCCAGTTCTCAATCGTGTTCCTACCCCGAAAAATGAATACACTTCCCAAAGCCGACTGTTACATCTGCTTATCTTTAAATTAATCCCCATGGATACATCCCCTTCGACGACAGCTATTACGATGAAGTCCTCGACCTCTATACCGCCAAGCGCGACCTGTTCTGCCAAGGGCTCGATAGTATCGGACTTAAGCACAACGTACCGCAGGGTGCCTATTACGTGATGATGGATATCTCGGAGTTCGGCTACGACAGCGACCTCGAGTTCTGCGAGGACCTGGCCTCAAAGGTGGGCGTGGGCGCTGTGCCCGGCTCGAGCTTCTTCCGCGAGCCCGTCAACCATCTGATCCGTTTCCACTTTGCCAAGCGTGACGAGACGCTCAACGCGGCGCTGGAGAACCTCAAATCGCTACGTGATAAAATCAAGCCGCGCGGGTAAGGACGGCCCGGCAACTAAAGCAACCAAAGAAGCCCCGCACCGCCGAGTTGCGGGGCTTCTTTTTATAGCGCTTTCTTAAATGGTTTAGCGCACTATACTTTAGTCACGGAGCAACTCGTCCCAGAGAGGAATACTATGGCAGAGCAGCAGCTTATCGGAGCGCTCGAGGCCGGCGGCACCAAGATGGTCTGCGCCACGGGCTATGCAGACGGTACGGTCCTGGAACGTGAGCAGATCGCGACCACGACCCCGCAGGAGACCGTTGAGGCCGTCAACGCGTGGTTTGCGAACAAGGGCATCGCCGCGCTCGGAATCGGCGCCTTTGGCCCCACCGCGGTCAACCCCGCCTCACCCCAGTACGGCAAGATCTTGGAGACCCCCAAGACGGCATGGCGCTACTTCGATCTGCTGGGCACCATTCAAAACGAGCTCAATATTCCCTGCGGCTACGACACCGACGTCAACGTCGCCTGCCTGGGCGAGGTCACCTTTGGTTGCGCCCAGGGCCTCACAGACGTGATCTACCTGACCATCGGCACCGGCGTGGGCGCCGGCGTGCTATCGGGCGGCAAGCTCGTACACGGCATGATGCATCCCGAGGCCGGCCATATCCTGGTCACGCGCGACCCGCGCGACACCATCGGCGAGCATAGCGCCTGCCCCTTCCACGACAACTGCCTCGAGGGCCTCATCGCAGGCCCCGGCGTTAAAAAGCGCTGGAATGGCAAGAGTGCCGGAGACATGGCCGATGACCCGGAGGCCATGGATCTGCTCGCGGGCTATCTGGCACAGGCACTCATGACCTACACGCTGTGCTATGCCCCGCAGAAGATCATCATCGGCGGTGGCGTTGCCGATCACACCCCTATCGTGCCGCTCGCCCGCAAAAAGTGCGCCGAGATGCTCAACAGCTACATCGTCACGCCCGAGGTCAACGATATCGACACCTACATTGTCAACAACAGCCTCGAGGGCAAGCAGGGCATCATGGGCTGCCTGGCCCTGGGCGCACAGGCGCTTCAGTAGCAGACGCACCCACAGGGCGTGGCGCGCTCGGCAAATCCAACCTACGGAACGACGCCACCACGCCCCATATAAGCCCTCAAATAAAAAAGGCCGCCTAGGACCAAACAATACGTCCTAGGCGGCCTTTTTGGCGTACATCAGCGACTGTAAGAGATATCGGAGCACAACGCCCGTTGCCGCTCCACAGCAGTCGATCATCACATCGGTGATCATGCCGGCGCGTCCCGGCACAAAGAGCTGAATCGTCTCGTCGATCGAGGGAATCAGCAGCAGGAACACCGCCGTGGGCAGCAGCACGTCAAAGGTGCGCCGGCCCTCAAAATCAAAGGCGTGCGTTGCCAGAATGCCGAGCACCATATACTCGGTAAAATGCGCGCACTTGCGAACAACAAAGTTGGTCACCCATTCATATGGAAGTCCCACGCCGTGCAGGAAACAGCGGATAGCTTCCATGACCGTTAGGCTCAGCGAGCCCGACCCCGAGCCGGGAACCAGCGAATTGCCCCAGATCAAGAGCGCCATCAGGCAGGTCACGACCGCCCATTTTCGATTGATCTTAACCATGCAGAAGTTATGCCTCCGCGCGGAGCGGCGCGAAGCTGGCGGTACCGCCCTCGATAACGCTCAGATAGGCACGGCCCGTACGCTTGGCGGTAGAGGACTGCAGGCGCTCGATCTCTTCCTCGAGGATCTGATTGACGCGCTCGTGACGACGATTTTCCATAATGCCGGCGGCAATAGCCTCGGCCCGCTCGATGCTCTCGCGTGAGATACGGGCGGTATCCTCGGGGAACACAGCGCTGTGACGGCCGACATAGGCGGGGGCAGCAGGCTGAGGGGCAGCGACGGGAGCGGGGGCTGCAACAGGAGCGGGCTCGTCAATCTCATCCAGAATCGCGGTGGCGGCGGCCCACATGTCCTCGTGGCCCGAGTAATCGGCCATGGGGACATCAACCTCGAGCGAGGCGTCCGGAAGGTCGCCGGTGTCGATGCGATCTTGGGCTTCAATAGATGCGGTGATGGCTGCAGGCTCATCGAGGTCATCGAGATCGATGTCCGCGGCACCGGAGATGATAGGCATGCTGGCGAGGTTTGCGTTGTACGGCGCAGCCTCGGCCGCCTGCTGCTGGGCAGGAGCGCCCCACAGCGAGCTTTCGGCGGCACGGCGGGCGGCAACGGCCTCCTCGTCCGCGGCCATGGCTTCATCAACGTACGAATTATCGGCAGAAGCGTTCGCGTCCGCCGAGGTAGCGCTGTAGGCGTTATTGGATGCCGCGTTGGCAACGAGTGCCACGAAAGCCGCAGTGCTGCCCGCAGGGGCGGCCTGGGAGCCCGATACGGCACGCGCCGCGGCGGCGATGTCGTCGCGATTGAAGGAGCCGGTCTGCCCGCCGTTGGTGAGCTCGTCGATGGCGACTTGATAGACGTCGCGCGAGCGTGCAGGGTCGCAGCTCACCGGCGAATCGTCGTCGAGCATGCTGTCGATCATAGACCAAGCCTCGTCCTCGTCCATAGCATCTGCGGCTCGAGCGATGGTAGGGACACCATCATCGGCATGACGGCGCTGGAACGCACCAGTCAGGCCGGAAAGGAATGCCGAGGTAGACTGCTCCGACTGAGCCTGAGAAGCAGAAACAGCAGCATAAGGAGTCGCATCCTGCTGCTGAGCTGGAATCGAGGCGGTCTTGAACTCGCTTTGATGCTGATTGAGATTGGCGGCACCGCCCATGGCATTGGGCTGGAACAGACGCTCTTCACGCTGCGCACGGTACTCGGAAATACCCAGCGAGGCGGCATAGATACCCACGCCCGCCACCGCGCCCACGGCGAAGGGAACCGCACCCGCCACGACCGTCTCGTTCACCGACGAAAACGGCAGCGTCGCGGCATACATAACCACGGGAGCGGCAAGGCCGATCCCGCACGAAAGTCCGACAAGGACTGCTCGTTGTGTTGCATCAGAAGAAGCCATGAGCTCTCCCCATCTTCCAGCACCCAAATCGCATCATTCAGTTGGCTGCGCGAGAGAAGATGAAGCGGGGCTATGCCCCAAAGCAACGGTATATGGTTCGTTTCATCTGCGTTATCCGTCGCGAAGCTTAAAAGCTATTATGCGAAACCGCCCAGTCGATTGCAAGCGACGATGTCGGATTGAAACGGGAAACCTGCTGCTTGCCAGTCTTATGGTCAAAAATAAGCGCGGATACGCGATATGGAAAAGGGCCGAGGCGCAAGCCCCGACCCTTTATCGCATTGATGGCTATCGCTGCGCGTGGATGACAGCCTAGAACGTCTGCTCGTAGTCGCTGTGCTTTTTGGCCGAACGCACCAGGAACTCCTGGTTGGTGTTGGTGCCTTTAAGACCCTTAATGAACGACGCGGCTGCGCGCTCGGTGTTGTTCATGCCGGCAAGAATGCGACGCAGACCAAAGACAAACGGACGCATCTGCTCGTCGACCAACAGGTCCTCGTTACGCGTACCGGAGGCAACGGGGTCGATAGCCGGGAAGATGCGGCGGTCGGCCAGTTCGCGATCGAGCTTAAGCTCCATGTTGCCGGTGCCCTTGAACTCCTCAAAGATGACCTCGTCCATCTTGGAACCGGTGTCGATGAGGGCAGAGGCCAGGATGGTGAGCGAGCCACCGTTCTCGATATTACGGGCTGCACCCAGGAAGCGCTTGGGAGGATACAGTGCCGCCGAATCGACGCCGCCCGAAAGGATGCGGCCTGAGGCGGGCGCCGCCAAGTTGTAGGCGCGGGCAAGACGCGTGATGGAGTCGAGCACCACCACAACATCGCCGCCCAGCTCCACGATGCGCTTGGCGCGCTCGATGACAAGCTCTGCCACGCGAGTGTGGTTGTCGGCAGGCATATCGAAGGTCGACGCCACAACCTCGCCCTTGATGGAACGCTGCATATCGGTAACCTCTTCGGGGCGCTCGTCGACGAGCAGGCAGATGAGGTGCACCTCGGGGTTGTTAATCGAGATAGACTGGCAGATCTTCTTGAGGATTGTGGTCTTGCCGGCCTTGGGCGGGGACACGATCAGGCCACGCTGACCCTTGCCGATCGGCGACACGATGTCGATGGCGCGACCGGTAATGGAGTCCTTGCCGTGCTCCATGCGCAGCGGCTCGTTGGGATAGACCGGGGTGAGGTCGCCGAACTTAGGACGGTTGCGAATCTGCTCGGGGTCCAGACCGTTGACGGTCGTGATTTTGGCGAGGCCGGCGCGCTTGTCGCCGCCGCGCGAAGGACGCAGCGAGCCCTCGATGACGTCGCCCGTGCGCAGACGCGCGGAGCGGATGAGGTAGGCGGGCACGAAGGCGTCGTCGTTGGACTTCATGTAGCCATGGGCGTGGATGATGCCGGAGCTGTCCGGGCGAATCTGCAGAATGCCCTTGATGTCGCGGAAGCCCTCGGCCTTCGCGGCGGTGACGTAGATCTCCTCGATGAGCTCGGCTTTCTTCTTGCCGGTCGTCTCGATCTCGAACTCCTTGGCCTTCTCGCGCAGTTCGGCGACCTTCATGGCCGCGAGTTCCTCGCGCGAAAGCGTGGGCTCGGTGGGGGCGGCGTTGCGCTCCTTGTTGCGCTGCTTGCGATCGCGCTGGCGGTTGCGACGGTCGTTGTTGCGCTCGTCCTTGCGCTCATTGCGCTCGTCGTTGCGCTTATGCTGGCGACGGTTGGGGCGAGCGCCGTCTTCGGCCTCGGCGGGCGCGGCGCCATCGGTTGCGGCGGCGTCGGCATTGGCCGCAGCGGCTTCATTGGCCTCGGCGCCGGAATCGACCTGCGCTTCGACATCAGCCTGCTGCTCGGACGCCCTGGCCTTAGCGGACTTCTTACGACCGCGCTTGGGCTTCTCAGACGCAGGCTGTTCGACGTCCTGGGGCTCGGCGGCATCAGTCGATGCATCGACGGTCGTCTCGGCGGAATCCTCGGACGCACCCTTCTTGGCGGCCTTGGCCTTGGACGTGCGCTTAGCAGCAGTACGACGGCTGCGACCGGGACGGACGTCGGCGGGCTCGGCATCGGCAGAAACGGCCTCGGAAGTCGTAGCATCCTGGACGGGCGCGTCGGCAGCGGTTGCAGACTCGGCGGTCGCCGCAGCATCCCGAGCGGCGGCGGCTGCGGCTGCGGCCTTCTCGGCCTCGACGAAGGCCTTGGGCTTGCGACCGCGACGGTGCGGGCGCAAAGCCGGATCGACAACGGGAACTTCACTGGCCTCGACAGGCGCAGCGGGCTCAACAGGCGATGTGCCCTCCCCTGCCGCGGAACGGACCGAAGCCTCAGTGAGCTCGGGGGTTACCTGATCGGCAACCTGCTCGGCCTTAGCAGCCGTGCGACGGCGTGTGCGCGGTACCGGCTTCTCGGTCGGCTGGTCGGCGACAGGGGTCTCGGTGGCGGCAGGCGTCTCGGGCACAGACGGAGCTGCAAGCTCGGTCAGAGCCGCGGCCTCGCGCTCGGCAGCACGACGGCGGGCGCGCACCACCTGAGCCTCGCTAATCTGCGCCAACGCACGTGCCTGCGCGACCTCATCGGAAATCGGCGCCGAGGAGTCAGCTGCAACGGCGCGCTTGGCGCGCGTCGTGCGCGTGGTACGGCGCTTGGGCTTGGTGACCTCCTCGCCGTCAGTGGCAGGCTTGACCGTGCGGCGCGTACGCTTGGGCTTTGCCGGAGCAGCCTCCTCACCAGTTGCAGGCACGGCCTTCTCAGCCGCTGAAGGCGTAGGCGTCGAAGCAACCTTAGGCGTCTCAGGAGCCGAGGCTTGCGCGGGCGCCGCGACCTGGTCCGACGCAACCGGTGCAGCGGGAGCGGCTTGCGTCGTCGTTATTTCGTTTTCTTGCTGTTGATCAGACACAGTGTTTGCTCAACTTTCTTTTCAAGCCCTGTGATCACATGCTCCCTGCATAAACCTTCAGGGCGGCTAAACAGTCTAGCTCCGTCAAATACCGACGGACATCATTGATCTGTATCAAGATATTTGCGTCATATACGCAGCGTTAGTGTAACACAACCGCAACCACCTGCAACTTAGTCATTGAGGACGTTCTTAAACGACTAGTCAAAAGGGACAATCTTTGGTTTAACACCCACAAATCTGACTGCCTCCGCCAAAACTATGGCGGTTTACTACGATGAATCGCTCAACCGCGACCACTCCGAAACTTGTTGAACTAAAACCGCAGGTAGATGCCTTGCACTTTTTAGCGAAAAGCCGGCGTGGTTGGAATACCTCAATTCATCGTAGTAAACCGACATAGTTTCGTATTTCCAGCAATTCCAAATTCGTCAATGCGACGGCGTTTGTGCAAAAAGCCCGACCTCCGCTGGAGATCGGGCTTATAGGGCTCAGCAAAGCCGAACCTACACGGTCAAATGACTCGCAGATTACATCTGCTCGGGCGCAGAAACGCCAACGAGGGTGAGCACCAGGGCGAGCGTCACGCGGACGGCGTCGCAAGCGGCCAGACGGGCGCGCGAAAGCTCGGGGTCGACGGGACGGCCCTCGCTCGGCAGAACCTGGCAGGCAGCGTAGAAGCTGTGGAAGTCGCCGGCGAGTTCCTCAGCAAAGTGCGTCAGACGGAACGGGGCGCGGTCGCGAGCGCAGCTGGCGATGAGGTCGGTGAGCTCGTTGAGCTTACGCGAAAGGGCGAGCTCGGTCGGGTCGGTCAGCAGCGAGTAATCGACGTTCTCACCGATGGCCTTGGCGGCGACGGCCTTCATGCCCATCTCGTCAGCCTGCTCGGGCGTAACGTCGGCGGCACGGCGCAGAATGGAGCACACGCGGGCGTGAGCGTACTGCACGTAGTACACCGGGTTGGAGTTGTCGCGCTTCTTGACGGCCTCGATATCGAAGTCGACCATCTGGTTGGAGCTCTTGGAGATGAGCGTGTAGCGAGCGGCATCGGAGCCGACCTCGTCGACGAGTTCCTGCAGGGTCACCATGGTGCCCTTGCGCTTGGACATACGGACGGGCTTGCCGTTACGCAGCAGGTTGACGAGCTGGCCCAGCAGAACCTCAAACTTGCCGGGGTAACCCAGAGCGTCGCAGACGCAGCGGACGCGCTCGATGTAGCCGTGGTGGTCGGCGCCCCAGATGTCGATGACGTGGTCGACGCGCTGGAACTTATCCCAGTGATAGGCAACGTCGGAGGCGAAGTAGGTGTACTCGCCGTCGGACTTGATCAGGACACGGTCCTTGTCATCGCCCAGGTCGGTGGAGCGGAACCACAGGGCGCCGTCCTTGGTGTAGAGGTAGCCCATCTTGTCGAGCTTCTCAAAAGCGCGGTCGACGGCAGAGGTGCCGGCGGTCTCGCCCTCGGTGTCCTTCACGTACAGCGAACGCTCGGAGTACCAACGATCGAAGTCGCAATTGACAGCGTGGCAGAGGTCGCGCATGTTGTCGACCATCTTCACATAGCCGCGCTCGCGGAAGCTCTCCATGCGCTCCTGCGGATCGGCGTTGACCCACTTGTCGCCGTCGGTGCGCCAGAACTCAGCAGCCTCGTCGATGATGTAGTCGCCGCCGTAGGAGTCCTTGCCCAGAGTCTCGGCAAAGTTGTCCTGATACGGATGGGTCTCGGGGTGCTCGTCGTTCTCGTCGGCAACAAAGGCGTCGCGGTCGGCGATCAGCAGCTTGTGAGCCTCGTCGATATCCACGCCCTGCTTGGCGATGATGTCGGCAAGCTGCATATAGCGCGTGCTGATGGAGTTGCCGAAGGTGTTCATCTGAGAGCCGTGGTCGTTGATGTAGAACTCACGCTGGATGTCGTAACCGGCGTGGTCCATCACACGGCAGAGCGAGTCGCCCAGCGCGGCCCAGCGGCCGTGGCCGATGTGCATGGGGCCGACGGGGTTAGCGGAAACGAACTCGACCTGGGTCTTCAGGCCACCACCGACGTTGGACTTAGCGAAGTCCATGCCCTTCTCGCGAGCCTCGCCAAAGATGGCATTCTTGACGGCGACGGAGAGGTAGAAGTTGATGAAGCCGGGGCCTGCGATCTCTACACGGTCGAACAGGCTGCCCTCCAGGTTCAGGTGGTCCACAATGGCCTGTGCAATCTGGCGCGGAGCCTTGTGGAACGCACGGGCACCGGCCATGGCGGCGTTGGATGCAATATCGCCGTTTTTGACATCGGCGGGAATCTCAACAATAAATTCCGGCAGCGGGGCTTCCGGAAGGGAACCGTCCACCACAGCAGCATTCAGCGCGCCGGTCAGCAGCTCACGCGCCGTATCCAGCGCAGCCTTGCGGGGGTTATAGTATTTGTAATTCACGTTGTACCTCCAGTTTGGAAGTTAGGAGGGAGGAGTTAGGAATTAGGAGTTTAAGGTGCGGCCTGCGCCGCAATTTTGAAAAACAGCCGCACAGCTGATCGTTAAGGCAATACCGCATAATTCTAAGTGCCGATACGGCGAGCGAGGTACGGCA
>ERZ826613.3905-NODE-3905-length-11729-cov-3.954343_pt1 | contig 11729 bp, 9 predicted proteins | sample MGYA00519925_ERZ826613 | MGnify/ENA primary metagenome ERZ826613 (study PRJEB31778, sample SAMEA3449236) | human gut metagenome | biome: human gut; feature: human-associated habitat; material: faeces | place: United Kingdom | collected 2010/2012 ... | reverse complement strand
AATGGTTGAAAAATAATTACGATTTTTGCTGCGTCAAATATCATTTCAAATGCAGTTACATACACCACATATGCGCCTTTGCATTTGAAATTCATTTTTTCTTGCAAAAATTTAATTCTTATCCGACCGTAATTTGAAATAAAAGGAAAAATACGGCTAAATATAGTGAAAAATCTTGCTACAATTTATTGCTTTTAAATTTAAAATGTAATATAATTAAATATGTATAGGAATTTAAAATAATAAAAAAATAAACAAAAGGATGGAGAGTATGAAAAAGTTTAAAAAATTAGTATCAAGCATTTTAATTACTATGTTAACAGTGGCTACACTTGGAAGCATTAGTGCTGTTAAGGCTGCAAGTGCAGGACCACTATATTTAGGCATTGTTTCACTTCGTAGAGCCGGCTATGGTTATCAACAAGAAGGTAGCAAAGTATGGAAAATAGCAGAATATGATAGTGAAAATGGAAAAACCGCAGATTTAAGTAAAACTATTTACTGTATTAAAGGTGGACCTGGATTTGGTTCTAGTGATATGGCAACAGGTGGTGTACCAACAATAAGTAAATATACACAAAAGTTTAACTTAAAAGATTTAGCTTCAATACCAAGTACGTATTCAAAAATTTTACCAACAGGAAGCAATTATAATTCTTTAATGTGGTTATTAGATAATATTTATATAATGCCTGCAATTGGAACAGATAATACAACTGCAAGAGAAGAATTTTTAAAGAGTAAAATTCCAAATGAATTATATGAACTTATAACAGATGATGATATAGATGCTGTACAGCAATTAGCAATTTGGTATTTCACAAACCCATCTGGAGATAAATATCATTATGAAACATCAAACTTTAAAATAAACTCAATTGCAAATGTAGATTCAAATTATGCTTCAATGGGAGATATTTTTGGAGATGATGGTTGGGATAGAGAAGATGCAATAGAAGCATTATTCCAATATTACATTACAAATGCAAAAGCAAATAGCAATTACAAGAGTACAAACAATACAACATCTCCAATCGAAATAGTAAAGGGTAATGCTACAATGACAAAGGTTGGAAGCAACTATGTTGCAGGACCATACAAAATAAACAAATTGTTAAATGTTGATTATACATTAAATGCAACATTTACAGATATAAATGGAACAGCAATTACTCCAAGCATTGGCATAAAAGATGTAAGCGGAAATGTAACAGCCACAACAAAAACATTAAAAGAATTAGTAGGACAAGAATTCTATTTAATTATGCCAACAAGCTCAAATATATCTGGAATAAAAATGACTGTAAATACATCATACACATCAAAAACAGTTGATTATTGGTCAGTTGCAGATGCTCCAACAACAGAGCAACCAGTTGTAATTGTAAATGAAACTCCATTAAACTTTTCAGATGCAACTTCAATAGTAGTACCAAAACCATTCGATTTAAGCTTAAGAAAATTTATTACAAACATAAATGGAACAGAAATTACAAATAGAATACCACAAGTAGATGTTAGCAAATTAGCTTCCGGAGAAGCTACAACAGCAACATATAATCACCCCAAAATACCACTTAAAGTTGCAATTGGCGATGTTGTTACATATACAATAAGAGTATACAACGAAGGTGATATAGATGGATATGTTGAAGAAATAACAGACCATTTGCCAGACCAACTTGAATTTGTTGCAGGAAACGAAACAAATTCAAAATATGGTTGGGTAGTTGATAGTACAAACTCAAAAATAATTAGAACAAATTATTTATCAAAAGCAAAAGAAGCTTCTGAAGGTGCTAATAAAATTAAGGCTTTTGATGGAACAAAGTTAGATTACAAAGATGTAAAAGTAGTATGTAAAGTAGTTTCAACAGACCCAATGCCAACTAAGATTACAAATATAGCTGATATTACAAAATTTACAGACGGCAACGGAAATACAGTAACAGATAGAGATTCACAAGAAAACAATGTAAATATTCCATCTGATTTACCAGGATATAAAGATGATGAAATAGGAAAAGATTATGTACCAGGACAACAAGATGATGATGATTTTGAAAAACTAAAAATAAAAGAATTTGATTTAGCTTTAAGAAAATTCATCACAAAAGTAAATAATACAGAAATAAAGAGCAGAATTCCACAAGTTGATACAACACCTTTGAAAAATGGAACAGGAACAACTGCAATTTACAATCACTCAAAAGAGCCTGTAAAAGTTTCATTAGGAGCAGTAGTTGAATATACAATTAGAGTATACAATGAAGGTCAAGTAGATGGATATGTAGAAGAAATTAAAGACCACTTACCAGACCAATTAGAATTTATTAAAGATAATGAAACAAATAAAAAATATGGTTGGACAGTTGATAGCACAGATTCAAAAGTAATAAAAACATCATACTTATCTAAGGCAAATGAAAAAGTAGCCGGAGAAAATAAAATACCAGCATTTGATGGAACAACATTATCTTATAAAGAAGTAAAAGTAGCTTGTAAAGTAGTTTCAACAGATCCAATGCCAAGCAAAATAACAAACTTAGCAGATATATCAGACTTTACTGATGGAGAAGGAAACAAAGTTACAGATAGAGATTCTAAAGAAGACAATGTAAAAATTCCAGAAGATAGACCAGGATATAAAGATGATGAAAGTAAAAAAGATTATGTACCAGGACAAGAAGATGATGATGACTTCGAAAAAGTAACACTTGTAAAATTCGACTTATCATTAAGAAAATTCATAACAGCAGTAAATAATACAGAAATAACAAGTAGAATACCACAAGTTGATGTTACTCCAATAAAAGATGGAAGCAGTACAACAGCAAAATACGATCATCCAAAAGATCCAGTACTTGTATCAAACGGAAACATAGTAACCTATACAATTAGAGTATTTAACGAAGGTGAAATGGACGGATATGCAAGTGAAATAAAAGATGATATGCCACAAGGTTTAAAATTCTTAACAGATAATAAGACTAACATAGAGTACAGATGGAAAATGTTAGATAAAGATGGAAAAGAAACAGAAAACTTAGATGAGGCTGTTTCAATAGTAACAGATTATCTATCAAAAGAACAAGAAAAAACAGCAGGAGCTAACTTATTAAAAGCATTCGATGGAGAAAAATTAGATTACAGAGATGTAAAAGTTGCATTTGAAGTAACAGAACCAAATACATCAGATAGAATTTTAATAAACCAAGCTCAAATATCAAAAGACTCAGACAAAGATGGAAATGATGTTACAGACCAAGACTCAGTTCCAGATAAATGGAATGAAGGAGAAGATGACCAAGACATAGAAAAAGTTAAGGTACAATATTTCGACTTAAGCTTAAGAAAATGGGTAACACAAGCAATCGTAACTGAAAATGGAGAAGAAAAAATAATAGAATCTGGGCACAAGGCAGAAGATGACCCAGAAGATGTTGTAAAGGTTGACTTGAAAAAGAGCAAGATAAATAAAGTAACAATAAAATTCAGATACAAAATAAGAGTTAAAAACGAAGGAAATATAGCAGGATATGCAAAAGAATTAAAAGACTATATTCCAAATGGACTAAAATTTGTACCAGAAGATAACCCATTATGGAAGCAAATAGACGAAAAGACAATAACAACAGACCAGACAAAAGACATATTATTACAACCAGGAGATACAACAGAAGTTGAAGTAGTGTTAACATGGATTAACGATTCAGAAAACTTCGGAGTAATGGACAACTGGGCAGAAATAAGCAAAGATCATAACGACTTCAACAGCCCAGATATAGACTCAACACCAGACAATAACAAAAAAGGTGAAGATGACATAGATGATGCTCCAGTATCTGTAGGCGTACAAACAGGACAAATAAAAACATTTACAACAATAGGCTTAGCAGTACTTGTAATATTATCTTCAGGAGTAGTATTAATAAAGAAATTTGTTTTATAATAAATTTCGCCCAATAGGGACACCCCTTTTTGGGCGAAATTTTTATGCCAAATTTATTTACTTTAAAAATTCTCTATGTTATAATTCTATTTGAAAAGCGTTTTATACTAAGGAAGGTAATTGGAATGAATCAAATTTTAGTGACGAAAAATGATAAATCAAAAAAGATAAAAGAAAAAAAGGTGCGAGAACCAAAGGCACCAGGAGATATTACTGGTGTTGCAAAAGCTTTTGCTGGAATAATTCTTTTATTTGGATTAGCTTTATCTGCTGATGGAGCTTATGCTTATACAAAAAACGTGGAACTTGCAAAAAATACTAAAGCACCAATTGTTTCTGTTTTAAAAACCGGAAATACAGCAAAATTATCTATTGAATGTACTAGCGGAATAAGAACAGTATCATTTACATGGAACAATTCTAATCCAACAATTGTGCAAGGACGTGGCAATAAAATATTGGAACAAATAATATCAATTCCATCTGGAGAAAATAATAAATTAAATATAACTGTTATAGACTCTAATGGACAAACAAAAAGATATGTAAAAACATTAAACCAAGATGCTATAGATACTACTGAGCCTGTTATAACAATTGAAGGAGTAAGCTCGAATATTAAGATTACTGTAACAGATGATACGGCAATAGATTATGTAACATATAAATATGGTGATTCACAAGAAGTTACAATTTCTGCTGAAGAAGAGGGACAAACAACAATAGAAGAAACAATTCCTGCACAGCAAGGGGAAGCAACACTTACAATAGAAGCAGTTGATAAAGCTCAAAACGTTGCAACTAAAGAGCAAAAAATAAAAGGAACAAAACGTCCTACGGTAGAAGTAAAACGAGATCCTAATGATGCATCATACATATTAATAAAAGCAACAGATGATGATGGCTTAAGATTACTTTGCTACGACTTAAATGGACAAGGATATACAACAGACCCTAATATTTCAATAAATGATACAAAATTTGAATATAGACAAAAGCTTGATTCTGGAACAAATAAAATATCTTTACGTGTTTATAATATAAATGAACAAGTAACTGAATTTAATGCAGAATATGAAAACTAAAAAAACAAGATGAGGTTGAATTAAATTCAGCCTAATTTTGCTGTAAAAGGCTATTCATATAAAACAATATTATAATTAATAAATGAAAAATAATATCTAGCAACATGGTTTATAGGTAGAACCATAAAACCTAAATAATAATAAGGAACGTACTTAAATATGCATACCGTATATATAATTGATGATGATGAAAATTTGAAAAATAAACTGAATGAAGAATTTAAAAAAGATGATAATTATAAGTTTAAGCAAATAAGAACAGAAGAAATTGATGTAGCGTTGAAAGATATACCCGCACTAATAATTGTAAATGAAGATACAATTTCGGAAAAGGCAACAGAGGTATGCCATAAGATAAGAAACAATGATGATAATTCTATAACTCCTGTAATAGTTGTAACTTCAGAATATGAGAGAGAACATAAGGTAGAAATACTGAAGGCTGCGGCAACGTATTATATAAAAAATCCTTTAGATTATGAATATTTATATTATACAATTACAAACATAATAAACCTTTTATACATAAATAGGAAAGTTAGCCCTCTAACAAATTTGCCGGGAAATGTACAAATACAGGCGGAAATGAAAAAACGTTTATTAAAAAAACAATTTTTTGTTATGCTATATATAGATTTAGACAATTTCAAGGCATATAATGATGTTTATGGATTTTCAAATGGAGATGAAATAATAAAATTTACTGCTAGAACGATTTCTAGAAATGTTCACTCAAAGTGTGAAGATAATAATTTTGTTGGACATATTGGTGGAGATGATTTTATAGCAATAGTTGAAGATGAAGACTATGAGAGAATCTGTCAAAACATTGTATTAGAGTTTGACAAAAATGTAAAAAAGTATTTTTCGGAAGAAGATGTTGAAAAGGGCTATCTAGAAGTACCGAATAGAAAAGGGATAATAGAGGAATTTCCATTAACAACTATATCTGTCGGAGCGGTGGAAGTGGATCCAGGAAGATTCCATAATACATTGGAAATTGGAGAAGCTGGAGCACAAGTAAAACATTTGGCTAAAACAATTCCAGGAAGTACATATGTAATAGATAGAAGAAAACACTAAATATTTGGAAGTAAAAAACTTTGATTAAAGTCTAACAGTAGGAATGAGCGAAAACTTTATTTTAATATATTATAAAATATGACAAAAAATGATGAGAAAATGTAAAATTCTCATTATTTTTTTACCATAAAATAAAAATTTGTAGAAATTGGTAATAATTTGACTTACGATTTAAATTGACTTTAAAATTGGACTACCTTATAATTGAAGTAATTTAATTGAAGGGAAAGTGATTATATGAGAAAAATAAACACAGTGAAAGAACTGGTAGATTTTGCATACAATAAGTACAAAACAAAAAAGGCAATAACAATAGAAAGTGATTATATAAAAAACATAAACTATTTCAATTTTAGGTTTGATATATATTCAATGGCAAGAGTAATAAAATCAAAAGAAAACCAAATACGAAATAATAAAATAGCGATAATATCAGAATTCAGATATGAATTTTTAGTAACATATCTCGCAAACATAATGGTAAACAATACTGTAATATTAATAGACAATAAACTTAGCAAAAATACAATAGAAAAAGTAATAAAAAAACATAATATAAACACAATATTTTTTTCAAGTACATATAAAGAAAAAGTCTTAGAAATAATAAAAAATAATAATTGTAATAATTTTAACCTAATAAATTTTGATTCTGAAAATCAATTCCCAATTATAGAATACGAAAAACTAATAAACATAGGAAGATACATAGAAAATTATAGTATAGATAATCTTTCAAAAGAAGAAAACCGAGAGAAGAGCACTATAATAGTAAGCTTAGCAGGAGAAAAGAAATATTCTCAACAAGAGTTTATAGAAAGTGCAAATGTAATTGCTAAAACTGCAAGAATAAGAAAAAGAAAAGAGATGAATGCCTTAGAACAGGTAAATACATTTTACGAAGTAGTAATAGGTATAATTTTGCCAATGATTTGTGGGTTAAATACAAAATATTTTGCAGATAATGAACTTATAAAAAATGATTTATTAATAATAGAAGAAAATAATAAGAATATGGTAATTTTGTATAGAAAACATAAATATTTAGTTGAACATACAGGAATAAATACATATGTAGCAAGAGCAGAAGAAAACTTGCCAGCAAGAGAACACAAGAAAGATACTCAAAATTTTGTACTAATTAAAGCAGATAAAAAAGATAGGATAAAGAATAATAAAAGTCAAGCTACAGTATAACAAAAGTCAATCTATAGTATAATAAATAAAAATTACTGAAATTTTAGATTTTATAGAGGAGCGTAAGAAATAGAGTAAAGACTGAAAATTGAAAAGTTCAGATTTGCTATAATAGAAAAACTACTGAGAAAAATAATGCTTTTAAACATATTTATATGTTGTAAATAACTGATTTGTTTTTAAAACTTAAATGTTTGAGACTTTATAATGGTTTAGCAAAATTTTGAAAAAAGGTTGAAATTAAGCGGAAAATTGACAAATGCTTCAAAATAATGTAAAATAGGTATATAAAGGTGGAGATAAAATATATGCCGAAAACTAAATTAAATTTAGATAAATTAATTTCGAGAACAAAAATATACTTGGTAGTAATTGCTATTATATTGGTAATTTTATGCGTGGTTGAGCCTAAGGCAATAATACCATCTATTTTAGCGTACATTGCTATTTTTGTGTACACAATATGGTCAAATAATAAGAGAAAAACAGAAATCTCGGAGCATATTAATGAGCTTACTGTAAGTGTTGATAAAGCAGCACAAAGTACTATAATTAACTCGCCATTTCCATTAGTTGTTTTAGAAACGAATGGAAATATAATTTGGAAGAGTAGCAATTTTATTAAAGAATTTGCAAATATAGATACTGGAACTACTTTAACAGACATAATAAAAGAGCTAAAACTAAAAATTGAAAATGGAAAAAACACAAATAATATATCAATTTCTGAAAGTATGAAAATTGGTGACAAAAACTATAAGGTAATTGCAGAATATACAAAGCTTAGAGAAAAAGAGCATAAAAATTCATCAGAATATATGGCAACAGTATATTTTTTAGACGAGACAAACCATGTGAAATTATTAGAAGAATACACTAATTCTAGAACTTGTATAGGAATTATAGTATTAGATAATTACGAAGAATTGATGCAGAGAGTGACAGAAGAGGAAAAATTAAAAATCACTTCAAATGCAGAAAAAAACATATATTCTTGGGTGAATAAGTACGATGGATTACTTGTAAAGTCTGAAAGAGATACCTATGTATGCATATTTGATCAATTGAACTTAGAAAAAATAAAAGAAGACAAATTTGAAATTTTAGATGAAATAAAAGAGATAAAGACTCAAGATAATATTCAATTAACATTGAGTATTGCAATTTCTGAAAATGAAAAAACGAATTCAGAAGAATATAAATCGGCTAAGGCTGTAATAGACATAGCTTTAGGACGTGGCGGAGACCAGGCTATTATAAAGCAAAATGGTAAATACTACTTCTTTGGTGGTAGAACACAAGAAGTTGAAAAGCGTACAAGAGTTAAGGCAAGAATTGTTGCACAAGCATTAGAAGAATTGATGAATAGTGCAAGCAATGTTATAATAATGGGCCATACTAATAGTGATATAGATGCTATGGGCTCTGGAATGGGCGTGTATAGAATTGCAAAAACAATAGGAAAAGACGCTTATATTGTAAATGAAACAAATGGTACAAGCTTAGATAACTTTATAAATGATTTGAAAGATATAGAAGAATACAATGATGTTATAATTGACAAAGCTGAAGCTTTAAACAAAATAAGTGCTGATTCTTTATTAGTAGTAGTTGATACAGATAAGAAAAACTATGTTGAAGCTCCAGAATTACTAGACAAGACAGATAAAATTGTTGTAATAGACCACCACAGAAGAGGAACAGATTATATAGAAAATGCAATACTTACATTCCACGAAGTATATGCCTCATCTGCTTGTGAGCTTGTAACAGAACTTGTAGAATATGCTGAAAAAACGGTAAAACTTACTAAATTTGAAGTAGAAGCCTTGTATGCTGGAATAATGATGGATACAAAAAACTTTACATTCAAAACAGGTGTAAGAACCTTCGAAGCCGCAGCATTTTTAAGAAAATGTGGAGTAGATATTATAAAAGTAAAGAAATGGTTCCAAAGTGACCTAGAAACTTATAACAAAATATCTGAAATAGTTGCAAAATCAGAGATAATAGACGATACAATCGCGATTTCAATATATGACAAAGAAGATAGTGATGCAAACATTACATGTGCGAAAGCAGCAGACGAATTATTAACAATAAGCAATATAACAGCATCATTCGTAATTGGAAAAATGGGTGACAAAATCTATATTAGTGGTAGATCTATTGGAGACATAAATGTGCAATTAATACTAGAAAAACTTGGTGGCGGAGGACATATAACAGTTGCCGGAGCTCAAGTAGAAGGAATGACACAAGAAGAAGTAAAACAAGAATTAATAAATAGAATAAACGAATATTTTACAGAAATATCGTAAAAATATATAATTCTTTAAGGAAAAAATTAACAAAAGAGAATTAGCATATAAAATATATTGACTTTTATTAAAGTTAATCATATTATTAAAGTAAGCATGTAACTCATTATGCTATTAATTTTGGAAACAATATTGTAAATTTGATAGTATAAATAAATAAAAATAATAAATAATATTAAAGGAATAAAAAGGTGGAACATTATGAATTATATCATGGAACCAAAAGAGAAAATGTTTTAAAAATAATAGACTCTCAAAAATTTATAGTAAACGAAGATGAGGAAAATAAGCTTTTTTTGGGAAAAGGTGCATATTTTTATTTAGATAAAATGAATGCTGTGGATTGGAATTGTAGAGATGTTGCAAATAAGAATAAAATAATATTTCCGGATTTTATAGAAGTAAATAACATGTATAGTATTGTTTATGCAGAGTGTGACGTCGATGTAAATAATATTTTAGATTTAGATACACGAGAAGCTATTATAAAGTATAAGAGAATTGTAAATAAAATAAGAAAGTATTTAGAGTCTATAGAAAATTATAGAGATAAAAATGAAACTGCAACGATTTTAAATCTTCTATCTAAAAAAGGCTTACTAGATGGAATATATTTGGTAGTAAGAACTTTTCCATATCCCGTAGACAAGAAACTAGGAATTACTATACCTAAAAAGGTCGTGTGTGTGAAAAATACGGAAATACTAAAAAATTACAAAAAGATAGAAATGACAAAAGAAGAATATAATAAGATGAAATTAATGTATAAGTAGGAGGAGAGTATAATGAATATTTTTGAAATGAATGTAAATGAAATAGATGATATAATGAATAACATTTTAAACGAAACTACTCCAGAAATGCTAATGAAAGAACTAAAAGAATGTGGATATAAGAATGTTGAAATAACAGATATTGAAAATGAAGTTAATAGAACTAATTATGTAAAAGAGATTAAAACCAAAAGAAAATATGGACATAAGAATTTCTTACATAAAAATAGGACAAGTGAATTAAGTACTTTTGAAGAAAATATGGAGGTAGCATAAATGAAAAATTGTAATAGTATATTAAAATTTAATAAATACATAGTTAATAAAGTGTACCTTGTAAATAATGAAAATTATAAAGAAGATAAAAATGGCACTCAAGTAAAGTTTGCAATAGAGCCTAAAGTTGAGAATGATGGTCAGAAAATGAAAATAACATTGATTGTAGATATTTTTAAAGATGCTTTGAAAAATAATTATCCATTTGAAATGAATTTGGAAATGACAGGATTTTTCGAAACTGAGAATGGCGAATCAGACAAATTTATTAAAAATGCTATAGCAATATTATATCCATATGTGAGAGCACTTATTTCTACATATACTGCAAATGCAAATATCAATCCACTAATATTACCTGCAATAAATGTAAATAAACTGATAGAGAACAGCGAAGATAAAAAGGACTAGAAAGTCCTTTTTTTGGTTGCAAAAATTAAAAAAAGAGTAATATAAAAAATGTTTACAAATCTTAAATAAGATAGTAAAATAGATGTGACACAAAAATAGGAAGGAGACAATTATTATGAAAGTTATTTTATTAGGTGATATAAAAGGAGTAGGAAAGAAAGATCAGGTTATTGAAGCAAGCGACGGATATGCACGTAATTTCTTATTTCCTAAAAAACTAGCTGTTGAAGCTAATAATGAAAATATGAGCAAATTAAAATCTAAGCAAGAGTCAAATAAATTTAGAAAAGATACCGAAAAGAAAGAAGCAGAAGAGCTTGCTAAGAAACTTACAGGAATTATGCTAAAAATTAAAGTAAGAGCTGGAGAAAATGGAAAAATCTTCGGAGGAGTTACAAGCAAAGAAATTTCTGAAGGATTAAAAAAGGATTATAAAATAGAGATAGATAAGAAAAAGATAATATTATCTGAAACTATCAAGACACTTGGAACTGTAACAGTTGATGTTAAATTGTATGAAGGTGTTATGGGTAAGTTAAAGGTTGATATTATCGCAGAGTAACGTTGAAAAATAATTACAATTTTGGCTACGTCAAATCTAATTTACAACGCGGTTACATACAGCAAGTAT
>ERZ826613.3900-NODE-3900-length-11742-cov-2.700265_pt1 | contig 11742 bp, 9 predicted proteins | sample MGYA00519925_ERZ826613 | MGnify/ENA primary metagenome ERZ826613 (study PRJEB31778, sample SAMEA3449236) | human gut metagenome | biome: human gut; feature: human-associated habitat; material: faeces | place: United Kingdom | collected 2010/2012 ... | reverse complement strand
CCGGACTTAATCTGCATTGTGATCCATTCCGTCGTGATGCCGGATTCCCGCTGCTCCAGGCTCTCGCCGCAGCACAGGATGGGGATCAGGCCCGCTTCCAGGATGGCCAGGACCTTCTTGTTGATTTCCTGATCCGTCTCGCCCATGGCGCGGCGCTCGGAGTGGCCGAGGATGACGTACTCCACGCCGAGTGCGGCCAGCATGGCGGCCGATACTTCGCCCGTGTAGGCTCCCTTCTCCTCGGCGGCACAGTTCTGCGCACCGACCGCTACGCCTTTGCCGCGCGTAGCCTTCACCACCTCGCTGAGGTGGGTGAACGGCGGACAGACGATGAGTTCCACGCTGCTGTCCGTTTCGTGGCGCCTGGCTGCGACGGCCTTGGCCAGTTCCACTCCCTCTGCGGGCAGGGTATTCATTTTCCAGTTGCCCGCAACGATTTTTTTTCTCATTATCCCAAGTTTTTGGTTTGTGATACGGTTTGAAGTTTCAGGAGTCTGCGGTGCCGGGGCGGCTGCTATTCCACCCACCCTTTCACCTCTTCCGCCGTGGGGTTCTTCAGCCCCAGCTTGTTCTTCTTGTTGAATCCGCACAGGTCGTTGAACAGTTTCCCTGCCGAGAGTTTCTTCAGCGAATCGACGGTCAGGAATCCCATTTTGTGCAGTACCGGCACCCACTCCTCCGGAATGCCTTTTTCGGCATACTTCTCCGGATTGTCTCGGACGACGCCCTTTTCGGGTTTCATTTGCGGAAAGAGCAGGACGTCCTGAATGGAGGGCTGGTTGGTCATGAACATCGTCAGGCGGTCGATGCCCATGCCCATACCCGAGGTGGGGGGCATGCCGTATTCGAGGGCGCGGACAAAGTCCATGTCGATGAACATCGCCTCGTCGTCGCCCTTCTCGCTCAGCCGGAGCTGCTCCTGGAAGCGGCCGAGCTGGTCTATCGGGTCGTTGAGTTCGGAGTAGGCGTTGCAGAGCTCCTTGCCGGCCACGAAGAGTTCGAACCGTTCCGTCAGGTCGGGATTGTTGCGGTGGCGTTTCACCAGCGGCGACATCTCGATGGGGTAGTCCATGACGAAAGTGGGCTGAATGAGGTCGCGTTCGCAGTATTCGCCGAAGAGGGCGTCTATCAGCTTTCCCTTACCCATTGTCTCGTCCGTTTCCACATGCAACCGGCGGCACGCTTCGCGCAGCTCCTCCTCGCTTTTGCCGGTAATGTCGAAACCGGTCTTCTCGCGGATGGCATCCGTCATCGTTATTCTGCGGAAAGGGCGGCGGAAGCTGACCTGCTGCCCCCATATTTCGAGTTCCGTGGTGCCGTTTACGGCGAGTGCCACCTGTTCGACCATCTCCTCGGTGAAGTCCATCATCCAGAGGTAATCCTTGTAGGTGACGTATATCTCCATCACCGTGAATTCGGGGTTGTGGGTGCGGTCCATTCCCTCGTTGCGGAAATCCTTGGCGAATTCATAGACACCGTTGAAGCCCCCCACGATGAGCCTCTTGAGGTAGAGTTCGTTGGCGATGCGCAGGTAGAGGTCCGTATCGAGCGTATTGTGGTGCGTGATGAAGGGACGTGCCGCGGCGCCGCCCGGTATGGGCTGCAGAATGGGGGTCTCTACCTCCAGGTAGCCGCGTTCGTCGAAGAAACGGCGCATGGTGGCGATGATTTTGGCCCGCTTGGCGAATACTTCCCGTACCTGCGGGTTCACCACAAGGTCCACATAGCGCTGACGGTAACGCGTGTCGGGGTCGGTGAAGGCATCGTATACCTTGCCGTCCTTCTCCTTGACCACCGGCAGCGGGCGGATGGATTTGCCCAATACGGTGAGTTCGCGGCAGTGTACCGAGAGTTCACCCGTCTGGGTGATGAAAGCGAAGCCCTTCACGCCGACGAAGTCGCCGATGTCGAGCAGTTTTTTGAATACGGTATTGTAGAGGGTCGGGTCACCTTCGGGACAGATATCGTCGCGGCGGATGTACACCTGTATGCGGCCCGTGTGGTCCTGTAATTCGAAGAAGGAGGCACTGCCCATGATGCGGCGCCCCATGATGCGGCCTGCGATGCTGACCTGCTGGAAGTTGCCTTTCTCCGGGTCGAAGTCTGCGGCTATTTCCGCAGCCGTGGCCGTGACGGGATATTCTGCGGCGGGATAGGGCTCGATACCGAGCTCCCGCAATGCCGCCAGCGAATTGCGGCGCAGTTGTTCCTGTTCGCTGAGTTCGTTATATGACATGGCTGTTAATAATTTTCCGGGTGTTTCTCCAAAACACAAAATTAGGAAGAATTTCCCGCATTACGCAATTTGACTGGCGTATCGGGCGTTATATGGCAAATTTTTTGTCCCGGTACGGATAAAACGCGGGGAAAGACGGCGCTTTTCGGAACGTTTTCCCTATATTGCAGTACGGATGCCGTCTGTCGGCGGGGTTCTGGGATAACCGGGCCGAAGCGGACGGTTCCGTTCGTTTCCGGCAGGAAGCCGGATATGATTTAATGATTCTGTTGATGATGAGGAGTTATTTCTGTATTGACCTGAAGGGAAAATCGCTGTTTCTCCCTTTTTTGGCGGCGTGGGCGGCGGCTGTCGGCGGAACGCTGCTTTTCCTCCGTTTTGCGGAGCGGTATGCGTCGCCCGAACCGTTGCTGGATTGGTCGTTCGCGGCCTTTGCGGTGTGCTGCCTGCTGTTTGTTGTCGTGATGCAGGCGGCCTGCTGTTTCGCCCTCTACTTTTTCGTGCGGGCTACGGCGGGCGGCATGGCGCTCTCCGGCGAGCGGTTCGAGGCCGACTACCCGCCCCGGCGTTATGCGGCACTCTGTACGAAGGGTATCCTGCTCGGTACGGTGACGCTGGGTGTCTACCTGCCCTGGTTCATCCGGGATGTGGTGCGTTATTTCGCCGAGGGGACTTCGTTCCGTTTCCATGCGCTGGAGTTCCGTGGAAGCGCTTCGGCCCTGTTCAGTTATGCGGTGCTTCTTTGCGTGGCTCCGGCTTTTGTCGTGTACTCGCTGGTGCCGGTCGTGATGATGCGGGCTTCGGCCGGGACGGAGGGGATGTATGTGCTTTGCTGGTTCCTCTATATTTTGCTGCTGGCCTTCGTCTGTGTGTACAGGGCGGTGGCCGTGAAATGGTTCGTTGATTTCACTTACGGCGGCAAACGGTTGCTCTCGACGGTGTGCGGCTGGCGGGCCGGATGTTTCGTTTTTGGACAGGCTCTGCTTGTGTTGGTCACGCTGGGCCTCTATTATCCCATGGCCCTGCTTCGGGTGTGGCGGTATTATGTGGGGCGGCTGGTGCTCGGACGGGAAGAGGTTGAAGACCGGTTCGGATTCACCATGCAGCCCGGCCGCAACTACCTGTTCGTCCTCGGACAACTGTTGCTGACGGTCGTGACGCTCGGACTCTATTTCCCGTGGGCATACGCCCGTGTGGCCTCGCTTCTCGTGGGACGTTCCTATGTCGAGGTGCAGGCGGAGCGCGGCAGGGAGCCTATGCCGGAATGTACCTTGTGACGCTCCTGTCGGCGGTCCGGCTGACAGTCATCATGGATTTGTATCGGCAGAAGGGAAGTTGGCACATAATTTGTTTAAATATAAATGTCGATTTCTTCGGTGCGACGGCCTTGAAAAAGCCGAAAAGCGGATAATAAATTCGGATTATCCGCGTTTCCATACCGAAGACAATCCGTAAAGGTTTCTTCATTTATTTAAGTTTGGGTTAGTAGTTTTGGGTGTTATCCCCAAAAAAACAGGAGGCAATCGCGAAGATTCCCTCCTTGTTTTTTTATGTTTGCCGCCTTTGTCTCCTCATTCGTGATGGTAAGGGGCATGGTGCAGGATGGAGAAGGCGCGGTAGAGCTGTTCGGTGAAGAGGGTGCGTACGAGTTGGTGGGAGAAGGTCATGCGCGAAAGCGAAAGCATGGCATCGGCCCTGGCATAGACTTCGCCGGAGAAACCGTAGGGGCCTCCCACGATGAAACATATCCGTCGGGCACTGCCGGTGAGTTTTCCTCCGAGCCACGCGGCGAACTCCACCGAGCGCATCTCCGTTCCCTTTTCGTCGAGCAGTACGACGTAGTCGCCCGGCGCTGTCTGTCGGAGTATCATCTCTCCTTCGGCCTGTTTCTGTATCTGTACGGGCAGTTTCCCGGCGTTGCGGACGTCGGGAAGAAAAACGACGGAGAATCTGGCGTATCGGCTGATGCGTTTCGAATAGTCCGCCATGAGGGCGGCTATCTCCGCCGAGTCGGTTTTGCCTACGAGTATGAGGTCTATTCCCATGGGTGTCTGTTGTTGTCTCCGACGCCGCAGCGCTGTTGGGGGCGCTCGGCCGGGGCTTGTGCCGGTCAGCGGGTGAGGGGCAGGTCGTTGTTCCATTCTCCGCCGGCTCCGTCGTACAGTATCGGCCGGTTCGGGTCGGCGGTTCGCAGCCACAGATAGGTGCGGTAGAGGTTGAATCCGTTGCCGCTCTGCCCGCCGAGCGACCATGCGACGATGCACGGATGGGTGTGGGAGCGGCGGAACATCGCCTGCGTCCGCTCCATGTATTCGGGCAGCCATGCCGGGTCGTTGCTCAGGCATCCTCCGATGCGCCGGTTCCCCGTCTCGTAGGAGGTGTTGATGTTGGCCTGGTCTATCACGTACATGCCGGTACGGTCGCAGATATCGTAAAACCACCAGGGCTGCGGAGTGTCGGGCCAAAGCGTGTTGAAGCCCTCTTTTTTCAGGGCGGCTATCTCGCGTCGCAGCGCTGCGGGCGTCGTCGCGTCGCAGCGTGCCGGGCGCAGTTCGACGGGTTTCCCGTTGCGATAGACTTTCCCTTCGGCATGGGAGACGGTGCCGAAGCCCACGTTTACGGGAACGTATTCGAGGATGCGGTCTTCCTTGCGGACGAAGAGGGTGAGTCGGTAGAGGGCGGGTTTCTCGGCGCTCCACAGCTTTTTTCCCGCTCCGTATATCGTGGCCCGCAGCGTGACCGTGTCGCGGTCTCCGGCCGGGAGCGTTACGCGTTTCGTGCCGTACTCTTCCACCCGTCCTTCGGGCGAGAAGACATCGAAACAGAGTGAAAAGGTCTCTTCAGAAGGGTAACGGTTCTCGACGACGACGCGGGCGGTCAGTTCGCCGTCACTGCCGGTCAGGACGGTGGACACGTCATAATCCCAGATGCGGGTGCGCGGCTGGGAATAGAGGAAACACGAGGTGAGGTCGGCCCGCTGCCGGCGGAGTCCCGATTCGGGTTCGTCCGTGTCGGCGGGCAATTCGATGCGGAGCGTGTTCGTGCGGCCCGCTACGGCATTCGGCAGCTCGAACTCCGAGGGGGTGCCGCTGTCGCGGGCAGAGCCGACCGCCGTGCCGTTGACCGAGACGCGGTGGCTGTTGCGCCCCCCTTCGCAGTGCAGCATGATGATGCGGTCGGCCCAGAACTCCGGCAGTTCCACCGTTGCCGTATAGACGATGTCTCCGTCGGCGGTACGGCTTTGGGTGAAGTTCTCTACCGGGAGATAGTTCCATTCGGCCTCCCGGTCGTCGTTCGCGGCGTTCTGTCGGATGGTGTAGCTCATGAATTCGCTACGCAGAAGCCGTCCCTCGTATCCGGTGGCGGGGAGGGGCAGCGGGGCTTTCGCTGTCACCGCCGTCGTGTCGGCGGGGGAAGAAGCGTACATCGGGGAGAGGGCGGCTGCCGGGAGCATTGCCGCGAAGAGCTGTCAATCTGGTTCCGTATCCGGTTTGTGTCATGCACAGGTAGGCGGCTTTGCTGTTCATCGGATTCCCCGCACTGCCCGGAAATCCGCCATGCGTCCCTCGTCATCCGGCGCGTCGATGCCGTATCCTATGGCCATGGAGGCCTCCTGTTCGGAGCGCATGTCGTCTGCCGCCATGGCGGCGAGTTTTGCTGCTGCGGCCGTACCCGCTTCGATGGCGGCTTCGATGTCAACGGCTGTCGGACGGTGACCGAGCAGCTCCTCCAATCGGTGGAGCGCCCACCCTGCGGCGTATTCACCGTACCGTTCGTGGGCCTTCTTCAGCGCGCCGCACACCTCAGCCGTCGAGGCAAGTTCTTCGGAGTCGATGCGGTCGAGAATGCCTTCCATTACCCGCAGCGGGATGTACATGCCTCCTGCATCGGCCCATCGGCCGGTTCCGTCTGCATCAGGCTCTTTCCTGGCGGCCAACATCGCACCGAGGTACTTCTCCTGGGCGAGGCGGTAGAGTCGCAGTCCCCGGCGGAGCATGCCCGTCCGGATGCGGAGCCTGCGGTAGGTGCAGACGTCGCCCGTCTCCCTGCCGAGCAGTTCTTCGCAGGCGGCGATGGCGGCGGTGATGCGTTCGGCGATGTAGGGGTTGCACTCCTCGAAGTTGATGAGGTCGCCCGCATACCGGTCGCGCCGGTCGCGCTGCGGCCATTTGGCCAGGTCGCGGGCCGCGCCGGCGGTGGCGAGGTTGCTGCCGGGCAGCAGCCAGGAGTATCCCTCCTGCTCGATGAGCAGCGAAAAGGGGAAACATTCCGTGTCGGGATGCGATTTGTGGCGTCCTATCACGGTGGTGAAGGCGCCGTCGAGTGCCGGGAGCATCATGTAGGCGTCGCTCCCGTATTTGCAGCCCCGCTGGTGGATGCCCTGGTGGACGGGGCCCGACTTGAGCAGGTGGTTGCTCTGGTTCGTTCCGCTCCCGGCATTGAAAAAGGAGAACATGCCCGCTATGAGAAGCGTCGATTTGTGGTGCGATATGGTGTAGGGGCCGGCCAGTACGCTGCATGCCTCGCCGTTGTCGCAGTGGCTTCCGGCGAAGAAGAGCGAATCGGTCGCCGTGAGGGCCGAGGCACGGGTGGCATTCCCGAAGAAACAGCGCTCGGCGACCGTCCCGTTGTCGATGATGCTGTTGCCGCACACGATGAAGTCGCGCATCTTCACGCCGGGGCCTATGTAGATGGGAGGCGACCGTCCCGTTGCTGAGGAACGATGCCCCTTCCACGACGGCATCCGGCCCGATGGCTACGTTTCGCAGTATGCCGCACGAGGAGATACGGGCGCCGGGCCCTACCGTGCAGAGCGACGCTGCCGCGGGGAGAGTGAACTCCCGTTCCGCCATGCCGAGCAGCCGCTCGACGGTGGCCGGCCGGTGGCGGTACATGGCGATGATGTAGGCGAGTTGCGAAGTGAGCCCCGTGAAGAGCGGAATCTCCCGGCCGCCGGCTTCGTTCACCGCCGCTGCGGGAATGCCGCTGCCGAAGCTGCTGCGCCCCGTGGCCTCCACCGCCGAAGTGTCTTCCACCGTAGCGCCTGCGCCGATGTCGCATCCCGACAGGCGCCCGACGTTGCGCAGACGGACGCCCGTGCCGATGCGAACCGTTCCGCGGAAACCGCAGCCGCGTACCGTGTCGGGCGTGAAGTCCGTCGTTACCTCTATCGAATCCCAATCCTCTGCCGTGCAGCCCTGTGCCTGCAGTCTGCCGCGCTCGTCGGCGGTCAGTTTCCTGTAATCTTCCATAAGCATGGCCGGTTAATGTGTGATGCGGAACACGCGTCCGCACACTGACAAAGATATTCGATTTGTACGGAACGGACAAGGCAATCGTGTCGTCGGTGCGGTACAGGGATGTTTTTTGCGGCTTCCCGGCCCATTTGTGACGTCTTTCCTGCGTGAGTATGGGAAAAAATGCCGATATTTGCATTTGGTTTGAAAAAAGTATCGTAACGAATAAAGTATTAACGCAATGTCGGAAGTGAAAAGGACGATGGTCGCGGAGCTGCTGCGCTCCGGCCGGGTGGATACCGAAGTGGTCGTAAAGGGATGGGTACGTACCAAGAGGGGAAACAAGAACGTGGCGTTCATCGCCCTCAACGACGGTTCGACAATTAACAATATCCAGATAGTGGCCGATGTCGCCGCTTTCGACGGCGAATTGTTGAAGCGGATAACCACCGGCGCCTGCATCTGCGCGCGCGGTTTGCTCGTCGAATCGGCCGGTTCCGGCCAGCGTGTCGAAATACAGGCGCGGGAGCTGGAGGTGTACGGCGAGGCCGACCCCGAAACGTATCCGCTTCAGAAGAAGGGCCATACGCTCGAATTCTTGCGTGAGATAGCGCATCTGCGTCCGCGTACCAATACCTTCGGTGCGGTGCTGCGCATCCGCCACGCGATGGCCTTTGCCATCCACAAATTTTTTAACGACAAGGGATTTTACTATTTGCATACGCCTATCATAACGGCTTCCGATGCGGAGGGTGCCGGCGCCATGTTCCAGGTGACGACGCTCGACCTGAAGAATCCGCCCCGTACCGAAGAGGGGAGGATAGACTATTCGCAGGATTTCTTCGGCCGCTCCACGAACCTGACCGTGTCGGGGCAGTTGGAAGGCGAGCTGGGAGCTACTGCACTTTCGCAGATATATACCTTCGGGCCTACATTCCGTGCGGAGAATTCCAACACGCCGCGCCATCTGGCCGAGTTCTGGATGATTGAGCCGGAGATGGCGTTCTACGAGCTGGAGGACAACATGGACTTGGCCGAGGAATTCCTCAAATACCTGATTCGCTATGCGCTTGACAACTGCATGGAGGACCTCGAATTCCTGAACAAGATGTACGACGACGGCCTTGTCGAACGGCTCCGTTCGGTCATGGCGGAAGAGTTCGTCCGGCTGGACTACACCGAAGGGGTGGAGATACTCAAGGCCAGCGGCGAGAAGTTCGAGTTCCCGGTGGAGTGGGGATGCGACCTGCAGAGCGAACACGAACGCTATCTGGTGGAGAGGCATTTCCGCAAACCGGTCATCCTCATCAACTATCCGAAGGAAATCAAGGCGTTCTACATGAAGCAGAACGACGACGGCAAGACCGTCCGCGCCATGGACGTGCTCTTCCCGAAGATAGGCGAGATAATCGGCGGCTCGGAGCGGGAGGCCGATTACGGTAAACTCGATGCGCGCATCAGGGAGCTCGGCATGAGTATGGATACGCTCTGGTGGTACATGGATACGCGCCGTTTCGGTTCGGCACCCCACAGCGGTTTCGGTCTCGGTTTCGAGCGGTTGTTGCTGTTCGTGACCGGCATGGCGAATATCCGCGACGTGATACCTTTTCCGCGCACTCCCAAGAATGCGGAGTTCTGACGGCGGCGGCCTGCGTGCGTGGTGCGGTTTCTGGCATGGTCTTTGGTAAGAGCCGGGAGAGTGCCGTTCTGCACCGGAGGCGATACGGACGTATGTTGCCGGATGCTGCCCGATTGGAGGTCGGAGAGAAAGAGATGAAGTAACCTGTGACGGCCCGTCTGCCGAAAGAGCGGCGGGCCGTCCGAAACGACAGCAAGCGATTTATGCCCGCAATTAACCAGAAACAAGTTTTAAAACAGCTTCAGAAGCTATCGCCGCAGCAGATACAGATGATAAAGCTGCTCGAACTGCCTACCTTGCAGTTGGAACAGCGCGTCAAACAGGAGATTGAGGAGAACCCGGTACTCGAAGAGGAACAGCAGACCGCCGAAGAGAGCACCGAGGACAACGGCATGCCTAAAGAGGTGTCGATGGAAGAGTATCTCAAGGAGGCCGAAACGCCCGCCTATAAATCCTATGTCAATAACTATTCGCGCGACGACAAGGCCCGGCAGGTGGTGCTGTTCGAGGGAATGAGCATGCACGAGTACCTGACGGAACAGCTCTCTTACCGTGAAATGCCTCAGGAACAGTTCGAAATAGCCCGTTACATCATAGGCAACATAGACGACGACGGTTACCTGCGGCTCGACCTGCAGTCCATTTCCGACGACATCGCATTCAATTACGGCAAGGAGATAGACATACCGGAATTGGAGGAGGGACTCCGTGTGGTACAGTCGCTCGAACCGCCCGGGGTGGGAGCCCGCGACATACGGGAGTGCCTGTTGCTGCAGTTGGAGCGCCGCAGCAATCTGACTGCTGCCCAGGTGCTGGCCAAACGGATTCTGGAGAACTGTTTCACGGAGTTTACCAAGAAACATTTCGAGAAGATAATGGGGCGTCTCGGAATAAGCGAGGAGCAGTTCCGTGCCGCCATCGAGGAGATACAGCGCCTTTCGCCCAAGCCGGGCAACCTCTACAACGAGGGAGGGAACATCGCCTCGCCCTACGTGATACCCGATTTCATCCTCGACGAGCGGGACGGCGAACTGATGCTCCGGCTGAACTCCTACAACGTCCCCGAACTGAAGATAAACCGCAAATACGCCGACATGATACGGCAGATGGCACACTCCTCCGGCAATCCGTCGCAGGAGGACAAGGAGGCTCTCCAGTTCGTGAAGAACAAGATAGATTCCGCCAAATGGTTCATATCGGCCATCAAGCAGCGGCAGGATACGCTGATGCGGACGATGCAGGCCATCGTGGATTATCAGCGGGAGTATTTCCTCGACGGTAATGAGAGTAAACTCAAACCGATGATATTGAAGGATATCGCCGATATGACGGGGCTCGACGTCTCCACTATTTCGCGGGTGGTGAACAGCAAGTACGTCCAGACGGGATTCGGCATCATCTCCCTCAAGCAGCTCTTTTCGGAGGCGATGCAGACCGACAGCGGCGAGGAGGTCTCCTCATACGAAATCAAGAACATTCTCTCCGAGTGTATCGACCGGGAGGATAAGCGCAAACCGCTGACGGATGAGGCACTCATGGAGATACTCAACAACATGGGCTACCATATCGCCCGGCGTACGGTGGCCAAATATCGCGAGATGCTCGGAATTCCGGTGGCCCGGCTCCGCAAGGAACTCTGAAACCGCAGGGATGCAAAGGCGGCTGTGGACGATTGCAGCGGCAGCCTCGTTGCCGCCAGGCCCTCCTTGTGAAGCAGGCTTTTTTTCGTACCCCGTAATTTTACCGATTCTTAGATAGCGGAGAGGCTGTGCCGTGTCGGACCTGTTGTCCGTTCGATACGGTCTCTCTTTTTGGGTATGCGAGCCGGAGAGCGTGTTTCCGGCAGGTCATGCGGCGAGTCCGGTCGTATCCCGTCCGGGGAAGAGAAGCGGGAAGGAGGAATGTTCGGGGAACGGCTGCGGTGGGCGGGCCGAGTGGTTGAACGGCGTGCGCACTGGTCGATACCGCATGAATTCGTAGAATAAAAGAGAGGTTTTCCTGTACCGTAACGCGATAAATCGTAACTTTACCGACCGTTCGGCCGGTTCCGGAGCCGGCGGTTAAAAACGGAAGGATTTGCTTATGGATACTTGCATGGAGGAGCGCAGCGTGTGGGCCTCGCTCAGTCGGGGCGTATCATACTTGTTGCATCCCTTTTTGATGCCGGTATGGCTGTTGCTGATACTTTTCGGGACGGGAATCCTGCCCATCTACCTGCCCGTCGGGATAAAACGTTATATCCTGATGGTAGTCACGGTCGATACGCTTGTCGTACCTGCGCTGGATTCTTTTGATGCGGGTGTTCGGGCTTCTCGGCGATTTTTCGCTTTCCCGGCGCCACGAACGCACGCTGCCGATGCTGATTGTGGTGCTGTGTTACGGGCTGTGCGGCTGGATGCTCGGCTCCTCTCCCATGCTGTTCCTGCTCCGGCGGATGATGTTCGCCGCCATGGCCTGTACGCTTTTCGCGCTGTTGGTGAACCTGCGGTGGCAGGTCAGCCTGCACATGACGGCAGCGGGTGCGGCGACGGGTATGGTCGCCATCCTGTTGTATGCCGGTTATACCAATCTCGTCTGGGTATTCTGCGGTGCGGTTCTGTGTTCCGGCGTGTTGGGTTCGGCCCGGCTCT
>ERZ826613.3890-NODE-3890-length-11781-cov-4.297544_pt1 | contig 11781 bp, 10 predicted proteins | sample MGYA00519925_ERZ826613 | MGnify/ENA primary metagenome ERZ826613 (study PRJEB31778, sample SAMEA3449236) | human gut metagenome | biome: human gut; feature: human-associated habitat; material: faeces | place: United Kingdom | collected 2010/2012 ... | reverse complement strand
TATGTCTGATTCCGATATCGACAAAGCAGTCAAAGAAGCTGCTGAGTTCGAAGCACAGGATAAGAAGAGAAAAGAAGCAATCGACACAAGAAACGATGCAGACGCTATGGTATTCCAGACCGAAAAAGCATTGGAAGAAGTTGGCGATAAAGTAGATGCAAATGACAAGACAGCAGTAGAAGCTGACTTGAACGAACTGAAAGACCTGATCGCAAAGAGCAATCCGGAAGAAATGACAGAGTCACAGGTTGCTGAGATCAAAGCAGCAAAAGAAAAACTGATGGAAAGTGCTCAGAAAGTATTTGCAAAGATGTATGAGCAGCAGGCACAGGCAAACGGAGCAGCTCAGGCAGGTCCTGATATGAATGCCGGAGCAGATAACAGCAGCTATCAGTCTGATGATGTTGTAGACGGTGATTACAAAGAAGTATAAAAAAAGTAACTTTTAATAAATTTTTGCATCGTAACTGTTAAGATGCTAAACAGTTACAATATACACAGGCAGGGATGTGTTCATTCCTGCCTTGTGTCAGCAATCAGGCCATAAGGAACTGCAAACAGGCAGGTTCTGGAAGGTTGCCGTGCATGTGGAGGATTAAAGATGGCAGAGAATAAGCGAGATTACTATGAAGTTCTCGGCGTTGACAGAGGGGCGGATGAAGCTACCATTAAAAAAGCATACCGTCAGCTTGCAAAAAAATATCATCCAGATATGAACCCGGGAGACAAAGAAGCAGAAAAGAAATTTAAAGAGGCATCGGAAGCATATGCCGTGTTAAGCGATGCAGAAAAACGCAGACAGTATGATCAGTTCGGACATGCTGCGTTTGAACAGGGCGGCGGAGGTGCCGGAGGATTCGGCGGCTTTGATTTCAACGGCGGCGATATGGGAGATATCTTTGGTGATATTTTCGGAGATCTTTTCGGAGGCGGTCGCAGCAGACGTGCAAACAATGGACCGATGAAAGGTGCCAATGTCAGGACAGCGGTAAGGATTACCTTTGAAGAGGCAGTATTCGGATGCGAAAAACAGCTGGATCTGAATCTGAAGGATGAGTGTACAACCTGCCATGGAACAGGTGCAAAACCAGGAACCAGTCCGGAGACTTGTCCGAAATGCGGCGGTAAAGGTCAGATCGTATATACACAGCAGTCCCTGTTTGGCACGGTAAGAAATGTACAGACCTGTCCGGACTGTAACGGAAGCGGTAAGATCGTAAAAGAGAAATGTGCGGACTGCCACGGAAGCGGTTACATCACAAACCGCAAGAAGATCGCAGTGACGATCCCGGCCGGTATTGACAACGGACAGAGCATCCGTATTCGTGAAAAGGGTGAACCGGGTGTAAACGGCGGCCCAAGAGGGGATCTGCTGGTTGAAATTCAGGTAGAACGTCATCCGATCTTCCAGAGACAGGATATGAATATTTATTCTACTGCTCCTGTCACCTTTGCACAGGCAGCACTGGGCGGACAGATCCATATCACAACCGTAGACGGCGATATGGCATACGATATCAAACCTGGAACACAGACGGATACCAAGATCCGTCTTAAAGGAAAAGGTGTGCCTTCTCTTCGCAACAAAAATATCCGCGGAGACCATTATGTAACACTTGTTGTTCAGGTTCCGACAAAGCTGAACGAAGAGGCAAAGGAATACCTGCGTAAGTATGATGAGGCAGTCAACGGTAAGATTAACGATAGTAAACAGGAAAAGCCGAAAAAGAAGAGCTTTATGGAAAAAATAAAAGAAACATTTGAAGACTGACCCTGAGAACAATAAAAAAGCTGAAATTCAAAAAATGCACCCGGGAGAGATCCGCGGTGCATTTTTGTACGTGAAAGTTATCGGAAAGGAAACATTTTCACCATAAAAATACTTGCTGTTTTGATATGCAGAAACAGGATTCGTGTATGACGTAACAGAAACTTAAGGTTTCTGACGTTGACAAGAAAGCTTGAAAAGAATAGAATATGATGTATAGGTATAACTATAGCTTTATACATAGATTTGGTGAAAGCAGGTAAGTTGGATATGAAATTAAAATTACTGAAAAAGTTAATGATTATATGTATGTCTTTCAGCCTGTCAGTTTCCATGGTTCCGGCATCTGTGCTGGCGGCAGGAAAAGACAGCTCTGAGGGCGATACGCAGGCAGTACAGATTATTTCAAGTGATACAGAAAGTGAGTCTGCAAATACAGAAACAGAGACAAAAAACCAAGAAACAAAACATCACAAAGACAAAGAAACTGAGATCAAGGGTGGTTTTGTCCCGGAAAGTGAGTCACAGGCAGTTATTGAGAGCGAAGCAGTGATAACAGAGCAGGCATCTCAAACAGAAGGCGAAGCCGGACAAAAAAAAGGTGCGGTTGGAAAAAAGACGAGAGATATTGCGAACAAAGATGGATGTGACATAATAGATGGAGTTCTGACCGTTACAGGAAATGAAGCTACAATCGTTATGAATAATGGAGAAAGTGTTTCGGAAGTCCGTGTAGATGCAGGAAAAACACTTCATGTATATTTACTTGGAACGGAGACGAATACCATTGATAAAATAACCGGTGAAGGTACTGTGATTCTCGAAAAAGGGGGAAGTGAAGGTACAGAAGTAAGTAACGGAAAGTTATCGGTTTCAGGCGAGATATCGGTTGCAAATTTAACAGTAAATGGGGGGACACTTCTTGGCAGTGCTGAGATTACAAGTACAAATATTGTATTTACACAGGGTGCGATTGCGTGTAAAGTGAAATCAGGCAGTACTGTGAAAAGCAGTAGCGGAAGTGCAAAAGAATTGAAAAAGCTGACGCTTTCAGTTGGTAAAGCGGATGTACCGTGTGTAGTCTCTGGTATAACTGTTGGTGGCAGTGTAAAAGGAGAAAGCATTGTATGGAGTGATGCAGATGGAAAGGTTACGGTATATGTAGATAACCTCGCAACAGCGAAATGTATAGTGCAGACATATGAGACAAAGATTGAAAATAAATCGGATCTAACTATTACAACGGAAAATTGGACATACGCTTCTGGTAACATGGAAGTAGAAGATACAGCAACTTCTTCGGTCACAGTAGGTGGAGATGTTACCAGCACCTATGGTGAGGAGACACTTAGTAATAAAACGATTGTTAAAGTGACAGATAAGAATGATTATATAACTTCTGTTAAAATGAATGCAAAAAATTATGACAGCAGTATGGATGATGCACTTAAAGTGGAGAGTGTGTCCGATGGATTAGGTGGATATAAAATTACAAAGAACAATAAATATCAGATTCCAACGACAGAAGAGTATAAAATTTCCAAAGTAACCGTAAAAGATAAATTGGGATATGAACATACACTTTCAGGAACTGTTAATTATACAGTTGAAAAAAAGGTATTAACACCGAGCGTTGTTCCTGCAAAATCAAGTACAACTTCTCAAAGTAAAATCACAAAGACTTATGATGGAACAACAGAGGCAGCAGATGCATGTAAATTAAGTGGCTTTGTAAATACAGAAACACAGGATGCTAATGAAATTTCAAAAGCAGTTGCAGCTGGTGGAAGTGTAGGGGCATATTTTAAAACGGCAACATATACATATGATTCATCAGATGTGGCAACGGCTTCAAAAGTTACTGTAACACTGGAATTTAAAGAAGGTTCTGATCTAGATAAAAAATATACGATTGAACCACTTGATATCTCCGCAGAGATCACAAAGGCTCCTCTTACTGAGAAACTGATGAAATCCCTCGGCATCACACTGACCAAGCCGGAAGTGACCGAACGTCATTATCAGTATCTGAAATACAAGACCGTAGCCGGTCAGGAATATGCTTATTCGGAAAAGGCAAAGGATGATGAATGGAAACTGGCGAAGAAAGCTTCCACGATCACCTATGTCAATGAAGTAGACGGTGAAGAGCAGGATCTGAAGGCGGGAACAAGCTATAAGATTTATACAAGAATCCCGGAATCCGACAATTATCTGGCAAGTGATCCGGTTTCGGTATCGGTAAAGACATTGCGTGCTCCGCAGGAAGCAAAAGAGAGCGATGTGAAATTCACCGGTGTAACGGATAATTCCACACAAAAGTTAAATACAGCACTGACATTTACAGCAACCGGTTCTACTTATGTGGATGACAAGGATTACAAACCGTCAGCAGATGATGAAAAATATGTACCGTATTCCTGGAAACTGACGGATACCACAACCTGGAAGGGAGATAAGTCCACACAGACCTTTACGATGACTCCGACACAGGCCGGCACTTATACGATCGTGGCAACATTCCGCAAATATGTATATGATGGCAAGAAGTGGGTATACAGTGAGGGAGATGATGTGAAGAAATCCATCACGTTTAAGGCAAATGAAAGCGGAACATCCAGTTCTACTTCCGGAAGCGGAAGCAGCAGCTCTTCTTCGGGCAGCACCAATACAGCAGCAAAGACCGGGGATACTACACCGGTTGTGCCGGTGGCAGCAGCACTTGTTGTTTCCGGAGCAGCACTTGCACTGACGCTTAAGAAGCGGAAAAAGGAAGAAAAATAGTACTTTTAAAAAGTAAGCACAGATGTTATGATAAGGGGTGTGTAAAAACACCTCTTATTTTGTGGCTGTAAAGTACGAACAGACATGTATGGATTATCATACTATTTTGTACAGGAACAAACGGTGTAGCATCATTTTGAAATAAAAAATCTTGTTAATCTGGCATTATATATACGAAAGGATATTTGACATTTATGAGATGGAATAAATTTACGTTAAAAACAAGATCAGAAGTAGAAGATATCGTGATCTCCACACTGGCAGAAGCCGGCGTGGAAGGCGTAGAGATTGAAGATAAAGTACCATTGACGGAGCAGGACAAACAGCAGATGTTTGTCGATATTCTTCCAGACGGACCGGCAGATGACGGGATCGCTTATCTGAACTTTTACCTGGATGAGAAAGAAGATAAAGAAAAGTTGCTTGCAAATGTAAAAGATGCTCTGGAAGAGCTTCGTATGTTTGTGGATATCGGAGAGGGAACGATCACAGAATCCCAGACCGAAGACAAGGACTGGATCAACAACTGGAAACAGTATTTTCATCAGTTTTATGTGGATGATATCCTGATCATCCCGTCCTGGGAAGAAGTAAAACCGGAAGATAAGGATAAGATGATCATTCATATTGATCCTGGCACGGCGTTTGGTACCGGTATGCATGAGACGACACAGCTTTGCATGCGTCAGCTGAAAAAATATGTGAAGGACGGTATGGAGATCCTGGATGTCGGCACCGGAAGCGGTATCCTGTCCATCGCAGCACTGAAACTGGGAGCAGGTCATGCGGTCGGTACGGATCTTGATCCATGTGCGATCTCTGCTACCAGAGAAAATCTGGAAGCAAACCAGATTCCGGAAGGCAGCATGGATGTGATGATCGGAAATATCATTGATGATAAAGCCGTGCAGGATCAGGTCGGATATGAAAAGTATGATATTGTAACGGCAAATATTCTGGCAGATGTCCTGATCCCACTGACGCCGGTGATCTGCCATCAGATGAAACCGGGAGCTCTTTATATTACTTCCGGTATTCTGGATGTAAAAGAAGACGTTGTCGTAAAAGCAGTAAAAGATGCAGGAATGGAAATTCTGGAAGTTACACATCAGGGCGAATGGGTTTCTGTCACTGCAAGAAAACAGGCATAGTACCGGAGGAAGATTATGTACGATTTTTTTGCAGATTCATCTGCAATCGGTGAAAAAGAGATCATCATCCGCGGAAGCGACCTGAATCATATGAAAAATGTACTACGCCTTCAGATTGGAGAACAGATCTGCATCCATGAGGAAAGTACCGGAAAAGAGTATCGCTGCGAAATTGCCGGATATGAAAAAGATGTGGCACATCTGCACATTATGTGGGTGGAAGAGGCAAACCGTGAGTTGCCATCGAAAATTTATCTGTTCCAGGGGCTGCCAAAGGGCGATAAAATGGAACTGATCATTCAGAAAGCAGTAGAGCTTGGAGTGTATGAGATCATCCCGGTGGCAACGAAAAGGGCAGTTGTAAAATTGGATGCAAAAAAGGCGGAAGCGAAGCAGAAACGCTGGCAGAGCATTGCAGAAAGTGCAGCCAAACAGTCCAGGAGAAATATCATTCCGCATATCCACGAGGTTGTGAAATTTGGTCAGGCTGTGGATTATGCAAAAAATCTGGATATCACGCTGATCCCTTATGAGCTGGCGGAAGACATGGAAAAGACAAAACAGATATTTGAGACAATACAGCCGGGGCAGTCTATCGGTATTTTCATTGGCCCGGAGGGCGGATTTGATGAAAGTGAGATTGCACTGGCACAGGAAAATGGCATCAGCCCGATTACACTGGGAAAACGGATCTTGCGGACAGAAACTGCCGGTATGGCGGTGCTTTCGGTTCTGATGTTTCAGTTGGAGGGCAGAGAATAATGCAGGCATATTTGGATAATTCAGCAACGACAAGATGTTCCGAAGGTGTGCGTGACATCGTCGTAAAAGTGATGATGGAGGATTTCGGAAATCCGTCATCCAGACACGACAAGGGAATGGAGGCAGAAAAATATCTTCGCGAAGCCAGAATGGACATTGCGGCTACTTTAAAAGCAGATGAAAAAGAGATTTATTTTACTTCTGGCGGAACCGAGTCAGACAACTGGGCACTGATTGGAACGGCGATGGCAAACAAACGTGCCGGAAAACACATTATTACAACGGCGATCGAACATGCTGCCGTGATCCAGCCGATGATCTATCTTCAGGAGCAGGGATTTGAGGTCAGTTACATACCGGTAGACCGCTATGGAAGAATAGATCTTCAGAAGTTTTCCGATGCGATCCGGGAAGATACGATCCTTGTGTCCACCATGTATGTCAATAATGAGATCGGGACTCTGGAGCCGATCGAAGAGATCGGGAAGATAATCAAAGAAAAAAATCCAAAGGCACTCTGGCATGTGGATGCAATCCAGGCCTATGGAAAGTACCGTATTTATCCGAAAAAACTTGGCATTGATATGCTCTCGGTCAGCGGACATAAGCTGCATGGGCCAAAAGGAGTTGGATTCCTTTATGTTCGAAACGGAGTGAAGATCCATCCGCTGATCCTGGGCGGAGGCCAGCAGAAAGGGATGCGTTCCGGGACAGATAATGTGCCTGGAATCGCCGGACTTGGTTGTGCGGCAAAAGAAGCCTACACGGATTTTGATAAAAAAGTGACACATCTCTGTGAGCTGAAACAGTTTTTCATGGAAGAAGTGCAGAAAATACCGGATACGGTTCTGAACAGCCTTCCGGGGGATCAGGGAGCACCGCACATTGTAAGTGTGAGCTTTGCAGGCGTGCGAAGCGAAGTGCTGCTCCATGCACTGGAAGAGCGGGGGATTCAGGTATCTTCCGGTTCAGCATGTTCTTCCAACAAAAAACTTCCGGTCAGTCCGGTATTAAAAGAAATTGGTCTGAAAAAAGATTTGCTGGATTCTACCGTGCGATTCAGTTTCTGTGAGAATACAACAAAAGAAGAGCTGGAATACTGCCTGCAGCAGTTAAAGGAATTGCTTATGGTGCTCCGCAGATACAGCAGACATTAAAAGATATGATGTAACTGTGAATATACGAAACAACTGCGATACAGGAAAAGAAAAGGAGAAAAGAAATCTATGTTTCATGCATTTCTAATCAAATACGGAGAGATCGGTATCAAGGGAAAAAACCGTTATCTCTTCGAAGATGCACTGGTAAAACAGATTCGCCATGCACTGAAGAAAGTGGAAGGTGAATTTAATGTACGAAAAGAACAGGGACGTATCTTTGTGGAGAGCGAAGGCCTGTTTGATTTTGAAGAAGTAGTGGAGGCACTGCAGAGAGTTTTCGGTATTGTGGGTATCTGTCCGGTACTGAAAGTAAATGATGAAGGATTTGATCAGCTTTCTCAGGAAGTGATCGATTATATGGCACGCGTATATCCGGATGGTGAGCATACGTTCAAAGTCAATGCAAGAAGAGCAAGAAAAAATTATCCGAAAAATTCCATGGAATTAAATGCAGATCTTGGAGAGCGTATTCTGGAGGCGTTTCCGAATATGAGCGTTGACGTGCATCATCCGGAAATCACCCTGAACGTGGAGATTCGTGAAAAGATCTATATCTATTCAAAGATCATTCCGGGTCCTGGTGGTATGCCGGTCGGAACAAACGGAAAAGCTATGCTTCTGTTATCCGGTGGAATTGACAGCCCGGTTGCAGGCTACATGATCGCAAAACGCGGCGTTAAGATTGATGCCGTTTATTTCCATGCACCGCCATACACCAGTGAGCGTGCAAAACAGAAAGTGGTTGACCTGGCACGTCTGGTGTCGAAATACAGCGGACCGATCGTTCTGCATGTCGTAAACTTTACTGACATTCAGCTGTATATTTATGATAAATGCCCTCATGATGAACTAACAATCATTATGAGACGTTACATGATGCGTATCGCAGAGCACATCGCGAAAGAGACCGGATGCCTGGGACTGATCACAGGAGAAAGCATCGGACAGGTAGCAAGCCAGACCATGCAGAGTCTTGCAGCGACCAACGAAGTCTGCACCCTTCCGGTATTCCGTCCGGTGATCGGTTTTGATAAACAGGAGATCGTGGATGTATCCCTGAAGATCGATACTTATGAGACATCGATCCAGCCGTACGAAGACTGCTGTACGATCTTTGTGGCAAAACATCCGGTTACCAAACCGAATATCAAAGTGATCAAACGCAGTGAAGAGAAACTGCAGGAAGAGATCGACGAGATGGTGAAAAAAGCAATCGATACGGCTGAGACACTCTGGGTAGAATAAAAAGACACGGAAAAATGGTTACAAAAAAGCTGCCGCAGGAGAACTGCGGCAGTTAAAAATATCAAAATCAAAAGAAATCCGAAATTTTATGTGGTTTTTCAGTCGATGATGTATGGTTTTAATGCCTGAAGAATTACATCGGAATCATCTTCAGCATGGATATTCAGGTCGATCGGCTTGGAAAGGTCCAGACTGAAAATACCCATAATAGATTTTGCGTCGATTACGTATCTTCCGGATACCAGATCAAAATCATAATCAAATTTTGTAATTTCGTTTACGAATGACTTTACTTTATCAATCGAATTTAAAGAAATCTGTACAGTTTTCATTGTCATAAAACCTCCTGTAATATGTGTTTTTGTATACATTAATCATACCCATTTCGGAGGAGACTGTCAAGCTTAAAAGAAAGGAATTGGATAAAATATGGAAAAACGCAAGGCGGCATTCCACAATCTGGGATGCAAGGTAAATGCATATGAGACGGAGGCGATGCAGCAGCTTCTGGAAAAAGCAGGGTATGAGATTGTGCCGTTTGCACCGGGGGCGGATGTTTATGTGATCAACACCTGTACGGTGACGAATATGGCAGACCGCAAGTCCAGACAGATGCTGCACAAAGCAAAGAAAATGAATCCGCATGCGATCGTGGTGGCAGCCGGATGTTATGTGCAGGCAGCAGGAACTGAGCTGGAAGAAGACTCTGCAATCGACATTATTATCGGAAATAACCGCAAAAAAGATCTGGTCAGTATTCTGGAACATTATGAACGCAGTGCCGTGCAGGAATCTCTGATCGATATCAATCACACAAAAGAGTATGAGAAACTGTCTCTGGAAAAAACGGTGGAACACACCAGAGCCTATCTGAAAGTACAGGATGGCTGTAATCAGTTCTGTTCATATTGTATAATTCCTTATGCAAGAGGAAGAGTGCGCTCAAAACCATTGGACGATTTAATCGCTGAAGTCACCCAATTATCTGAAAAAGGATATAAAGAAATTGTTTTGACAGGAATCAATCTTTCCGCATTTGGACAGGATACCAATTTGCATCTTTGTGATGCTGTGGAAGCGGTTTGCTCCATAAACGGAATCGAGCGCGTGCGTTTGGGTTCTTTGGAACCTGAGCAGCTCAGTGAAGATGTCATTATTCGTCTTTCCAAGCAACAAAAACTTTGTCCGCAATTTCATTTGTCTTTGCAAAGCGGTTGTGATGAAACTTTAAAGCGTATGAATCGTCACTACACGACAGAGGAATACAGAACCATTGTTCAAAATCTTCGTAACGCATTTGACAATGCTGCAATTACAACTGACATTATGGTGGGTTTCCCCGGTGAAACGGAAGAAGAATTTCTGCAATCTTTGGAATTTGCAAAAGAAATTTCTTTTTCCAAAGTTCATGTATTCGCATATTCTCAACGCCCCGGAACAAAAGCATGCAATGCACCGAATCAAATCACAAAAAAGGTGAAAGAAACACGCAGCAAACAAATGATGCACGTAACCAATCAAACAAAACAAGCATTTTTAAACCAACAGTGCGGTACGATACAAGATGTGTTGGTGGAACGCGAAATAAGTCCCAATTTATATGAGGGTTATACTGCAAATTATACATCTGTTCAATTTCATTCAGACAAGAATCTGTGCGGACAACTTGTTGCAGTACATATTACAAAAGCAGGCGAAAATGATTGTTACGGAATACCGACAACTGCATGAATACCCTTTTCACTATATCACATATCAAATCATAAATACCGCGAAAAAAGGTGTTTCTGATGAATGAAAAGCATAAAGAAATATCGCAAAATACAAATCTATATAATACAATTGGAAAATACGAAAACTCTATGCAAACGATTCTTATATTTGCATAGAGTTTTTTTGATTGTTTCAAAATTTTTAGCAGCTGCAGTATGTATCACTGTCATCAAAATGTCCTGAGAAACATTCCGCAGTAAGCATGTGACCGATAGAATTACAAATAGGTATATGAATTTCCAACTCTGAATCATTCATTGTCCAACTTTTTCTGTGAAGCCTCTATTTTTTAATATTGCAGGAATTGAAATCGTATAGACAGACAAAAGATTTTTTAAAATGGTTTCCCTGTCCTGTGTCATCCTATTTTTTACCCATTCAATCAGTAGTCCTGCGGAAGCCTCTGTATAAAAAGCAGCTAAAAAGTCTTTAAACTGTGTATCCAAAGATACTTGCAACTCTTCCTCTCCCTGTTCGATGGCTCCATACATAACAGAAAAAAGATCGTTATAGAAAAAACGTTTGATTTCCTCACAGCCCATAGAATCAAATGCTCCATTTATAATGTGCTTGTTCTCATCCGCATAATTCATGACAAATCGAATCGCTTCTTCTGCATTGACCACCAAATTAAAGTTTTTTACTACCTCAATGGCTTCCTGTTCCAGCATCCACTTCAAAAGAGCATAGATATCCTGAAAATGATAATAAAAAGTTTTTCTGTTTATATTACATGCGGTAACCAATTCGCTTACTGTGATTTTTGAGAGAGGTTTCTTCTCCATAGATTTTTTCAATGCAGCAACAAGCGACTGTTTGGTTCTCAGCGACAGTTCTTCATTTGTCATCTGTCCACTTCCTTATATCAATTTGATATTATATCATTTATTATACACATGTCCGGTAACTATTTCTATGGACAATTTCGAACCATTTGTCCTATATTTCTCCATCAACTAACATTGATATGTCCCATATCTCCCACATGACCCTACTTTGATTATTTTATTTGACTATCGGATACTCTATATTGAATTCATAGTAATAAAAAGGAGTAAAAGTACATGTGGAACTGCAGCTATCATGTGATGATGCAGACTTCTATCGGTATTCGATACGGAATAATGTCTGTTATTAT
>ERZ826613.3888-NODE-3888-length-11788-cov-9.472854_pt1 | contig 11788 bp, 9 predicted proteins | sample MGYA00519925_ERZ826613 | MGnify/ENA primary metagenome ERZ826613 (study PRJEB31778, sample SAMEA3449236) | human gut metagenome | biome: human gut; feature: human-associated habitat; material: faeces | place: United Kingdom | collected 2010/2012 ... | reverse complement strand
CGATCAGACCGCAGACATCGCTGAGGGTTGTGATCTTTTCTTTCAGAGCCTCCCAGAATGCCTTGGTGTGCTCTGCATCACCGCAGGTGTTGGCAAATTTTACCAGTTCGAAGATCGCTGCGATTGCATCCGCGGTGTTGAAATCATCGTCCATCGCCTGATCAAATTTCGCTTCAAATCCTGCTGCCTGTGCAAGAAGCTCCTTCTCCTGCTCTGTCAGCTCGCTGTCTTCTGCGTTCTGCGCCTTAAACTGCAGAGTAGCAACTGCAGTGCGGATTCTTTCCAGGCTGTTTGCAGCGGCCTCCATCAGCTCTGCGCTGAAATTTAAGGGGCTTCTGTAGTGGGCGGAAAGCATGAAGAAGCGCAGCACCATCGGATCATATTTTGCAACGATATCGCGGACGGTAAAGAAATTGCCCGCAGATTTGCTCATCTTGTGGTTGTCGATATTTAAAAAGGCATTATGCATCCAATAATGTGCGAAGGGTTTTCCGTTTGCAGCCTCGGACTGCGCAATTTCGTTTTCATGATGCGGGAAAATCAGGTCTTCGCCGCCTGCATGGATGTCAATTTCATCCCCCAGATATTTTTTGCTCATGACGGAGCACTCAATGTGCCAGCCGGGGCGGCCGTGGCCCCAGGGGCTCTCCCAGTAGGGCTCACCGGGCTTGGCGGCCTTCCAGACTGCGAAATCGGCGGGGTCCTCCTTCAGGTCGTCGTCCATACGGCTGCGCAGCTCACGGTTGCCGCTCTCGAGGTCGTCGAGGTTCAGATGGCTCAGCTTGCCGTAGCCGGGGTCGGACTTGACGCGGAAGTATACATCCCCGTTGCGGGCCACATAGGCGTGGCCGGAGTCCACGAGGTCCTTGACGATGTGGATGATCTCGCCGATATGCTCGGTAGCGCGGGGGCGCACGGTGGGGGCCTTGACGTTCAGACCGTCGGAATCCCTGATGTACTCGGCCTCAAACTTGCGGGCGACCTCCTGCATCGAGGTGCCCTCCTCCTGGCCCTTTTTGATGAGCTTGTCATCAATATCGGTGATGTTGGAGACATAGTAGACCTTGTTGCCGCAGTATTCCAGATAGCGGCGCAGCGTGTCAAAGACGATCATCGGGCGCGCATTGCCGATGTGGATATAGTTGTAAACCGTCGGGCCGCAGACATAGATGCGGTACTCGCCCTCCTTCTGGGGGACAAACTCCTCTTTCTGGCGGGTCATGGTGTTGAAGATCTGCATAGCTTGCACGTTCCTTCCTCTATATAGGGATGCTTTTATTATAGCCAACGCAAGGCGCGGTTGCAAGGGGGATTCAGCCGTTATTTGCGAATTGCACGGCCAGCTCGTCCCAGACAGCACTGAAATTGTAGGGGAACCGCTCGTTCTCCTCGGCCAGATAGGCGCGGTAGGTGTCGAGCTCTGCCGCCGTCGGCTGCTTAACGCGGCGGTAGGCTGTGATCGTGTAGCCGTTGCCCATGTCGAAGGTGGCTGCCAGCTCAAACGGCGCGTACTTTTCCTGGTTTTCCAGGAAGGCCGCATTCATCTTCTCGGTGTGGTTGTTGGGGTCAAACGGCGTACAGGTCAGCACGACCTGCGCCGTGAGCAGCTCCTTCGGGAAGGCATCGTTGCCGGGATTGCAGGCACCGTAGGGCAGAATTTCGCGGATGGACTCATCCGGCAGCGCAGAGATGCGGAACACATCCGGGCTGTAGACCACGCCGTGACAGATCATGTAGGCGGAGTTTTCGCCGGTGCAGTTCTCCCGCAGCCAGGCGTTGACCTCGGCGACCTGCTGTAAATCATTGCGGGGGCTGTCCACGTAAAAGTACAGTCCGCTGTAAAATCCGCTGGGGAAAACCACCGGCAGCAGCTGGCTGCACGCGCCGAAGTTCAGCGCACACAGCACGCCCGCCGACACGGCCAGAATGCGGCGCGGCCACGCCCACGGCAGATCGCTGACGAGCAGCGCACAGAGGAAGCAGCCCAGCAGGTAGAACGGCGCGACGGCCAGCGACTGGTGGTCGTCCATGTTCTGCACACGGGTGACGAGCAGCACGATCAGCACCGCGCCGACGGCGGCAAGAAAGGCGAGCGCACGGGCCTTAGCATTATACAGCCCGTATAGTATGCCGATCAGCATAATCACAAACACGAGCCAGCCCAGATAGACACGCTGGTTGGCCAGCTCTGCCAGAAAGCCGCCGGTCTGGTAGGTCGCGTAGCGGTCACTGTAGTCGGCCTTGGCGATGCGCCAGAACATCGGCAGCAGCGGTACGCCGACGCAGACCAGCGAGGCCGCGGCAAACCTGCCGAAGCGCAGGGCAGTCTGTACCTGCCGGGCGCGGGCAGCGCGGGCCAACACCCAGACGCCATACAGCAAAAAGAACGCCACAACGGTAAACATGTAGCTGCGGCGGGTCAGCATGAGCATACCCGTAAAGGCCGCCAGCGACACAAGCCGCGCGGGGGCCGGCTGGCTGAAATCGTACCCGACGCCGAGCGCCAGCAGCATAAACGCGAACGCGACACCGAGCAGGTCCGGCATACCGCGGTAAAGCGCAATGTGCAAAAGCGGCAGCAACAGGACGAATGCCATAGAGAGCGCCGTGAACAGCACCGGGGCCTTTGGCTGCAATTTTCGTCGCAGCACCGTCAGAAGCAGCCATGCGCTGTAGTAGACGAGCGACGGGATCAGCAGCGCGCAGAGCAGCGCAAACGTGTTGGCCGTGCGCGGCGTGAACATGAAGAACGGCTCCGCCAGCAGATTGATGACCAGCGGCGCGTAGTCGTTGAACCACGTCTTGTAGATGGTCGAGCCGACACCGGTGAAGACGCCGTCCGCAAAGTTGGATTCCAGCCGCACCTGCAGATTGTAGTAGGTCGCGTTGTCCCACAGGTAGAGACTCTGGCGGCCCACCATGGCGTGCAGATAGAATGCGGCGCTGGCCGCTATGCAGACTGCTAAAATGACGGCATCCGCTTTTGTGCATTTTGCGCCAATCGCCCGCGCCGCGCGGCGGTACAGGCAGAATGTGCCCAGCATCGCCGTGCAGGAGAGCAGCAGCAGCCATACATCCACCGGATTCCGCCCGCTGCCGAGCATATCGACAACTTGCAGCGGTGCGGCAAAATGCGCTGCCGTGCTGAACATGAACTTGACGGCAAAAATGCACAGCAGCAACAGGACGGCCCGCTCCAGGCGGGCCATCCTGCGGTAGATGCATTTTAAAAATGTACGGAGATTGAGCTTTGACAAGTTGGGGTCTCCTTATTGGGTCCGTTGCCTTGTAGGGGCCGGACATGTCCGGCCCGGCACCTGATGTAGAATGGCATGTATGGCAAGGCCGCGGGCCGGGCATGCCCGGCCCCTACCGCGCGGCGGCTGTTACTTCGCCTGCATAAACAGCTTGCGGTTCTGCCACAGGTAGATGCCGCCGGAGAGCAGGGTCGCCGCGCCGCAAAACCAGCAAAGCACAATAGTAACAAAGCTGACAAAGCCAACATCCGTGGGCCCGGCCAGCGCACCGACAAAGTAGTAGAAGATGATGGTCAGCATCTGCAAAACGGTCTTGACCTTGCCCCACATGTTGGCGGCAATGACCGTGCCGGTCTCGGCGGCCAGCATACGCACACCGGCCACTGCAAACTCACGGAACAGAATGACCGCCAGCACGACGGGCGAGCAGACGTGATCGGTGACCATGTAAATGAACGCCGCGGTGGTCAGGCACTTGTCGGCCAGCGGGTCCATGAACTTGCCGAAGTCGGTGACAAGATGATTCTTGCGGGCGAGGTAGCCGTCCAGAAAATCCGTAATGCTGGCAATGGCGAAGATGACGCCCGCAATCAGCATATAAGCCGCATGGAAGTCCGCCGTGCCATAGTGGGAAACAGCGGCAAAAATCATAAAGACGGGCACCAAAACAACGCGCATCATCGTCAGTTTATTGGGCAGATTCATAGCTTAGTCCTCCAGCCTTTCTTCCGCATAACCGTACAGGTCGTAGGTGTCGGAATCGGTGATGGTCACCTTATAGAATGCGCCGGTCTCCAGCGGGGTGTCCGCGGGGGTCAGCACGCTGCCGTCGATCTCGGGGCAGTCGGCCTTGGTGCGCAGCAGGTACATGCCGGTCTCGTCATCGACACCGTCGCAGATGCACTCATAGGTATGGCCGACCTTCTCGCCCTCGCGCTCGGCGCTGACCTCGGCCTGTAGCTCCATGATGTGATCGGCGCGGCGCTGCTTCGTCTCCTCGTCGATCTGGTTCGGCATTTTTGCGGCCACGGTGTTTTCCTCGGCGGAGTAGGCAAAGCAGCCGAGGCGGTCAAACCTGACGGTCTTGACGAAGTCACACAGCTCTGCGTACTGCTCCTCGGTCTCACCGGGGAAGCCCGCGATCAGCGTCGTGCGCAGCGTGATGCCGGGGATGGCCGCGCGCAGCCGGGCAATCGCGTCCTCGATCTCCTTACGTCCGCCGCGGCGGTTCATGGCCTTGAGCACCGCGTCATCACAGTGCTGGATGGGCAGGTCGAGATAGGGCACGACTTTGGTGTTGCGGACCATGGCGGCAATAAATGCATCGCTGATACGTTCCGGATAGGCGTACAGGATACGGATCCAGCGGATGCCGTCGATTTCCTGCAGGCGGTCCAGCAACTCACAGATGGCGCCGGGTCTGCCCCAGTCCTCGCCGTAGGCGGTGGGGTCCTGCGCGACCAGAATCAGCTCGCGCACACCCTCGCCCGCCAGCCAGCGGGCCTCGGCGACGCAGTCGTTGATTTCACGGCTGCGCAGCGCACCGCGGATCAGCGGAATGGCGCAGTAGTAGCAGCCATTGTTGCAGCCCTCGGCAATTTTTAAGTACGCATAGTGCCGCGGGGTCGAGATAACGCGCGCACCGCCGAGCTGCATATCGCTCTTGGGGCCGTAGTTCTCGATCTGGCCCGCACCGTCGGCACAGACGCGGCGGACGATGGCGGGCAGCGCGGCGTTGGAGCCAATGCCGACAACGGCATCGACCTCGGGGATTTCCTGAATGATCTGCTGCTTGTAGCGCTCAGCCAGGCAGCCGGTCACAATGACCTTGAGGTCAGGATTTTCCTGCTTGTACTGGCAGGCCATCAGAATATTCTCGATAGCTTCGGTCTTGGCGGACTCGATGAAGCCGCAGGTGTTGATGATGATAATGTCAGCCTCGGCGGGGTCAGCCACGGTGGTGTGGCCGTCCTTGATGAGGGCGTGACAGAATACGTCGGCGTCGACCTGGTTCTTCGGGCAGCCGAGGGAGATAATGGCAATTTTCATTGGGTAGTCCTTTAATATAATATTGTATGGTTTGCGCAGGATTATAGGGGCGGTTCCCCGACACCCCGCAGGGCGGCAGATGTTTGCCGAAAATTGTAGGGTGGCCAGCCTTCTGGCCGCCGCGGAGGGGTCAAGACCCCTCCCTACAATGCGAACCGTTAAGGGGATGCAATCGGCAGGCCGAGGGCCGGGCATGCCCGGCCCCTACAGGGCAGCTGGATTTTATTCGTCGTCGGACAGCACTTCCCGTATCACCGCATGGGAAAATCCGCGGCGGGCGAGGGCGGCGGCGACCTGGTCGCGCTTACCGGCGGCGAGCTTGGCGGCGTACTGCCGCTGCACAAGCGCGCGGGCCGTCTCCAGCTCGGGGCTTTCGCCGTCGTCTGTCTCGGCAAACAGCTCCTCCACCACATCGGCGGCGGTGTCGCGGTCAATGCCCTTGGCCGAAAGATCGTTCAAAATCTCGCGGCGGGACTTGCGCTTGCGCAGCAGCTCCGCGGCGCGGCGGCGGGCAAACGAGACATCGTTTAAAAGCCCCAGCTCCCCCGCCCGCGCCACGGCGTAGGCAGCGCTGTGGGCGTCGAACTTCCGGCAGAGCTTCTGGTACAGCTCCCCTGCCGCATGGTCGCGCAGGGATAAATAATCCATGGCCTTGTCCAGCGCGCGGCGGGTCTCGCTTTTCTTGCGCAGCTCCTCGATCTGCCAGTCCACCAGCTCGTCATCCTGGTGCAGGGCGGCAGCGGCGAAGGTGTCCTCATCCAGCGAGAAGGCAAACTCGCCGTCCAAAAACAGCGCCAGACGGCCTTTTTTTGTCTCCTTGATTTGCGTTAAGCGCGGCATGGCTTATTCATCGACCATAATATCGAGGTCGACCTCGCTGCCCGTCGTCTTGGCGGCGGGAGCGGCAGGGGCTTCAGCGGCTGCCGCGGGCTTGATGACCTCACTCGGGTCCAGCGGCTTGACGGTACCCTTCTTACCGGCGGCCAGCAGGCGGTCAGAGTTCGCGCGGACGATCTTCTCGATCTCGTCGGAGACCTCGGGGTGGTCTTTCAGGAACTGCTTGGCGTTGTCGCGGCCCTGGCCCAGGCGCATCTCGCCGTAGTTGAACCATGCGCCGCTCTTCTGGACGACACCCAGCTTGACGCCAAGGTCAAGAATTTCACCGATCTTCGAGATGCCCTCGCCGAACATAATATCAAACTCGGCCTCACGGAACGGGGGCGCGACCTTGTTTTTCACAATTTTGGCGCGGGTGCGGTTGCCGATGAACGCACCGGTGGAGTCCTTCAGGCCCTCGATGCGGCGCACGTCGATCCGAACGCTGGAATAGTACTTCAGCGCGCGTCCGCCGGTGGTGACCTCGGGGTTGCCGTAGACGATGCCGACCTTCTCGCGCAGCTGGTTGATGAAGATGCAGACGGTGTTCGTCTTGCCGATGACGCCGGTCAGCTTGCGCAGGGCCTGGCTCATCAGGCGGGCCTGCAGGCCGACATGGCTGTCGCCCATCTCACCCTCGATTTCAGCGCGGGGCACCATGGCCGCAACGGAGTCAACGACAACCGCGTCGATGGCACCGGAACGGACGAGAGCCTCACAAATCTCCATGGCCTGCTCACCGGTGTCGGGCTGGCTGACCAGCAGACTGTCAATGTCAACGCCCAGCGCGGCGGCATAGGTCGGGTCGAGGGCGTGTTCGACGTCGATGAAGGCGACCTCGCCGCCCATCTTCTGGGCCTCTGCCAGAATTTGCAGTGCCAGCGTCGTTTTACCGGAGGATTCGGGGCCGTAGACCTCGACGATACGCCCGCGGGGCACACCGCCGATGCCGAGCGCCAGATCCAGGCCCAGGCTGCCGGTGGGGATCGCGTCGACCTGCATCGTGACGTTCGCGCCCAGCTTCATAACGGCGCCCTTGCCGAACTGCTTTTCAATCTGCGCCAGCGCGGTTTCCAGCGCGGCCTTCTTATCGGCGGCGGGGGCTGCCGTTTTGGGTGCGGTATCTTTTTTTGCTGCCATGTTGCGGTTCTCCTTTTATCTGCAAGTATGCTTATGATTTGCGTTTGTACCTATTATATACGATTTACGAGTAAATTACAACATTTTGTTGTGTGTTTTGCGTCCCATAAATCGGATTTTCAGCAGCTTTTTTCAGGTTTTTGCAGCAAAACAACCCGGTCATTGCTGCCGTAGTCTTTACGGCAGCTGCCGTTGACCCAGCCGTTGGCCGCCCCCAGTGCCAGCACGTCGGCGGCCTGGGCACAGCCGATCTCCAGCACCAGCCAGCCGCCCGGGCGCAGCGCATCCCGGTAGTGCGCGGTCAGCAGGCGGTAAAAATCGAGGCCGTCCGCGCCGCCGTCCAGCGCCATGGCAGGCTCTCTGGCCGTCTCCGGCATCAGGTGTGCCATCTCCTCCGCCGTCAGGTAGGGCGGGTTCGAGATAATGAGATCGGCCCCGCCGGAGGGCAGCCTATTATAATAGGTAAGGATGTCGTCCTGCACAGCCTGCACGCCGGTCCCCGCTACATTGGCGGTCAGGTAGGGCCAGGCGTCGGCGCTTTTCTCTACACAGGTCACAGCCGCGCCGGGCAGGTGCCTGGCAATGCCCAGGCCCAGGCAGCCCGTGCCCGCACAGAGGTCGTAGACGACGGGCGCTTCTGCGTCCTTCAACAGCTCGATGGCTGCCTCGCAGACGACCTCGCTGTCGGCGCGGGGGCAGAGCACGCCGCGGCCCACCTTGAGCGTAAAGTCCATAAAATCCCACTCGCCCAGCAGGTATTGCAGCGGCTCACGGGCGGCGCGGCGCTCCCCCAGGACCCGCAGGCTCGAAGCCTCGTCGGGGGTGGGGCCGTTGTCCAGGCGCGGGTCACGGCCCGTGACATATTTGTACAGCTGCACCGCGTCAAAGCGGGCATCGGGCACACCGGCCATCATGAGCCGGGCGCAAAGACTTTGATAAGCAGTATTCACCAGCGAGCTTCCTCCTGTTTTTCGGGCAGGACCGGGGTCACAGCGGCAATGGCGACCTCGATCATCGAGTCGTCGGGCTCAAAGGTCGTCAGGCGCTGCATCCACAGGCCGGGCTGTGAGACGATCTTGGACAGCACACTGTCGGAACGGCCCGCCCATTTCAGAATTTCATACGAAATACCGACCAAAAGCGGGAACATGCAGAGCTTGTACACAATACGCATTCCCGTGCTGGTCCACGGCAGCACCGCATACAAAAAGATGCTGATAATGATGACAAGGATCATAAAGCTGGTGCCGCAGCGGGGATGGAAGCGGCTCTGCCTGCGGATGTTCTCAACGGTCAGCGGCAGACCTGCCTCATAACAGGCGATGGTTTTGTGCTCGGCACCATGGTACTCAAAGACGCGGTGCAGGTCCTTGAACCGCGTGCAGAGGAACATGTACCCGAGGAAGATGGCCATTTTCAGCGCACCTTCGAGGATGACGCGCGGCCAGCGCCCCAGCGGGACAACCTTCATGACGAGGCCGGTCAAAAACGTGGGCAAAAACGTAAACAGGAACAGCGCCAGCACAACACCGACGAAGGCGGCGCAGGTCATGAGCACATTCTGCACAGCGGGGGTGGCGTGTTCCTCGAACCATTTGTCCAGCTTGGACTCGGCGGGCTCGGTTTCGCCCTCCACCGCTATATCGGCGGCGTGCATTAAATACCGGTAGCCCTTGTACAGGTTTTCGGCCATGTTGCAGACGCCGCGCACCAGCGGGACTCTGTTGTACCAGTGGACGGTGACAGTGTCATAGGTCAGGTCGATGGTGCCGTCCGGCTTGCGCACGGCGCAGCAGATCTTCTCCGGCCCGCGCATCATAATGCCCTCCATCAGGGCCTGGCCGCCGACGGAGGTGCGGAATTCTTTGGACATATATGGTTCTCCTTGTCAAATTTTCTGTCTTCCCCCGTGGGGGAAGGTGGCGCCGCAGCGCTGGATGAGGGGAAGCCCGCGCAGTAAACCGCAAAGCAGTTCTGACGCAAACTCTGCCCTCATCAGTCACCTTCGGTGACAGCTTCCCCCACGGGGGAAGCCTTCTAAATCTTGTCATGCAGGTGCTCTTGCCCGGGGTGGTAGACGGGGAGGGTGACGGTGACGGTTGTGCCCTGACCAAGGGTGGAGGCGATGTCAAATTTGCCGCCCAGCGTGCCGACGATCTCATCGACGACGGCCAGCCCGATGCCAGAGCCGCGCACCGAGTTTTTCGCCTTGAAAAACTTCTGCTTGACCTTTTCCAGGTCGTCGGGCGCGATGCCGCGGCCCTGGTCGCGGATGGACGCGCTGACCGTGACCGGCGTGCGGCTCAGCGTCAGGAAGATCGTGCCGCCCGGCTCGGAATATTTGATCGCATTATCGAACAGATTTACAAACACCTGCCGCAGCCGCGCGGGGTCGGCCCAGACCGGGTACGGCTCGGGCGGCTCGGAGTAGACGAGCTGCATCCCCTCCTGACGGATGCGGGCCTCCACGAACAGCGCGGCGTCGGTGGCCTCGGCGACGAAGTCGAGCACCTCGCAGTTCATCTTGATGCCGTTCTGCAGGCGGGAAAAGTCGAGCAGCTCCTCGACCATCGTATAAAGGCGGTCCGTCTCGGTGCCGATGATCGAGAGGCCGCGGCGGTAGTTTTCGTTCGTTGGGTCGTCGATATTGCTGATCGTCTCGACCCATCCCCGGATGGAGGTCAGCGGCGTGCGCAGCTCGTGGCTGACCGATGAGATGAACTCATTTTTCAACCGCTCGGTCTCGGCAAGATCCTCGGCCATCTGGTTGATCGTCTTGCACAGCCGCCCGATCTCGTCGTCGTAGCGGGTGTCCGGCAAGCGGACTTTCATGTCACCCTTCGCAATTTTGGTGGCGGTAGCCTCGACTTCACCGAGCGGACGGACGATGGATCGTACAAAAAACAAGCCGCTCCACACCGTAAAGGCCAGCACCAGCACGCCGAGACCAACGCAGATAGCGACGGTGCGCCACCACTGGCCGTCAATGAGAGTCAGGCTTGTGACCATCCGCATGGCGGCGATGCTGCCCGCCGCGTAGGGCACAAGCATCGTAACGGCCATGACCCTCTCGCCCTGGGGTGTCGTGAAGATAGCCGACCCGATCCCGTTGGCGGACGTCAGCGCACGGCCATAGTCGGTGCCGTTTGTCAGGTCGCGGTTCATGGTGCCGCTGCTCGTCGCCAGGATGACGCCCTGTGCGTCCAGCAGCATAAATTCAAACTTGTCCTTCTCGTCGAACTGCTCGACGACGCGCCGCAGGACATTGGCGCGGCTTTCGGCGGTGGTTGCGGTGTCCCCCGCCGTGCCCGTGGCCTGCAGGCGGCCCACGACGGTGGAAAAACGATTTTCCACCGCGCGCTCAACACCGCCGTAGAGGTCGTTGTAGCTGTAGTACAGGAACAGTCCCTCCGCCAGCACGAGCACCAGCACCGTGATCAGCAGGCTGCCGCGTATCCAGCGGCGGATAATGCTGGTGGATTGCATGGCGGTGAGCTCCTTTCCTGTGGGATTTTGGTAGGTGGTGAGAGGGCGGGGTGAGAGATGACGGAAGCGGCGCGGGAGGGATGAATCCCTCCCCTACGGTTGGTGGAAGGTTTGCGGCGAAGGATGTAGGTGGCGGCGTCCTCGACGCCCCGCGGAGGGGTCAAGACCCCTCCCTACGATGCAAAAGATAAAGGGGCAGCAATGGCAAGGCCGCGGGCCGGGCATGCCCGGCCCCTACGGGGGCTGTTTCCGGCCACTTGACGCGATGTGGTATACTGGGTATATCACTGTCAAGAGGTACACTATGCCAAAACAAACGCTCCAACAAAAAATCCGCCGCGCGCTGGGCCGGTTCACCGCCAAGCGGATCGCTATGATCCTGCTGGGCACGGCCATCCTGTCGTTCGGCATCCATAATATCCACCGGCGCACCGCCATCACCGAGGGCGGCGTCATCGGCCTGGTGCTGCTCATCAACCATTGGCTCGGCGTGCCCGCGTCGGTGGCGTCGCCCCTGCTCGACGCGGCCAGCTACGCGCTGGCGTTCAAATTTCTCGGGTGGGACTTTTTGCTCTCGGCAGGGGTGGCCAGCGTGAGCCTGGCCGGGTTCTATAGAATCTGGGAGCGCCTGCCCCCGATGCTGCCCGACCTGACGCCCTGGCCGCTGGCGGCGGCGCTGCTGGGCGGCGTGTTCGTCGGCGTCGGCGTGGGGCTCATCGTGCGGCAGGGCGGGTCCAGCGGCGGCGACGACGCCCTCGCCCTTGTCATCCATAAGGTGACCGGGTGGCGGCTCTCCCGCGCCTACCTGTTCACCGATCTGACCGTCCTGTTCGCGTCGCTGTCCTACATCCCGTTCCGGCGCATCGCGTTTTCCCTCGTTACGGTCACGGTGTCGTCGCTGCTCATCGACTTTATCCAGGGCAATACCGCATAATTCCCGCCTTACGGCTTAAGCACCGCTCCGGCGGCTGCGGCACGGC
>ERZ826613.3883-NODE-3883-length-11807-cov-9.042120_pt1 | contig 11807 bp, 5 predicted proteins | sample MGYA00519925_ERZ826613 | MGnify/ENA primary metagenome ERZ826613 (study PRJEB31778, sample SAMEA3449236) | human gut metagenome | biome: human gut; feature: human-associated habitat; material: faeces | place: United Kingdom | collected 2010/2012 ... | reverse complement strand
AGACAAAATTTCCGTCAAACACCCAGCCCAGGGGTGGCGAGGGGACTGGCAAGTCCCTTCGAGGTTTTCATATATCCCAATATAAAAAAATCCCCCCCAAGGGCATCCCGCCCTGACAAGAAAGGTCAATGCAAATTAACGGGTCCAAGGGAAGTACCCTTCCTCTCTTGACAAATATATATATCCTGTTTAAAGTAAATTTATAAAATTTACACCCCATGTTATGAGGGAGGCATAGAAAAAAATGACTATAAAACAAAAATTAAACGCCCTTCGCATTCTTATGAAAGAAAAAAAGATAGACGCCTATCTGGTACCAACAGATGATTTCCATGGATCGGAATACGTAGGTGACTACTTCAAATGCAGGAAATATATCACCGGCTTCACCGGCTCCGCAGGAACTGCCATTATCACACAGGACATGGCAGGCCTGTGGACCGATGGCCGTTATTTTATCCAGGCAGCGGATCAGCTCCGCGATACGACAATAGAACTGTTCAAATCCGGCGAGCCAGGGGTTCCGACCGTGCATCAGTTTCTGAACGATAAATTAGAAGAAGGCATGTGTCTTGGCTTCGACGGCCGTACCGTAAGTGCGAGGGAAGCGGAAGAATTGCAGGAACTTCTGCAGGAAAAACATATCACATTTTCTGTAAACGATGACCTGATCGGCGAGATCTGGGAAGACCGACCGGTTCTTTCCTGTGAGCCGGTCATGGAACTGGATGTCCGATGGACCGGCAAGTCCAGAGCAGATAAGATCGCAGAGATCCGTGAGCAGATGAAAGCAAAAGAAGCCGACACTTTTATCCTCACATCCCTCGATGATATCGCCTGGCTTTTGAACATCCGCGGTAACGATATCCATTGCTGTCCGGTGGTTCTTTCTTACCTTGTAATGATGGAGAATGAACTGAGATTATACGCAAATGCAGCAGCTTTTTCAGAAGAGATCCGCAGTAATCTGGAAGCAGATGGGGTAAAAATTTACCCATACGATGATGTCTATTCTTATGTTCAGAGCATCTCTTCAGATAAGAAAGTTCTGCTCTCCAGGGCGAATGTCAACAGCCGTCTCGTAAGTAATATTCCATCTGAAGTGACGATTCTGGATGAGCCAAATCTGACTCTTCTTCCGAAGGCAGTCAAGAACAAAACAGAGATGGAAAACAAGATCGCAACCTTTACCGGCGGCCGTGCGGCAGAAGAACTGATCTTTGGTGAGATCACAACCGGAGCTTCCAATGATATCGAGCAGGCAACGAAATTTGCAAGAGCCATGATCACACGTTACGGTATGAACGAAGAGTTTGATATGGTAGCCATGGAAAGCGTTTCTAACCAGTATCTTGGCGGAGACAGCTCTTTGACCTGCTCCATGGAGACACAGACGCTGATCGACCAGAAAGTCGTTCAGCTGGTCAAAGAACAGCATCAGAAGGCAAAAAAAATCCTGGAAGACAACGTTATGAAGCTGCATGAGATCGCAAAATTCCTCTACGAGCATGAGACGATCACCGGAGAAGAATTTATGGAGATTCTGAACAGCGACAGCCAGAAGATCATCGAAGAGAAACAGCAGTAAAAAAGAAACACAAATAAATGAAAGAAAAAAATCCGGAACGGACAGTAAAAACTGTTTTGTTCCGGATTTTTTTTGCGGCAGGATCACTGTATATATCTGCGGAGTGATTTCGTTGAAAATACTGCTCCGGTTAAGATGCAAAACATACAGTTTCAGCCAGTTTCTGGAGCTTGAATGCAGTCATCACATCAAGAGTTCCGGTATAGGGGATGCCCATTGAGGATCTCGAAAAAACAGTGTTGTAAATGACGCATGCTGCCAGGTAACTTCCTTCTACGGTCGGGTGCGAATAGTCACCCATCAGAAGTTTGATCCCATACGAAGAATGGCTGCAGAGCAGAAATGCTGTGCCAACCGGAGCGACGAGAGCATTGTGCTCTTCGGCGATCTCCGCAATCGTACGGTTAAGAATACTCTGGTAATCAGAGCGGTTTGACACGGAATCGTACCGGTTATAATCATTATGCCATTTCCCTGGGGCCCATGTCTGATAAAGGACCATCTTTGCACCGCTGGCCTGAATATAAGGAGCCAGCTTGCGGATGGTTCTTTTCATACGCTGTGGTTTGGAAATCGGATAATAGCGTCGATCCTGCAAAATGACGTAATCCCATCGCTGCATACGCAGAAGCCGGTAAAGTTTTCTGCCGTTGGCAGTTGTAGGGTTGCTTGTATTTTTCAGGGAACGTCCCGGATTGGTGAGTGACCTTACGATCACGTTCTGCCCAGAACTCTTGCACAGTTTCCGAAAAATATTTGGCATATGATTTCGCTGTGTATAGCTGTTTCCCACAAATAAAATGCGTGTGGGAGATGTTGGTGCTTCCCTGTGCCCTGCGGCATGTGCTGTGACAGGAATCCAGCACAGCATCATGGCAAGACAAACTATAAAAATCGATTTTTTGATCGGTAAAAACTTCTGCATCAGAATTCAGCAGCTGTCTGCAGGATCAGAACGGCATCGGAAGTGTCTGCAATACCGTCCTGGTTCATATCTGCACTTACGGTTGCAGCATCGTCCAGAGTATCAAGTTCAGCGGCAGAACGAAGCAGCAGTGCACTGTCGTCAGTAGTTACGCTGCCGTCGTTATTTACGTCGCCAAGCAGACGAACGTTTGCAACTTTTTCGGTCAGCAAGGTAACTGCATTGTTGATTGCATCCTGAAGTGCATCCGGGTTGTCATTCACTGCTTTTCCGGCAGCCAGAGCTTCTTCCAGACCGTTCAGTGTAGAAGATACATAGCTGTCTTTAGCAGCAACGATGGCTTCTGCTTTTGCGATGACAGCAACCAGAGCAGCTTTATTTCCGACACGTTCCAGATTGGTGATCGCAGTGATGATATCAGCATATGCCTTGCCGATCGCCTCCGGTGTACGGTTCAGGTCATCAATGACGTCTTTTGCAGCATACATTGCATCTTTCAGATCTTTATAGCTGTCGGATGTAAAGTCTTTTTCTTCCAGACCGCCTGCGGAAGCAACCAGTTTTTTCAGAGCGGCGAGGTCAGCTCTTTCAGCCATAGCAGCCAGTGCATCCAGCAGTGTGGAAGCAGCACGGTCAACTTCTGTCTGAGTAGCAGATGTGTTTGCATAAACAGCTTTTGCAGCTGTCAGAGCAGCTGTCAGATCTTCGGTGTTTTCATAATCAGCAGCACGTTCCAGAAGCTTGTCAGCAGCATCGATGGCAACGTTCAGATGTGTTTTCTGAACACCGTATGCCAGGTTGTTGACTGCATCGACCAGAGCGGACACAGCACTGTCCATTTCTGTGATGGAAGCATTGGATTTGTCAAGAACAGCTTTTGCAGCAGTTAAAGCACTCTTCAGTGCAGCTGCGGAATCTGCTGTATAAACAGAAAGATCAGTGTCTTTCCATGTGTTGTAGAAATTCAGCAGTGAGTTTTCAACTGCATAATAGGAACTTGGTTCGACTGCATCGTAAGTCAGACCATAACCGAAAGCGTATTTGATATCGGATGTCATCTGACCATTTTCGATAACTGGAACATTAACCGGAAGTTTACCGGATGCAGCGAAGCGACCAAAGATAACTTCTACGCCGGCGATGATGTTCGGACCAAATGCATTATCCGGTTTCAGAGCTTCTGTCGGATCCATACCTTTGTTTCCGTATACAGCTACGATCGCATCAGAATCAGCATAGTTTGCAACATCATAAGGTTTGGAAATACTCATAACGATGGATTTCTTGCCATGTGCTTTTGCGTATTCTGTGATAGCGGTCGGCTGTGTGGTCAGCCAGTTGGAAAAGTTTGTGGAAACTTCGGAAATAACGATCACGTAGTCTGCATCGTCAATTTTCTGTTTTACCTGGTCAAGGTTTGCAGAAGTGTAACGAAATGTCTCATAATCTACTTTTCCGCTGATGATGTGATCTGCGATCACACGTCTCATACCAAGTGCGAGTCCCGGAGTTTCGTTGTTGTATGCACCAAGCAGAAGCACTTTCTGTCCTGCCTGCGGTTTCAGCGGCAGAATATTGTCGTTATTTTTGATAACGGTAACAGCCTGGGCAGAAATATTTCTCTCAATGTCACGATTCTGTTCAGAACCAACCTGCTCGTTTGCAACGGCAAGTTTTTCCTCGTAAGTACGAGTATCGCTTGTGTAATTCAGGATGCCTCTCTTTTCTTTCAGAGAAAGGATTCTCTTAACAGATTCGTTGATGCGATCCACAGAGATCTCTCCTGAATTAACAGCAGCTTCTATGCCGTCCAGGATCGCATCCATTTTCGGCATATCTGCCTTGCTTCTGAGGATAGTCGGCATCAGGCAAATGTCAACACCGGCTTTGATGGCACGGATGCAGGCATCGGTTTCGCCGAAGTTCTGAGAAATCGCATCCATGTTCAGGGCATCGGTTACGATGATGCCGTCATAGTGCATTTCGTTTCTTACAAGGTCAGTAAGAATGGTTTTGGAAAGCGTTGCCGGGAGACTGATCTCGGAACCGTCTTTCTTGGAAATGGCAGTTTCTTTTTCAACCTGTGGATACTGAATGTGTGCTGTCATCAGCATGTCTACGCCGTTGTCGATCATTTTCTGGAACGGAACGAGTTCACACTGTCTGAGTTCGTCCAGAGATTTGTCTACACAAGGAAGACCTGTGTGGGAGTCTGTAGCGGTATCGCCATGACCCGGGAAATGTTTGGCAGCAGTAGCGATGTTGTACTTCTGCATACCTTTCATGGCAGCAGTTGCCATGCTTCCTACCAGTTCCGGATCGCTTCCGTAAGAACGAAGGCCGATAACCGGGTTGGAAGGATTGCTGTTGACATCGGCAACAGGTGCAAAGTCTACGTTGATGCCGAGGGCACTCAGCTCGCGTCCGATCACTTCTCCGGACTGTGTTGCAGCGTCCGTGCTTCTGGTTGCACCGAGAGCCATGTTTCCAGGAAGAGCCGTTCCGCTTCCGAGACGGTAAACAATACCGCCTTCCTGGTCGATTGTCAGGAGCAGCGGGATGTTGCTGCCGTCCGTTCCGCCTGTGGCAGCTTCCTGAAGATCCGTTGTCAGTTTCAGTGTCTGATCTGTCTGAGCTACGTTTTCAGCGAAAAGAATAACTCCGCCGAAATCATAATCCTTGATGATCTGAGCCACTTCATCGTTCATCACCTGGAAATTTTTCTGTCCCGAGTCCGATTCTGTCTGCCATTTACGGAAATCAGGCATCATCATCTGGGCGATCTTCTGACGGAGCGTCATTTTGCTCATCAGATTGTCGACAACAGAGGTTTCAGCAGCCGGGTCAGCAGGAGCAGCATTTACAGCTAATGTTCCCAGTGAGCTGACACACATAACGGCTGTCATTGCAGAAGCCATAAAGCGTTTGAGTGTGTTTTTCTTCATTTCTTTTCTCTCCTTTCATAAGATAAATATTAAAGATGTTGAGAATAAAAATGATGCCGGCGAATTGCTTCGTTATAAAGTGATGGACCCTCTCACTCTGGCATCATAACTCAAATTTATCATAGCATATTTAACTGAAAATTCAATGATGATATATGAAATATTTAGTACCTTTTGGCAAATATAAGATTGAGAAAATGACAAATAGAAAAAGAATATGTTTGTCAGGCAACTCTTATAGCTGAACAACTTTTTTGCCTTGACTTTTCCGGAATTTCTACTATATAATAGGGACAGACTAACAGGAAAATAACGCAGAAGAAGACAAGTACGTCTGTCGTAAAAGACACAGAGAGCTCCGGTGGGTGGGAAGGAGTACAAGTAACACAGGCGGAATATCACTTCGGAGTTGCAGACTGAAAGCTGTTTTATAGCATCGCTGAAAGTAAGTCGTGCCGGATTCCCCCGTTATCGGGAACGCATATCGCATTTTGTCGGTATGTTGTAACAGGTGGTTATGAGAGTATTGGCTGTCATCCTTTTACAGGATGGCAGCTTTTTGATTTATTCCTTATAATAAGGACAGGAGGTTGCTTATGTACGAAAAAGTTTCGACAAATCTGAATTTCGTAGACAGAGAAAAAAATGTTGAGAAATTCTGGGAAGAAAATCACATCTTTGAAAAGAGTATGGAAAACCGTAAAGAAGGTGAAACTTACACCTTTTATGACGGACCGCCAACAGCTAACGGCAAACCGCATATCGGACATGTTCTGACCCGTGTTATCAAAGATATGATTCCGAGATATCAGACCATGAAAGGCAAAATGGTTCCGCGTAAAGCCGGATGGGATACACACGGTCTGCCGGTTGAGCTGGAAGTAGAAAAAATGCTCGGTCTGGACGGAAAAGATCAGATCGAAGAATATGGACTGGTTCCTTTCATTGATAAATGTAAAGAGAGCGTATGGAAATACAAAGGCATGTGGGAAGATTTCTCCGGAACGGTTGGTTTCTGGGCTGACATGAAAAATCCGTATGTTACCTATGATGATAACTATATCGAATCTGAATGGTGGGCACTGAAAACCATCTGGGAAAAAGGCCTGCTGTACAAAGGATTCAAGATCGTTCCTTACTGCCCGCGCTGCGGTACTCCGCTTTCTGCCCAGGAAGTGGCACAGGGTTACAAGGACGTAAAAGAACGTTCTGCTGTTGTACGTTTCAAAGTCAAAGACGAAGACGCTTACATTCTGGCATGGACAACCACACCATGGACACTGCCTTCCAACCTTGCACTCTGCGTAAACCCGGATGAGGATTATGTAAAAGTTCAGATGAAAGAAGACGGCCGTGTTTATTACATTGCACAGGCTCTGGCTGACAAGGTGCTCGGCGAAGATGCTTACAATGTACTGGAGAATTACAAAGGAACAGACCTGGAATATAAAGAGTACGAACCACTGTACAGCTGTGCAGCCGTTCATGCAGAAAAACAGAACAAAAAAGCATTTTATGTTGTTTGTGATACTTACGTAACACTGACAGATGGTACCGGTATCGTTCATATTGCACCGGCATTTGGTGAAGACGATGCGAAAGTCGGACGTAAATACGGACTGCCGTTTGTACAGCTGGTTGACGGCAAAGGTAACCTGACGGAAGATACACCGTTTGGCGGTATCTTTGTAAAAAAAGCAGATCCGCTCGTGCTGAAAGACCTCGATGAGAGAGGACTTCTGTTTGATGCACCGAAGTTTGAGCACAGCTATCCGCACTGCTGGAGATGCGACACTCCGCTGATCTACTACGCAAGAGAATCCTGGTTCATCAAGATGACAGCTGTCAAAGATGACCTGATCCGCAATAACAACACCATCAACTGGATTCCGGAAAGCATCGGTAAAGGACGTTTTGGCGACTGGCTGGAGAATGTTCAGGACTGGGGTATCAGCCGTAACCGTTACTGGGGAACTCCGCTGAACATCTGGGAGTGTGAGTGCGGACATCAGCATTCGATCGGAAGCCGTCAGGAACTGTTCGAAATGAGTGGAAATGAAAAGGCGAAAACCGTAGAACTGCATCGTCCGTACATCGATGAGATCACGATCAAGTGTCCGAAGTGTGGCAAGCCGATGCACCGTGTACCGGAAGTGATCGACTGCTGGTTTGACTCAGGAGCAATGCCGTTCGCACAGCATCATTATCCGTTTGAAAATAAAGACGTGTTTGAGAAACAGTTCCCGGCACAGTTTATTTCCGAGGCAGTTGACCAGACAAGAGGATGGTTCTATTCTCTGCTGGCAGAGTCCACGATCCTGTTCAACAAAGCACCGTATCAGAACGTTATCGTTCTTGGACATGTACAGGATGAAAACGGTCAGAAGATGAGTAAATCCAAAGGAAATGCCGTTGATCCGTTTGATGCACTTCAGACTTACGGAGCAGATGCGATCCGCTGGTATTTCTACATCAACAGTGCACCATGGCTGCCGAACCGTTTCCACGGCAAAGCCGTTCAGGAAGGACAGCGTAAATTCATGGGAACTCTGTGGAATACTTATGCATTCTTCGTTCTGTATGCGAATATTGATGAATTTGACGCAACAAAATATACATTAGACTATGACAAACTCTCCGTAATGGATAAATGGCTGCTCTCCAAGATGAACACCATGATTCAGACCGTGGATGACAACCTGGCAAATTACCGTATTCCGGAAACTGCAAGAGCACTTCAGGAATTTGTGGATGATATGAGTAACTGGTATGTACGCCGCAGCCGTGAACGTTTCTGGGCAAAAGGCATGGAGCAGGATAAGATCAATGCTTACATGACACTTTACACCGCTCTGGTAAATGTTTCAAAAGCAGCTGCACCGATGATTCCGTTTATGACAGAAGACATCTACCGCAACCTGGTATGCAGCATTGACAAGACTGCACCGGAAAGCGTACATCTGTGTGATTTCCCGAAGGCAGATATGGCTCACGTAGACAAAGAACTCGAAGCAAACATGGATGAAGTACTGAAGATCGTTGTTATGGGACGTGCATGCAGAAATACTGCAAACATCAAGAACAGACAGCCGATCGCAAACATGTTTGTCAAAGCACCGAAAGAACTGCCGGAATACTTCGCAAACATTATCCGTGACGAGCTGAACAGCAAGAAAGTTACCTTTACACAGGATGTAAAAGACTTTACTTCTTACAGCTTCAAACCGCAGCTGAAAACCGTAGGACCAAAATACGGCAAACTGCTTGGCGGTATCAAACAGGCACTTTCTGCACTTAATGGCAATCAGGCAATGGATGAGCTGAAAGACAAAGGCTCCCTCACGCTTGACATCAATGGCAGTGAAGTTGTATTATATGAGACAGATTTACTGATTGATACAGCACAGATTGAAGGCTATGTATCTGAGCAGGATAACGATATTACCGTTGTTCTGGATACCAACCTTACTCCGGAATTGATTGAGGAAGGATTTGTGAGAGAACTGATCAGTAAAGTCCAGACCATGCGTAAAGAGGCAGGTTTTGAGGTAATGGACAGAATCCGCCTGTATGCAGCTGACAACGAAAAGATCCTCACCGTCCTGAAAGACCATATGGATGAGATTAAGGATGAAGTCCTTGCAGATGAGATTGTTCTTGGAAGTATTGCCGGATACGAAAAAGAATGGAGTATTAACGGTGAAAGTGTACGCATGGGTGTTGAAAAGACACAGAAATAAGGAGGATTTGCTGTGAGCAAAAGATTTGACAAAGAAGTATTTATTGAGAGTGTGAAAAGCAACCTGAAAACACTGTACCGTCAGACACTGGTTGACGCAACAAAACAGCAGGTATTTCAGGCAGTATCCTATGCGGTCAAGGATACGATTATTGACAACTGGATGGAAACCCAGAAAGTTTACGAAGAAGAAGACCCGAAAATGGTTTATTATATGTCCATGGAGTTCCTGATGGGACGTGCCCTTGGAAATAACATGATCAACCTGACAGAGTACAAAGAAGTAAAAGAAGCTCTGGAAGAGCTGGGCTTTGACCTGAATGTGATCGAAGACCAGGAGCCGGATGCAGCACTTGGAAACGGCGGTCTTGGCCGTCTGGCTGCATGCTTCCTTGATTCTCTGGCAACACTTGGTTATGCAGCATACGGCTGCGGTATCCGTTACCGCTATGGTATGTTCAAACAGAAGATTGAAAACGGTTATCAGGTAGAAGTGCCGGATAACTGGCTGAAAGACGGTAATCCATTTGAGCTGCGTCGTCCGGAATATGCAAAAGAAGTAAAATTCGGCGGCTATATCCGTGTAGAATACGATGAAGCAACAAAACGCAACAAATTTATCCAGGAAGGTTATCAGTCTGTACGTGCAATCCCGTTTGATATTCCGATCGTTGGTTACAACAACAATGTAGTAAATACACTGCGTGTATGGGATGCAGAAGCGATCAACGACTTCCAGCTGGATTCTTTCGATAAAGGTGATTATCAGAAAGCCGTAGAACAGGAAAACCTGGCAAGAAATATCGTAGAAGTTCTCTACCCGAACGATAACCACTACGCAGGTAAAGAACTGCGTCTGAAACAGCAGTATTTCTTCATTTCTGCAAGTGTTCAGGCAGCTGTTGCAAAATATAAAAAGAATCATTCTGACATCCGCAAATTCTATGAGAAAGCAACCTTCCAGCTGAACGATACACATCCGACTGTTGCAGTAGCAGAGCTGATGCGTATCCTGCTTGACGAAGAAGGTCTGGAATGGGATGAAGCATGGGAAGTTACCACAAAGACCTGTGCATACACCAACCACACCATCATGGCAGAAGCACTGGAAAAATGGCCGATCGAGCTGTTCTCAAGACTGCTTCCTCGTATCTACCAGATCATCGAGGAGATCAACCGCAGATTTGTGGAAGAGATCCAGAAAAAATATCCGGGCAACCAGGAGAAAATCCGCAAGATGGCTATCATTTACGATGGACAGGTTAAAATGGCACATCTGGCTATCTGTGCAGGTTACTCTGTAAACGGTGTTGCTGCACTGCATACAGAAATTCTGAAAAATCAGGAATTAAAAGACTTCTATGAGATGATGCCGGAGAAATTCAACAACAAGACAAACGGTATCACACAGAGACGTTTCCTGCTTCATGCAAACCCGCTGCTGGCAGACTGGGTAACCGAGCATATCGGTGATGAATGGATTACAGATCTGGCTCAGATCTCCAAACTGAAAGTTTATGTGGATGATGAAAAAGCACAGCAGGAGTTCATGAACATCAAATACCAGAACAAACTGCGTCTGGCAAAATACATCAGAGAGCACAACGGTATCGATGTAGATCCTCGTTCTATCTTCGATGTACAGGTTAAGAGACTTCATGAGTACAAACGTCAGCTGCTGAACATCCTGCACGTTATGTATCTGTACAATAAGATCAAAGATCATCCGGAAATGCCGTTCTATCCAAGAACCTTCATCTTTGGTGCAAAAGCAGCAGCCGGATATCGTCGTGCAAAACTGACGATCAAACTGATCAACTCTGTTGCAGATGTGATCAACAACGATAAGAGCATCAACGGAAAACTGAAAGTTGTATTTATCGAAGATTACCGTGTATCCAATGCAGAATGGATCTTTGCAGCAGCAGATGTTTCCGAGCAGATCTCCACAGCAAGTAAAGAAGCGTCCGGAACCGGAAATATGAAGTTCATGCTGAACGGTGCACCGACACTGGGAACCATGGACGGAGCAAACGTAGAGATCGTTCAGGAAGTTGGAGAAGAAAATGCGTTTATTTTCGGTCTGTCCGCTCAGGAAGTTATCAATTACGAGAACAACGGCGGCTACAATCCGATGGATTATTTCAACAACGACCAGGATATCCGTCGTGTCCTGATGCAGCTGATCAATGGAGAATATGCTCCGGATGATCCAGAAAGATTCCGTGATATCTACGATTCTCTGCTGAACACAAACAGCAGCGACAGAGCAGATACTTACTTCATCCTGGCAGACTTCAAGTCTTACGCAGAAGCTCAGGAGAGAGTAGAAAAAGCATACCGTGACGAAACAGGCTGGGCAAGAATGGCAATGATGAACACCGCATGCAGCGGCAAGTTCACATCAGACCGTACCATCCAGCAGTATGTAGATGAAATCTGGCATCTGGATAAAGTGACCGTAGAAGCATAAAAGAATGATAAAGAAATAGCAAAAATGGGCAGTTGGATATGAAAAAGCCAACTGCCTATTTTTATCTTAGTCGGAGAAGACTCCTATAAGTGGCGAGCAACAAATTTGTCTTAGTGGGAGTGCAATCTCCGACTAAG
>ERZ826613.3882-NODE-3882-length-11810-cov-6.253594_pt1 | contig 11810 bp, 6 predicted proteins | sample MGYA00519925_ERZ826613 | MGnify/ENA primary metagenome ERZ826613 (study PRJEB31778, sample SAMEA3449236) | human gut metagenome | biome: human gut; feature: human-associated habitat; material: faeces | place: United Kingdom | collected 2010/2012 ... | reverse complement strand
TCTCCGGCTCCGATCGCATCGATCTCGTCTTCTCCCATCTTAGCTTCCAGAGCTTTGTCTACGCCAAGAGCGATATCTGCTGACTGCTCATCGATTGCAGTGATGACTGCACATGTATCAGCATCAAATCCATATTTTCCACGGGTATAACCGATCTCTCTTACTGTATCTCTTACGATTTTCTGGATATCAACGTAAGCGCTTGTTGTGATCTCTCCCATAACAAGTACAAGACCTGTTGTTGTAGCGGTCTCGCATGCTACACGGCCCATCGGGTCTTTTTCCATGATCGCGTCAAGAATGGCATCGGAAATGGCATCGCACATTTTGTCCGGATGACCTTCAGTTACAGATTCGGATGTAAATAAAATCTTTTCTTTCTCCATGATTGGTTCCTTTCTTTTTTATCTGCTCTATTGATCAATAAGTTATCTGCGTACATAACAAAATAAGACAGCCCCAACAATAGGACTGTCTTGAATTTGATTTCAATCCTCTTATTGTTCGATCACTCGCTCAGGTTGGCACCTTCCTCTCAAGGGAGGGGTTGCCGTGGCTTCACAGATCCTTTGTATCTCCACCACTCTGAATAAAAGGCTATCTTTTATGAAATTACTGCAACACATACAATATACTTCTCATCCCTAAATGTCAAGAAATTTTTTCTACAAAATTCTCTTTTGATAAAAAAAAGACAATATCATGAAAACCTGTTGTTTATTCCACAAAGAAAGACCAGACATTTCTGCCTGGCCTTTCCTCATGAGCATCCTCTATGAGGAGCTCTTATTTTTTCTTTTTTCTCTTTACTGCAATTCCTGCTGCACCACCAATTACCACTGCTGCTGCAAGAATTCCAACCCATACGCCAATCGGTGTATCATCTCCGGTCTTTACAGAAGTACGTCCTGTCGTTCCTCCGTTATCAGATGTACCACCGCCTGGTGTATTGTTATCCTGAGAAGGTGTCACAGAAGGCTGTGTTCCCGGTGTCGGAGTCGCTGTCGGATCAGGTTCTGTCTCCTGGCTGTTGGTAATCTCAATGTTGTTAATATAGCTTTCGCTCTTATTCAGAACTACATCGCCTTCACCACTTACGTCAAACAGGAATGTGTCCTTATCAATCGGATTTCCTTCTTCATCTGTCTCCATTACTGTATAAGTAACAGAATCCGGTTCCTCATTTGCCTCGAAAGAAACCTCGGCCCTTACTGAACCATTCTGTTCAAGTTCTACATTATTGATCAGTGTAAGTGTTCCATCAGACTCTTCTCTGAAAATACCGGCATAGAAAGTATCCGCTACTGTATCTTCGTTTCCGTCGACAAGGACTTTCTTGGTAATATCAATATATCCTCTTAAGGAGAATCCATCCGGAATAAAGTAATAGTAGTTATTTACATAGGACACGGATTCCGCAGTACCACTCCTGCTGACTGTAGCTTCATTGGACTCATTCTCATCAGGATCTGTAACATTGTAATAAAATGTGTTTCCGTCCTCCACTTCGATCACATCATTGATCGTCATCGGATCTCCGTTTTCATCCAGCTCAAATATATAATAGGTTCCATCCGGCACATTGGACCAGGTCGCTGTTCCACTGTGTGCATTGACAAGATGAATATCCTTCATATAATCACTGCGAAACGGAATGGTTCCATCTTTATCCAGAAACAGGCCAACCTTATAAACCGCATCATCTGCTTCCATGTCAAGAACATCAAAATTCTTGTCAATATAAAACAGCTGCTTGGTAACCTGAATTTTCGTTTCTTTTCCACTGTCATTTGTTACAGCTTTCGGATATGCCTGAACATCATAGGTCCATCCGGTTCCCTCTTCTGCAAAAGGAACCGAAAGAAGCATTGGGGAAACAGACACCTTACCATCCCGGTTATCCTGTACAATCAGATACATGCCTTCCTGCTGATTGCTGTACACGATTTTTCCCTGTGCGTCTGACTGTTTTTCAATTCCGGTAAGCCCGATTTTTTTTACTGCGGCAGAAAGAGTCTCTGCGGCAGAATACCAGTCTTCCGCTGTTTTCAGATTTTCAAAATCGACTCCCGTAAACTGAAGCGCACTGTCTGCCACAAAATGCACATTTCCATCATAGGATACACTTCCTACTTTATAGAGTGTCAGCTTTACATTTGGAATCGGTTTCTGGGTTCCGTCATCTCCGGTTTCCTGAACGGTCAGGCTGATAGTTCCGGTTTTTCCGGCTTCATAATTACCGGCCAGAACGATCTGTGACAGACTGCCGATCAGCATTACGCCCATCACCAGAAATGCCAGAAAACTGCTAAAAAAATTTTTCCGCTTAGTTCTCTTTTCCACTTTTTTCTGCCTCCTCTTTTTCTCCCGATACCCGCCTCTTTTCACCGCGACGGACAATCAGATAAACCAGCAGTATCAGGATAACAAGCACTACACTTCCCGCAGCTAGAACCTTCCTTGGATCTGTCTTTGCAAGCATCTGCGGAATTGTCTCATTACTTTCCTCTTCTTCCACATATTCTGTACGGATTCCCCGCACCAGAAGTCTGTGTGTATTTACACCATATGGGGTACAGGTGACAAGGGTTACAAGATCTTTTCCTTCTACAATATCCAGTTCACTGGTTTCGTCCGGAAGAACTGTCTTGATCTGGTCTACTTTATAAGCCAGGTTTTTTCCAAGAATATGCAGAATAAAAATATCTCCCACTTCCATCTGATCCAGGTCTGTAAAAAGTTTCGCATTGGGAAGCCCTCTGTGCGCCGCAAGTACCGCATGTCTGCTGGCACCTCCAATTGGAAGGCTGGTTCCTTCTACATGACCTACACCTTTTTCCAGGACATTTTTGCTGAGGCCATGATAGATTGCAAGTTTTGCCTGAATTTTGGGGATTTCGATACTTCCCATCAGACCGTCCCCGTTTGGATCAAGAACCTCATCATAAGGATGTGTCGGTTCATAATCCTCTTCCTCATCAAAAGCGTCCACAATGGAATTCACAGGATGTTCCGCATTGTATTCTTCTGCCTCTTTCCAGAGCTTCTCATAATTCTCTTCTGAAAGATTCGAAGTCGACTGTTCATATTTGCTGATCAGTTTTGCATTCCTGTACTGATTCCACATATCACTGAATGTAGGATAAAGAAAAATTCCTGCCCCTGTCAGAAACACTGCTGCTATAAAAATATTAAGGACAACATTTCCTTTTTTCTTCTTTTTCTTTTTTGCCATAAATTATTTCCTGCGTCGTTTTTTGTTCTGAACAGAATTGATTACTGTTACAAGAACAGCTGCAATCACAATTCCGATTACAACACAGAGAAGGATCATCGGAAGAGACGGATTGGTAGCTCCGCTGACTTTCTTCTCTGATTTTTGCGCTTCTTTCGCAGCTTCTACAGTTGTTCTGTGTCCCCTCACGAGAAGTCTGTGTGTATTTACCGCATACGGAGTACAGGTAACAAGAGTCACATAATCTTTTCCTTCTTCAATTGCCAGGGACTCTGTCTGGTCCGGCAGAACCGTCTGAATCTGATCTACTTCATAGGCAAGTGTCTGATTCAGAATATGCAGATAAAAAATATCTCCTTCTTCCACAAGGTTCAGATCTGTAAAAAGCTTTGCACTGGGAAGTCCACGATGTGCGGAAAGAATTGCATGGGTGCTTTCTCCGCCAACCGGAAGACTGCTGCCAAACAGATGTCCGGCACCTTTTTCCAGCAATTCATCTGTTGTGTAATGATAAATTGGAATCTTCACATCGATCACAGGGATCTCCACATATCCCATCATACCATCACCATTCAGGTTGAGAAGAGATTCGTATGTACTGTCTTTCTCTCCATCTCTTACAGAAAAAGCATCCGGTACACTTTCCTGTTTAATCTGTTCATTATATTTCTCTGCTGCTTTCCACATGCTGTCAATCTTCTCCGAATTCTCGTCCGAAGAAACACTGCTGCTATATTTGCTGATCAGGATATTATCCCTGTGTTTGTTCCAGACATCGCTGATCATCGGATACAGCAGTATGGACAATCCTATCAGAAACAGCAACCCAAGTCCAATATAATTTTTCTTCTTATTCTTTCTCATAGGTTTCTCCATACTGTTGTATTACCGTTTCCGGCCTCCGAAGAGGCCGGGCGGTAACTGATTTACTTTAAATATTTCTGATTTTGAAAATGATCCGTAAGGATTACTCCTCAGATCCTCTTCTGCGGCTGATGAAGAAAGCACCAGCTGCAACAGCCATAACTACAACACCGATAATAGTGAAGAGGTATGTTCCCATTCCACCTGTAGATGGAAGAGTTCCCATCTTGGTGTTCTTGATCTCTGTTTTAACAGAATCTCCACTGATCTTTGTGATAGTACCGTTATTGTAAGTTGCTGTATAAGTAGATGTAGCTGTTCCGTCAATCTTAATTGTGTAGCTGCTCAGAGTACCATCTGCATTATATTCTGCACTGATCTCTACTGTATGTGTCTGTGTATCAAGAGTAAATCCTTCCGGAGCTACAGTCTCGACAAGTGTGTAAGTACCTGCATCAAGACCCTTAAATGTCATATAACCATTTTCATTTGTTGTAGCTGTGTAAACCTTCTTGGTATCATTGTTTGTAAGAGTAAAGGTTGCACCTGTAGCTACATGTGTTTCCTTGGAAGAATCAATCTGTTCTTTAGTCTTTGTGGAAATAACTTTTCCGTTCTCATCAATTTTTACAAGCTCGTTTGTTGTTTTGTTTAACTTCTCATTCTCTGAGTAGAGATTTCCGTCGATTGCAAATGTATAATGATATGTTTTCTTCTCATCTGTTCTTGCAGTTGTATCGCTTGACGGACTATTTGTATACTCTACATATACAGTATTGGTATGTGCGTCAAAGTTTACTTTTTCTTCCTCTGTTAATGTAGCTGCATAAGTTACTTCTACATCTTTACCACCGTTATTAAGAATAAATGCCTTTTTAAACTCCACTCTCAGAGTCTGATCCTGAGCAGTTAATGTAAATGTATCATTGCTAGCTGTTACTGCCTGATCCCCTACTTTTACAACAACGGAATCTGCATTTACGGAAAGTCCGTCTAATGTATCGTGAATTGTATATTTTACCTGAGAAGTATCAGTATTATATTCAGCACTGTACTCCGGAATTTTTGAAGTAATTTTGTAGTTTACAGTATCACCGATTGCTACATCATCACCTTTATTGTTTCCAGAACCTGGATTTACAATTACTTTATCTACAGTTACATCATTGGATTTTGCATAAGGATTATCTCCCTCTAATGACCAATGATCAGCTGCATTTACCGGATTAGATGTCATAGTGTTATCTGTTCCGTTTTTGCTGTAGTAAACACCAGCAAGCATCGGGTTGTAAACTTTTGCCGGTGTTTTTGTGCCAGCAGTTACAAGAATAATCCAGTATCCTGCGTTAAGCTGTCCGGTATAAGTAGTTCCATTACCATTAAGTTTCACTCCATCCGCACGGCCTGCAACAACCTTTGCCAGAGCTGCAACCTCCTCAGCTGTCGGAGCTAAAACATCCTTAATATCATAACTGGAATTTACTTTCTCATATCCCAGAAAACCTTTTCCATCCTGATATTTTGCTTTTGTGATCTGATATGCAGTTACTGTTAAACCTGCTTCTACGTTATTAACAGTAACTTCTGCAGTGTCTGTTGCTTTAGGCTCCTGGCCATCAGCAAAGACTGCGGTGCACATAGACAGAACCATAACTGCTGCCATTAATAACGCACCAATTTTCTTGAATAAATTCTTCATACTAGTCTCCTTTCTTTCTATCCCTTTTCCTTTTTCATTCTCCTCGTATTTCCATTTACAATAATGAGTCACGATCTTTTTGCTTCTTCCTCCCTCCGTTTATTTTTTATAAACAACAGGAGTGCAGTCGCAAGAATCGCCACACCACTGATTGTAAATCCATAGATTCCGGGGCCACCGGCACTCGGTAAGTTATAAATTTTGTTGTTTTTGATTGTCAGTACATTACTTCCATCAGAAGAACTTAAGGACCACATGGCGTTCTCTGTCTGAAGAGTATTGCCATCTTCATCTGTAAGGATGATTGTTCCGTTTTTCTGTTTGAAGTAAATCTGATCTGCCAGTATCCGGTGCCTTTGTCTCCACCAGGTAATACTGCCCTGGTGAAAGATTTCTCAGAGCTTCTTCCTGATGATCGTTGTCAATCACAATTGGATCTGAATTTACTTTACTGTATCCGGTTCCGTTACGATCTTTCTTATACAGATCGAATTCCGCACCTGCCAGCCTTGTCTCACTGCCGTCTGTACTGTTCAAAATCTTAACCAGGTCAAGATCCGCAGTATTTTCTGTGTAGGTGTTTTCAATTGCAACTTCTGCATTGCGGCCATCTGTAATTTCATAGGTTCCTGTTGCAAACATTGCCCACTGTTTCGGATAGTCAAAATGCAGGATGTTCTGGCAGTCATACCGGATTTTTGCACCTCGGAAAATCATGGTTCCTTCAATGCCTTCTCCACTGTAGAAATAACAGTTATCCAGTGTCGCGTTATTATCAAATCCGTTAATGGATTTAATAATATTTATAATCGCCAGTCTTTCATCAATACTTGCAGGATTTCGGGTCCATACAAAGGTTCCCTGACCCTTGGTCAGTTTTGCCACAATTAAATTCTGTACACCAATTTCGTAATCCTGTTGATTACAATTTGTGACTCTGTCTTTTGCTGTATACTTATAAGTCGAAGCCTCTGTGGTAACATCCACACCGTTCTGTTCCGGATTCTGAATTGTTGTTCCATTGATCTTTACTTCTGAGGAATATCCGTTTTTGTTGTAATTGCTCTCTGTAACGTGATACGTACCTGTTCCACATCCCTCAATTTTCCAGGTATAAGTCCAGGTGGTACCGCTTCCTGTTACGAACGCATCCCTTCTTAAGTAAAGATCCTGTGCGAAATCAACATAAGTATTGGTTTCTGTATCCAGTTTCTTTCCGGTTACCGTGATCTTATATGGAGGTTCCGCATTTGCAAGTTCTCCGATCTCGGTATCCGTAAGACCTTTAAAGGTTTTTGATATTCTGATAAATGTCTGATCCTGTTCCTGGCCCTGATTCTTCGGAGTATTGGTAACAACCACATTCGCGTCCTGACCAAGTTTGATGCTTCCATCTGCTATATGACCATCAGTGTCTGTAACCACAGATGCATCCGCATTATTCACTGCTTTGTCAGGAGTATCATACTTCTCGGAATTCAGATCTACCTCTTCAACCCGGAAACTTGTTCCGGAAAGAATACTTGTTACTGCAACTGTGTATCCGGCAGGTACGCCGGTTACAGTTCCATCGTCTGTTGTCTTGCGGCCACAGACAATTGCATCACTTCCATTGGATGCCAGTGCACCGGAAGCATTGTAATACCAGTAGTTGTTATCTTCATCCAGCAGATAATAATCACCATTTGCATATGGGACTAAAACATTATTCTGATTGGAAAGCTGAATGCGGAAACTGAAGGTATCCTCTACAAAAATATCATCTTTGATCTTCTTGGTAATCTGAAGTTCTCGACTGTTGGCTGCCGAACAGTTATTGGTATAAACCACAACCGGTCGTACATTTACTGCCTTTTTATCAGTCTCAACCTTCTTGATTACTCCCTCTCCGGTTTCCTTGTTATCTTCATCATACTCTTTGTATCCGGTATCATTAATTTTAATCTGGCTGTATTCTTCGGACTTTACTCCGATCTCTCTTACATAATATTTCCTGTTCGCCTGTAAATCGGTAAAGATTGCAGACTCATCTGGTTTCAGATAAAAGACATTCTTGTATGGCGTTCCATTAATTTCCTTATCACCAAATTGAATTTCCTGGCTCGTCGGTTTACCTGCATTTCCATATACTGCACTGCCATTTCCCAGAGGAACATATTTATCAGAATAGATTTCATTTCCCTGGCTGTCTTCACCAACAATATCCTGTGCATATAACTGGAACGCAAACTCTACATTACTGTATTTTTCTTTATCAGTATTGCTGAGCTCTTTTCTTACTTCTACCTGTCCCTCCGGAATAACCTGGATGTTAAACTTCATATGAAGGTTGGAAGCACCAGCTCCTCGTTCCATATAAAACATCTTAAAGGAATGAGTTGTAAAATCCCTAAAAGTATCACCGTCGAAATAATTATCAACCTTACTGCTATCCCATTTTGTTCCATCCGGGAAATATCCTGCTGAACGGAACATTTCTTTAATAGTAGTTGTATACTCCTTTGGTACCTGTCCTGTATTACAATCCTTCCAGCTTACAACTCCGGTCTCAAAATTAATCTTACCGGAATGGGCATCGTGTACACCACCAATATCAAGTACCAGAACATCATCGATATAAATCCACATGTCGTCATCGCCATTGAATTCATAGATCATGGATTCTTTTTTGGAACTGTTCGGAGGTGTTACCTTTCCAGCTTTTGGCTGAAGGAAATTACCATCCATTTCCATACCAAACTGGTAATCATTCGTACCCTGAGTCTGATAAAGTACTTTTCCCTTATCCGGATCGCTGTCATCCAATTCATTACCATCTTCATCATATAAATTATGGGTATTAGATGCATATTTGCCATCCGCAATTGCATTATATGGCATAAAGTTTCCACGGCTGTAGAAATATGAGGTACTATCTCCTCTTGGTGTTCCTATTGCATCATAAACCGTAAAATTCGCTGATGTTCCAGGATTACTTCCTAAATATGCGTAGTTATTGAAACTGCTATATTCATAATATCCTGTCTGGTCATAAATGGTTTTTAAGAACAGATGATTTACTGTTGTTGTTTTTCCACCGGAAAACAGACTTTCCAAATTCGAACTATTACTTTTTACCGTTGGATATCCATTAGGTGCAAGAACGTTGTTTAACAGTCCTCTCTTGATATTTCCATTTCCATAGTCACCACCAAGAGTAAGCCAGGTACTCTGATCTGAATTCGGTCCGATCTTTTCACTGCTGTTACCCCATAAATCCTTCATCTTCATGGTAATACCATCGCTGGTATGGTCAACAGTCTCAACCGTTTTCAGGTTTTCTACCTTCTGATAAACAAAATATACTGTATTACTTCCAATATCGTACCATGCTGTCGTATCCTTCACATTCCGATCAGAAGTATACTGATATTTCCCGTTATTATAACGAACATTATTTACTACAGTTCCCTCTTCTCCTGCTGAGGAAGCAACTTTAGCTTTCTTGAAAGCATAGCCGCTAATCTTCGGAGCATCTGCATATGCTGTTGTATGTGAGTTTCCACTCCATGTTACAGATTTATTACCACTTCCAATAGAATTTCCTGTTGTATCAATCAACTGAATTGACAAACTTCTCCGAGCATCCTGCCAGGTAATCGTGAACACCGAAAAGCTATCCGTCTCAAATTCCGCTTTCTGAATTTCATTCTCTGCGGTAGTCTCAACTTTTGCAGTTCCCTGCTGTGTCATATCAACAACAGACTGCACATTACCAGCTTCATCCTCTACAAGATGCATCACTGCAACAGAAAGCTCCTGTGCATCTGTGGCTTCTGTATTCTCATCCTCCAGAGATATCTCCTCATCAGCTTCTGAACTGAATGTTGATGTCTCTGTGCTCTCTTTGATTTCCTGAGGAATTGATGATGCCTGATAATCCATGGAAACTTTAACGCTTCCGTTATTTGGCTCAATTTTATTTCCCTCATTGTCCTTGGAAATAAATATCATATGCAAGAAAACCTGCAACTGTATAATCCCCTTCTTCAGCTTTTGCATGAAGCTGAGATTCTACTTCTGAATACTGAGCATTGTCTTTTTCAACAGGTGTTACGACCAGTTCCGCATCTTCAGGAAGAACATCCTTATCTGCAGTTGCTGTCACAACTACATTCCCTACCGTCTTGGAATAAGTAACAGGACCTTCCTGCGTGAGATCATCCGTCACTTCCTCTTCCGCCGGCTCCTCATCACCCGTCTCAACCACCTGAACCATATCACTTCTTATGTAAGCTTCCGTTCCCTCGTAAGAAACTCTGTACCAGGTTGTCCCGTCTTCTGCTGTAACAGTTTCCAGAACGGTAAGCTGTGTACCTGCTTCCACAGTTGTAACTACATCCGCATCTTCTGATGGACTGACACGAAGATTTACATCATCTCCAATGACAGTTACAATAACAGCTTCCTCTGATGGAACCTGTGTAATCTCAGGTTCTTCTTCTGGAACTTCTGTAACTTCCGGTTCTTCTGCCGGAGCTTCTGTTACGGTCGGCTCTTCCGTCGGTGCTTCTGTAACTTCCGGTTCCTCTGCCGGAGCCTCTGTTACGGTCGGCTCTTCCGTCGGTGCTTCTGTAACTTCCGGTTCTTCTGCCGGAACTTCTGTTACTTCCGGCTCCGGTGTAATCTCACCGTCTGAAATATCCACATCACTATCATTTCCCTCTGAATCAATAGGAGTGTCTGAATTTTCATCCTCACCAGAAACTGTTTTAGGGGAGTCCCACATCACCGCAAAAACAGCGGAATTTCCAGTTTCTGCCTGAATGGTCTGTACCTGCTTGGTTTCTGTTACATTCAGAACCTTCAGATCTTCATTCGGCTGTAAAACATAAGCTTCTGTCTCGCCGGTGCTGCTGTTATAACGAAGTTTTTCAACAGTTACACTCGTATTGGCTGCATCGGTAAGTTCCGGTGCTGCCGGTGTCTTGTATTCAATTGTTACCTTCACTCTGCCGTTCGGCTCAACTCTGTTTCCGTCAGCATCTGCAAAATATACATCTAACGCAAAAAAGCCCCGCAGGCTGCTGCCCTTATCTTCGGCCGCCTTCGAAAGCTTCTGAGATACTGTATTATAGAGTACTGATGAATTTTCGTTTACAGTATCGGCTTTCAAAGATGTATTTTGAGGAAGAGCTCCTTCTTCCTGCGCCTCTGCTGTTACTTTAACAGAATCATTTTCATATGTAAGCATAGTTTGCTGCGCCTGTTTTTCCTGGTCTGCGCTGCTTACATCCGGTGTCGATTCTTCGGCTTCGGGTCCCGATGATCCTTCACCATCTGTGAACAGATCATCTGTTCCATCTCCAAATGTCTCACTCGCGGAGATCGTGTATGCACTTGGCACACAAGATACCATCAACGCCAAAGCCACCATAAATGCCAGGATTTTTCTGAACTTATCTTTCCTCAATTTCTTCATACCTTTCCTGCTTTCCTGTGTGTGCATTAACGTGTACTATAAATTATATATGTCTTTTTGACTATCTTTTTATATCTTCTTAAATGTCCATAAAGCCTTATTTTATCGGCTCTACGGGCATTTTGCTTTTGTTGTAAACCTCACATATCTAGGTCTATCTTCTTATATTTTCGCTATCAAGCGTGGTTAAAATCGTGGTAAATACTTCTATGCGATTAGACGCTGAACCTCTGATTTTGCGGTATCTATGGACGCATGAGCGTACCAGTTCATTGTGATACTGATGTTTGAATGTCCCATGATATACTGTAAATCTTTCGGGTTCATGTTCTTGCTTGCCAGTCTTGTGCAGAACGTATGGCGTAGCGTATGCGGTGTGATATGTGGCAAAGGGTTGTCCATGTGGTGCTTGTTGTATTTCTTTACCATGCGGACAAATAAGGCATTGTAATCAATGGCAACTTTTGGCTTGCCTTTGGGATTGACAAATAAGAAGTTGCCCCGTCCGTCTATCACAAATGGTTCTGCCTTTGGGCGTTTCTTCATAACCC
>ERZ826613.3874-NODE-3874-length-11833-cov-3.685176_pt1 | contig 11833 bp, 9 predicted proteins | sample MGYA00519925_ERZ826613 | MGnify/ENA primary metagenome ERZ826613 (study PRJEB31778, sample SAMEA3449236) | human gut metagenome | biome: human gut; feature: human-associated habitat; material: faeces | place: United Kingdom | collected 2010/2012 ... | reverse complement strand
TACACTGTTCTGGCAAAAGGGACATCGAAAATTACATCCTCCTAAAAATAGTTTTTGTTGGGAGCTGCTCGTGTTTTGGTAAAATATGTAGTTCTTGTATCAATCCTTCAAAAACACCAGGGACTTGATGTAGCCCTCTTTGGTGGCGTGGGGGATACGGCCCCGCTGGGCATTGTCGCCCACGCAGATCACGTTTTCCCGAGCCACATCCAGCAGGTCCGCCAGACGCCGGACCATGCCGCCCTTGTTGGCGCCCTTGGCTGTCAGTTCCACCAGGGTCACGGCGCTGGGGACTACCTCATAGTCGTGGTACCAGGGCTGGGAGGCCAGAAAGTCCAGCAGGGCGGGCAGGTGCGCCTCCTCGGTGGAGAAAAGGGCCTTACTGATGGGGGACGGCACGTCGTCCATGGTGTCTACCTCGATGGACGGCGCGTGGGTGATGTGCATATGACGGCGGGTGACGTCGTTGGCGTTCAGGGCGTGGATGGTGTTGTCATCGTGGTACAGCTCCACAGCCACCTGGGGCAGGGCGGTGACGTCCTCCGTGACGTGCTGCCGGACGGAGTCGGGCAAAAAGGCCGTGACCAGATACTTCTTCTGCGGGAAGTCGTAGATGGCCGCGCCGTTGAACAGCACCGTGGGGCCGTTCATGGGCACGCCGTCCATAACGCTGGCGAAGGAGGGCAGGGCCCGGCCGGTGGCCACGGAAAATGTCCCGCCCTGGGCCATAAAATACTCGATGGCGTCCCGGTTTTCCCGGGATATGGCCGGGACGGGCCCGCCGCTGCGCAGGGCCCCCTCGGTATACACCATGGTGTTGTCAAAATCGCTGGCGATGAGCACGCCGTCAAACTTTCCCACGGCTCAGCCCTCCGATGCCGGGGAGCTGCCGCCGCTTCTGCGGCGTCCGCCCCGGTGCCGGGGACGGCGGCGGGACTGGGCTCCCTCCTGGGCCTCACCTGCGGGCTTCTGGGGCGGCTTGGGGGCGGCGGGCTTGGGGGGATTCTTGGCCGCCTGGGGACGGCTGCCGCCCTCCTGGGGCCGGTCGTCGGACTTGCGGCGGCGGCTGCGGGGCTTTTCGTCAGTCTTGGGGGCCTCCGGACGCTTTTTCTCCGTCTGGCGGGGCTTTTCGGCCTTTTCCGGGGCCTTTTCCCCGGCCTGCTGGGGACGGCTGCCGCCCTTTCTGCGGCGGTCGTTCCGGCGGCGGGGAGGACGCTCCTCCCGGGCGGGGGCGTCGGGGTCAAAGTCCGCGATGACCAACGGCATGGGGACCTCCTCCTCGGGCCGCTCCTCCACATACCGCTCGGGCCGCTCCTGGGGCACCTGGATGCCGTCGCGGCTTCCTTTGCCGTTGCGCAGGACGCACACCTCGCAGTTGTGATAGCACCGGGGGGAATCCGGCTTTTCGTCCAGCCGGACCTTCATGGTCTCCCGGAGCACGTTCACCTCGCACACGTTGCCGGGGCCGTCGGGGGTCTGGACAAAGGAGTCGTTTTTGGGCATGCGCTTCAGGGCGTCCTCATAGGCGTCCTGCTCGTATTTCAGGCAGCACATCAGCCGCCCGCAGGTGCCGGAGATTTTGGTGGGGTTCAGGGACAGGCTCTGGGTCTTGGCCATTTTGATGGACACCGGCACAAAGTCGTCCAGGAACTGGGCGCAGCAGAAGGGCCGGCCGCAGATGCCCAGGCCCCCCAGCATCTTGGCCTCGTCCCGGACGCCGATCTGCCGCAGCTCGATGCGGGCCCGGAACACGGAGGCCAGGTCCTTCACCAGCTCCCGGAAGTCCACCCGCCCGTCGGCGGTGAAGAAGAACAGGATCTTGTTCCCCTCGAAGCTGCACTCCACCCGCACCAGCTTCATCTCCAGCTTGTGCTGGAGGATCTTCTTCTGGCAGATGTCGAAGGCCTCCTTTTCCCGGGCGCGGTTGTGGGCCGCCGTCCGGCGGTCATTTTCCGTGGCCACCCGGACCATGGGCCGCAGGGGCTGGATGACGCAGCAGTCGTCCACCGGGTGGTTGCCCATGGTACACTGGGCGTATTCCAGGCCCTGGGCCGTCTCCACGATGACGTGGTCCCCGGTCTGTACCTGCACGTCGCCGGGGTCAAAGAAGTAGGTTTTGCATCCGCTGCGGAAGCGGACGCTGATCACAGTTGTCATATATTTCGATTCCTTTCCGTGTATGTCAAAGCAGCTTTTCCCACCCGGCGCACAGGGCTCCCAGCACATGGCCCACGCCCACGTTATAGCGGCACTCCAGGCAATAGCGCTTCATCAGCTCCGTCAGGCCCCGGAGCTGCCGGACGGTAAGGCCCCGGTGCAGCTCCTCCGCCCCGGGGATATCCGCCGGGTCCGGCTTTCCATAGGCGGCCAGCAGGGCCTCGGCGGCGGCGCGCCATCCGGCCTCCAGCAGCTGCTGTAGCTGCTCCCGCTTCAGGCGCTTGTTCTCCAGCCCCACCAGGTATTGGCTCACCGGCAGCAGCTGTCCGCTGGCAAAGACCCGGCACAGGTCCCGGGCGGTGTCGTCCCGGGCGTCCTCGTCCCCGCCCCGGAGCTTCCACTCCACGCAGCGGGAGCGGATGGTGGGCAGCAGGGTCGCCGCCGTCTCCGTGCAGAACAGGAAGGCCGCATAGGGCGGACCCTCCTCCACCAGCTTCAGCAGCACGTTCTGGTCCCGCTGGTTCAGAGCGTCGCAGTCCGGGAAGATATACACCTTGGCGGCCCCGTCGTTGGGCCGGATATAGGCGTCCTGCCGCAGGCTTCGCAGCAGGTCCACCGGCAGCTCCCGGTGGTCGGGGTCCTGCACCGTCTGCACGTCCGGGTGGATGTCCTCCATCACCTTGCGGCACTGGCGGCATTGCAGGCAGGGCCGCCCCCCCTCCGCCTGGCACTCCATGGCGGCGGCGGCGAAGCGGGCGGCGGCCATGCGGTCCCCGCTGCCGGAGAAAATGATGGCATGGGGCAATGCGCCGCCCTGGGCGGCCCGGCGCAGGCGGCGGGCCAATGTGCTGTTTTCCGGCAGAAGCTGCCCCATGGTCCGCCCTCCCTTCCATGGCCGCTGTGATGGTCATACGAACCGATTCTATAAGTATAGCACACCCCCGGGTTCCTCCGCAAGGCACAGGCGCGGCTTTTCCGCAAAAAATAGTTTCCTGTCGGGAGAATATTCCCGGTAATTTTCGGCCATAATGGCAAAAAGATTCCTTTTTGTGAAAATCCTCTTGCTTTTGGCGGGGGATGTGCCTATAATGAGATGTTCGTAACTATATTTTATATACGGAGGGAACTAAATGAGTAAGAAGTATTGCTATCTCTTTACCGAGGGCAACGCCAAAATGCGTGAGCTGCTGGGCGGTAAGGGCGCCAATCTGGCCGAGATGACCAACATTGGCCTGCCCGTGCCCCAGGGCTTCACCATCACCACCGAGGCCTGCACCCAGTATTATGAGGATGGCCGCCAGATCAACGACGCCATCATGGCCGAGATCATGGAATACATCGAGAAGATGGAGAAGATCACCGGCAAGAAGTTCGGCGATCACGAGAATCCCCTGCTGGTCTCCGTCCGCTCCGGCGCCCGGGCCTCCATGCCCGGCATGATGGACACCATCCTGAACCTGGGCCTGAATGAGGACGTGGTGGACGTTATTGCCAAGAAGTCCAACAACCCCCGCTGGGCCTGGGACTGCTACCGCCGCTTCATCCAGATGTACTCCGACGTGGTCATGGAGGTGGGCAAGAAGTATTTCGAGCAGCTCATCGACGAGATGAAGGAGAAGAAGGGCGTCACCCAGGACGTGGAGCTCACCGCCGAGGATCTGAAGGAGCTGGCCGGTCAGTTCAAGGCCGAGTACAAGTCCAAGATCGGCGAGGACTTCCCCTCTGACCCCAAGGAGCAGCTCATCGGCGCCATCAAGGCCGTGTTCCGCAGCTGGGACAACCCCCGCGCCAACGTGTATCGCCGTGACAACGACATCCCCTATTCCTGGGGCACCGCCGTCAACGTGCAGTCCATGGCCTTCGGCAACATGGGCGACGACTGCGGCACCGGCGTTGCCTTCACCCGCAACCCCGCCACCGGCGAGAAGAAGCTCATGGGCGAGTTCCTGACCAACGCCCAGGGCGAGGACGTGGTGGCCGGCGTGCGCACCCCCATGCCCATTGACCAGATGGCCGAGAAGTTCCCCGAGGCCTATGCCCAGTTCGTGGACGTGTGCAAGACCCTGGAGGATCACTATCGCGACATGCAGGACATGGAGTTCACCGTGGAGCACGGCCAGCTGTATATGCTGCAGACCCGCAACGGCAAGCGCACCGCTCCCGCCGCCCTGAAGATCGCCTGCGACCTGGTGGACGAGGGCATGATCTCCGAGCAGCAGGCTGTTGCCATGATCGACCCCCGGAACCTGGATACGCTGCTGCATCCCCAGTTTGACCCCGCCGCTCTGAAGGCCGCCGCCCCTGTGGGCAAGGCTCTGCCCGCCTCTCCCGGCGCCGCCTGCGGCAAGATCGTCTACTCCGCCGAGGACGCCAAGGAATGGGCTGCCCGGGGCGAGAAGGTGGTTCTGGTCCGTCTGGAGACCTCTCCCGAGGATATCGAGGGCATGAAGGCCGCTCAGGGCATCCTGACCGTTCGCGGCGGCATGACCTCTCACGCCGCCGTTGTGGCCCGCGGCATGGGCAAGTGCTGCGTCTCCGGCTGCGGCGCCATCGTCATGGACGAGGAGAACAAGCAGTTCACCCTGGCCGGTAAGACCTATCACGAGGGCGACTGGCTGAGCCTGGACGGCTCCACCGGCAACATCTACGACGGCGCTATGCCCACCGTGGACGCCAGCGTGGGCGGCGACTTCGGCCGCATCATGGCCTGGGCCGATAAGTATCGCCGGCTGCAGGTCCGCACCAATGCCGACACCCCCCACGACGCCGCCAAGGCCCGTGAGCTGGGCGCTCAGGGCATCGGCCTGTGCCGCACCGAGCACATGTTCTTCGAGGGCGACCGCATCGCCGCCATCCGTGAGATGATCTGCTCCGACACCGTGGAGCAGCGCGAGAAGGCCCTGGCCAAGCTCCTGCCCATGCAGCAGGGCGACTTCGAGGGCATCTATGAGGCCATGGAGGGCTGCCCCGTTACCATCCGCTTCCTGGATCCCCCTCTGCACGAGTTCGTTCCCACCGAGGAGGCCGACATCGAGCTGCTGGCCAAGGATATGGGCAAGACCGTGGCCGAGATCAAGGCCATCATCGCCTCCCTGCATGAGTTCAACCCCATGATGGGCCACCGCGGCTGCCGTCTGGCCGTGACCTTCCCCGAGATCGCCGTGATGCAGACCCGTGCCGTGATCCGGGCCGCCATCAACGTGCAGAAGCGTCACCCCGAGTGGAACATGGTTCCCGAGATCATGATCCCCCTGGTGGGTGAGGTGAAGGAGCTGAAGTATGTCAAGAACGTCGTGGTCAAGACCGCTGACGAGGAGCTGGCCGCCGCCGGTGTGGAGATGAAGTACCTGGTGGGCACCATGATCGAGATCCCCCGCGCGGCCCTGACCGCCGACGAGATCGCCACCGAGGCCGAGTTCTTCTCCTTCGGTACCAACGACCTGACCCAGATGACCTTCGGCTTCAGCCGCGACGACGCCGGCAAGTTCCTGGGCGCTTACTATGACAAGAAGATCTATGAGAACGATCCCTTTGCCAAGCTGGACCAGGTCGGCGTGGGCAAGCTGGTGAAGATGGCTGCCAAGATGGGCCGCGAGACCCGTCCCGACCTGCACCTGGGCATCTGCGGCGAGCACGGCGGCGATCCCAGCAGCGTGGAGTTCTGCCACAAGGTGGGCCTGGACTATGTGTCCTGCTCTCCCTTCCGTGTGCCCATCGCCCGTCTGGCCGCCGCACAGGCTGCCATCAAGGAGCAGCAGAACTGAGCTGCGCCTGAGGGCATAGAGGACAACGCATAAATGAAACGGACACACCGTCTCCACGAGGCGGTGTGTCCGTTTTTGCATCATACGTTGCTGATTTTCGACAATATATTACGCCTTCACGCTTTCGGCCAGTTGCATGGCCATGCGCTCCAGGTCCTCCTGCTGCCCCTGGCGCAGGGCGGAGCGGAGGGTCACGGTGTCCGCTGCCGTCTCCCAGTTCAGGGGCTCCAGCAGCTTCTGCATCCCCCGGGCGCTGGTGGGGGCCCAGGAGCCGTTTTCGATATACGCCGCCCGGCGGCCCTTGAGGCCGTGGGCCGTCAGGTCGTGGAGCAGGTTCTCCATGGTGACGAACACGCCGCCGTTATAGGTGGGAGCCGCCAGCACCACATGGCTGAACCGGAAGGCCGCCGCCAGGATATAGGACGCCGGGGTGACGGAGGTGTCGAACATCTCCACCTGCACCCCCTGCTCCCGCAGGCGGCAGGCCAGGATGTTGGCGGCGTTCTCCGTGCCGCCGTAGACGGAGGCATAGGCGATGACCACGCCCCGCTGCTCCGGCTCATACCGGCTCCACAGGTCGTATTTGCCCAGGATATATCCCAGGTCCTGCCGCCACACGAAGCCGTGGAGGGGCAGCAGCATCTGAATGTCCAGCCCAGCGGCCTTTTTCAGCACCGCCTGGACCTGGGTCCCGTATTTGCCCACGATGTTGGTGTAATACCGCCGGGCCTCGTCCAGATAGTCCCGGTGGAAGTTCACCTCGTCGGCGAACAGCGCGCCGTTCAGGGCCCCGAATGTGCCGAAAGCGTCCGCCGTCAGCAGGAGCTTGTCCGTCTCGTCATAGGTCATCAGCACCTCCGGCCAGTGGACCATAGGCGCGGCCACAAAGTGCAGGGTGTGCCGCCCGGTGCAGAGGGTGTCCCCCTCCTTCACCACGCTGATGCGGCCCTCGTACCCGGGGCCAAAGAACTGGGCCAGCATATTCCTGGCGGCGGCGGAGCACACCACGGTGGTCTCCGGGTGCCGGGTCAGCAGGTCCCGGATGTCAGCGGCGTGGTCCGGCTCCATATGCTGCACCACCAGATAATCCAAAGCCCGGCCTCCCAGCCCGTGGGCCACGTTTTCCAGAAAGCTGCGGCACACGGAGGCGTCGGCGGTGTCGAACAGCACCGTTTTCCCGTCCATCAGCAGATAGCTGTTGAAGGAGATGCCCCGGGGCACGTCATAGACGCCCTCGAACATAGCCAGGCGGCGGCCGTCGGCCCCCACCCAGGTGTAATCGTCATTGACCTTTCTTGTGCAGAACATCAGAAAACCCCTCTTTCCCTATTTTATCCGTTCTATTATAGCCTCTTTCCAGCAAAAATTCTGTGTCATATGCAACACTTTCGCAAAAAATGCGCCCCGGTGGGACACGTTGCTCTGTCAAAATAGCCTCGCAGAGTTTGCCGCCCGCAGGCGGCAAATGAAATGCAATCCATTTTCGCCCGGGGCGTGTACCTGGGCGAAAATACTTCTCAGTCTGCAAGTGTGGAATTTGTCCGCTTTCAGCGAACAAATTATGCGCGCAGCAGACTGCAAGCCTTTTATCCCCAAAGGGCTTGCCCTTTGGGGATAAAAAGAAAAGCACGGCCGAAGCCGTGCTTTTCCGGTTAAATCGGTTGTTTACTTGCCCATGGGGGCGCCGCAGTGGGGGCAGAAGTTGCTGTCGGACACGGTGCCGCAGACGGAGCAGGTCTTGGCATTGCCGGACTCCTCCTGGGGCTCCTCGTCCTGGGTTTCCTCCTTGCGCTTGGCGGCCTCCAGCTGAGCGATCTTCTCCTTGGAGGCGTTGACGGCGGCCACGACGTCCTTCACGGCGTCGGGCAGCTCACCCTGAAACTCGGAGACGAACCACTCGCCGATGGCCCGATAGTTCTTCTCGATCTCCCGCTGCTCGGAGAGAATTTCCATGTTCACCTTGGCGGCGTCGGTGGCAGCCTTGGCCTTCTCGGTGGCGGTCTCCGCCAGATCCTTGGCCTTTTCGGCAGCCGCACCGGCCACCAGCTGGGCCTTCTTGGTCAGTTCATCAAAAAATGCCATAGCAATGATCTCCTTTCAGAATCTGAATAATCATGATAAGTATACACCAACGCGGTAGGTTTGTCAATGCTCGATCCAGTCGGAGGCACGGGACACGGCGCGCTTCCACAGGCGATAGTCCCGGTCGCAGTCCGCCTGGGGCCGCAGGGGTTCAAACACCCGCTGGCTCCGGCGCAGACGGGTCAGCTCCTCCAGATCGCTCCACACGCCGCAGCTGAGGCCAGCCAGGGCCGCCGCGCCGAAGGCGGTGGTCTCCACCATCCGGGGCCGGTCCACGGGGATGCGCAGCAGATCCGCCTGCAGCTGCATGAGAATGTCCGACACGCTGGCCCCGCCGTCCACCCGCAGGGCGGTGATGTCGCACCCGGCGTCCTGCCGCATGGCCAGCATCAGGTCCGTCACCTGATAGGCGATGCACTCCAGCACCGCCCGGGCGATGTGGGCCCGGCCCGTGCCCCGGGTGACGCCCAGAATGGCCCCCCGGGCGTACATATCCCAATACGGCGCCCCCAGGCCGGTGAAGGCCGGCACCACCACCACGCCGCCGGAGTCCTCCACGGACTCCGCCAGACGGTCACACTCCGGGGCGGAGTCGATCAGGTGCAGCTCGTCCCGCAGCCACTGGATGGTGCTGCCGCCGTTGAAAACGCTGCCCTCCAGGGCGTAGGCCGTGCGGCCCTCCACCTGCCAGGCCACGGACGTCACCAGCCCCGCCCGGCTGCGGACGGGCTTTTCCCCCACGTTCATCAGGGTGAAGCAGCCGGTGCCGTATGTATTCTTGGCCTCGCCCGGGCGGAAGCAGGTCTGGCCGAACAGGGCAGCCTGCTGGTCCCCTGCCGCGCCGCACACCGGCACTCCCGCCAGCTTCTCCAAACCGGGAATGCCCTTTTTCACCAGGCCGTATACCTGACTATTGGCCACGGGAAGGGGCAGAATAGACATGGGTATCTCCAGCAGCTCGCAGAGCTCCGCATCCCAGCACAGGCGGTGGATATCAAAGAGCATGGTCCGGGAGGCGTTGGAGTAGTCCGTGACGTGGGAGCCGGTCAGCTGCCAGATGAGCCAGGTCTCCACCGTGCCGAACAGCAGGTCCCCCCGGTCCGCCTTTTCCCGGGCGCCGGGGACGTTGTCCAGCACCCAGCGGATCTTGGTGGCGGAGAAGTAGGCGTCGATCAGCAGGCCCGTGGCGGACTGGATGCGCTCCTCCAGCCCCCGGCGCTTCAGTTCCTCGCAGAACTCCGCCGTCCGGCGGCACTGCCAGACGATGGCGTTATATACCGGCCGGCCGGTGGTCTTGTCCCAGAGAATGGTGGTCTCCCGCTGGTTGGTGACGCCGATGCCGGCCACCTCCCCCTCCAGCCCGGCTGCGGCCTGGGCCGCCGCGCGGCGCTCCGTCTCCCAGATCTCCATGGGGTCATGCTCTACCCAGCCGGGCTGGGGATAGAGCTGGCGGAAGGGAAACTGGGCCTTGGACACAATGTCGCCCCGGCGGTCAAACACGATGGCCCGGGAGCTGGTCGTCCCCTGGTCCAGCGCCAGAATATAGGTTCCCATAGAAGTCTCCTCTTTCTTTTTGTTTCAGAGTATGCTAATATAGGGTATTATAGCACAGAAAGGACAGGATTACCATGACGGATTTCCAGGAATTTACCTTTCTTTCCAGCGACGGCCGCACCCAACTTCACGGGGCACAGTGGACTCCGGCGGACCGGGAGCCCATTGCCGTTTTACAGATCGCCCACGGCGTGGCGGAGCACATCCTGCGGTATGACGATTTTGCCCGGTATCTCAACGACCGGGGCATCCTGGTGGCGGGACACGACCACCTGGGCCACGGCAAGTCCCTGCCGGAGGGCGGCACGCCGGTGTATTTCGGCGACAGAGCCACCTGGGAGACGGTGGTGGACGACATCCACCTGCTCCATGACCGGCTGCGGGAGCAGTATCCGGATCTGCCCATCCTGCTGATGGGCCACAGCATGGGGTCGTTCCTGTCCCGGTCGTACCTGATCCGCTATCCCGGCACGGTGGACGCCGCCATCATCATGGGCACCGGCTGGCAGCCGGAGATGACCATCCGGGGCGGCCTGCTGCTGGCGGGAATTCTGTCCGGGCTCAAGGGGCCGGACGCCGTCAGCAAGATGGTGACGAACATGGCCTTCGGGGCCTATAACAAGGCCTTCGGCGACAAGCCCCGGACCCCCAACGACTGGCTGTCCGCCGACACGGACAACGTGGACCGGTATATGGCGGACCCCCTGTGCGGCGCGGACGCCACGGTGGGCCTGTTCCGCCAGATGCTGCGGGGGCTGCGGTTCAACCAGACCCCCGGGAACATCGACCGGATGGACAAAAACGCCCCCATCCTGCTGATTGCCGGGCAGGACGACCCGGTGGGCAACATGGGAGCCGGTGTCCGGCGGACCCACGACGCCTTCAAGCGGGCGGGGATCAAGGACGTGACCCTGAAGCTGTATCCCGGCCTGCGGCATGAAATTCTCAACGAGGCCGCCATGCGGGACACGGTTTACGGCGACATCGGGGCCTGGCTGGACCGGGTGCTGGGCTAACGCAGAGACGCCAGCAGGTTGGGCAGGCCCAGCAGGTCCACGTTGTGGGTCCGGCGCAGCAGGCGGACGGTGAAGAAGCTGTCCGCCGTCAGCACCAGCAGCAGGGCCAGACCCGCCCCGGCGGGGGCGTGCAGGGCGATGGGGTGCAGCAGGGGCTGCACCTGCCGGAGGGCGAAGGCCGTCAACGGACCCCATATCACCGCAAAGGGCACGCAGACCCGACGGTTCAGGTCCATGTGGGTGCCGGAATAGTCCCAAAACATGACCCCCAGCAGCTTGTCATAGAGGAAGTGCACGGCGTATTCCACGGCGGTGGCCGTGAGGCCGCCGTAAAAGGCCAGGCGGAGGAAGCCCCGGGTCAGGTCGGCGGGCAGATGCAGCACCGCCAGCATGGCCAGGCCGTACACCGGGCACAGGGGCAGCAGGAGAAAGCACTTGCGCACCTGATGCCGGGCCCCGGTGACGGCGGCGAAGATTTTTTCCAGCAGATATCCCAGAAAGCTATACAGACAAAACAGCCACAGCCAGTACACGGCGACGCCTCCCTTCCCCCTCATTCTGCCCCGGGAGAGCTGCCGCGATACCCGGGCAAAGGCGGGGAAAGGGAGGAAAGATATGGACCAGTGGGAGCAGCTGCGGCAGCAGTGCATGAGCTGCCGGGCCTGCGGCCTGGCGGATACCCGGACCAACGTGGTGTTCGGGGTGGGGTCCCCCACGGCGGAGGTGCTGCTGGTGGGCGAGGCCCCCGGGGCCAGCGAGGACCAGCAGGGCGAGCCCTTTGTGGGAGCCGCCGGGAAGCTGCTGGACGATATGCTGGCCATGATCGGCCTGCGGCGGCAGGAAATCTACATCACCAACAGCGTCAAGTGCCGCCCGCCCAAAAACCGGGACCCTCTGAACACCGAAAAGGACGCCTGCGCCGGATTTCTGCGGCGGCAGCTGGAGCTGATGCAGCCGAAGATCCTGGTGTGCCTGGGACGCATCAGCGCGGCGGAGATCATCAGGCCGGATTTTAAGATCACCCAGGAACACGGGCAGTTTTTTGAGAAAAACGGCATGTGGATGACAGCCCTGTATCACCCGGCGGCCCTGCTGCGGGACCAGATCGCAGCCATCACCAAGGTGAGCGCCGGGCAGAAGGTGGTCGTGGATCCGGACGTGGAGATGGACGTGGTGGCGCTGGCCGGTACGCCTAGCAGCGTATGCGCGGCGTTGCTGCGCTTCCGCGAAGGGCGGCTCACCGACAAGCGGGAGTTCCTG
>ERZ826613.3866-NODE-3866-length-11853-cov-4.038990_pt1 | contig 11853 bp, 11 predicted proteins | sample MGYA00519925_ERZ826613 | MGnify/ENA primary metagenome ERZ826613 (study PRJEB31778, sample SAMEA3449236) | human gut metagenome | biome: human gut; feature: human-associated habitat; material: faeces | place: United Kingdom | collected 2010/2012 ... | reverse complement strand
AGTCGAAGGTGACGTAGCCGTGATGGTGGTAGAGCATCGAGGTGACGCCGTCGAAGCGGAACCCGTCGAAGTGGAACTCGTCGAGCCAGTACTTGACGTTCGAGAGCAGGAAGTGCTGCACCTCGCCCTTGCCGTAGTCGAAGAGCTTCGAGTCCCAGTAGGGCTGGTTGCCGGCCTCGCCCGGGCGCGAGTAGAGGTGGTCCGTGCCGTCAAGTTCGTTGATCCCCTCGTTGAGGTTCTTCACGTAGTGGGCGTGCACGAGGTCCATGATGACCGCCAGCCCCAGTTCGTGGGCCCGGCGGATGAGCTCCTTGAGCTCCTCGGGGGTTCCGAAGCGCGACGAGGGGGCGAAGAAGCTCGAGACGTGGTAGCCGAACGAGCCGTAGTAGGGGTGCTCGGCGATGGCCATCAGCTGCACGGCGTTGTAGCCGTCCTTTTTTATAATGGGCAGGATCTTCTCGGTGAATTCGCGGTAGGTGCCCACCCCTTCGCGCTCCTGGGCCATGCCCACGTGGGCCTCGTAGATCAGCAGGCTGCCTCCCTGCGAGGCGTCGAATGCGTCGCCGCGCCAGTCGAACGGCTCGGCCGGGGCCCAGAACTGGGCCGTGTAGTCCTTCGTCGTGTCGTCCTGCACCACGCGCGTGGCATAGGCCGGGATGCGGTCCATCCAGCCGTTGTCGCCGTGGACGTGGATCTTGTAGAGCGAGCCGTGGGTGAGGCGGTCGCGGTACATCGCCGCGGGGAAGAAGGCGCTCCAGACGCCCGCCGAATCGCGGTGCATGCGGATCTCGGTGCGCTGCCAGTTGTTGAAGTCGCCGAAGATATAGACGTCGTGCGCCCCGGGGAGCCATTCGCGGAACCACCAGCCGTCGAGCGTCTCGTCCCACTGCCAGCCGAAGTAGCGGTAACCGTTGGCGTAATCGACGAGCGATCCGGCGCTGTGCTCGATGGCCTCGAGTTTGTTGAGGTAGCGCCGGTGACGGCAGGCGATGGCGTCGGCCACCGGACGCAGCCATTCGTCCCGTTCGACGATCGGGAGTATTTCGGTTGTTTTTTCCATAACTGAGGTCGGTTTTAGACAAATATATGAAAAATATTGTTATCTTTGTCAGCAAACTTAATTTTAAACCCTTAAAGCTGTATGTTCAAAGGACAACCCAAAGGTTTGTACGCCCTTTCGCTGGCCAACACGGGCGAGCGTTTCGGCTACTATACCATGCTTGCGATCTTCACGCTCTTCCTGCAGGCCAAGTTCGGCTATACGGAGGCGGTAACGACCCAGATTTACGGCATTTTCCTCGCCGCGGTCTATTTCATGCCGTTCTTCGGCGGTATCCTGGCCGACAAGTTCGGATTCGGGAAGATGGTGACGCTCGGCATCTTCGTGATGTTCGGCGGATACGCCCTGCTGTCGATCCCCACCGGGACGGGCTTCGGGGCCCAGGCGCTGATGTTCGCCGCACTGGCGCTCATCGCATGCGGCACGGGTCTGTTCAAGGGTAACCTCCAGGTGATGGTCGGCAACCTCTACGACGATCCGGCCTATTCGGCCAAGCGCGACAGCGCCTTCTCGATCTTCTACATGGCCATCAACATCGGTGCGATGTTCGCCCCCTCGATGGCTACCTGGATCACCAACCACTTCCTGGCTCAGGACGGCCTGACCTACAACGGTCAGATTCCGGCGCTGGCCCACCAGTACCTTGAGGCAGGCGCCAACATGCCGGCCGAGCCGCTCGCCGAGCTGCAGCGCCTGGCTACGGCCGTCGGGGGCAATGCCGCCGACCTGGGGACGTTCGCTTCGCACTACATCGAGAAGCTCTCCTCGGCCTACAACATGGGCTTTGCCGTAGCGTGCATCTCGCTCATCATCTCCTACATCATCTACGTCGCCTTCCGCAAGACCTTCAAGTATGCCGACGTCACGGCCAAGCAGCAGGCCGCTTCGGGAGCCGCCGCACAGGTCGAGCTGACGCCCGCGCAGACCAAGTCGCGCATCACGGCCCTCATGCTCGTCTTCGCCGTGGTGATCTTCTTCTGGATGGCCTTCCACCAGAACGGCTCGACGATGACCTTCTTCGCCCGCGACTACACGACCCCCGAGGCCACGGGCTTCACGCGCATGTTCTTCGACATCTTCAACCTCCTGCTGGTTCTGGTCGGCGTTTACGGTCTGGTCGGCATGTTCCAGGCTGAGAAGGGCCGCGGCAAGCTCATCGGCGGCATCGCCGTCATCGCGGCCGTCGTGGCACTCTACTACCGCTATACCGTCACGCCCGATCCGGTACACATCCTGCCGCAGGTCTTCCAGCAGTTCAACCCCTTCTATGTCGTGGCCCTCACGCCGCTGTCGGTGGCCCTCTTCGCCTCGCTGGCCCGCAAGGGCAAGGAGCCCTCGGCTCCGCGCAAGATCGGCATGGGCATGATCATCGCCGCCCTGGGCTTCCTGATCCTCACGATCGGCTCGTTCGGGCTGATGTCGCCCGCCGAGGTGAAGGCTGCCGGTTCCAGCGACACGTTCGTCTCGCAGAACTGGCTGATCTCGACCTACCTCGTGCTGACGTTCGCCGAGCTGCTGCTCTCGCCGATGGGTATCTCGTTCGTGTCGAAGGTGGCTCCCCCGAAGTACAAGGGCATGATGATGGGCTGCTGGTTCGCCGCCACGGCCGTCGGCAACTACGCCACGTCGCTCATCGGTTACCTCTGGGGCAGCGGCATGGCGCTCTGGATGGTATGGAGCGTGCTGATCGTACTCTGCCTGCTCTCGGCGCTCTTCATCTTCTCGATCATGAAGAAACTCGAGAACGCCACGGCCTGACGCCGCAGCGGATCGATCCTACGGGACCCGGACAGCCGGAAGGCGTCCGGGTCTTTTCGTTCCGCCGCCTTCCGGCCGAAAATCGGGCACGGGCTTTGCCGTATGGATTTTCTTTGCTATATTTGTTCTGTAAAGCCCATCATCCCATCATGACCCCTCAGGAACGTATCGTCGAACAGGCCCTGCGCCTGTTCGTCACGCAAGGCATCAAGTCCGTGCGCATGGAAGATCTCGCCCGGCTGGCGGGCGTCTCGAAGCGCGTGCTCTACGACATGTTCGAGGACAAGGAGAACCTGCTCTACCGGGTGATGCTGCGCTATTTCGAGCAGAACCGCGAGCACTGGAGGCAGCAGAGCGCCGGCGCGGGCAATGTGCTCGAGGAGCTGTTCATGGTTCTGGGCGACATGATGGACCGCTCGGAGCAGACCGGACGGCTGATGGAGAGCCTCCGGCGCTTCTACCCGGCGCTCCACGAACGGCTGAGGCACGAGGGGATGGAGCGCAATGCGGCCGACCTGCGGAAGATGCTGCAGCAGGGCATCGGCGAGGGGCTGTTCTTCGAACGGTTCAATCCCGACCTGGCCATCGGGGCGCTCTACTGCACCATCTCGGCGCTGGTCATGCGCCGCGAGCTGGTCCTTCCCTCGGGAATCTCCGAACGCGAGGCCTTCGTGCAGATCATCAGCACCTTTTCCGCGGCATCGCGACCCCGAAGGGGCTCCAGTGCGTGGACGAGTACCTGGCGCGCTACGAACCGGGGCGCATCCGTCGCTGAAGCGTGCCGCCGGCACGACTTTTTTCGTATATTTGCCGCATGAAACTCACCTTTCTGGGAACCGGAACCTCGCAGGGCGTGCCCGTCATCGGGTGCCGCTGCGCCGTCTGCATGTCCGACGACCGGCGCGACCGGCGGCTGCGCACCTCGGCGATGGTCGAGACGCGGGGCGTGCGGCTGGTGATCGACGCAGGTCCCGACTTCCGCTACCAGATGCTCCGCACCGGGGTGCGGCACATCGACGCCATCCTTCTCACGCACGAGCACAAGGACCACATCGGCGGCCTGGACGACGTAAGGGCCTTCAACTTCGTCGATTATCCCGAGGCCATTCACAAGGTGGGCATCTACGCCACGCCGCGCACGGCGGCCTGCGTGCGCAAGGATTTCGACTACGCCTTTGCGCAGGACAAGTACCGGGGTGTCCCCGAGATCGAACTGCACGAGATCGATCCCGCATGCCCCTTCTCCGTGAAGGGGGTGGAGATCGTCCCTGTGGCGGGCCGCCACTCCGAGCGTTTTGCCGTGACGGGCTACCGCATCGGTCCGCTGGCCTACCTGACCGACTTCAAGACCATCGAGGAGAGTGAGGTGGAGAAACTCGCCGGCGTCGAGGTGCTTGTGGTCAATGCCCTGCGCTTCGCTCCGCACTACTCGCACTTCAATGTGGCCGAGGCGCTGGAGCTGATTCGCCGTGTGGCGCCCCGCGAGGCCTACCTCACCCACATGTCGCACGACATCGGGCTGCAGGCCGTGACCGAGCCGACGCTCCCGCCGCACGTGCACATGGCCTGCGATACGTTGGAACTTGAAATAAACGATGGATATGAAAACACTGAAAGATAAGGTAATCGTCATCACGGGCGCCTCGTCGGGCATCGGCGAGGCCATGGCCCGCGAATATGCCGCACAGGGCGCCCGGGTGGTGCTCGGGGCGCGGAGCGTGCAGAAACTGCAGCTGGTTGCGGGCGGCATCCGCACACACGGCGGGCAGGCCGCCTACTGTGGCGTGGATGTCACCAAACCCGAGGAGTGCCGCGAACTCATCGAGACGGCCGTGCGCGAGTTCGGCCGCATCGACGTGCTGATCTGCAATGCCGGCATCTCGATGCGCGCATTGTTCGACGATGTGGACCTCGAGGTGCTGCACCGCCTGATGGACGTCAATTTCTGGGGCACGGTGAACTGCTGCAAGTATGCCTTGCCCTACCTGCAGCAGTCGAAGGGCTCGATCGTCGGCATCTCGTCCGTAGCCGGCCTGCATGGGCTTCCCGGGCGCACGGGCTACTCGGCCTCGAAGTACGCCATGACGGGCTTTCTCGAGACGCTGCGCATCGAGAACCTCAAGAAGGGGCTGCACGTGATGATCGCCTGTCCGGGATTCACGGCTTCGAACGTCCGCTTCTCGGCCCTCACGGCCGACGGATCGCAGCAGGGCGAGACGCCGCGCGACGAGTCGAAGATGATGACCGCCGAGCAGGTGGCGCGGATCGTGGCGAAGGGCATCCTGCGCCGCAAGCGGCTCTGCCTGATGGAGATCGAGGGACGTGCCACGCACTTCGTCAAGAAATTCGCCCCGGCCTTCCTCGATCGGATGTTCTACCTGGTGATGGCCCGCGAGCCCGATTCGCCGCTCAAGTGAGCCGCTGCATGCCCGGCCGCAACCCGGCCGCGTGCATGTCTCTCTGCTGCATGGCCCGCCTTGTGACGGACGGGCCGTTTCCCGTTTTGCAGATCCATTTAACCCAACAATCAAGCATAACGTTATGAAACATTTGAACAATTGGATGCGTGCGCTCCGGCGGAGCGTGCTCTGTGCGTGCGTTGCTGTGGCCTGCGTATGGTGCCTTCCTTCGTGCAACGACGACAAGATCGGCGACATATCGCTGATTTACGGCCGCTGGGAGGCCACCTCCTTCTCCGGCTATGAAAAGGAGGAGGGTGAAGAGCCCTACGAGTGGAACTACGGCCCGTCCGAGATGGCCGGTGACTATGTGATTTTCAACACCGACGGAACATATGTGGAGGGGTCTTCGGGCACAACGGGAGACAGTGGCACGTGGCGCATTCAGGGCAACAGAATCTATGTGACCTCCGACGGTGAGACCATCGGTGCGACGATCCGTACCCTCTCCTCCACGGAACTGGTTATCGAGATGCGTTACAGCGAACCGGGCTACGAATATTTCGAACGCTCTTCTTACCGCAAGGCCGACTGACGGCTGCCGGCCTTTCAAGTGAAAGGCGGCCGCACTTTTCTGCCCTGTCCGGGTTTCCTACTTGAAGAAGATCGACGAGATCTCCTTGTAGTTGTGCACACGCTCGATGACGTCGGCAAAGATGTCGGCGACGGAGAGCACCGTGAACTTGTGCAGGTCCTTGTTGGGGTTGAGCGGAATCGTGTCGGTCACGATCACCTCCTCGAGGGCGCTGTCGTTGATGCGCTCGTAGGCCGGGCCCGAGAGCACGGGGTGGGTGATCGCCGCGCGCACGCTCTTCGCGCCGCGGGCCATGAGCATGTCGGCGGCCATGCAGATCGTGCCGGCCGTGTCGATCATGTCATCGACGATCAGGACGTTGCGTCCCTCGACTTCGCCGATGGCCGTCATCTTGCCCACGACGTTGGCCTTCGCGCGCTCCTTGTGCGAGATGATGATCGGCGTGCCGAGGTGCTTGGCATAGGTGTTGGCACGTTTGGCGCCGCCCATGTCGGGTGCGGCGATCGAGAGATCCTCGATGTGGAGGCTTTCGATATAGGGGACGAAGATGCCGCTGGCATAGAGTGCATCCACGGGAATGTCGAAGAAACCCTGAATCTGGTCGGCATGCAGGTCCATGGTCATCACACGGTCCACGCCTGCGGCCATGAGCAGGTTGGCCACCAGCTTGGCCCCGATCGGTACGCGGGGACGGTCCTTGCGGTCCTGACGCGCCCAGCCGAAGTAGGGCATCACGGCCACGACCTGATGGGCCGAGGCGCGGCGCGCGGCGTCGATCATCATCAGCAGTTCCATCAGGTTGTCCGAGGGCGGGAAGGTCGATTGGATGATAAAGACCGTACAGCCGCGGATCGACTCGTTGTAGCAGGGCTGGAATTCGCCGTCGCTGAACCTGCTGACCGACAGGTCGCCCAGTTCGCATCCGTAACTCTCGGCAATCTTCGCGGCCAGTTCATGCGAACCGCTGCCCGCAAAGATTTTCAGTTTGTGAATAGCCATCAATGTAAGTTGTTAAGGGATTTTGTTTTGTGTGTTACCTTTCCGCAAAGGTAAGGTATTATCCGGAACGATATCACATTTCCGTCCCGTTTTTATTAAGAAACTTTTACGGTTCTTCCGTACGCCGCAGGCACTCCCCTATGAAGCCGAGAATCACCTCCCGCCCCGAACGTTTCACCGACGAGGTACGGAAAACGGGCGGCAGCTCCTCCCACTCCTCCAGCAGCCTCTTTTCGTAGAGGCCGATATTGGCATTCGCCTGCCCGGCGGAGAGCTTGTCGCACTTGGTAAACACGACACCGAACGGTACGCCCTCCCGTCCGAGCATCCGCATGAAATCGAGGTCTATCGGCATGGGGGCATGGCGCGAATCGACCAACACGAAGAGAAACCACATCTTCTTCGCCTTCGTGACGTAATCCGTTATCAGCTTCCCGAATTCCCTCCGGTCGCTCTTGGAGGCTTTCGCATACCCGTAACCGGGCAAATCGACGAGATACCACTGCCCGTTTATCAGGAAATGATTTATCAGTTTCGTCTTCCCCGGCGTGGCCGAAACCTTGGCGAGCGAACCGTTGTCGGTCAGCATGTTGATAAGCGATGACTTGCCCACGTTGCTGCGCCCGATGAAAGCGAATTCGGGCAATCCGTCGTCGGGTATCTGCGAAATACTGCCGCTGCTGAACGCGAAACCGGCCGATGTTATCTTCATCATTCCATGGTGTTTCCCACAAAGGTAGCCTTTTTGTCCGAAAGCCGCAATCCCGCAGCGGTACGGTATGCCCCGCTCCGGCGGCGCCCCATACGATAACGGCCGCCTTTCCGTTAACGTTTCGACCGGCAGCAGGAACATTCCGGAAGGCCCTGCCGAACGTCCGAAGAAACGATTTATTAAGTTTGTATAACAATCTGATTATCAATGATTAAATATTTAAAATATTTTAAAAATAGACAAACTCATTAAAAGCGGGCAATATGGGCGAAACTATTTTGCTTATTCCGCCGCAAGGGGCTATATTTGTGTAAAAATTAACAATCTTAAAACGTCTAACCATTTTTACCTGACATGGAAAAGTCAATCACACTCAATGAATTCATCATACACCAACAAGCCGAGTTTCCCGAAGCGACGGGCAATTTCTCCTGTCTGCTGCACCATATAGGCATCGCGGCCAAAAAGGTGAATCGGGAAGTGAACAAGGCGGGCCTGGTGGATATCCTCGGCCGTTCGGGCTGCGAAAACGTACAGGGCGAAGAGCAGCAGAAACTCGATGTCTATGCCAACGAAGCCTTCATGGAGGAGCTTCAGGCAAGCGGCGAGTGCTGCGGCATCGCTTCGGAAGAGAACGAGGATGTGACGACCTTTCATGAGGGGCTTTGCCGCAATGCCAAATACATCGTCTGCATGGACCCGCTGGACGGTTCGTCCAACATCGACGTGAATGTCTCGGTCGGGACGATATTCTCCATCTACCGGCGCAAATCACCCATCGGCGAAGCCGCCGTGCTGGACGACTTCCTGCAAAAAGGCTCCGAAATGGTCGCTGCGGGATACATCATCTACGGCTCCTCCACAATGCTCGTCTACACGGTCGGCCGCGGTGTGAACGGCTTCACGCTCGACCCGTCGCTCGGCGAATTCTGCCTCTCGCACCCCAACATCAAAACACCGGCCAGCGGCAAGATATACTCCATCAACGAAGGCAATTACGAGAAATTCCCCGTCGGGATAAAGAAATACATCAAGTACTGTCAGGAGAAGGATGCTAAAACCAACCGGCCCTACACCTCCCGCTACATCGGCTCGCTGGTAGCGGATTTCCACCGCAACATGCTCAAGGGCGGCGTCTTCATGTACCCCTCGACCGACAGTCATCCCAACGGAAAACTGCGCCTCCTGTACGAATGCAACCCCATCGCATTCATCGCGGAGCAGGCCGGCGGCCTCGCCTTCAGCGAGGAGGGCCGCATCCTCGACCTGCAGCCCGAGGCCATCCACCAGCGTGTGACCTTTTATGCCGGCGCCCACGACATGGTCATGAAAGTAAAGGAATTTTTAAACTTTTTTAATAACATCTGACAGGCCGGAGCCGCTGTCAGCCGCACGACTCCGGTACGGAAATTGCGCAACGACGAACAGACAGACGAATTCTGCAACCAAATGGAAGGATACGAAAAAATGTCGGACAATTTCAATGAAGTGAGAGGAGGAGAAACGCCCGTATTGGTGGATTTCTACGCCACGTGGTGCGGGCCGTGCAAAATGATGGGGCCGGTACTCGCAGAGCTCAAACAGCGTTTCGGCGACAGGCTGCGCATCATCAAGCTGGATATCGACAATCCGGCCAACGCGGAAACCGTCCGTCGGTACGGAGTACGTTCCGTCCCTACGCTGATGCTTTTCCGCCGGGGCGAACTGCTCTGGCGCGAGAGCGGCGCCCGCCGGACGGATGAAATGGCCGCCATACTCGACCGGTATATCGGCTGACACACGGAGCGCTACGGACCGATTATGCTAACGAAAGGGGAAGGTTGACCTTCCCCTTTCGTTTTTCCCAACACCCCGGCATATACCGGAAACCGCCGGCAGCACGACCGTATCTTTCCTGTACGCTCTTCCCCTCCCGGCGACCCGTGTTATTTCTGCTGTTCCCTGCGGCTTTGTAGGCTACAACTCCGGTGCAGACTCCTTCCCAGCCTCCGCGAGCGCCTCAGCCGCCTTGCGCACCAATACGCTCCCATCTCCGGCAAAACGGGCCGCCAGCGCATCGCCGTCCACTCCGTCCGGCAACCGGCCGTCGCTACCGCGCATCCGCGAAAGAGCCAACAGGGCACTGTAACGGAGCAGTGACGGAGCATCCTCCGCCAGCCACTTTTCGGCCAGCGGCCGGGCCAGCGACGTATGCGAGAGCAACGAAAAAGCGAGGTTCTCGGCGAGTTCGGAATTCTTCACCCCCGCTCCCCAGAAAGCGAGTTCGTCGGCAGAGACTGCACAAGGGTCGGCTATTACGAAAGCCGACAGGAGCAGCTCACGTAGATTCTGCCCGTAAAGAAACCGGGCAAAAGCGTGGTCGGGCGCGAACAGGGAGGCCGCACGCCGGACGGCATGCAGGCTGACCCCCCAATTGCATTCGTAACGGATACCCAACTGTTCCATGCGCTCCACCACCGCTCCGTTGATATCACGGCGCAGCATCCGCACCAATGCGGCCATCTTCTCCCTATTTTCCTTCATCTCCATGACACGCCTCCCGTATCAACATTTGCATCGGTTCCGGAATCGTTCCCTGCGCCTATCTTACGGGCAGGATGGTTCTTACGCCGTATTGATATACGGGAAGTACGGCATTTCCGAGTTCGGTCCTATCGAACATCACGCGACAGTCCGTCATATCCGCAACGGCATACTCCGCTTCGTCGGAACGCGGCGTCCGTTTCCGCTGGGGTGGATAGGCCGTCACGGCCACCCCCTGCGGCCGGCACTCCAGCACCACCGGTTCGCCGGAGAGGTCGTCGGCAGGCAACAATCCGCGGTCGTCACGGAACCGGCACACGACAAAGGTACGGCCTTCGGCATCCGGAACGACATAGTAACGCACCGTATAGGTCGTCACGGAACGTTTTCCGAAAAACAGTTCGAGGTATTCGTTCTCCATGCGGTCTATCCGTTCCACCGCCGTGGCGAGCCCGGCCCCATAGACCGTCTCGGCATAATCGCCCGTAATGAGCTCCGTCCGCCTGCTGCGCAGGTCGAATATCGTTTGGGCGGCATCCCTCGCCGCATTCTCCAGGCTGCTGCCGGAGGCGCTGCGGCGGTCGGGAAGTACCCGCGGGAACTCCTCCGCGCTGCCCGTATCGGCGTATATTTCCGTATGGGGAGCAGGTACCGGACCGGGATTCAGGTCGCGTGTCACGACAGGGTCGTAACGGCTGACGGCCGCCGAACGGAGCGTATAGGTCTCCTTGTCGGCGAGCGGCGCTATCACCCCGAAATACTTCTGGGCGAAACGGGCGTACGGCCCGGTCACGACGCTCTCGCGGGCCACCGTAATATCGACCACCACGGTCGTCTGCGGCATGGCATAAACCCGCCGGCCATCCGGCATCACCGCATCGCCTACGGGAGCCACGTCGAGCACCTGTCCGTAAGCCGTACCCGTACAAACCGCCAAAGCGGCTGCAGCGAACATCATCCTAATCTTTCCCATATCTCATGCTTTTTTGTATGTCTGTCGTCCTCTCCGGCGCACTGCGCACCGGAAAACAAGCAGTACAAATCTAACGTTTTTTGAGGGAAATAAAAACTGTCGGCGGGAGTTTCAAAAGCGCAGATAGAAATCGCCCGTCAGCCTGCGGTACTCATCCGTATAGCTCCCAGGGCCCTCGCCTGTCTCTATTGTCAGGGTGTCTTCGACGGGCATCGCCCCGCAGCTTCCGGCGAAAGCGAATTCGAGCAAGACACGCTTGGGAGATATTCCGGGAAGGGTAAAGACACGTGTACGACGGTTCAGTCCGAACCCGGCGACGCGGGCCCCGGCGAGAAAACGCTCCTCGCTGTCGGCCGGCAACACCACCGAAAAGAGACCCTCCGGCGCCAACAGACGGGCAGCATGCTGCAGCAGTTCACCATAAGGGAGCGAATCGGCGTGGCGGGCCACCCTGCGTCCCGCATGGGGAGAGGGCAGCGAATCCACGAACCACGGCTGATTGGAAACGATATGGTGATAAAGCAGTTCGGGAGGGACTGTTGCCGACTCTCCTTCTTCGGAACAGTCTCCGGCAGCAGTCTCTTCACCGCCATCCGGTACGCTCGCCACGTCCCTGCCGCCCCACAGGGGTTCCGACACCCCGGGACGGAAAATCCCGATTCCGCAGCGATACACCCTGACCGCATGACTCCACGGTGACGATGCGGCATTGGCCGCGGCCTGTACCGCTCCCGCACCATCCACCTCCACGGCATCGACGGTCGCCCCACCGGGCACATCCTCCGTGCGCTGGGCGAGCATCAGAGCTATCACCCCCGTTCCCGTACCGATATC
>ERZ826613.3865-NODE-3865-length-11860-cov-12.940957_pt1 | contig 11860 bp, 6 predicted proteins | sample MGYA00519925_ERZ826613 | MGnify/ENA primary metagenome ERZ826613 (study PRJEB31778, sample SAMEA3449236) | human gut metagenome | biome: human gut; feature: human-associated habitat; material: faeces | place: United Kingdom | collected 2010/2012 ... | reverse complement strand
CCTTGCAGGGTGCAGGGGCAGCGCCCCTGCTGGAGTCCAGAGGCAAAGCCTCTGGTTACTGCCCCTCTTCCGTCCGCTCCACCGTGCCGACGTAGATGATTTCGCTCTTCGCCTTGTAGGTGTCGGTGTACATCAGCTTGCGCTCGGTTTCCGCGCCGCCCACATACTTCACCAGGTAGCTTTCCACCACACAGCCGTCGGTTGCCTTGCGGTAGGTGTACTCTTGGTCAACATAGGTGGCGTAGGTGTGGTTCGTGTCCTTGCGGTATTCCGGCTCAGTCGGGGCGGGCAGGGTCTGCACCGTCACCGTTTCCAGCTCGTACTTCACGCCCTTGCCGAGGCTCTCGCCGTAAATCGACACCACGCACACCTTGTGCGACTTGTCGTAGCGGCTGTCCTTCATCACCGTCGCGACGATGAAAATCGTGCTGTTCGTGTCGTTGCGGAACTTGAAGTCAATGCGGTTGTCGGATACCGTCGCGTCCTTGCCGTAGTCGGTGTAGCCCACCGCGTCGGAGTGCGGCTCGCGCTTGAGAATCGTCATGTTTGCTTTCGCCGCCGCGAGGTACATCGTCGTGCTTGCCTGACACACGCCGCCGCCGTAGCCCATGCGCTGATCGCCATACGCGTACTCAATCGCCTGATAGAAGCCGTTTGCCTTCGTGCGCTTGCCCACAACCGTATTGAAGGAGAACGTTTCGCCCGCTGCAAGCATCTTGCCGTTGATGCGCTCGAACGCCACCTGAATGTTCAGGTTGCGGTTCTCCGTGCTGGTGGTCGAAATCGGGGTGTACGCCGTCGCGCGCAGCTGAATCTGCGGCTCCAGCATGGCTTTGGTCGTGGTCGGCTGAAGCTCGCGCGTCGTCAGCTCCACCTCGCCGCTGACCAGGGACGACATCATCTGGTACACCTGATTTTTCGCCTCGGTCGTGTCCATATAGCGCCCGACGGTCTCCGGCTGAATCGTCAGCGGATTGTTGAAATTGTTGTAATCGAAGATAATATGCGCATCCACCGGCTGGATGTACGCCTGCTGCGCGATGCTGAGCAGGATGTTGTCAATCACCACATTGTCGCCGCTGGGCGTCGCGGAATAGCCCTCGTAGGGATTTTCCGACAGCGCGTCCATCGTGGCTTTGCGCGCGTCAATGCCGCCTTCTGTGTGCCCCGGCTGCCACGCCGCGTCGAGCGCTTCCTGCACATCGACGGTCATGTTCAGGTCGGCGCTCGTGATTTCCCTCACCAGCTGACCGGCGTACATCAGGCGCACCTTCCACGCGTCGCGCTGCTGATTCGCGTGCGCCGTGACCGCCTCTTCCGCCTCCGCACGGGTCATGCCGCCGAGGTGGATGCCGTCCACATACACGTTCGGGACGTACTTGTCGTCATATGCCGTCACCGACGCGACCAGTGCTTCCCGCTCGTTCTGCTCCTGGATGGCATTGCTGATGGCGCCGCCCGCCGCGACCAGCCCGCAAATTACCGCCACCGCGCACGCGCAGAACAGGATGCGCTTGAGCAGCTTTTGCCCCGACGGCTTGCGGCGGACAGGCTCGTTCTTCGGCTCGCGATGCTCCGGGTTGAAGCCCCCCAGCCCCGCCGGCGGATGATTGCCGCCGCCATTGCCGCCGTTTCCGCCATTGCCGTTCGCCGGATACTGCGGAAAATTCGCCGGATACATCGGCTGCTGCTGCCATCCGCCATAATTCTGCTGCGGATACGGCGGATTCTGCGGGCGCTGCGGATTCATCGGCTGATTCGGCATCATCTGCCCGCCGCGAATCGGCTGATTGCGCCCGGTGTTCATGCTTTGCTGATGCTGCCCCCACGAGAACTGCTCCAATTGGTGCGCCGCATCGAGCGGCTGCACGCCGTTGTTCCAGCCCTGCTGCGGCTGCATGGGCGTCCCCTGTACGCCGTGGAAGCCGCACATTTTCCCGCTTTGCGCATATTGGCTCCCCTGCCCCGGCTGATTCATCCCCTGCGGGCGCATCGGCTGAGCCGCACTCATCGGTTGAGCCGCACTCATCGGCTGGGCCGCACCCATCGGCTGAGCCGCGCTCATCGGCTGCATGGGCGGATTGGCGCTCTGCTGCGCCGGGGGCGGCTGCGGATTCCGGCGTGGCGGATTTGTCGGCTGCATGGGCGTGTCTTCCGTGCGGATAAGGGGGATGCTGTTGTCCAGCGTCTGCTGCCCGGCATACTGCGCCGCGTTCAGCTGCGTGCGGCGGCGGCGCGGCTGCTTGTTGTCGTTGAATTCGGACATGGTTTCAGCACCCCTTTCTGATGGCAATTCGGTATTTCTTCATCTTATATCTATCACATGATTTGAGCAGCTTCCACTGCTTGCAGCAATTTCTCCACATCATCTGCCGCCCTCGCCCACATCGGCGCGGTGCAGCCGACCATGCCGTGGCGGTCGCCATCGCCATGGAAGTCACTGCCGCCGGTGACCAGAAAGCCCATGCGCCGCGCGGTCAAATCCAGCAGGGGCGTGGCGCGTCCGGCGGACGGGTGGTAAACCTCAACGCCCCGCAAGCCCTGCTCCTGCCAAACGCCAAGCAGGTGGCGCAGCAGTGCGCCGGTCTTCTCCAGCTCCATCGGGTGCGCCAGAACAGGCACGAAGCCGCTTTCCCGCATCAGCGGCAGCGCCTCCGCCATGCTCAGGCGCTCCCCCGCCACATAGGCAGGCGCGCCATCCGCCAGAAAGCGGTCAAACGCCTCGCGCGTGTCCACCACATAGCCGTGGCTGACCATCGCGCGGGCGATATGCGGCCGCCCGACGCTGCCCTTGGCTTCGCGGGCGATTTCGTCGTAATCCAGCGGATAGCCCAGCGCGTTCAGCTTCTCCACCATCTGCCGCGCGCGTCCGAGCCGCATTTGGGACAGCGCCTGAACCTTGCGGTGCAGGGGCGTATCCGTCCCGCGCCCGTAGCCGAGCAGGTGCAGGCCGGGCATATCGCGCAGGGACAATTCGACACCTTGCAGAATCGGCATCGGCGCGGGTTTTCCCAGCAGCTGCGCCGCGCCGTCAAACGTGTCATGGTCGGTCACGGCAAGGAGCGTCACGCGGTGCTTGTCCGCCAGCGCCACCAGCTCCGCGGGCGTAAGCAGCCCGTCGGAGGAAGTGGTGTGGGTGTGCAAATCAGGCTTCATGGGGGGCATCCGGGTGATTTTCGGGCGCATCCGCCGTCTTATCAGGCGTTTCCGCGCTCTTTTCAGGCGTTTCGGCGGACTTTTCGGAATTCTCTTTCTTCTTTTCGTCCGCCATATCCTGCATCATCACGTCGCCCGTGGTGCGGGTGTCGGCATCCTGAATATCCGGCAGCGCACCCGTTTCCATCAGGGTGACGAACTCGCGGCGGCTGATGGTGTCGTACTTGAGCAGCGCGTCCACCAGCTTCTCCATGCGGTCGCGGTTGGCGCTCAAGGCGTCCACCGCCTTCTGGTAGCATTCCTCCAGCAGGCGCTTGACTTCCGCGTCGATGCGCGCCGCCATTTCTTCGCTGTACCCGCGGCTCTGCCCGAACTCCATGCCGACGAACACTTCCTGATCGCCGTCAAGATAGACCGGGCCCAGCTTTTCGCTCATGCCGAACTGCGTCACCATGCGGCGGCAGACCTCCGTCGCCTTCTTCAGGTCGCTCGTTGCGCCGGTGGTGAACTCGCCCAGATAAAGCTGCTCCGCGGCGTGACCGCCCAGCCCCATCGCCACGAAGTCCATCAGCTGGCTGTAAGTCTGCAAATCGTCCTCTTCCGTCGGCAGGGACAGCGTGTAGCCGCCCGCCTGCCCGCGCGGGACGATGGTAATCAGGTGCACCTCGTCGCAGTTGGGCAGGACGTGCCCGACGATGGCGTGACCCGCCTCGTGGATGGCGACCATGCGCTTGTCGCGCTGCGTCACCTTGTGGCTGCGCTTCTCCGGGCCCATCTGCACGCGGGAGATTGCCTCCACCAGCGTCTGCTGATTGATGGCCTTCAAGCGCCCGCGCGCCGCCAGAATCGCGGCTTCATTCATGATGTTTTCCAGCTCCGCGCCGGTGGAGAAAGGCACGCGCTTGGCGATATTCTCCAAATCCACATCATCCGCAAGGGGCTTGCCCTTGGCGTGCACCTTCAGGATGGCAACACGCCCCGCCATATCGGGGTAATTGACGAGAATCGTGCGGTCAAAGCGGCCGGGACGCAGCAGCGCGGGGTCAAGAATGTCGCGGCGGTTCGTCGCCGCCATGACAATAACGCCCTCATTGATTGCGAAGCCGTCCATCTCGACCAGCAGCTGGTTCAGCGTCTGCTCGCGTTCGTCGTGTCCGCCGCCCAGACCCGCGCCGCGGTGGCGACCCACGGCGTCAATCTCATCAATAAAGATGATGGACGGGGCAGCGCGCTTGGCTTGGTCGAACAGGTCACGGACGCGGCTCGCGCCCACGCCCACGAACATCTCCACAAAGTCCGAGCCGGAAATGGAGAAGAACGGCACGCCCGCCTCGCCCGCAACCGCCTTTGCCAGCAGGGTTTTGCCCGTGCCGGGCGGGCCGATGAGCAGCACACCCTTGGGGATGCGTGCGCCCATGTCAATGTACGCCTTGGGGTTGCGCAGGAAGTCCACCATTTCCTTGAGTTCTTCCTTCTCTTCCTCCGCGCCCGCGACGTCGGCGAACGTCACCTTGTTCTTGTTCGGGTCATGGATGCGCGCCCGGCTTCTGCCGAAGTTCATCACCTTGCCGTTGCCGCCGGTCTGCGCGCGCATAATCAGCCAGAACATCACGCCGCAGAGCACCAGCGAAATTGCCAGCGGAATCAAATCATACCACCACGGGGTGGTCAGCGGCTGACGGTAGATGATGGTGAACGCCAAATCCTTGACGGACACCTCATCCAGCGGCTTATTAAGCTTCGCCGCCTGCATCTGCCGCGCGGTGACGATGAAATCAGCGCCGATGGTGGTTTCAAAATCGTAGTTCTTGTCAGGGAAATCCGCGTCGGCGACCGTTGTTGTTGTCGTCACGCCCACCAGCGACGTGCCGCGGATGGCGACGGAGCGAACCTGCCCCTCCTCAATCATCGTCAGCAGCTGGGGATAGGTGATGCGGCGGTCACGGGTATTGCTGCCAAAGCCGTTGGTGAACAGCATCGAAATGGTGAGCACCATCAGCAGCAGAACCGCGACGTAGCCGAACATCCCGCGAGACTTCTTCAATGCGAGCATCCTCCTTCCGTTCCAGCGCCATCCGCCTGTTGCGGCGTATACCCATATAGACGAATGACGTGTGCGGAAAAATCCATCTTTACAAAAATTTTATCTTTATTGGGGGAAGAATCGGCTGATTTATTCGCGCGCCGCGCCGTACACGCGGCTGTCCAGCACGCCGATGTCCGGCAGATTGCGGTACTTCTCGGCAAAATCCAGCCCGTAGCCGACGACGAACTCATCCGGAATCTTGAAGCAGTGGTAATCCACCGTCAGGTTGTGTTCAGGATTGCGGCGGTCGGGCTTGTCCAGCAGCGTTGCAATGCGGATGGAGGACGCGCCGCGGCCCATCAAATACTTGCCGAGGTAGAACAGCGTGTTGCCGCTGTCCACAATGTCCTCCACAATCAGCACGTCGCGCCCCTTGATGGACACGGACAGGTCTTTCTCCAGATTGACCACGCCGGAGGACTTGATGGAGTTGCGATAGCTCGACAGCGCCATGAAATCCAGCGTCACGGGCAAATCGACTTCGCGGATGAGGTCGGAGAAGAAGACGCTCGCGCCCTTCAAAATGCAGACCATCACCAGATCGCGTCCCTGATAGTCGTGGGTGATTTCCCGTCCCAGCTGGGCAACGGCCTTCTGGATGTCCTCACGCTTGACGAGAATCTTCGTCATGTCTTGATACAGCTTGGCATTGGTGTCCATCGTGTTGTCCTCCTAATATTATATGTGAGTATCAGTTGCTCTTGTCTTCGCGCAGGGGTGCGCCGCACACCTTGCACTGCTCCAGGTTTTTGTACGGTTCGTCGTCAATCTGCGTCCACTTGAAGGATGCCGTCAGCGGGCGATACCGCTGATTGATGGACGCGCAGTTCGGGTCGATGTGGTAATACGTTCCGCCGTTTTGGTTGTAGTAGAGAATCAAGTCCGGATGGCTGGTGTTCAGCACGGGCTGGGTGGCAAGGGCGTTGGTCGGGGTGGCGGTGCTTTCCTGCTCGTTGCTTTGCAGCGTCGCGGGGTCAACGTACCACACGCCGTCCTCCTTGACCATGCGCACCTTCCACAGGTAGACGCTTTCGCCCAGGGTGTTGTTCTTGTTGATGACGGCGCGCACCGTCACCATGCGGGCGATGTCGTTCGATGTGCCCGTGATGGCCGTGAAATCCCAGCTGACGGGCGTGCGGTTGGTCAGCACCTCGCCGAAGAGCTTCTGCGTCACCGCGTCCGTGCCGCCCTTGATGCTGCTGCGCCACGACGGGGCCGTCAGGTTGACCATTTGGCTGATGGCGTTGTTCTTCCACAGCGTGAAGAAGGAATGCAGCTGCGCGTAGCACTCCTCGGAGTCATCCACAGGCGTCGCGGTGGGCGTGGGCGAGGGATTGGGCGTGTCCGTCGCGGTCAGGTTGACATCGAGGTTATTGCCCGATGTACTCCCCTGCTGCATCTGACCGGGCTGATTCGGCTGCGCGGGGTTCTGATTGTCCGCCGCATTCGTCGCCAGTGCGCTGACGAGGCAGACGACCGCCGCCGACGCCAGCAAAAGCGACAGCACCAGCCGCGCGTTGGGCGTGACCAGCTCGCGGAGCCACATCGCGGCGATGCTCGCCACCGCGCCGACGAGGACGACCCACTTCACCGCCGTCCACGCAAAGACCATGCTTAAAATGAAGAGAATCGGCAGCACGCCGAACATCAATACTTTTGCAATCGTATCCCACGGAATTTCCCTGTGCGCCGCCGGCTGCACCCGGAAGCCGCTGCGCCCCGACGTCGGGTACACGCGCTGACCGTCGGGGGTGTACTGCGCGTACTGCTGCTCCGGCGGCAAATCCGTTTCCTGCGGATTCTGCTGGCTGTACCCCTGCTGATTGTACGCCGGATTCGGCTGCTGATACCCCTGCTGCTCGTAGGGTTGCTGATACCCGCCGGGCTGCACAAACCCCTGCTGGTCATACGGCTGCTGCTGATAAGGCTGCTGGGCATACGGCTGCTGATAACCCTGCTGCTCATAGCCCTGCCCATACGGCTGCTGATAACCCTGCTGACCGTATGGCTGCTGATATTCCTGCTGACCGTATGGCTGCTGGTATCCCTGCTGACCGTATGGCTGCTGGTATCCCTGCTGACCATAGGGCTGCTGATAGTCCGCATACCCCTGCTGCCCATAGCCGTTTTGCGGCGCGTAGCCCTGACCATAGGCATCATTGGGCGCGTAGCCGCCATTCGGGGCATAGCCCTGCGCCGGCGGATAATTGCCCTGCGAAAAACCGGGCTGCTGAGGATTCTGTCCGGCGTCCCCGGCGCCATCATAGGGTGGACGGCTGTTGCTCATCCGGCTTCCTTTCCTTTCTTCCGCGCGTTTGTGCGCGAAGTTCCCTGCCGCGCCTTGTGCGGAGGGCATTTTGTCCCTCCCCCGCGCGGACTTTCACGCAAGCGCCTGAATCGCGCTTTACATGATAACGCATCTTACAGTATAGCACAAAAAAATGGCTTGTAAATAATGAATCGGAAAAATTCACGGTTTGTTCGCCTGTAAGCCTGTAAATATGGAAAGAATTCCACTTCCGTGCGCTTTTTATTCCGCATTTCGCATTCCGAATTCCGCATTTGCCCCCTTGCAAAACGCCTCAACCTATGGTAAGATAGAGCGTGCCGACGAAAGTCAGCGAAATATTGGAAGCGATGACCGGGAAACAGTAGCGCGTGCAAGTCCCCTTCCTATTTCCAAATGAGAATGTGCCAAGATGCGAAGCGAATTTTTTCTGCTGGCTAACGGGAGTGAAACGCAGCGTAGCAGCGCTACGCTAAGTGGAACGAGCGGACGCCAGAAGGAAAAAGGCGCGAGCAGATGGCACAGGCGAATGCAGGAAATAGGATATCAGAGAGCCGCCGGGTGGTGCGAGGCAGCAGGGCGCACGGCGTGAACCTTCGTCCCGTGAGTTTTTCGGCGTGGGCAGCCTTATCGCCTATCAAGCGGCGGCAGCGGGATTTTTTCCTTTGCCGCAAGACGAGTGGTACCGCGGATTCAGTCCGTCTCATCAAACGATGGGACGGGCTTTTTTCATCCAACTGTAAGGAGGAACATCCGGAATGAACGAGAAGATCGAAGCCCTGAAAAGCAGCTTTGATTCCGAGCTGAAGAAGATCGCCAACATGGTGGATCTGGAAGCCCTGCGCGTGAATTACCTCGGCCGCAAGGGCAAAGTGACCGACGCGCTCAAGGGCATGGGCAGCTTGACCGACGAGCAGAAAAAGACCGTCGGGCGCGAGACGAACGAGCTGAAAACCGCCATCACCGTCGCCTTGGCGGAAAAGCTGGAAGCGCTCAAGGCGCAGGAATTGCAGCGCGAAATCAACGCCCTGCCCGAATTTGACATCTCCATACCGCCGGACATGACCCGCGGCTCGTATCACCCGATCACGCTGGTGCAGCGCCAGTGCGAGCAGGTGTTCAAGTCGATGGGCTTCACGGTGGAGGATTACGCCGAGGTCGTGACGGACTACGAGTGCTTCGAGAGCCTGAACATTCCGAAGTTCCACCCCGCGCGCGACATGCAGGACACCTATTATCTGGACAACGGGCAGCTGCTCAAAACGCAGACCTCCGCCGCCCAGAACGCCATCTACCGCCGCTACCGCGACGCGCTGGTGAACGACGGCGTGCCGATTAAGGCGATTTTCCCCGGCCGCTGCTTCCGCAACGAGGCGACCGACGCCTGCCATGAGAACACGTTCTTCCAGATGGAAGGCATCATGGTGGACAAGGACATTTCCATCGCGAACCTGATTTACTTCATGAAGACGATGCTGAGCGAGGTGTTCCGCAAGGACATCAAAGTCCGCCTGCGTCCGGGCTTCTTCCCGTTCGTTGAGCCGGGCTTTGAGCTGGATATTTCCTGCCTCATCTGCGGCGGCACAGGCTGCCCGTCGTGCAAGCATTCCGGCTGGCTGGAGCTGTGCCCCTGCGGCATGATTCACCCCGAAGTATTGAAGGCCGGCGGCATCGACCCGGAGCAGTACACCGGCTTCGCGTTCGGCTTGGGCATGACGCGCCTTGCCATGATGAAGTACGGCGTGAAGGACATTCGCGACCTGAACAGCGGCAGCCTGACGCGCCTGGCGCAGTTCACGGACGACGAGTAATGCGGAGGAAAGACGAACATGCTGATCTCAATGAACTGGATTTCCGACTTCGTTGACCTGACGGGTCTTGACAAAATGGCGCTGATTCGCCAGTTCTCCCTGTCCACGGCGGAAGTTGAGAATGAAATTTTCCACAAGGGCGCGGATTTGTCCGGCGTTGTCGCCGCGCAGATCGTCAGCGTAGAGAATCACCCCGAATCCCACAAGCTGCACCTGCTGAAGGTGGACGCGGGCGACGGGCAGCTGACCGACGTGGTCTGCGGCGCGCCGAACGTGCAGCTGGGCATGAAAACCGCGTTCGCCAAGGTGGGCGCGCAGCTGGGCGACATCACCATCAGCCCGCGCAAGCTCGCCGGGTACACGTCCTACGGCATGTGCTGCTCGGAGAAGGAAATCGGCATCAGCGACGACAATTCCGGCATCATGGTCATCCCGGAGGATGTTCCCTGCGGCACGGATTTGAAGGCGCTCTACCCCATTGACGATATTATCTTCGAGGTGGACAACAAGTCCCTGACGAACCGCCCCGACCTGTGGGGGCACTACGGCATGGCGCGCGAGTTTTCTACCCTGTCCGGCCGTCCGCTGAAAGCCCTGCCCGTGGCGGATTTGGCGGCGTACAACAATCTGCCCGCCATCGACATGAAGATTGAAGACCCGCTGTGCCAGCGCTACTCCTGCCTGCGGGTGGAGAACATCAACCGCCACGTCAGCCCGATGGCGATGCGTATCCGCCTGAACTACTGCGGTATGCGCGACATCAACTTCCTCGCCGACCTGACGAACTACCTGATGCTGGAAATGGGGCAGCCGATGCACGCCTTCGACAGCCGCAAGGTGGAGAAAATCCGCATCCGCCGCTTCCCGGAGAGCTTCACCTTCCAGACGCTGGACAAGGTGGAGCGCACCATCGACCCGAACACGCTGATGATCTGCAACGGCGACAAGCCGGTTGCCATCGCGGGCATCATGGGCGGTCTGGACAGCGAAATCGTCGATGACACGACGAGCCTGACGCTCGAATCCGCCACCTTCGACGCGGCGTCCGTCCGCAAGAGCAGCGTCCGCCTCGCCCACCGCACCGACGCCTCCGCCCGCTACGAAAAGAGCCTTGACCCGGAAATGACGACCGTCGCCATCGCCCGCTTCGTCAAGCTTTTGCAGGAATACGACCCGGAAATGCGCGTCACCTCCCGCCTGACCGACGAGTACGCCTTCCACTATCCGAAGGTGCAATTGTCCTTCGACAAGGCGTTTGTTGACCGCTATACCGGCATCAACATTTCCTCCGACGAAATCATGCACACGCTGACCGCGCTGGGCTTCGGCATGACGCGCAATGGCGATTCCTTCACCGCGGACGTCCCCTCCTGGCGCGCGACGAAGGACGTGACCATCAAGGCGGACATCATCGAGGAAATCACCCGCATTTACGGCTACGACAACTTCGACCTGCACACGGCGGAATCCCCGCTCTACCCGGTTCGCATGTCCACCGAAAAGACGGTGGAGGACAAATTGAAGGACATCCTCGTCAAGCGCTATTCGCTGCACGAGGTGCATTCCTACATCTGGCAGTACGCCGACGACTACAAGAAGCTCGGCATCGCCGTTGAGGACAACGTGAAGCTGCTCAACGCCTCCAACCCCAACATCGAGACGCTGCGCCGCTCCATGATTCCCACCCAGCTGTGCCAGGTGAAGGGCAACACGGGCTATGCGCCGTCGTTCGGCATCTTTGAAATCGGTCACGTCATCGACGGCGTGGACGAGAACAAGCTGGCGAAGGAACACAAGAAGCTGTGCGTGACGCTCTTCAGCAAGGTCGATAACGTGGAAACGCTGTATTTCCGCCTGCGCGACATGCTGTGCGTCGCCGTGAGCGACATCCTGCACAAGGATTTGTCCTTCCACGCAATGACCGCGACCCACTCCTATGAGCATCCGAAGAACCTGAACGCCATCGTGCTGGACGGCGTTGACCTCGGCGAAATCGGCGTGGCGCACCCGGTTGTCGGCAAGAACATCGACAAGAAGGCGGCGATTGTGTTTGCCGAAATCGACACGGAAGCGCTTGCGTCCATCGCGCCCGCGCCCATCGTCTACCGCGAGCCGTCCCGCTTCCCCGGCATGGAGCAGGATTTGACCTTCGTGGTCAATCGCTGCCAGCCGATTCTGGACGCGGTGAAGGCGGAGAACTCCCCGCTGGTGCAGAAGGTGACCGTGCTGGGCACATACAGCGACATCACCGGCAAAACCATCACGATTCGCCTCTCCTTCTCGCACCCGGAGCGCACGCTCACCCGCGACGAAGTGCAGGCGGTTGTTGACGGCGTGGTTGCGCGGCTGAAGGGTCAAGGGATTGAATTGAAGAAGTAACTTCCTCTATATATACATCTTTCTTCCTCCGAAACGCGGCTGTGTTTCGGAGGTTTTTTCGGTTCTTCACGGAATCTTGGGGGAAAAGCAGCTTGGGGGCGCGTCTGCGGACGCGCAAAGTTACTGGCAGGGACGCTTCGC
>ERZ826613.3864-NODE-3864-length-11865-cov-7.595258_pt1 | contig 11865 bp, 15 predicted proteins | sample MGYA00519925_ERZ826613 | MGnify/ENA primary metagenome ERZ826613 (study PRJEB31778, sample SAMEA3449236) | human gut metagenome | biome: human gut; feature: human-associated habitat; material: faeces | place: United Kingdom | collected 2010/2012 ... | reverse complement strand
ATGTGTACCGGCAGCTCGTTCTGAAAACCTGACCATTTCGTCCGTAGCTTCCTCTCTCGGAATCTTCGCCAATTTTCTCTTTTCCATGCGACAGCCTCCTACAGAAGATCGAACAATGACATCTGGCCAGACAGTTCGCTGCTTTTGGTACTGGTTTTTTCAGTTTTCCGCTGCTTAGAAGCAGCATTTTTTTTCACTGGCTTTTCAGAAATCTGAGGTTTATCTTTTGTTTTCTGTGATTTTTTCTCATTATCTGTGATTTTTTGGGTAGTTTTTGTAGGTGTAACCGATTTTTTTGTTATCACAGGCTTTTTGCCTTTTTCCTTTTTAACAGATTCCGGCTTTTCATATTTGTGGTAATAATCCTCAGCCCATTCATATACAATCTGGTCTTCAACTGCCGCGGATCTACCATTCGACTGCTTTCTAGCCTGTTCAACAATATAGCTAAAGCACTTGTTCCAGGTCTTTCCCTCCTGCATCACATCTTCAGCAAGTCCCTGATCCTCTTCGCATCTTTTCATCAGGTAAGTAATGACCGGATCCGCAAAGTTCTTCTGAGTTGCTTTTTTCTTTTCTGCTTCCAGTTTTTCTCTAGCTTTCTGCTTTACCGGCTTTGCGTTTTCAGCTTCTGCCGCTTCGACTTCTTCCTTTGTCGGAGCCGGAATACCGGAAATAATATCGGCAAGAGAAGCTTTCCCCATCGGAACTGTATCCTCTTCCTTCGATTCATTACCTTCCCGGCTCTCTAATTTGCCCTCTACTGCATCTTTTTCCTGTTTTCCTATTGTTTCACTGCCTGCAACCGTTTCCGCCTCTAAACGGTCAGTATCAGCTTCAAGTTCCTGTTTTAACTGTTCTGACATTTGTAATCTCCTTTCTCGAAATCAAAATAAAAAGTAATCTTTCCAGGATTGTGTTCTCCAATCGGAGTTATCCATGAACCGCGCATTTCTTTAAAGATCTGAATCTGCCGTCTACAGTTCCATTCTTCCCTGAAATAAAATGGTGTGTACCAGAATTCCTGTCCAGGTCTTTCGTCGGGCATCAGAGGATCTCCACATACCGGATTGGATATTGTATTTGCAACAGCCACCCAGCCTGCGCATCCAAGAAGTGAAAGCTGTATGTAACACATCTGGGCAACAACCCGGTCTATGTCATTAGCCGTGAATAAAACCTGCGTCTGGTAATTTATCTTTTTTCTGTGGAATATGTTTGCCGCTGCTATAAGTGTTGCTCCTGCTCCGCATGCCGGATCATTGACAGATATCCATTCCTGTTTTTCCAACGTCTGCATATTGTCATTAATTGTTATGCCGGCCATACATTCGCAGACATTGTATGGTGTAAAGAACTGCCCCTTCCAGTGATTCCCCAGCTCAAGGCTCATGTACAGTTTTCCAAGAAAGTCCTGATCCGGATTGCGTTCCAGTGCTTCAACTACAATCGCAAAGCATTTGGCCGGCTTATCTACTCCTCCAAGGCGGTCAATACACTCTGCATACTCTTTTTCTCTCGCAGTATGCCGAGGTAATGTTTTGTCTACTGAATTTGCCAATGCGCAAGCCATTGCCGTCATCAGATCGGCCCACACCTGCCATGAACTCCGGCTGTAACACAGCTCTTGAAAGACTTTTATAAATTCTTTCTCCGTTCCCTGTATCTTCTCCATCTGTTCCATGCCATCACCTCTTAAATCCGTGTTCTCGCATCAGCATATCTATATACTCCGGTGTTGCACGCGCCCTACCCTCTTCTGCCTCTTCCTGCTGTTTCTGCTCTATAGCAGCGTTTTCCTGTGCTGCAATCTGGGCAATATATTTATTCTTCGCCTCCAGAATCCCCGGAGGAAGTTTCGCATCATTTGATTTCCGTTCGGCCAATGCTGAATATATCTTGAAAAAATGAGCTCTGACAGCATCTTGGTTTTCATCAAGGCATATCTCCCGGAAGCCAAGCCGCTTTACTGCTTCTCTGACAATCGGCGTCAGGCTTTCCATTGCTTCTTCCTGCCTGTAATATCCATACTGGCTTATAGCCTTCTGTACTTCTCCCCAGGCTTCTCCCTGGTCTTTGAGGTGCGGAACAGTATATTCCGCACATTTCTCCCGTATCTCGGATATCTGAGGTGGGTATGTATGAGTGGCAAACAGTTCCATCAATGCTGTTTCGCAAAGCTTGTAATCCAGGTCTCCCAGCATGCGGTACCACATTCGAATGCTGTATTGATCCGGCATAACATTGAATGTTGGATAGGCGCTTTTGATTGAAGCCCTTATAAAATCAAACTCTTTAGGTGTCACTTCAATCACCTATCCCTTCGCACCAGCCGGACGTTGCCTCCATATACTGATTCGTTGACATATTCTTTGTATTTGCAGGTGCTTGCGGTGTTCTGGATGCCGGCATTGAATTCTGTGATCGTTCTAACCAACCAGTAATAAATCTCTTGATTCCTCTAGGCGTCTTACGATTGCGAGGGTGACTGTCAAGCCATGCTGCCATTGATCTGAACTCCTGCTCAACATCCAGTGCCGGGAACAGTTCTCTCAGAGAATTGAGATAATCAAAGGTCACATCATAGTTTCCTGAACCTGTAATCAGTGGAAGAGAGATGAACGTGTTCTGCTTGGAGTCTTCAAGCTCCAAGCTAATGTTTTTATTATCTTTATCTTTATTCTCTGTTCTCTTATCTCTATTCTCTGGTGCCCGAACGTCCGACATTTGTCTGGACATTTGTCCTTCTTTATCTTCAATAATCCTTGATTTTTCGGCATTTATAGTTGCTCTGTACTCTCTTTTCCTGTCGGCTTCATTAGAACTCCGTCCTATAAAATTCTGGATATCAAGCATATAAATTGCACCATTATCCAAAATTTCAATGAATCCCATGGATGTCAGCACTTTCATTGCTTTTTCAACAGTTCCAACTTGATGGTGTGTAATTGTTGCCACCATATCCGGCGTATAAGGGATAATTCCCCTATACATAAGCCGGCCGTCCTGTCTTAAACTCATTAAATAGAGTTTAAGTAAGATATCACTATAGATATATCCATCTTTCATTCCTTGTAGGAGAAGCATATCTTCTGAATCAAAGAAGCCTTCTTTCAGTTTCAGGTAATAATAAGTTTTCTTATCTGCCATCTTCTCCTCCTGTTAGTAGATTACTTTTGAACCATCATCTGTTTTAATTACTGTCACAGCCTGGCCAAATCTCGCTTTCATGGCATCGTCATGAGTTATTGCCATAATCTTCACATCGGAATACCGATCACGGATCGTCTCAAGGGCATCTACATAAGCCTGTGCGCCCTCATCATCAAGGAATGGTGGTTCATCAATAAAGAGCATTCCAAGCTGTATTCCTGCCGCTGTTGCCTTGATCTCGGACAGTGCAAGGATAACGGCAAGAGAAGCTTTTACCTTCTCGCCTCCGCTCTTGGAAGCATATGGAAGAGTTGTCTTGCCATATTCGTTGATCAGAACATCCAGCGTTGCCTTGTCTCCGTCCTTTCCTTTGACGGTGCGCTCCATCATAAATTCCACTCCCATCGTTCCACCAGTCATCTGGCCGAGAATATTGTTCGTAGTATCTGTGATATGAGGAATGATGTTCCTGATGATCTGGTGCGGAACTCCGTCCTGTGAAAACGCCTGCTTTAATGCTTCGTAACAGTCCGCTCTGCCGGCGGCTACAGCAATTCCATTATTCAGAGTGGAGATTTCTCCTCGCATGGTATCGATATTTTCCAGACGTTCAAGAAGTACTCCCTTCTGGATCTGCAGTTCTCCAAGAGATTCCTTGTTACTACGAATCTGCCTGTCTGTTTCTTCTACCATATCCGATGAAAATGTTTCCTTCATTTTTTCTATCACGGTATCCATGCCAGTCAGCTGAGAAGAGAGGATGAATTTTCTGTCAGTAAGTTTTTCCATCTCTTTTTCCATGCTCTCAATCCTTTCAAGAACATGCTGCTTTCTTTCTTCGTAAACAGGAAGTTCTTTTTCCTGTTCTACATAAGTCTGCAGATGAGTCATCTGCTGTTTGATCTGTTCCTGTCTGTCAACTGATTTCGATAGCTCATTAACTGTTTCCGTTATCTCAGAGGCCTTTAATTTGACCTGTAGCAGATTCTCCTCGCACTGCCCTATATTTTTATCGTTCGATTCCTTTTCGGCTTCTAAACGGGCAATTTCGAGTTTGTTTTGCTCCGCATCTTTCTTTATGCGTTCATATTTTGCAAGTCCATTCACCTGTATGAGCAACAACTTCAGCTGATCTGGATTGTATCCGATCTCCCAAATTTTCTTTTGTTTCTCCGCTACCTTCTTGTTCATTTCAGATGTCAGCGTTTCGATTTCTTTTTCAAACTTCTGTAAGCAGTCCCGTTCAACAGGAAGGTTTTTGACATCATCAACTGCTTTTGCAAGAAATCGGCAACTTGCATTTTCGATATCCGGACATCCGGAATTTTTCATAAATTCTTCCTGCTGTTTTATTTCCCTGAGCCTTGTCTGGTGATAATCACGTTTATTTTTTGCATCTGATATCTGCTGCGAATATGATGATCTGATTTGCTGCAGTTCGTGATCTGCAACAGATGCACGGTATCTCTTTTCCTGCTGGCTATCAAGTTCCTCTTTTTTGCGATTCAATTCTTCAAGTCTGTATTCCAGATCAGTCGGAACGCTGGAACTCAGCAGAGAAATCTGAGAATCTATCTGCTCATTTCTGAGCTTGCTCTTTGTAATAATCCTCTGGTAGCGGTCACTATCTTCGTTATAGCTATCCAGTGTTCTTTTTGCATTTTTATATTTAATAACGTCCTTCTCTACTTCAGAAAGCTGTAAAGATAATTCAGAATGCTGTTTTGCTTTTTCCCGTATCGCATCGGCCAGTTCCAAAAGATTATTGCACGCTGTCAGTGTCTGCTTTGAATGGTCCAGATCGTTTGCCATTGCACTGTATTCTTCTGAGCATTCTTTCAAATCACTTCTGGTTTTTTCACTTTCCTTCTCGACCTCAGATATTTTTTTCTGGCGCTCGATCAAATTTCTTCTGGATTCATCCAGATTTTCAAGTTCTTCCTGCTTTTTATGAATATCTTTTTCTACTGTCTCCAGTTCTTCCTCTGGATTTCCCTGAGCCTTAATGAAGTCAGTCTTGATCCGAACGGCTTCTTTTTTAGAAGCAAGCTCCTTTCTGGCATCCGCAAGCTTCTTTCTGGCATCCAGTTCCATTACTCCATAGATTCCAAGCCCGAGCAGATTTCCAAGAATTGCGATACGTTCATCTTTCTTTGCCTGCAAGAATAATCCATACTGATCCTGCATGATCAATGCGCAGCTGCGAAATGTCATGCTGTCCATACCAAGAAGCTTCTCGATTTCAGCCTGTGTGTCAATGATTCTTTCCTTGGACAGATTCATCCAGTCAGCACTTTCTTCCTGATACTGTGACAAGTTCAGTGTTGGTTTTCCGGATTTTGTTCTGGTGCGGACTACCCGGAATCGTTTCTCTCCGATGTCGAAAATAAATTCTATGGAACCGCTTCTTGCATCCTCTGTACCTCGGATCCACGCCTTACAGTCTCCCTCACGGGTTTCTTCAAACAGACAATCCACAATAGCATCCATGAAAAGGCTGCTCTTTCCTGCACCGTTTACTCCATTGATCGTGCAGAATGAAATGTCTGAAAAATCAAAGTTTTCTTCCTTGTAGTTTCTGTAATTTCTGACAGAAATAGATACCGGCTTAAACACACCGTGAATCTCTGCGGTGGTACTCTGTTTCATGGCTTCTGCTATGATTGGCTCGGCAAGCTCCACGATTTTGTCTGGATTCTTAAATGTCTTTTCCTCCAACCATTTTTTCAGATTCAACCTTGGGTCGCTTTCCTCCGAGAGAAGCCCGCGGTTCGTGATGTCAATAGTGCTTTCTGCTTCAATATCTGCCACATAGAATGCACCAAGCTCATACAGGTTCTTTTGCAGTAGTGGAATGTTGAGCGCCTTTTTCTGTTCAGATGTGCAGGAATACCGCACCCGGACTATCTTATCCGTCACATCTTCTGAAATGCCTGTTCTATGAAGATACATAGCCCCTTCACGGATATAGTCGCCAACTTCATCAGGATCCCAGGTGATAGTGTGGAACTGTCTGTATGGAGTAGTGCATTTATATCCTTTTACCAGAGTGCCTTTCTCATTAAATTCATGAATCCAGAATCCACGATCCTGTCCTTCATCATTAAAATTCATTGCATTGATCGCTCCGGAATAGAATACTTTGTCAAGTCCTTCAATGATTTGCGGGCGATGGATATGGCCAAGAAGCACCGCCTCATATCTTGCGGCCATTAAAGCTTCTCTTGGAATGACCGGCTCAAAGTTTGTGAAGAAGGAGGTCTGCCCTGATTCCATGTTGCAACCAGGAACCGTATAATGTGCCATAAGAATCGGTGTCTTTTCACACTCTGCTCTCAATGCAAAAACCATATCTGAAATATATTTCGTCCATGCAAGATTTTCTTCGTCTGCAGATAAACCAGGGAATTTTGCTCTGAACTCCTGTTTGTCAAATCCCGGCAGGCAGGCAATGTCTGCCCATGGAGTCTTTATTACTCCTGGTTCTGTAACAACATCTACATTTCTAATATTAAGCAGCATCCGTTCAAGAACTCTAAACTGAGCAGCTCCATCGTGATTTGGAGTGCCTCGCATCACGATCACATGCTTCGAAAAATGTGCTAATGATGTAATGATGTTCGTTGCCGTAATCATTTCGTCTGAATACCTCACGGGGCCAACCTGTTCCTGGTGAAAGATATCTCCTGATACACAAACGATATCCGGTTTCTCTTCTATAGCTACCTGTACCATATATTCCAAACATTTTACTGTATCCTGTGAACGGAGATTCACTCCGTCCACCACAGGACCTTTGAACTGGCCAATATGCCAATCAGCTGTATGTAATATTTTCATCTGCGTCCGCCTCCTCTCTGACATTTAATGCAAAGTGGCTCTCCGAATTTATTGATTGAATATTCGTAAACTCTTTCATTTATGATCTCACCGCATCTGGAACACTGGAAATCCATTGATCGGTCTGGTTCGGGTTCTGGCTCCGGTTCAGGAACAATATCCGGCTCCTGCATTGGTGGATAATCATCTTCGTTTTCTGTATCCGAAGCATATGCCGGATTATCCAGATCATCCTGAGTAAAGACTGTGCTTTCAGATTCAAAATCCACACTCTTAACTGCTATCTGTGGTGTGCCAAACATGTTGTTCACAGAGTTCATACCCTGCGTCAGCATTGCCTGTCTGACCTGTGGATCCGAGAAATCAGGTGAAAAGATAACTGTTGGAATAGCGAAATTTTTCAGCAGTTCCGCCTTTGTGTAGGTACCTTTTACGCCAAGCAGAGCTCTTATAACACGAAGCTTCGCACCAGTCATAGCCTTTTCAGCCCAGGTCTTTTTCAGCAGTGCCATGTTTACCATGACGGAGCGTTCAATGTATCTGTCTCTATCTTCTTTCGCAACCACAAAGGCCTGACATTTCTTCCCCCATTTATTCTTGGATTCCACCCATTGACCAGCAAAGATTTCCGCAGCTGCCTGTGCCTGTTTTTCATCAGTAATGCCTTTTGCAGCTTTGTCCGAAAACTCAAGGCGATACTTCTCTTCTTCATCTTCCAGACAGATCACCTTCTGGTCAGTTTCTGTTCTAGCTGTTCCGTCAGCCTTGCGCATAGCTCCCTGAGCCTGCGCCCGGTATGTAACACGATCAATCCGTTCGCCATATGTTTCCTTTGGATTGAACTGGATGCCGGCCGCCATAGCCATTTTGTTGAGCAATGGCTTAGATAAGGAAAACACGTCTTCCCAGATATCCTTTCCTCTCTCATCCTGCTTCCCAGTCTTAACTGAACCAACCTTGAAAATGTCTCCGCTGTTTTCGCCCAGATCAACCGGAACCTCTTCCACATGGAATTTGTAGAATGGATTAAGCTGCACGTCCGTTGCTGTCGGAACCAGCAGATTGTAATTTTTGTATGCCGTAATAACTTCCGGCAGGCTTCCTAAAACCTCTTTCATCTACTTGATAACCTCCTTTTTTTGTGATAAAATGACGATGACTTTAAAAACAAAGGGTCGATAACCTGTTTTTAAAAGTTCTGACTGGTCTTGGATAGGAACGTGGGTGCCGTCTACACTCCGCTTTCCCCTTAATATCCAAGACCTTTTTAATTTTCACCACCTCCTGTAAGCCAGCTAAGGAACAAGAAGATTCCAACGCCGATCATTCCGACCAGAAATACTTCCGAACCAATTTCATGGCTTCCTCTCTCGATATAAAGTCTCTGGGACAGCGTATTATAAAGCACTACGCTCACCAGAACAGGGATTACATACTTCATAGCTTTTGCGAGAAAAATGATTCGTTTTCTCATTTTCGCTTTCTTTTTGGCACGATAGTATTTCTCATACTCTGCCTCATTGAATTCTCGCACCACGGACAGATATACCCTTGTTTTGGAATCTTCTGTGATATACTTATATTCCATGTCTTTGCACATATCCGGCACCTTGCATACATTCATTTCCTTGCCTCCTTGTCAATGAGAATCAATTCCTTTGCGATAACACTCTGCAATGCCATTCTGTCCATTTCGTGCCAGCTGATCGGCACCGGGCTGTTATCCATTGCATTCAGGATCCGCTCTGCGGCCTGATGATATTTTTCAAGATCTTTTGCTGTCAGCATCTTTCCCTCCTATACTGCCAGGCGAAGCTGGCCATTTTTTTCTTCTTTCATCATCTTTTCAACAAATGCAGTTGCTTTTTCTTTTCTTTCCATTTCGATCAGACATTCTTCATGGCAACTGCACTGTTCTCCCGGATCCAGATACGCTCCGCAATCCGGGCAGATTCTATAAAAAGCCATCGTATCCACTCCTTTCATTCAATCATGTATAATTTGTTAAATGCCTTTTTGGGGATTTTCCCTGACGGATACCCCTTGGCAAGCTGTCCATCGGCTATCAGGTCCGACCTAAGGGAGCGTATCATGCGATATGCCGTATCCCTGCTCACACCCATCATTTCTCTGACCTCAGCGGCTGTATAGTAAGAACGTTCCGCAGATGTAAGCTTTTTGATTACACCGTTTGCATTTTCCATACCAAGCACCTCATTCCAGATTTCTCTCAACCCAATTTTTCAGATTCTGCGTGATCTCATTTACTTCGTCCAATGTCTGAATGATTTTTTTCAGTTCCGGTTTTTCCTCTTCTGAGATAATTCCGTCTGCCGTAATATCAAGAAGTGATTCCTTTGCCTCGTTTATCTTCTTTAAAGAAGAAAGCATTCTCAGGCTGATTCTATCCAGTCCTGCATTCTCTATCTTCGGCATGTTCTTTCCAAGCGGGCACATCTCCCGGCAATAATTTCCTTTCAATTCCGGCGCCTTATAGCAGTCAGCCATCAGAAGAACTTCCTCCTGATATGGTATCGTGCTCCCAAGTTCGATTCTGGCTAGCCTTGTACGATCAATTCCTATTTCTTCCGCAGCACCTTCTCTGCTGCTCAGACGCTCATTTGACTTTGCCGCCTCATATCGTGCCTGGCAAAACATATTAGCCGCTGCTTTCGTAGCAAATTTCGACATTTTTCTCTCCTTCTATAAGCTGTATAATCAAGTTATGGTAATTAAATTGTGTACTCTGTATCGATATCCAGAGCCTTGCTGATTTTTTCAGCAAGTGCAGGTGCATACATTCTTCCATTTATGGTGGTTGTCACGTAGTTCCTGCACATCCCAACTTCACCGCACAATTCCGTGACAGACATATCTCTGTCGATTAAGGTTTTCTTTACTTCTTTGCACCATGGCGACAGTTTTCGCTTCAAAATATCACCTCCGTTTTCAACAAATGTTTATTACATTTGTTGTTTACATTTGTTTGCGATTGCATTAAAATAATCAGAAAGGAGTTATCATGGATAATTGGATTGATAATCTCAGAAGAATTGGACTTAAACGTTATGGTGACGAAAACCGTCGGATTCTTTCTGAATTATTAAGAAACGGTATTCCTGCCGGAAACACTGTTATATCGGAAGCATCTGCTGAGGCTCTTATCATTGCTGTGGCGGCCATGATTGAAGAAAACAATAAAGCATTGCTCTCCGATTTATCGATGTAACTCTCTCTTTTTTTGTTTTGCATTAAACATTTGTTTATTACATTTTTAATATTAATCCCAATTTGTGAATTTGTCAACCATATTTTTCACATTTTGGGATTTTGGAGGATTGTATGATCACTCAGCGTATTTTATCGTTGCTTGAAGAAAAGTCTTTGACAGCCACTGATTTATGTCGGGCTATTGGGATAAACACAAGCACTATGACCAATTGGAAAAATCGAGGGACTGATCCGCCTGCAAAAATGATAATCCCAATTTGTGAATTTTTAGGTGTGTCAAGCGATTATTTGCTTACGGGCAAAGAAAGAAGCTCAAAGCAAGGTGTTCTCTCTGAGGATTCCGAATGGTTAGCATTGATTCACCAACTTCCACATGATGCGCAGTTGGAATTTCGAGGTGAATTAAAGGGGTACATAAAATGTTTAAAGCGACAGGAGGAAGATACTGCCGAACCTCTTAAGAAAGCAAAATAATAAGCTTCGAGTGGTACCGGAGCAGGAAGGGGAAATAAACATATGAGAAGAAAAACAGTTGCTATCATTTTGGCAAGTAGTCTTATTTCAAATATTTTTATTTCAAACAATCTTTTTGTATACGCTGCTTCTGAAACTGCATCTACTATTGCAGACAATGAAGCCATAAGAATAGATGCCGAATCTCCTGTTTCTCTAATTTGTGATACTGAAGAATACACAGTAAATGTACAACGTATTTTTTACGAAAGAGGGAATTACGCAATAGAGTTTATGATTCAAAATCATTCAGATCATGATTTTAACTTTGGCTTAGACGGTTCAGACATAGATGGTTTTCAAATTACCATATATTCTGGGGGCACTTGTATAGCTGCGGGGAAAAAAGGAGTTGCTAAATTTCATTTCAGAGAACAAGATTTAACAGATTATGGAATAAACGATTTTCAAGTATTAAATACAACTTTTTCAGAATTTCCATTTGGCACGGGTACTTCGTATCCATTGCAAATTCAAAAAGACGCTTTTTCTCAAGCGCCAGATCAGATCCAGGGAGCTGAAAACACAAAACTATTGAAAACAGTGGAAGAATTAAAGAAACAAATTGAGGAGTTGAAAGCAGAAAATGCTTCGTTAAAAGAGCAGCTTTCCAGTAGTGCAGCTACTTCTGATTCAGACACTCCGTCTTCAGATTCTGTTTCGACTACAGACAACGAAAACGATCAGCGATTGTTAAATGCTATTATAATGTGTGCTGATGTAACAAACGGAAATGGTACTGATGTAATTGGACAGCGTGCATATATTGTTATACCTAAAGAAGTCTTGTCGCAGATTTCAGAAAACGGATACTCAACTTTTCTCGAGAACAAAATAAAAAATAGTGGATATAACTGGTTTTCTATAATATGTGATGACGGAACTGGAATAGTATTTTCCAATTCTTTCACCGGTCTTGGAACATATGGCGAATTAGATGATGAAGGGTGTGTGACAACTCCATTAGGTTATATATCGGCTTCCGAAAGCGGATACGAGTATGAACCGGCAAACTAATCAAGGAGATTTTATGACAATTGGTGAACGAATAAAAGAATTGCGGGCTGAGGCTAATCTGCGTCAGTCCGAACTTGGAAAAGCAATAGGTTTTTCTGGCCAAGTAGTATC
>ERZ826613.3847-NODE-3847-length-11921-cov-10.961908_pt1 | contig 11921 bp, 8 predicted proteins | sample MGYA00519925_ERZ826613 | MGnify/ENA primary metagenome ERZ826613 (study PRJEB31778, sample SAMEA3449236) | human gut metagenome | biome: human gut; feature: human-associated habitat; material: faeces | place: United Kingdom | collected 2010/2012 ... | reverse complement strand
TTGCTGTAAATTTCATCTACAAGCTGATGTACTTCTTCTTTTGATATATTTTTGCAGACGGCTTTTGCAAGAATCACCTGCAGATCTTCGCGCAGTTCCTGCATGGCATACAGTTTATCCGCATCGATAGAGATAACGGCTCCTTTTCTTCGGTCAATCGAAAGAAGTCCCTCCTGCCGGAGTACGCTGTAGGCCTTATTTACGGTATGCATGTTGATACCGATATTGTCTGCGAGCTGTCTTACCGAAGGTAGAGTATCTCCTTCCTGAATTCTGGAAGTGGCAATACCCAGAATAATCTGATTTCTCAGCTGGATATAGATCGCTTCATCGCTGTTGAAATCGATCTGTATTGTCTCATAATACATAGTTACACCCTGCTTTCTCGTATCGTTTTGTTATACATATGTTATAACAATTCGCAAACTTTGTCAACAAACGGTTTCCCTACCTGTTTTTCTCGTAGATGATCTGAAGACCTTTCAGGAGCAGATTCTCATCGATGATGATGTCATGTCTGCAGTGCGGAATCACAGCTTTCGCCAGACCTCCGGTAGCCACAATCGTGCATTTGCAGCCAAGTTCTTCTTCCATCCGTTCGATCATGCCGTCGATGCTGGCAGCGTTTCCATAAATCATACCGCCTTTCATACAGTCCAGCGTATTTTTGCCAATGACTTTTTTCGGTGCTGTCAGACTGGTCTGGCTAAGCTGCGCGGCATTTGATACGAGAGCATCCAGCGAAGTACGAAGTCCCGGAAGAATCACGCCTCCGATGAAGCTTCCTTTCTGATCAAGTACACTCATCGTCGTGGCAGTTCCCATATCGATAAGAATCTGCGGACATGTGTATTCATTCAGCGCTGCTACTGCTACAACAACAAGATCGCTTCCTGCCGTTGCGGGGTCGTCCAGTTTGATATTAAGTCCGGTCTTCACACCGGGGCCGACAACTTTGACCGGCTTTTTAATCACTTTTTCTGCCGCACTCCGGCAGAGCTCTGTCACCTGCGGAACAACGGAAGAGATGATACCTCCTTCGATCTGCTCCACCGGAATCTCATACAGTTCCAGTACATTTTTCAGGCTGACTGCGTATTCCAGCTCTGTTTTTGCCTTGTCCGTGGAGAGTCTTTCGATGAAGTATGTTTTTTTCCCTTCCACACACCCAAGGACGATGTTCGTGTTGCCGATGTCTATTGCAAGGATCATGATTCAGGTTCCTCCTGTAAAAACTATGAAATGAAATTCTTGTGGTTTTATTATACATGGTGCGGCGCTTTGAGACAAGGAAAAAGACAGCAAGAAAAAGACAATTAAGTCGATTTCATACTGTCTTCTGAATATTTCATTTTGAATTATCTATTCTTGTTGTTCACAAAAATAAATTTTACATCATTCTCAAACGTACGATTTAGCAGAATTTGCCCTGAAAATGTTTGAGTACTATACATTTTTACATCATTCTCCAACCATTACTTACAGATTTAGGGGAGGTGGAAAGTTTGAGTACCATACATTTTTACATCATTCTCAAACCGTAACAGATCTTTTGCAGGACGAATGGGCGTTTGAGTACCATACATTTTTACATCATTCTCAAACTATGGTACATGACGGAAGGGCGTGTAGCCTGTTTGAGTACCATACATTTTTACATCATTCTCAAACCGCGAACATTTACTTGAACGAATTGGATCAGTTTGAGTACCATACATTTTTACATCATTCTCAAACGTGCGGCAGACCATGAGTGTTGATTACCGTGGTTTGAGTACCATACATTTTTACATCATTCTCAAACGGAGGACTTTGTGCGTGGTTCTCTGGGATCGTTTGAGTACCATACATTTTTACATCATTCTCAAACTTGCCGCCAGGTTCTTTTTTATCGCTTCTTGTTTGAGTACCATACATTTTTACATCATTCTCAAACATGCAGGAAATCAACGAAGAAATGGAGAACGTTTGAGTACCATACATTTTTACATCATTCTCAAACACTCCCTGCGTGCGTGCGCGCGCGCGTGCGGTTTGAGTACCATACATTTTTACATCATTCTCAAACTTTGCTGTGGTTTGGCACAATTTTTTCTTGGTTTGAGTACCATACATTTTTACATCATTCTCAAACTATGTTTTTCCGGTATCATTCGCCACAAAGGTTTGAGTACCATACATTTTTACATCATTCTCAAACGCTAAAATTTCATTCAACGCACTGTTCGCTGTTTGAGTACCATACATTTTTACATCATTCTCAAACACACGATGACATTCTCAGTGTTAAGTTCTAGTTTGAGTACCATACATTTTTACATCATTCTCAAACTCGCCAGTGCTCGGAACCTTCCAAAGATCGTTTGAGTACCATACATTTTTACATCATTCTCAAACGAATCGAGTGAGAGCAAGAACTTCTCCACAGTTTGAGTACCATACATTTTTACATCATTCTCAAACTATTCTCATTCATCAATGACAAATGGATAGTTTGAGTACCATACATTTTTACATCATTCTCAAACCTCAAATTTAAAAATGAACTGCTTTCATCTGCACAAAACAGGTACTCAAACATCCGATGGATATTAATAGACATCACATCCATCTTTGTCAATTATATAATATTCTCTCTGATTCGAAAAGTCCCTTTGTATATTTTCTATAAAAAGCAAGGATATTTCATAGTAGCATGCCATTTGGGAGAGTTTGTTTATTTGTGTTTCGTTCAGATAGGACCGAATATTTATCAGAATCACCAGTTCTTTTTGGAGAAGTTCGGCCATAACTTTGATATATTGCGTCAATTTTTCCAGAAGCCCCATCTCTTTTTCGGTTTCTGTCTGAACTCCCATCAATTTTAGGAGTGCGCTCAAATCGATTTCCTCATTTTGTTCCAATTCGTACCCACTGGCAGCTTCCAATTGATAGATGTATTTCTTCAGTTCCGCAATAATTCTCTGTGTTTCCAGAAACATTTCTTCATTTTGCGCACTTTTGACCAGCTCTGTAAATAACCGTTTTTGTATTCTGTGATCCGCAAAATCAAGAGAAAATGGTGTTAATATCAATTCCACATCTCTTTTCATATTCAGCTCTGTGTCAGCTTTAGAAAGTACGAAATTTCCCTCCTCTCCCTGATTTTGTTTTTGCAGCTGCTCCACATATTTTAAAAACAGCTCCGGTGATTCTATAATCCATTCCGTGGGACAGTTCCGATGAATCGCAATAGGTTTTTCCAAGTCCACATGTACCAGTTTCATAAAATCACCAGCCTTTCATCCGTATTCAACACTTCACTCTTTACGTTCCCAACAATCAGATCCATTTTCGCATACTGCTTCTCAGTCACCGTTAAAAGCTGTACCAAACCTTCTTCCGGCTTATTTTTATGAATCTGATCCACGATTCCATTCACTGCAGTTGTATTTAACGCAAGCTTACAGTATACGGATTCCTGGAGCATCAGGAATCCGCTTTTCAATAAAAACTTTCGAAATCTCGCATATTCTCTTCTCTGATCGCCCGTCAGCACCGGAAGATCAAACAGTACCAATACTCTCATAAAACGATAACTCATAGGCCGTAAAACCGGATCAATGCACTGTCATTCTCATTTAAGGCATCAAATACACTTTTACAGTAAATTTTTATGGCATTATTCACATACTGTGTTTTCCCGTCTATCATGACTTCGTTGTTTAATACATTGACCAACTGTATTTTTTCCTCATGCGTAAATTCTTTCCTCTGCATTTGGATTACTTCCCGGTCAATCAGAACACGGAACGGTTCCATCAAATCGGATGCCAGATTAAACTGATTAAACATATTATCATGAAAGAGTCCGAGCTGTGTAATATAACCGCTCGCTACAATTTCTCTCGCAAACGCAGACAACAAAATGCTATATCCGTAATTCAGCGCTGCATTTTCCGGACAATCCGCAGTTCTGGTAAATGTCATACCGAACAACGCATTAAAATATACCTTTGCCGCATGCCCTTCCCGGTTTGTCTCATCGTTCCAGCCAATCTCCTGTAAATATGCTTCTAACAGACCCGCTTCTTCCTTTCCCAGATTTTTTAACAGTTCCTTCTGTTTTCGTATTTTTTCCGTCACAATCTCTGTCCAGATCGCTTCTTTACTGTGCCGGCTCCACTGAATCTGCTTTCTGATTTTATTGCTGGTATCATGACTTCCGTAATACCCAACCAGTTCCGACGATGGATTTCTCTTTTCATCGCAAAAAATCACTTTTATTTTCTTTTTGGTCAGCTCTGCCAGCAGACTTGTTGTGACTGTTGCTGCTGTTGACTCAATCAGAATGGTTGAGATTTCACTTAAATGTATTTTTGTTACTTCTTCATTTCGTACCACAAGATAACCAAGCTGATAGTCCAGCTTTGCCCGTTTGGAAATAACCACTATCCGCCAGCTCATAATGCATTCAGGTCTACTGCCTGCTCGTAAATACCGGTTGGCGATTGATGAATCATTTCGATTCGACTGCAATCGGTTATATTTTTGTTGAGATACAAAATTCCTGCTCTTCCAGACCCTCCAATTAATTTCAAATCAGCGGTAACACTCTGGCACTGGAAAAAATGTAAAATTTCATACAAAACGATACACTTTTCTTCTATGCATAATTCTTTAAATTTTTCTCTTTTTTCCGTTAATGTCTTTGCCTGTGCTCCAAGTTTTTTGGCATATACCGTATTTGTTAATTTATTTAAAAAGGTTTCATACAGCAGCATCACCTTCTTTTCTTCTAAATGGTCGGAATCGTAAATTTTCAGTTCTTTATTCTGTTTTTTACGTTCCACGTACTGTACTATTTTTTTCAGTATTTCTGTTTCTTCCTGGGAAAGTACCAGCTGATTTGCACCTTGCATCAATAGCTGATCCCCTGATCTTCCGGAAACCCACATATAAAATCCGTCCACACAAAACAGAGTATCTATTTTGATTTCCGGCACCAGCACTCGCGGATTCTTTAACTGTCTTTCCTCTTCCAGATACCGAATTATATTTTCTTCTGACTTCTGAATTTCCTTTTTCAGACGAATCGGCACATACTCGATTGTTCGTATTTTCTTTCCCTTTTTGCCCTCCGATTCTGCCAGTACAAAGTAAGCTCCCGCCTCTTTGTTATATCCTCCATACTTCTGTATATCACAAAGCCGTTCATCACTGCTCTTGATCGGAACCTGACCTTTTCCTTTTTTGACAATCTGCTGGTCAAACAATGCACCTGTTGCCTCATACGATCTTCGCGTCACAAGAATGTTGTTCTTTTCCATAAACTTTCGGACTGTCACAATGGTTCCGTTCCCGCCTTCCCAGGCAATTTCTCCGTTTCGTTCAATTCTTTCCTGTTCAAACATCTTCTTCAGATTATAACTTCTTCCCGGATTTTCCTTAATGAAGTGAATCGGATTTGATGTGAATTTTACAAAATATGCGTTGCCAACGACAATATTCAAATAAGCATCCTTCGCATGATGATAATCATTCATCTCCCGTACCTTCAGAAATTTAAAATCCTTACGGAACTTTGAAACGGTTGGCGCTTTTACATAAACAATCTGTGTATCCGGGATCACCTGCTGCAGAATACTTGCTGCCGCTTTTGTACTCTGACGAGTTTCCACCAGCTGCCTGGAAATAAATCCAGCCAATTCAGACGGTTCAAATCCATTTCCTCTTATCAGCCGTTTATATTTTTCTTCACTGATCAATCCGGCATCCACTAAAGATTTCCAGAATGGCTGCATTTTTTTCCGAACTGTTTCATCGATCGGATATTTATCCTCTTTCATCTGATTACACTTTTTCTTTACAAGTACCCGGTTATCCAGGCTATCATCCATCACTTTGGACTGTGGAAAAATATGATCAATGTCATACTTCTGATTATCCCACAATTCCTCCAGTTCAATTGTTTCACCGGAATACATGCATTTTCCTTTTTGCGTATAATACAAATACAGCTTGTCTCTTCTCATTTCCGCATCGGAACGCTTTTCAATCTCATCTATCCAGTCTTTTTCTTCCGCTTTACATTTTTTATAAAGTTCCAGCAGTTTCTTTTTTCTTGAAGAGGTTCTTCCCTGATCGGTTTTTTCTCTTGCCATTTCTATAAAAACACGTTTCGGTGGGTTTCCCATCACTTTACAGATTTCCTTTACAATCAAAAGGCTCTGCCAAATCTGCCGCTTCACTGCCGGTGATACGTAAAGCTCCTCGACTAATTCATACGAAATATCCCGTTTTTTCTGTTCGTTTCCATTCTTTTCTTCGATTGCCGATGCAAACAAATATTTTTCGCTAAGCAGTTGCATCAGATTGTCATTCGTCTCCCACAAAGCCCGAATAATAGACCATGCCTCTCCCGTTTCCGGTGCCGGTGCTTCCATCTCTTCCAAAAACACTTTTGAGAGTCTTCCCCAACCACGATACGGCAGTTTACTTATGCTGTCTCTTTGTTTTTCTGTCAACTCCGGAAACAGTTTCTTTAATCTCTGTTTCAGTATCGCTTTATCATCTCCAAACAGCGTTACGTTCAGGATGATGCATTCTTTTTCCGCCTGGTTCAGTGACAGATTTGTTAATTTCTCTTTAAAGTCATGGTATGCCGTAAGAGAACTCTTGAAATCACCATCAATTCCGGTAATTTCAACTTCTTTTCCGGTAATTCCTTCTTTCACTAAATAGTTTTTCAGTTTTTTCTGTGTAACCTTTCTGCTTTTCTGGAATACTTCTTCATATATTTTCTGTTTCTGCTCTACAGATATCTTTTCTCCATCCAAACGCAGATTATTTAATTCATTTAAAACTTCGTATTTGCTGTACAGCAGAGAATACTTTGGTAAAACATCTTCACTTGGCAGATAAGTACATTTATTCGTCATTCTTCGAATAAACTGCTCTGCACTTGCTTCCAAATCTACCATCTCATCGAAGTTCCATGGATATATTTTGCCTTCTTTTCGTACCGCCCAGTTACTCTTCTCCCCTTTTTTTCGAATTCCGTTTAAGGGTCCTACGTAGTACGGAATGCGGAATGTGAAAATCTTTTGAATCTTCTCTCCATTCTCTTTCAGTAGCGGAACTTTATCTTCCAGATTTTTCAGGATTGCATTTAATTCATATAAATGAATCTGATATGGAATGACACTGTTGTCTTTTACAGTCTGTTTCGGAAGAAACGTTCCCATTTCCATTTCCTTCTGCATGCAGGATGCTTTCGTCACATCTGATATCTTGCCCAGAATATTCTTTTTCAGATAACCGTAAAAGTCTTCCTGACTACATTGTTTTGGTGCCTTGATATACGCATAATAATTAGCTTTTTCATCCTTTTTTGCAAACAGTCTCTGATATTCTTCCCTTGAAAGATTCTCTCTGACCAGCTTTTTCAGATCTTTCAGATCTTTTTTATGCTTTTCATAAAGTGCCACTTTTGCCTCTGAAAGAGAAGAATAGTTCTGCAAAATATCAGCCAGAACAGCCCAATCGTACACTGCTTTTGCGTGTTCAATTAATACATATTTTTCTCCCAGCTCTGCTTCGATCTCTCCAGCGTATTCTTCATAACCTGCATCTGCGAAGCAAAGTTTTGGCCGTTCCAGTGTATCCATCTGTTTTTCCCCAAACAAATTTCCCAGTTTTGCTGTTCCACCGGTAATCAATCCCAGCCACTCTTTTTCACAGGATGTTTCTGCCCGCATTGCTTTTACTGCTTTTGTCTTTTTCGCAGATTTGGTCAATGTTCGGTCTTTTAAAATTGCCTCTATTTCCTTGCTTCTTTCCACTCCAATCTCGGAAGAAAAGCCAAGTTCTTCTGCCCGCACTGCTTCAAGGAACTGTTCAAATGTTGTCTGAAATTCTCTTACCTGTTCGATATTTCCGTTTAATAGAAAATGGCCTCTGTGTTTCATCATATGATGCAGAGCAAGATATATCAGGCGAATATCAGGCGTTTCGTCAGTTTCCATTAACCATTTTCTCAGATGATAGATGGTTGGAAACTGTTTATGATATTCTTTGTCTGTGTAATCATCATCCGCAAACAATGCATAGGGAAGTTCCGGACACTTTCCCTGCCTGTCACGCTTATCCTCTGGCCAGTAACGACTCTCTTTCATTCTGCGAAAAAATCCATCATCTATCTTTTCTACTTCTTCCGCAAAAATTTTCTGCAGCAATTCTATTCTCCAATTACGACGATCCAATCTTCGTTTTGCTGTCCGAAACCCTCTTCTCTCTTCTGCAGTCTGTGCACTGTCAAATAGCCGTACACCCCAAAGTGTTTTTCCATGTGCGCGCAAAATTTCGTACTTCTCATTTGTCACAGCCCATCCAACCGAACTGCTTCCCATATCAAGTCCGAGATAATATTCCCCTTTCATCTGTTCTTTCCTCCATTTTCTACATTTTATCTAATTTTACCATATATTTTGATTTTTTACATCTTTTCTTTCCTATTTTCAACAATTCTACTTCCTGGTTCTTGCTGTTCTCACAGTACTGAATCATAACCATGTTTCATTTCTAATTTTAGACAACAAAAAAACTGCTGTCTATGAAGACAACAGTTTTCGTTCCACACACTGTGGACCATCTAACGATGGCGTTTTCGATAAATCGTTATTTGAACTTATGATGTAAAATTTAGTATGGTGCTAAACTATCTACACTATACTTCTATTTTTTCCTTTCGTCAATCTTTTTTAGAAAGTTTTTATGATAATTATTCCATTTTTTTCTCTTGCGTCCTTCTTGTTTTTATGGTAAAATATATCTTGTTCTGATTACGAACACTGCCGCTGTGGCGGAATTGGTAGACGCACTTGACTCAAAATCAAGCGGTGAATAACCGTGCCGGTTCGAGTCCGGCCAGCGGCATAGCTAAAAAAGATCTGCAAGAACGAACGTTGATGCAGATCTTTTTTTATTGTCTTCCCTTCAAAAAACAGCTTTTGAAAGAAAGAAAACCCCTTTCGAAGAACCGGCCATCTGCCGCATGGTTCTTTTTGAAAGGGGTTTTACTGTTGTTATCTCTTATTTATTTCCAAACATCTTTTCATACTCCGGTGTTCCATCCAGTGTAGCGAAGTAATCCTTCGGGGTTTCTGCGCGGCGGATGACTTCAAAGCTGCCGTCCTCTTTTAACAGAACCTCTGCAGATTTTAATTTTCCGTTGTAGTTGTATCCCATGGAAAATCCATGTGCGCCGGTGTCGTGGATGAAGAGGAGGTCTCCGACTTCCACTTCCGGAAGCATGCGGTCGATCGCGAATTTATCGTTGTTTTCGCACAGGGAACCTGTTACGTCATATTTGTGGTCGCACGGCTGATCTTCTTTTCCCATCACCGTGATGTGGTGGTAAGCGCCGTACATTGCCGGCCGCATCAGATTGACCGCGCATGCATCACAGCCGATATACTCTTTGTAAATGTGTTTCTGATGGATGGCGCGGGTAACGAGTCCGCCGTACGGTCCCATCATGAAACGGCCCATCTCCGTGTAAATTGCAACATCGCCCATGCCGGCCGGAACGAGGACTTCATCGTACACTTTATGTACACCCTCACCAATCACGCGGATGTCATTGCCTTCCTGACCCGGTTTGTACGGGATTCCGACACCGCCGGAAAGATTGATGAATTTAATCTTCACGCCCGTCTCTTTCTGCAGCTTTACAGCCAGCTCAAACAGTGTTTTTGCCAGAACCGGGTAGTAATCGTTGGTTACGGTATTACTTGCAAGGAAGGAATGGATGCCGAACTCTTCTGCCCCTTTTGCCTTCAGAATGCGGAATGCCTCAAAAATCTGCTCGGTTGTCATACCGTATTTGGCATCTCCCGGATTGTCCATAATATCGGTGCTGATTTTAAACAGTCCGCCCGGGTTATAACGGCAGCAGACTTTCTTCGGAATGTAGCCCAATGTTTTCTCAAGAAAATCAATATGTGTAATATCATCAAGGTTAATGATCGCACCAAGCTCTGCAGCCAGTTGATACTCTGCAGCCGGTGTTACGTTGGATGAAAACATGATTTTATCTTTCTCAAATCCCATCGCATCGGAAAGCATCAGCTCCGTGTAAGAAGAGCAGTCGCATCCGCAGTCATATTCACCCAGCATTTTGATCAGTGTCGGGTTTGGGTTCGCTTTCACAGCAAAATACTCACGAAATCCCGGATTCCAGGAAAAAGCTTCCTTTACCGCTTTCGCATTCTCACGAATTCCTTTTTCATCGTAAATGTGAAACGGAGTTGGTACTGCTGCTGCGATTTCTTCCAGTTTTTCTTTTGTTACAAAAGGCTTCTTCGTCATTCTCTTTTGTCTCCTTCTTCTGCTTATTTTGCCTGAATAATGTGAAGCATGTTTGTCATATATCCTTCACCCGTCACCTCGTTGGTGGCAGGGTCTCCGGCCGTAAAAATAACCATATCACCGCGTTCTACAAGCTCCTCACGGCGCACCATATACATAGCATGGGAAATGATGTTCTCCGTAGAATCTTCCTCGTATCCGGTCACCGGACGAACGCCCCAGTAGAGCTGCATTTTTCTTCTTGCCCATTCATATGGGGTAACGCCGTAAATCGGTACGCTCGGACGAAGGTTGGAGATCAGTCTTGCGGTCTGACCGGACATCGTCGGGGTCACAATGCAGGCTGCTTTGATGTGTTCTACCATAGAAACGGCTGCGCTTCCGACTGCCGCGGAAACATTCAGCTTTCCTTCCAGCGCTTTTCCATCGCGGTAATCTTCGAATTTCAGATAACGCTCCGTCTGCTCGGCAATCTCTCCCATCATGGTAACTGCCTCGATCGGATATTTTCCGGCTGCTGTTTCGCCGGAGAGCATGATCGCATCCGTTCCATCATAAATTGCATTCGCAACATCGGCTACCTCTGCACGGGTCGGACGCGGGTTCCGGATCATGGAATCCAGCATCTGGGTTGCTGTGATAACCGGTTTGTATTTATGATTGCATTTTTCAATGATGATTTTCTGTACATGCGGTACCTGGCACGCCGGAATCTCTACACCAAGGTCTCCCCTTGCAACCATCACACCATCTGCCGCATCGATGATGCTGTCGATGTTCTGCACACCCTCCGCATTTTCGATTTTGGCAATGATATCAATATGCTCTCCTCCGTTTGCCACAAGAAACTCACGGATTTCGTTAATTGCCTCTGCATTTCGGATAAAAGAAGCCGCTACAAAATCAATATCCTGTTCAATACCAAAGAGAAGATCTCCTTTGTCTTTCTCCGTGAGGTTCGGAAGATTGATCGAAACGTTTGGTACATTCACACCCTTCTTTTCTCCGAGCTCGCCGCCGTTTACTACGGTACAGACAATTTCCGGTGCATTTACTTTTTCTACGCGCAGGCCGATCAGACCATCATCGATCAGTATTGTGTCTCCCTCTTTGATATCTTCCGTAAGGCCTGTGTAGCTGACAGAACAGTGATTTTCATCTCCGGTCTCCTGAACGGTTGTCAGGGTGAAGGTCTGTCCGGTTACCAGATTTACTTTTTTGCCATCTTTCAAAACGCCGGTACGGATTTCCGGTCCTTTGGTATCCAGAAGGATTGCCACAGGAGTTTTCAGCTCTTTTCGAAGCTCTTTCAGCATATCCATACGCATTTTCTGCTCATCGTGGTCTCCATGAGAAAAATTAAAACGAGCAACATCCATTCCGGTTTCAATCAGTTTTTTCATCAGGTCACGGGAGTTGGTATTTGGCCCCATGGTGCAGACAATTTTCGTTCTTCTCATACTTTCTCTCCTTCTTTATTTTACATGTTCATGCGTAAACAGGTGATCCTGGCAGTATTCATAATTTCCGTTGCATCTGGAGCAGAAACGGAACTCCAGATTCGGATCATC
>ERZ826613.3839-NODE-3839-length-11938-cov-2.848607_pt1 | contig 11938 bp, 7 predicted proteins | sample MGYA00519925_ERZ826613 | MGnify/ENA primary metagenome ERZ826613 (study PRJEB31778, sample SAMEA3449236) | human gut metagenome | biome: human gut; feature: human-associated habitat; material: faeces | place: United Kingdom | collected 2010/2012 ... | reverse complement strand
CTGTAGAGAAATTCGAAGGCGACGTGAACAGAATCAATATCCAGGCTGATATTCATAATTCGGAAAACACCTCGCCCGAACCGCGTACCGCCCGTGTGGTGGTTACCACGGGCGAAGAGGGTATTGGCCCGTTTGAGATTCCCGTGACACAGGAAGGTAAGCCAAACTTCCTCAGTACGCTCGAGGAGGATGTCGATTTCGGAACGCTGACCAACGGAAGGGTTATTGTATATCCGAACAACGACTATCGGCAGATGACATATACCACATGGGATTTTATCCTGTGGGACGACGGTATCGCTTATGACGAACAGAACTTTACGGGTTCCGGAAATAAGCTGTGCGTAAAAGTTGCGGGTGAACCTTTGCAGCAGAATGATGACAATGAATACTATCTGGCTGACGGAACCTATACGGTAGTCGCCAATTTCGACAGCGAAGGCATGACACCTGAGCCGGGCGATGTCTGCGGAGGAGCATTCGGTTGGTCTCACCCGGCATTTCCCAACGGCTCGTGGTATATCCGGATGCAGGATGATGCCGTAACGGGAGATGCCTGCGTAACCGAAGGAACGATGACCGTAGAGCGTAATGGGGAGGTATATACACTGACATTCGATTTTACGGGCGATGGTGACTATAAAGTTACCGGTTCGTATGAAGGTGAGTTTGATTTAAGGGCCGCATCGTAATATTGGCATAAGAGGAAGTATTTGATAAACGGACACATGCCGCAACTTTTAGCTGCGGCATGTGTCCGTTTACGGCCCTGCGGCGGAGATGTATTTTCGAGATGACCCCGGCAGCCCGTGTCGTTCGGCGAGGTTGTTCCGGATGCGTGTCCGGGCATTTCTTGTTCCGATTGGCCGGCTGTCCGCTGCATCCGCCGTAATGCCGCCGCCGTCCTGTCCTGCATGGCATCGTATGGGGGCCTGTGTATATCTATTTTGTTGCATATATGCAGAATTTTTTCGGATATCGCCGGGACCATGGCGGCGGCGAAAGGTACAGCGGCAATTGAATGCCGTGAAAAACGTGAAAAAAGCGATGATATGGCGCTGTCTGTTGTGTTTAATGAGTGTTGTTATGGGTAATTATACATAAATGTTGATTGCTCGGTATCGGTTTGTTTTAAAAAGCTCTTTTTGGTAAATATGAAAATGTTATAACATTGAATATCATTATGTTGTTTTGTAATTAGATTTGCATTCGTAGGGTGACAACAGTGTCGCCTGCGGTTTAAGAAGAGTAACCTAACAAATTATTCCGAACGACTTATGAAAAAAAATGCAATTCTGATTACTTTGGCGGCTGCCGCCCTTGTGCTGTCGGGCGGTTGTACGACCAATCCGGCCGGGGAGGTTCATTACGTGAATGTCAGCCAGGCGGCCTGTTCGTTCCTGGGCGAGGGAAGCAAACCGCTCGCCATCGTCGTGGATGCGGCTCCGGCCCAGTGGACGGCCGAGCCTGGCGCATCTTGGGTGAAAGTGGAACGTACCGATGCGACCACCCTTACCGTTACGGTGGATGACAACGATACGGGAACGGAGCGGAGTGCCGATATTACCGTGCAGGCGGGTGAAGCCGTAAGGCCAATCCGGGTTTATCAACTTCCCAAGGACAACAGCATCGCCCGTTACCGTACGACGAATACTTTCGACAACGGAACTGCGGTGGTCTCCCCGAGCGGCAGGTATGTGGGCGGCTTCGAATCGACGCTGCTGGAGGATGGCAATACGTTTGAGTTCTGGCCGGTCATCATCGATGTGGAGGCCGACGAACGGATTGTGCTCGGTCCCGTTCACCAGTCGCTCCACATGCTGCACGAGCCCCACGCGATAAGCGACCAGGGACTGCTGTTCATCGCCGACGGACAGAACGGCGGGCAGGTCGCTTTCGACATCACGGGCAATTCGTTCGTGCCGGAGATTCCGGAGGGGTATAAGACGCTTCCCGAAATACAGGCGGTTTCCGCCGACGGCAGGTATTGGGTCGGCTATTCCAAAAACAACGACGGACTGCACTATACATTGGTGTGGGAGGACGGCGTATTGGCCAAACAGCTCCCCATGCCGGACAAGAATTTCGTCGGAGAGGATTTCTGGTACGGTATTCTGGGGCGCGGCATCTCCGCCGACGGTTCCGTCATCTACGGTACGACGTGGGAGAACTGGGACTTCGGCATGGTCTATTGGAAGGATTGGCAGAACGGCGGCCAGGCGGAATACGTCGGAAAGGATGTGCATGTGCGGAAGGTCGAGAAGGCACTGGACAGCCAGGGGCTCGAATACGACTACTATTGTGCGGACGGCATGATTTGCCAGGCCAACCGCACCAACATCAGCCCTTCGGGCAAATGGATAGCCGGTTCGTACCGGACGTGGACCCTTGCCGAGAACCGGATGGATGCGGAGACGTCGCAGGTTGCCGCTTTCTATGACGTCGTGACGGAAACTACCGTCATCGTGGACGATTACGGCGAATCGACCGGTACCTACGTGACCGACGACGGCATCGGATTCATCGGTCTCGGTTCGCTCGGCATCTCCTCCGGCCGCGTTTACGACTGCAATACGCGGACCGACCTCGGTACGACGCAGGAGTGGGTGTACGATAACTACGGCATCATCATCCCGAACTGCTATGTCACCAGCATCTCTCCCGACGGAACGGTAGTCTTCGGCCGGTATCTGGAGTCTTCGGCCGGCGGACACATGAAGTTCCCCGGATGGTACGTGGCTCCGCCCGTGGCGGAGTAATGGAATGACGAAATGTTTTCATCGCTAACCTAATTGATTCGGACCATGAAAAAGTTTTTATATCTGGCGGCAGCCTGCCTGCTGGCCGCCTGCAACGGCGGGGAGGAACCCGAACAGCAGCCGTCGCTGGAGGTAAAGCCGCTCCAGCTCGATTTCGCCGCGGCGGACGCGGTCCCGCAGGAAATCACCGTAACGGCGGTCGGTGTGGAGTGGGAGTACATACTCTCCGGAGGCGCTTCGGAGTGGGTGACGGTGGACGACAGCCGGGAGGGTGTCCTGACCGTTTCCGTGGCGGACAACCCCGCACAGGAGAGGCGCACCGCCTCCCTGGCGGTGAATCCGCAGGGGAATATCAAGGTCAAACCGCGCAGCGTGACAATAGCCCAGGCCGGGAACGATATGCCTGTCGTCTATTCGCTGACGGTGGAACCTACCGCACTCACCTTCGAGCCTGAGAACGCTCCGGCGCAGGAGGTGAAGGTGACCACCGAAGGCGAGGGACTTACGTGGAGCACCGAAGTGGAGGAGGTCGCACGCGGGTGGATTACCGTTACCGAACGTGACGGCGGATTCACGGTGGTTGTTGCGGACAATCCCGGACAGGCCCCCCGTTCGGGGAACATCACCGTCGTGCCGGACAGCGAGGCAGCCTCGCCGAAGGTGGTGCGGGTGACGCAGCAGGAGCTGGTACTGCCTCCGTCGCTCGACATAGCGCTGAATAACGGCGCATCCCCCGAGGAGGGATTCGTCCTCGATTACCGCGGACAGACGGACGGCGATTACAATATTCTGGTCACTGCCGTCAATGTCGAGTGGCGTGTATCGGTACGGTACGAGTCCGGTACGGACGAAGGGTGGATTAACGCTAATGCCATTGATTTTGATGACGATACCCGTGTGAGCATTGTCGGTGGTATCGAGAACGAATCCCCTGAGCCCCGTGTCGGCTGGGTGGTCGTCTCTTCCGATGCGGAGGGGGTGGGTCCCTATGAAGTAAAGGTAACGCAGGAGGGAAAACCCGACTTCATCAGTACGCTGGAGGAGGATGTCGATTTCGGCCAATTTACCAAGAGCAGGATTATTGTCAGTCCGAATGACGACTGGCGTCATGACGAGGTGACCGCATGGGAGATAATGTGTTGGGATGAAGGCGTTGAATTTATAGAAAATCCGCCCTTCCCGGAGCAGCCTCGCTTCGAAGGCACGGGAGGCAGAATCTCTTTCATGTTAATCACGGAAGTGTTGGAGAAGAATGACGACAATGTGTATATTCTGCCGGACGGCATCTATACCGTCGTGGCGAACTTCGACGACAATCCCGACCTGAAGCAGCCCGGCAATATCAGCGCCGGCGTCGCAGGGACTTACCTGCACCCCATATGGCCGCGCTACGCATGGTTCGTCCGCATGGAGAACGGCGTTTACAACGGCGAGGCCTGTATCCGGAGCGGTACTATGACCGTGACGAATATCGGTGAGGATGAGTACGAAATCGTGTTCGAGTTTGAAAGCGATGCCGGATACCGTGTAGAGGGTTCCTATAAGGGAACGTTCGATATCCGGGTAGGTTGAGAGCGAAGTGTTAGTTAGTTGATAGGTTCTTTTCAGACGGCGCCGTACCGAGTGATTCGCTGCGGCGCCGTTTATTAGGGAGTCTCCTGATATGACGGACGGCAGGCCATCGGCCTGCCGTCCGTCATATCGGAACCGCACGCTTGCCGGGACAGCACGCTGTCCCGGCGAAGAGGCGCTAACGGCCTTCCGTATAGCCTTTCATCAGCCGGGCGATGTATTTGCCGATGATGTCGAATTCGATATTGACTACCGACCCCGGCCGGATATCCTTGAAGTTCGTATGCTCGTAGGTGTAAGGGATGATGGCTACCTGAAAGGAGCCGCTGCGGGAGTTCACTACCGTGAGGCTGACGCCGTTCACTGCTACCGAACCCTTTTCGACCGTCACGTTGTCGCCGTGCTGTTCGTATTCGAACGTGTAGTAGTAGCTGCCGTCGGCGCTCTCCACGGCGGTGCAGGTGGCTGTCTGGTCCACATGCCCCTGCACGATGTGTCCGTCGAGCAGGGCGTCCGGCCGCATGCTGCGTTCGATGTTCACCCGGTCGCCCGGCCGGAGCAGGCCGAGGTTGGATTTGATGAGTGTTTCGTATATGGCGGTCACCGTATAGGTGTCGTTCGCAATGGATTCCACGGTCAGGCAGACGCCGTTGTGGGAGATGCTCTGGTCTATCCGGAGCTCTTCGGCTATCTCGCTCCGCATGGTGAAGGTCTTGTTTTCTCCATCTTCCCGGATGTCCGCGACGGTGGCCATCCTCTCTACTATCCCTGAAAACATAATCGTATGGTTTTTTATCGGTTGTCGGGGTCGGCCGCATGCCATCCCCGTCGTCTTTGCCTAACGGTTGTAATGTATGTGTCCCCTGACGAGGAACAGTTTCCGCAGCCGGTACGGTTCCACTTCGATGTCGCCGAAAGCGGGATTGGCTGCGCGGAGACGGAGCGTTCCGGCCTCCGGATTGCGGAATACGTTGCGGACGGCGGTCACCCTGTCGCTTACGACGAGATAGGGATAGCCCGGTATCAGCGCACTCTCCTCCGTTTCCGACAGCAGCAGCGTGGCACCCACCGGAATTTCCGGTTCCATCGCCTTGTTCAGCATCAGTGCCGCGAATGTCACATGTTCCGCTCTGGGCAGCGAAAGGACGTATGATGCCTCGGGAAACCGTTCCATGCCCGCCAGCGTCAAGGCGTCGATGTCGTAGGCCGGAATCAGATTCCGCTCCTCCGTATTGCCGATGAACATCCCGCCTTCGCCGGTGATTATCCATGCGCGGCTTATCTCCGGATACCTGGCCGCTATCAGTTCGGCGAGCTCCTTGCTGATGCCGTTGTCGCCCCGTTTTATCCGGTAGAGGTTTTCGCCCCTGTTCAGCCCGATACTCAGGGCGAACGAGTTGACCGAAAGTCCCGTCCAACGGACTATTTTCTCTATTCTCTGCCAGTCGTCCAGCAACATAACGGTGTGCGTACAAGTGGTGCGCCGGGATACGGCAGGCGGATTTTCCGCTCCCCTTACCCCGTCTCAGGGGCGTTTCCTGCCTCTTCAGGCCAAAATTAGGCAGATTCTCCCTATTTTTATTGGAAAATACCGGAAAAAAATCGCAAATTTGCAGACGCAATCGACTTCGGTCCCGTAGTTCAATGGATAGAATATAAGATTCCGGTTCTTACGATATGGGTTCGATTCCCGTCGGGACTACTTTTTTGAATGAGAAACCGCTGTTATTCAGCGGTTTCTTTCGTTATCGGCGGAATCCTCGCCGAGTGTGCGTCGTTGTCCGGCCGTCTGTTCCCGTCCGTTCGGGGGTGTGTCCATCCCTGCAGGTCGTGCTCTCCCTTGTGTCGTATCTGTTTCGAGCAGCGGATGTGCATTTTTTCAGGACGTTTTCCGGCTGTTTTTCCATAGTTCGTTCCGGGTTCCGACGGCATGGCGGTATCGCATTTCCGGCATGAAAGAGATACGGCGCATGTTGCCCTATCCCGTTCGTTTCCTTGTACGATATGCTCGGTGTTTTTGAAAGGAACGCAGGCTCTTGTGAACGAAACGGTTCGTCGGTAATGTTTCCATTCATCAAATTTGCACTCGACGAACGGGGTGCTCCTGCTCGCCTGCGCGGTGGGGGACCGTGCAGACCGGCCGCGGACGTGGAAAAGGGGGAAAGTTTGAGCGGGCGAGCACCCCCGCCGAAGCGGGTTTGTAGACATTCGAATCACAGGAGAAGGCGGGTTGCCTTTCCTATCGGTTTGCGAATATTATTGAAAAAACTGTACTGAAATGAAAAGATTGTTATTGCTTATGCTCCTTCCGGCGGTGGCTACCGTCTTGGGGGGATGCCGGAAAGAGAGGCAGGAAGCCATGACCTTGTCCATTACTCCGTCCGGGCCTATCGTGTATGAAGCGGAAGGCGGAACGACGAAAGTAACCGTGACGACGAATCAGAAGACATGGGAGGTACAGGCCGCTCGAAATCAGAAGTGGTGCACGGTCGAGGAGGTGGAAGGTTCGAGTTTCGTGGTGAAGGCCAGCGTCAATAAGAACAGAGAAGAAGAAGAGAGGCAAACGAAAGTTACGGTGACTACCGGAACAGGTCGTGATGCCAAACGAGTCGTATTGGAGGTAACCCAACGGAAAGCTCAGGCGCCGTTTGATATAAAAATCACCGAGATTACCGATACGGAAGCGACCATAACGGTTGTGCCGCGCGATAAGGAGAACCGTTACTTCTGTGATATCATAGAAAAGAATTCGCTCCAGTATTTTAATGATGATATAGGTGAGTTTGTGAGTCAGTTGATGGATTTCGCCGCATCGTGGTATGGAAGCATGGAGGCCGCGGTTTTGATACTAACCGGTAAGGGCGAACAGACGAAGACGATTGATAAATTGCAACCGGGTGTCGAGTGTGTGGGTTATGCGGTCGGATTGAGTGAGGACGGTAAAATGAATACGGAGATAGAGAGCGTCGATTTCTGGACACAGAAAGCGCAGACGGATAAGAATGGACAGCAGATAGAGGCTGTCGGTGATAGAATATGGTGGGAAAATAGAATCGGTAAAGAATAATTCGGTTGCTCTCGGCAGAAATTTTACGAGTGATGGCGGAAGGTCTCATTCGTGGAATGAGGTGGGTTTGGCGAACGCATCTGTCAGCAGCGAACGCCGACCGGTTATCGAGAGATTAGTTCTTTAGACGATAAAAACGGGAGTTGTCGTCCCGTCGGTGAATCTGCCGGCATTCGGTTGCGCATGCTACGGTCCGGATAAGAAAATTGCAGACTTCCTATGGTGGTATCGCCGTTCCCGCCGGTTTCGGCGAAGGTCGCAGGGAATACATGCAGAAGTAGTTTTTTCATTTTCATGTTTTTCGGGCGATGCCCGAAGAGTTAATGGGTTAGTTGAAGGGAAGGGGATGGTCGTGATGACCGTCCCCTTTTGGTATGACGTTGCCTCTTTATCTGTTGAATGCACGGCGGTCGTATGTATTGGTTGCATAATTATTGGCAAAATACCCCTTTTCGGGGGAAGATTTGGTCGGGAAAATGGAAAATTACTCCATAAAAGAGTCAGGAATGTTTGCAATATATGGTTTTATATATTACATTTGTTTTTGCAGACGCAGGTTGGAAGGGCTGTTTGTTTTTTTATATACTTATAGACGTGTTTTTATTGCTAATCTAAAACCTATGGAAATGAAAAAAAATTTATTCTTTTCGACACTCTTGCTGGTGACGGCGGTCCTCATGGGAGGATGCCGGCAAGAGGAGCCAAAGACGGCTCCTCCGACCCTCTCCATCGAGCCTGCCGAAGCGCTCGTCTTCGAGGCGACCGGAGGGACGCGGGTGATTGCCGTCACGACGAATCAGGATACGTGGCGTGTGCTTTCCGACCAGACGTGGTGTGTCGCGCAGGCAGCGGATGATGCGAGCTTCACGGTGACTGCGGGTATCAACGAGAGTCCGGACGATATGCCGCGGGCGAAAGTGACGGTTACTGCGGGGACGGGAAACAATGCCAGGACCGTCGTTCTGGAGGTGTACCAGCGGGGTGCGGAAGAGGTGGTGCCCGAGGAGCCGCCTTTCGGGATAACCCTCTCCAACATTACGGCTACCGGGGTTGACATGCGGGTCGTTCCGCTCGATGCGGCGGGCAGCTATTACTTCGACGTAATCGCCAAGGCCACCCTCGACGAACACCACGGCGGAGATATAGGCCGGATGATGGAGCGTATGATGGCGGAGGCCGAGCAGATGTACGGGAGCATGGAGGAGGCGCTCGCCAACCTTGCTTCACGGGGGGAGCAGGAGCATTCCTTCACGAGGCTCTCGCCGGCCAGCGAACATGTGGCTTTCGCCGTGGGGCTCGGAGCCGACGGTGCGGTGAATACGGAGGTGGTCAGCGAACCGTTCCGGACGGAGGAGCTCTCCGATGCGGTGACTTTCGAGGTGGAGTTCACGAACCGTTATTACGACGGCGCGGACTTTACCGTGACGCCTTCCGACGATGAATTTCCGTACTATTGTACGATACGTCCCGCCTTCCAGTACGACGAGCTCTCCGACCAGGAGCTGCTCGAAAAGGTGGTCGCCGAGGACGGTTTCATGATAGATTTCTATGCGACGACAGGTGTTTACGAATATGAGAACGAAAACGTATGGCTGACCGATACGGGTTATCTCGTGTTAGTGTTCGGATGGGCCGACGGCGCAGCGACCACCAACATCCACCGTTTCCCGTTCCGTACGCTCGAACCGAATATCCCGCCATCGGAGTGCCGTTTCGACGTGGAGGTAACCGGACTTACTTCGCGCAGCGCGACCGTTGCGATAACCCCTTCGGACGAAACGTCGGTCTATATGTGGGACCTGATAGCGGATGCCGATTACCAACAGTTCAAAGGGAACATGAAACAGTATGTGACGGATTATGTGGCAGCTGATATCGAATCGCTCGACTACAACCGCGAACGGGGTGTGGGAGGCAACATCTTCTCCAAGATGCTTGAGCCCGGAACCACCTATTACGTCTGGGCCGCCTGCATCGACGAGTTCGGGAAGCCTGCGGCGGACGTCGTCGTCAGCGCCCCCTTCGAGACGCTGCCCAATCAGGTGAGCGATGCCGGGGTGAGCGCCGTTATCGGCAAATATTTCAACGGCGACGACCTTTATGCCCTCGATTCCGAAAAGTATGCCTCCGGTCGGGGAATGGCCTATGTGGAGGTGACGTTCAGCGCCAATGACGAGGCTGTGGTATGGTACGGCACGATGGTGAAGGAGGACCCCTCCGACCCGACAGGGGCCATTTCCGATGCTGAGATAGCCGAAACCCTCGTGGCGTCCGGTACCTGGTGCCCGACGGGCAAACTCTATTGGTGCGAATGGGATGCGGAGTACACCGTGCTCGGCGTGGCCATTGGCAGCGACGACAACAGCGGGCCCGTACTGCGGCTCAGCAAAACTTTCACGAAGGAGGGGGCTTCGCCCGTTTCCGAATTCGTGGAACCCGCATCCGCGGCGGCTCAGTATATTTACAACGCTCCGTTCGTGCGTTACGATGCTTCGGTGAAAGTCTACCGGGAACGCGCGCAGAGATAGTTTTTTCATGCGTCCGGGCAGTGCCCGGGACAGGTTGGGTTAAGAGGGGGGCGGTCTCAGCAGGCCGCCCCTGTTTTGTTTGTAGGGGGCGCCCGGCTGTTTTGGTTATCTTCGGGCGTTGTGGTATATTTGTGCGGCAGGGGTTCCGGATGCACCGGGAACTGCCGCAGGCATTGAAAAGGATTTCCGGATATATTCTGAAAACGGCGGTACGGGCCCTTCTGTGCGGTGCCGTCTTCTCGGTGGGCGGATGTATGAAGTACGGCCCCGTACCCGAGGAGCACTTCTCGTATCCGATGCCTCCGGGGGAGGAGCCCGAAGGGGGCTTCATCGTCTGCGAGGGTAACTTCATGTACGGGAACGCGTCGCTCTCTTTCTATCTTCCTTCCTCCGGCGAGTTGCAGAACGAGGTCTTCGCCCGGGCCAACGGGATGAAACTCGGCGACGTGGCGCAGTCGATGACGATACACGACGGGACGGCCTACATCGTGGTGAATAATTCGGGCATCGTTTTCGGAATCGACCCGGAGACGTTCCGGATAGAGCGGGTGATACGGGGTATCGGCTCGCCGCGCTATATCTGTTTCAACGACAGCGTGGCTTATGTGACTTCGTTGTATGAGCCCCGGATTGCGGTGGTGGATGTTGCAACGGCTGCCGTGGCGGATTATATCGAGACGCCCGACCACACCTCTACCGAGCAGATGGCCATATGGGGCGATACGCTCTATGTGTCGTGCTGGTCGTACGACGATGCCGTTTTGATGGTGGATTTGACCTCCGGTGAGGTGGTGGGAGAGATAGGGGTGCGGAGCCAGCCGCGCCAGATTGCGCTCGACGGCGATGGCCGGTTGTGGGTGCTTACCGACGGCGGATACGGCGAGGGCAGTTCCCCGAAGCCGCCCGCGCTTTACCGCATCGATGCGGCTTCGGGGAGCATAGAGCGGGAATTCGTCTTCCGTATGGGCGATACGCCGCGGGGACTCGCTGTCGGAGCTGGGGGAGATACGGTCTACTTCCTCAACGGGGATGTATGGCGCATGGATACGGATGCGGAGGAGTTGCCCCGGGAGCCTTTCATCCCGGCGTCGAATACCATTTACTATGCGCTGGGAGTGGACCCGCGCCGCGGCGACATCTATGTCGGCGACGCCATAGACTATCAGCAACAGGGGGTGGTTTACCGCTTTTCGGCCGACGGGCGTGGATTGGATACGCTGCGGGTCGGGATTATTCCGACGGATTTTTGTTTCAGATGACTATGGAAAAGATACGTTGCGCATATTGGATGTTGTTGGCCGGAATGCTGCTCGGATGCAACCGTTCCGGCGTGGTAATGCCCGAAACTTACGGGCCGCGGCCACCCCATGAAGGCAGTTCGCCTTACAGCGACCGGGTAATCGCCTATGTTCCCGCTCCGGGACAGTTCATCAACGATGCGATGGTCGGGTTCGACGGAAACGAGATGGGCCCGCAGGCTGCATTGGAGTATGCCGACCGGAGGCTGCACTCCGTCGATGCTTCCTTGCGGGGCATGGTTTCTCTCGGCGGATTCGGCGGTTATATCGTGGTCGGGTTCGACCACAGCATCGACAACGACGGCGACTACAACATCGCCGTCACGGGCAATCCGTTCGACGGTTCGTCGGAACCGGGCATCGTCTGGGTGATGCAGGATGAGAACGGCGACGGGCTTCCCAACGACACATGGTACGAACTCAAAGGATCGGAGTACGGCAAAGAGGAGACCATCCGGGATTACGCCGTGACTTATTACCGTCCTTCGGCACCGAAGATGAATGTCGCATGGACGGACAACCGCGGCGGCAGCGGCGTCATCGAATATCTCGAAGCATTCCATCAGCAGGACTATTACTATCCGGCGTGGGTCGAAGCGGACAGCTACACGCTACGGGGCCCCTGCCTCAAATCGCGCAGCTACGACGCTTCGGGCAACGGTACTTACTGGGTGAATCCTGCATTCGACTGGGGATATGCCGATAATTTCAGTC
>ERZ826613.3837-NODE-3837-length-11943-cov-8.746383_pt1 | contig 11943 bp, 10 predicted proteins | sample MGYA00519925_ERZ826613 | MGnify/ENA primary metagenome ERZ826613 (study PRJEB31778, sample SAMEA3449236) | human gut metagenome | biome: human gut; feature: human-associated habitat; material: faeces | place: United Kingdom | collected 2010/2012 ... | reverse complement strand
AGAAGCACCTGATCTGATGAAAGGAGCATAGGATTACAATGGCTGATTTTAACGAGTACAAGGGCGTTTGGGTCTTTTGTGAGCAGCGCCAGGGCAAACTGATGCCCACCGATTTCGAGCTGGTCAGCGAGGCCCGTAAGCTGGCTGATGAGCTGAACTGCGAAGTCACCGGCCTGCTGCTGGGCGATAACGTGGACGGCATTGCCAAGGAGCTGGGCGGCTATGGCGCTGATAAGGTCATGGTCTGCGACAGCCCCCTGCTGAAGGATTACACCACGGACGCATACGCCAAGGTCGTCTGCGACATGGTCAACGAGTACAAGCCCGAGGTCCTGCTGATCGGTGCCACCAACATTGGCCGCGATCTGGGCCCCCGCTGCGCAGCCCGCCTGCACACCGGCCTGACCGCTGATGCTACCCACCTGGATATCGACACTGCAAAGTACATCGACTTCCTGAAGGAGAGCTCCACCATCGATCTGTCCAAGCAGAAGTTCGATATGGAAGACCGCAACCTGAAGATGACCCGTCCCGCATTCGGCGGCCATCTGATGGCTACCATCATCTGCCCCCGCTTCCGTCCCCAGATGTCCACCGTGCGTCCCGGCGTTATGAAGAAGGCTCCCTTCGATCAGGCTAAGGCAGATGCCTGCCAGATCGTGAAGCCTGCTTTCGAGCTGTCCGCTGCCGACATCAAGACCGAGGTCCTGAGCGTCGAGAAGGCTGCTGAGAAGCTGGTCGATCTGATCGGTGCCGATGTCATCGTCTCCGTTGGCCGCGGCATCAGCAAGGATGTCAACAAGGGCATCGAGCTGGCTGAGCAGCTGGCTGCTGCACTGGGCGGCGGCGTTGTGGGTGCTTCCCGTGCCGTTACCGATGCAGGTTGGATGACCGCTGACCATCAGGTCGGTCAGACCGGTAAGACGGTCCACCCCAAGATTTATGTTGCTCTGGGCATTTCCGGTGCCATCCAGCACACCGCTGGTATGCAGGATTCCGAGTGCATCATCGCCGTCAACAAGAACGAGAGCGCACCTATCTTCGGTGTTGCTGACTACGGCATCGTGGGCGATCTGTTCAAGGTCGTTCCCGAGCTGATCAAGCAGATCGAGGCTGCCAAGGCTGCTGAATAAGCATCTGATTTTCCCCGAACCCTGATTGTGATAAGGCCGCCGCGCAGTGGAAACGCTGTGCGGCGGCTTTTTGCGTCTCCGGAAAAGCGCTCCGTTCTATCCCACCTGTTCCCGGAATAAAATGACACCAAGAGCGGACAGGAAAGGAGCGCGTACCATGGAGTTGAAGATCTTTCGGGATGCCCTGCCGGCGGCGGGGACAAACTGTACCCTTAAGGCAGAGCTGCCGCTGGAAACAGAGATCCTGATCTCTGATTATCTGCCACCGGTGTTTAAGCTGGTCAAGTGCTTTGTCAGGCCGGTGGTGCTGCAAAAGCGGCTGCAGCCCGGCAAGTTGCAATTGGAGGGATATCTGCGCTGTGTGGTCTATTATCAGGGGGAGGATGGGGCGGGTCTGTGCCAGACCGAGCAGAAGCTCCCCTTTACCAAGCTGCTGGACCTGCCGGAGTTCGTCTTCACGGCATGGGCCGTGCAGGTGGAAGGCCAGACCGAATATCTGAACTGTCGCACCGTCAACCCGCGCCGCATCGAGGTGCGGGGGGCGTATGGGCTGGTGGTATCGGTGCATACGCAGGTCAAAACGGATGTCATCACGGCTCTGTCGGATGGCGGTGTGGAGCAGAAATTGCTCACCCTTTCCGGGGTGCGGCGTGCCGCTGTGCTGGAAAAGCTGGTCACGGTCGAAGGCGAGATCCGCTTTCCCACGCCGCCCGCCGCCGTTTTGGACCTCAGCGGCAATGCCTCTGTCGGAGACCTCAAGCTCCTGAACGGGAAAGCCGTTGCCAAGGGCGTGCTGGTCGTTTCCTGTGCCTGGCGTGCCGAGGGCGACCCGGCACTGCAGAGCCAGAGCGTGAACCTGAACTTCAATCAGGTGCTGGATGTGGACGGCCTGAGCGAGGACTGCCGCTGCCTCTGCGTGGCCGAGCCGGTGGGCTTTACGCTCACGGAGGGAGAAGGGGATGCACCCAGCCGCCTGACCGTCACCCTGATGCTGCGTCTGCGGGCATGGAGGCCCTACCAGCTGCAGTGCGTGGCGGATGCCTTCTCCACGAAATTTGAGACAGAACAGACCCCGCAGACGGTACAGACGGAATCGCTGGCCTGCACCCTGGATGAGACCGTGACCCTGACCGGCTCCGGCCCTCTGCCGGACGCTGGGGCTAAAATTCTGGCCTGCTTTGCCTCCTTTGGCCCGGCCCTGCTGGCATACAGGGAAAACAACTGGGATCTGACCAGCCGGGTGACTGTGACTGCCTTTGGGGAGAACAGCCTTTCGGAGCTGGAAAGCTATGAAAAGGTGTTGGAGCTTGCCCTGCCGCTGGGGCGGGAGCTGCCCTCGGACGCGGAGCTGATCCCGGAATGCTGGCTCCGTGCCGAGGACCTGCGCTGTGTCTGCGCAAACGGCACACTGGAGGTCAACCTTTCCGTCAAGGCAGAAGGAGCCATCCTACAGCGGAACGGAAACACCTGTGTGGGCTCCATCGCGCTGGGAGAGCCGTTGACCCCGGCAGACCCGGAGATCAGCCTGCGCATCTATTATGCACAGGCGGGGGAGGAGCTGTTTGCCATCGCCAGGCGGTTCCATGTCTCCCCGGCCCAGATGCTTGCCGCCAACGACCTTGCAGATGGCACCACGGCCATTGATGCGCCTCAGAGGCTTCTGGTGCCGGGAGCAGGGGGCTGATCCATCCGATTTTGTACTTCGCGGAGGAACAATTTAAAGTTAAAGTATGACTTATGAACTAAAAATGAACAAAAAACATCCCGGACCTCTCCCAATTTGAGAAAGGCTCTGCTATAATAATTTTTGTCGTGTAAAAAAGCCTTTTAGATAAAGGAGAAGTTATGATCAAAAATATCGAGTTGGAGAAGGGTGCATACCAGTTTGATGCCAAGATGCCCCTTCGCCAGGCCATCCCGCTGGGCCTGCAGCATGTATTTGCCATGTTCGTGGGCAACCTGACCCCGCTTCTTATCATCACCAGTGCCTGCGGCCTTGCAGGCGGTGAGTTTGCTGACCTGCAGGTCAGCCTGCTGCAGAACGCCATGTTCGTGGCCGGTGTGGTCACGCTGGTGCAGCTGTTCTCCATCGGCCCTGTGGGCGGTCAGGTCCCCATTATCATGGGCACCAGCTCCGGCTTCCTGGGCGTGTTCAACAGTGTGGCTGCTTCCATGGGCGGTGGCGTGCTGGCCTACGGTGCCATCATGGGCGCTTCCATTCTGGGCGGCCTGTTTGAGACTGTGCTGGGCTTCTTCCTCAAGCCCCTGCGCAAGTTCTTCCCCACGGTGGTCACCGGTACGGTGGTGCTGTCCATCGGTCTGTCCCTGATCTCCGTGGGTGTCAACTCCTTTGGCGGCGGCAACGCAGCCAAGGACTTCGGTTCCGCGGAAAACCTGTTGCTGGCCGTGTTCGTGCTGGTGGTGATCCTGTTCTTCAAGCATTGGACCACGGGCTTCCTGAGTTCTTCCTCCATCCTCATCGGCATTGTGGCGGGATATCTGGCAGCCTTTATCATGGGCTTTGTCCTGCCCACCACCGGTGTCACCGCCGAGGGTGTGGAGTTCACCAAGGCATGGGTGCTGAACTGGAGCAAGGTGGCACAGGCCGACTGGTTTGCCATCCCCAAGCTGGTTCCCGTCAAGATCGTTTTTGATATGCGCGCCATCCTGCCCGTGCTGATCATGTTCATCGTCACCGCTGTGGAGACCGTGGGCGATATCTCCGGCGTGATGGAGGGCGGCATGAGCCGTGAGGCCACCGATAAGGAGCTGTCCGGCGGTGTTATCTGCGACGGCCTGGGCTCTTCCTTTGCCGCCTGCTTCGGCGTTCTGCCCAACACCTCCTTCAGCCAGAACGTGGGCCTGGTTTCCATGACCAAGGTCGTCAACCGCGGTGCACTGGCTACCGGTGCCATCTTCCTGATCCTCTGCGGCCTGATCCCCAAGCTGGGCGCACTGGTCTCCATCATGCCGCAGGCCGTTCTGGGCGGTGCTGCCGTGATGATGTTCTCTTCCATCGTGGTATCCGGCATCCAGCTCATTACCAAGGAAAAGATGACCCCGCGCACCCTGACCATCGTTTCCGTTGCACTGGGCGTGGGTTACGGCATGGGTGCAAATGCCAGCATCCTGGCACACACCCCCCAGTTCTTCCAGTTGATCTGCGGCGAGAGTGGCATCGTGCCCGCAGCCTTTGTGGCCATTGTGCTGAACGTGCTGCTGCCCAAGGACGATAAGGCCGAATAAACCTCTCAGTCACCTTCGGTGACAGCTCCCCTGACAGGGGAGCCAAGAAGTGCCCTTGCCTCTCCTGTCAGGTGACGCACCATTGCGCTGCAATGGCGGAGAGCTCCTCCAGAGCTTCCGGCGTATCTGCATCCAGCAGTTCTTCCCGCCGCTGGGCGTAAACGATCTGTACCTGCTCAGGGTGAGCCTTGAGCACAACACTGCCGCCCTTGCCCTCGGGCAGGGTGTGCAGAGCGGGAAAATATCCGCATCCAAACAGAACGGGACTTCCGACAACGGTGTCCGGGCCATGTGCGGCCCGGGCTCCCAGCCGGAAGATCGCCCGCTCTGTTTCTTTTTGTGTCTGGGCAAAAGCAGTGATCAGCGCTTCCAGCGTCTCCCGCTGCAGCAGGGGCTGATCTCCGGGCAGGAAGATGCAGCCTGCAAGATTGGGGCATTGCTCCAGCAGCGCCTCCAGCCCCAGCCGGACAGTGTCGTTCCGGCCCGGCAGGCTGTGGAGCAGGCAGGGAACGGCCTGTGCGTCACACAGGGCCTTGACCTCGGCAGAGCGGGTCACGACCACCCGGGCGGCAAGTGCGGGGGTGGCGGTGACCTCCAGCGCCCGACAGAGCAGGGGGCGGCCCCCGAAATCGGCCAGCAGCTTGTTGGAGCCGAACCGCCGTGCCAGCCCCGATGCCATGATGACGCATCCCACCGGAGGGCGGGCGTTTTTTCTGCACAACTCTGCCATAAAATTATTCCTCCTGAACCTACCGGATCTGCGGCAGTCTTTCCAGTGGCATTATAAGGGATTTTGTGATAAAATAAAAGTAGCAATCGAAAAAAGAGAGGTACTGCGTATGATGACGATCCGGGAATACAAACGGGCCGAAAGCCTCGAGGAAGCCTGGCAGCTCAACCAGAAGCGAAACAATCGGGTCATCGGCGGCATGATCTGGCTCAAGATGGAGAACATCAATGTCGGCACCGCCATCGACCTGTCAGGCCTTGGGCTGGACAAAATTGAGGAAACGGCCGAGGGATTTTCCATCGGGGCCATGGTGCCCCTGCGGCAGATCGAGCTCCACGAGGGGCTCAATGCCTACACGGACGGCGCTGTGCGGGAATCTGTGCGCCACATTGTGGGTGTGCAGCTGCGCAACCTTGCCACCGTGGGCGGCAGCATTTACAGCCGTTTTGGCTTTTCCGATGTTCTGACCATGTTCCTGGCCCTGAACGCTTCGGTGGAGCTCTACAAGGGCGGTATCGTGCCGCTTTCGGAGTATGCTCAGCGCCCGTATGACAGGGATATCCTGGTGCGGGTCATCGTGCCGAAGGAGCAGGCAGCATTCTGTTATCAGTCGGTGCGCAACAGCCAGACGGATTTTCCGGTGCTGACCTGTGCCGCCGCGAAAACAGCCGGGGGCTTCCGGGTCGCCATTGGTGCCCGGCCTGGCAAGGCAGTGCTGTATACCCTGCAGCCCAATGCCGCCGAAACGCCGGAGCTGACCGCCGCCCGCTTTGCCGCTGAGGTGCGGGCAAACATCCGGACGGAGAGCAACATGCGCGGCAGTGCGGAATACCGCAATCATCTGGCCGGGGTGCTGGTCAAGCGCGCTGTGCTGAAATTGGAAGGGAACAGGTGAGACAAGATGCAGGTGAATATTATTCTGAACGGAACCAAAGTCACGGCAGAGGCCGCACCGGACACCCTGCTCATTGATTTTGTCCGCGCACACGGCTGTTACAGTGTCAAGCGCGGCTGCGAGACCTCCAACTGCGGCCTGTGCACCGTCTTTCTGGACGATGTGCCGGTGCTGTCCTGCTCTGTGCTGGCAGCCCGTGCCGACGGCCACAGGGTGACCACGCTGGAGGGCCTGCAGGAGGAGGCTGCTGAGTTCGGCGCTTTTATCGCCGATCAGGGTGCGGAGCAGTGCGGCTTCTGCAACCCGGGCTTTATTATGAACGCCCTCGCCCTCTTCCGGGAAAAGGAATACCCCACTGAGGAGGAGATCAAGGAGTATCTCGCGGGCAACCTCTGCCGCTGCTCCGGCTACGAGGGTCAGCTGCGGGGCATCCAAAATTTCCTCGCCTGGAAGAAAGCAAAACAGGAGGGTGCCGAATGAAAAACGTCAACAAAGCATTCCGCAAAAAGGATGCCATGCAGCTTGTGACCGGCAAGCCCGTTTACATGGATGATCTGGCCCCGGCAGACTGCCTGATCGTCAAGCTGTACCGCTCGCCCCATGCCAACGCCATGGTGGAGCGCATCGACACGTCCGTGGCCAAAAAGGTGCCCGGCATCGAGGCTATCTTCACCTGGGAGGATGTGGATCAGAACGCCCGCCGCTACACGCAGGCCGGCCAGACCTACCCCGAAGCCAGCCCCTACGACCGCCTGGTCATCGACCGCCATGTCCGCTTTGTGGGGGACGTGGTGGCCATTGTGGTGGGCAAGGATGAGAAGTGTGTCGAGAAAGCCATGAAGCTCATCAAGGTGGAGTATCAGGTGTTGGAGCCGGTGCTGGATTTCCACACTGCGAAGGACAACCCCATCCTTGTCCACCCGGAGGACAACTGGGAGAGCCTGAGCCCCGTGGGTGCCGACAACAAGCGCAACCTCTGTGCCCACGATGCGTGCGGCGACGGCGACATCGATGCCGTGCTGGCAAAGTGCGATGTTGTCATCGACCGTGTCTACCACACCAAGGCCTGCCAGCAGGCCATGATGGAGACCTTCCGCACCTGCTGCTGGATGGACCTGTACGGACGGCTGAACATCCTCAGCTCGACCCAGATCGTGTTCCATACCCGCCGCAATGTGGCAAACGCCCTGCACATCCCCAAATCCATGATCCGCGTTATCAAGCCCCGCATCGGCGGCGGCTTTGGTGCCAAGCAGACGGCGGTCTCGGCCATCTATCCGGCCTTTGTTACCTGGAAGACCAAGAAGCCCTGCAAGCTGATCTTCACCCGCGAAGAGAGCCAGACCGCATCTTCGCCCCGCCATGAGATGGAGATGCACGTCCGTCTGGGTGCCACCAAGGACGGCATCGTGAAGGGCATCGACCTCTACACCCTGTCCAACACCGGTGCCTACGGCGAGCACGGCCCCACAACGGTGGGCCTTTCCGGTCACAAGTCCATCCCGCTGTATGGCAAGGCCGAAGCCTTCCGTTTTGTCAGCGATGTGGTCTACACCAACCACATGTCTGCCGGTGCGTACCGCGGCTATGGTGCGACCCAGGGCCTGTTTGCAGTGGAATCTGCCGTCAACGAGCTGGCTGCCAGGCTCCACATGGACCCCTTCAAGATCCGTGAAATGAACATCGTCAAAGAGGGCGATGTGATGCCTGCCTATTACGGCGCTGTGAACACCAGCTGCGCGCTGGACCGCTGCCTGAAAAAAGTCCACGAGATGATCGACTGGGACAACAAGTACCCTGTGCGCGACCTTGGCAATGGCAAGGTGCGCGCCGTGGGTATGGGCATGGCCATGCAGGGCTCCGGCATTTCCGGCATGGATGTGGGCAGTGCCACCCTCAAGGTAAACGATGACGGGTTCTACTCCCTCATCATCGGCGCTGCCGATATGGGCACCGGCTGTGACACCACGCTGGCTCAGATCGCCGCCGAGGTGCTGGACTGTGACCTGGACAATATCACCGTCTTTGGCGCGGATACCGATACCTCGCCCTATGATTCCGGCTCCTACGCTTCCTCTACCACCTATGTCACCGGCAAGGCAGTGGAGAAGTGTGCCCTCCGGCTGCGCGGCCAGATCTGCAAGCTGGGCGCGGAGCTGCTCCAGACGACCGAAGATGCTGTGGATTTTGACGGCAAGTTCGTTTCCCTGAACGCAGACCCGGACAAGAAGGTCTCTCTCTCTGAGGTAGCCTTCGCCTCCCAGTTCGGCCACATGGTGCCGCTGGAGATCACCGAGACCCACACCTCGCCCCTTTCGCCCCCGCCCTACATGGTCGGCGCGGCTGAAATTGAGCTGGACAAGGAGACCGGCGAGGTCAAGGTGGTGGATTATGCCGCCTGCGTGGACTGCGGCACCCCCATCAACCCCAACCTGACCCGTGTCCAGACCGAGGGCGGCATCCTGCAGGGCATTGGCATGGCTCTGACCGAGAACATCACCTACGATGCCAAGGGCTGGCCGATGGAGAATTCCTTTATGCAGTATAAGATCCCCGCCCGTGTGGACATCGGCCACATCCGGGTGGAGTTTGAGAGCAGCTACGAGCCCAATGGCCCGTTTGGTGCAAAATCCATCGGTGAGGTGGTCATCAACACCCCGCTGCCCGCCATCGCGGATGCCATCTACAATGCCATCGGCACCCGCTTCTATGAGCTGCCCATCACCCCGGAGCAGGTCGCCATGGCGGTGGAAGAAAACCGCTGATGCTTCCGGAAAAACAATTTCCGTTTCTGGCTGAAAAGGGCCATGTGGTCTCGCTGGTGGGCGGCGGCGGAAAAACCACCCTGCTCTATGTCTTTGCCCGGCATTGTGCCGCCAAAGGCTGGCGGGTGCTGGTGAGCACCACCACCCACATCCGGCAGCCGGGGAAGAATTATGCCGCAGATGAAGCCGCTCTTGCGTCCCTCTGGACGGCAGGGCAATATGCCGTGGCCGGTGTCCCGGCAGAGCAGGGCAAGCTGACCGCTCTGCCGCCGGAGCAGCTGACCTGCTGGATGGCACAGGCGGATATGGTTCTTCTGGAAGCGGACGGTGCAAAACGGATGCCCTGCAAAGTTCCGGCGGCCCATGAACCGGTGCTGCTGCCGGAAAGCGATATCGTGCTGGCCGTGGCCGGGTTGTCCGCGCTGGGCAGACCTCTGCGGGAGGTCTGCTTCCGGCTGGAGCAGGCCTGCGCCCTGCTGGGCACTGCCCCCGAAACGCTTCTGACCCCGGAGCTGCTGGCAAGGCTGCTGGCCAGCGAGAAGGGAGGACGAAAACTGGTAGGGAACCGCCGTTTTTCTGTGGTGCTCAATCAGGCGGATGACCCCGCCCGCATTGCTGCCGGAGAACAGACCCTCACGCTCCTGCGCAAAAAATATGAGGTGCAGGGCGTGTTGACTTATTTTGATGAAAGGGAGCGTGCATGAAATGGCAGAACAAGGCCCCATTGTCTTCTGCACCGGCGGCGGATGCACCGCCAAGCTGGGTGCCGGGGTACTGAGCCGCATTCTGGAAAAGCTGCCCCGGGGCGAAAAAGACCCCGACCTTCTGGTTGGCTACGACAGCCGGGACGATGCTGCCGTCTACCGCATCACCGAGGACATTGCTCTGGTGCAGACGGTGGATTTCTTCCCGCCGATGGTCGATGACCCCTATACCTTCGGGCAGATCGCCGCGACCAATGCCTTGAGCGATGTCTACGCCATGGGCGGTGAGGTCAAAACGGCACTGAATCTCGTCTGCTTCCCCGAGAGCATGGATCTGAACGTGCTGGGGGAGATCCTGCGCGGTGGTGCCGAAAAGGTGACCGAAGCCGGGGGTACGCTGGCGGGTGGGCACTCCATTGCCGATACCGGCGTGAAGTACGGCCTGTCGGTGACCGGTCTTGTAGACCCGCACCGCCTGACGGCCAACGATACCGGCCGCCCGGGCGACAAGCTTCTTCTGACCAAGGCGCTTGGCGTGGGGCTGATCTGTACCGCCAACCGGGTGGGCGAAGCTGCTCCGGAACAGATGGAAGCAGCAGTCCGTTCCATGACCACCCTGAACAAAACGGCGGCAGAGATCGCACGCAGGTACGAGGTGCACGCCGCCACAGATGTGACCGGGTTCAGCTTTCTGGGCCATCTGCACGAGATGATGGGGGAAAAGCTCTCCTGCGTCATCGATGCCCATGCGGTGCCGGTGCTGCCCGGGGCGTGGGAGGCTGCGGATGCCTGCCTGTACACCGCCGCCGGTCAGCGCAACCGTAATCATACCGGGCCCTTTGTCCGGTTTGAGAAAGTGCCCTTCCCGATGGAAGAGATCCTGTTTGATCCCCAGACCTCCGGCGGCCTGCTGTTTGCCGTGGCCCCGCAGGATGCCGCTGCCCTGGAAGCAGAGCTGCAGGCGGCAGGTCTGCCCGCAAAGGTCGTGGGCACCATTGGGAAAAAGCAGACACCGGAGATCACAGTAACATACGAATGAGGGAGGAACAACCGATGATCAAGATCGATGCCCGTGGCGATGCCTGTCCGCTGCCCGTGGTCAAGGCCAAAAAGGCCATTGCAGAGCTGCACGGCCCCGGCGAGGTGGAAGTGCTGGTGGACAATGAGATTGCTGTCCAGAACCTGACCAAGATGGCCCAGCAGAAGGGCTATCTGTCCAGCTCCGAAAAGCTGGCCGAACAGGAATACCGTGTCCGCTTTACCATCAAGGACACGCCCGCTGCGGAGACCGCTGTGCCGGGCAAGGTGAAACAGCAGGCAGAAGCGGAAACCTGCATCCCGGATGCCCGCACCGATACGGTGGTGGTCATCGCGTCCGACAAGATGGGGGAAGGGGCCGAGGAGCTGGGCAAGACCCTGCTCAAGGCCTTCGTGTTCTCCCTGACCCAGCAGGACAAGCTGCCCAAGACGATCCTCTTCTATAACGGCGGCGCATCCCTGACCTGTGAGGGCTCTCCCATGCTGGAGGACCTCAAGACGCTGGAATCGGAAGGTGTGGAGATCATGACCTGCGGCACCTGCCTGAACTATTACGGCCTGACCGAGAAGCTGGCCGTAGGCAGCGTGACGAACATGTATGCCATCGTGGAAAAGCTGACCCATGCCGGGAACGTGGTCAAGCCGTGATCTATCTGGACAATGCTGCCACCACGCTGTACAAACCGCAGGAAGTGGACGCCGCCATTCTGGACGCCCTGCACACCGCAGGCAACCCCGGCCGCGGTGCCCATGAGCCGACCCTGAATGCTTCCCGGCTGGTATATGCCGCACGGGAAGCGCTGGCAGAGCTTTTCCACGCGCCGGACCCTGCCTGCATTGCCTTTACGGCCAACGCCACCGGCGCGTTGAACACCGCCCTGTGCGGGCTGCTGGGGCCGGGGGATCATGTCATCACCACCGTGTGTGAGCATAATTCGGTCCTGCGGCCGCTGTACCGGCTGCGGACACAGGGGGTCCAGCTCAGCTTTGCCGGGGTAGACGCCAAAGGCCGCCTGCAATATGAAAAATGGGAAGAGCTTGTGCGCCCAAACACCAGAGCGCTGGTCGTGACCGGAGCGTCCAATGTGACCGGCAACTGTACCGATCTTGCAAAGGCTGCGGCCTTTGCGCACCGGCACGGCTTGCTGCTGATCGTGGATGCCGCGCAGACGGCCGGAGCCCAGTCCATCGACGTACAGGCGCTGGGTGTGGATGTGCTGTGCTTCACCGGGCATAAGGCTTTACTGGGGCCGCAGGGCACCGGCGGGCTGTATGTGCGTCCGGGTGTGCAGATCGCGCCCCTTGTAGTGGGCGGCAGCGGCGTGCACAGCTATGACGAGCAGCATCCCGCCCAGATGCCCACCGCACTGGAAGCCGGCACCCTGAACGTGCACGGCCTTGCCGGGCTTTGCGCCGGAGTACAATGGCTTCT
>ERZ826613.3836-NODE-3836-length-11944-cov-11.165195_pt1 | contig 11944 bp, 9 predicted proteins | sample MGYA00519925_ERZ826613 | MGnify/ENA primary metagenome ERZ826613 (study PRJEB31778, sample SAMEA3449236) | human gut metagenome | biome: human gut; feature: human-associated habitat; material: faeces | place: United Kingdom | collected 2010/2012 ... | reverse complement strand
CCGAAGGGGTGGAGGGGGCGAGCGGAAAGCCCCCTCCTCGCCTCCGCAGAGGCGAAATCTCTGCATGACAGCGCAACGCTATGAAGAAACAGCATCGGAAATAAAGCAATCAAAAAACGCAGCCTGACACGTCTCGTCAGACTGCGTTTTGCATTTATTTTACAGCTTCGCCTGCGACAGCGGATATTCATCCAGCAGCGCCTTGAAATCCGCAAAATTCCGGTTCGTGCGGTCAACCATCGGCACAACCCACAGCAGAATCGCGAAGTCCAGCGCGACGGGCAGCCCGCCCTCCATCAGGGCGGCGGCAACACGGATGAAGCGGTACATTTCCGCCCGCGCGGCGCCCGAAAGCGGCGGTACCATCGCGAAAATCGGGGAGAGCACGGCGGTGATTTCCTCGTCCGACGTCTTGGCGACGCTCGTGGCGTCCAGCAGGGCGGTCAGCGCGGCTTGGCTGATTGGCGCGGCGTCATCCGCCGGCAGTTCCGGGATGAACGGCAGCGCGGGGAGCGGCAGAATCGGCCATTGCCCGGCGTCGTAGGCGGCGTTGCGGGTCAAACCGATGCTGCTGCGCGACAAAAGCAGCTTGTGCATTCCGGAAATCGGCGCATAGTTCGGCAAGCTCGTCAAAAGCAGCACGGGCGTTGCGTCCACGGGGCGCAGGGCAACCATCGGGCGCTGTTCAGCGGAAATCTGGTGCGCAAAGCTGCGTTCCCAGCCCATTGCGGCGGCGATGTTGCGGATCAGCGTCGCGGCGGGCGCGGGGGTGGACGACACAATACCGATGCGGTCGCTCATCGCCAGCAGGAGCAGCAGCGCAATCCCCTGATTCTTTGTCAGCGTCAGCCCGCACTTGCCGCACACAGCCGTCAGGCGTGCCAGCAGTTCGTCCAGCGTCGCCTGCTGCCCGCTCACGGGGCTCATGCGCAGCGGCTGACCCGTCAGCGGGATGTTCAGCTGCAAGTCGCCCAGCAGCTTCGAGATGGTCGCGGGGAGCGCATCGTTCTGCAGCGTGTCAATGTGCTTGAGCAGGGAATCGCGCTGCACGGTCAGGCTGTTCAGTTCGGTCTTGAGCGACGCCACCTGCGCTTCGCACGCGTCGCGGTCGCTCTCCAGCTTGCCCGTTTCCTTCTGCAGGCGGTTCGCCATGCCGGCAATAATTTCCTGCTTGAAGCCGTCCATGTCGCGGCGCGCCTTGTCCAGCTGGCACAGGGCAGTCAGGCGCTCCGCCTCCAAATCCTGCAGGCGGTCGCGCAGCACGCGCTGGAGCGCGGTGATGTTGCGGTCCTTGCAAATGCGGGGCTCCAGCTTGGAGCGCAGCCCGTCCAGCGAGAGCATGAAGTCCATCAGCTGCTCGCGCGCTTCGGGCATCCGCCACGCGGCGCGGAAGGCGTTCACCGCGTCCGCCACGGGGTTGTCAATGGGGCGTATGGATGTGCCGTTGGGCAGGTTTTGCGCCGGCGGCTCGTATTTGCCAACGTACCACTGGCTGCTCACCGTCTCCTGCACGCGGTTTTTGCTCGGCTGGGGGGAGGTGCGCAGTGGCGTGCGGACGAGCGGCGTGCCGGTCAGCGGGCCGGTTTTCATCATGCTCGGCGGCATTTTCACCGGGCGCGTCTGCTGCTGATGCAGAAGGTTCGCACTGTCGGATACGCCTGTGTTCAGGCTTTGCAGCGTCTCTTCAAAATCCTTCGTTTCGTCCAGAATGTTCAGCGTTTCGCCGATGGGCAGGGATTCATCCGCCGCGTCCGCCTTTTCCGCGGGCTTCTCCGCCGCGGGTGCTTCGGGGACAGTCTGGTCTGCCGGGACGGTCTGGTCTGCCGAGGCGACCGGGTCTGCTGGGACGACAGGAGCTGCCGGGTCTGCCAGGGCAGCCGCGGCACTCGGTGCAGCCGCCGGAACCGCTGCCGCATCCAACGGACGGTCAAAGCGGACGGGCTTGGGGCGCATCTGCCGCTGAATTGGCGCGGGACGCACCGCTGTGGGCGCATCCTTCAGGCAGAGAATCGTGCGCTCCACGCCGTCCGGGCAGGGCAGCGTGAACAGCATTCCCGCCATCCCGCTGCTCTTTTGCGGCTTTTCCGGGTCATTTTTGCACACAGGCCCGTACAGCACGTTGTCCGCGCGCAGATAGAACAGGGGCGTAATCGCCGTTTCCGCCACCACCGCGGCATCATCCGCCGGGGCGGAAATCACCTCATAAAAGCTGTGCGCGGGCAATTCATGCACGGTGTCGGAATAGAGGATAAACTGGTTCGGTTCCCCCTTGTCAGGGCGGAAATTCTTGTTTGTGCGGATTTTTGTAGCTTCGGCGGGCAGGTTCGCCAAGTCAACCAGACAATAATGCCCAAGGTCGCGCATCCGGCTCTTGAAGGTGTGCTGTTCGTTGCGGTCAGGGACGATGCGCAGGCAGCCTTCCACCGGAAACTGGTTCATCGCCTCTTGACGGATGTCAGCGTCCGGGGTCAGCAGAGGGCGAACGCGGAAATACGCCTGTTGGATATTGTCCTCCTCCAGATAACAGAAGAGAAGCTGATTGTCGATGCTCATAATTGCCTCCATAAATAATAGGTAATAAAATAAAAGAACACTCCCTATGAAAATTTTATCAAATAAAGTGCGAATCGTCAAGGGTTTCGACAGGGTTTTTCCGCAAAAAGACGCTATCTTTTTCCGCCGCGCATGAAACCGCCTCCAGCGCGCATACTGATACTATTTCCAGATTCACCTGCGCCATCTGCTTGCGCCTTTTCATCTGGAAATAGTATGAACCCGAAAAGGGAGGCGAAAAACATGACGGTGGGGATGCTGCTGGCAACCATTCTGCTTGTGCTCACGTTCTCCGGCGTGCTTTCCGGCGCGTGGGAGCGGCTGGGGATTCGCCAGCGGACGGCGGGCGCGTGGCTGCTGGCAATGCTCGCGGCGCTGCTGATGCCGGATGTCCGGCTTGGCGCGGCGCGGGTGAATCCGGCGGGGCTGGCGGTGACGGCGGCGGCTTCCGTGCGCCTGATGATGACCATCCGCCCGCGCCGGGAGCTGGTGCGTGTGCTGCTGGGCAGCGTGATTGCCGGGGCAATGGGGCTGCTTGTGCTGATTTTGTCGGACGGGCAGGCGGATGCACTCTGGGCGTGCGCGATGCTCATCGGGGCGGCGGCGTGCTTTCTGGGGGTCAGCCGGCGCGGGATGCTCCTGTGCAGCTTGATGGGGCTGCTCGTCGCGCAGGGCGCAGCGGGCGTGTCGGGGGTTCTTCGCGCGGATGTGCAGCCGTGGACGGACGCGGCGCTGCTGTGCGCAAGCGTATCCACCGCGCTGGCGGAAATTGTGCGCCGAACCGCCATTTTCATGCTGACCCCGCCGGGCGTGAAAGGGGGACACCGCGGATGAGGAAGCTTCTGACGCTGCTTTTGCTGCTGATGCTGCTGCTCACCAGTTCCGCCATGGCGGCGGAGAAATCGGCGTATCGCTTGGCGGATGAGCAGGGGACGCTGCTGGCGTGGCTGGATGTTCCCCCCGCCGTCGGGGACGTGCTGCTGACGGCGGCTGGCACGCGCCACCGGGTGATTGCGGTAGAGGGGCAGCAGGCGGTCTTGCGCGAGGATGGCACGGAGACGCTGCCCGATGTGCCGTGGTCTGCCCGCGAGACGGCACAGCCTGTGACCAGCGCCGTGCGCACCATCGGGCTGATGGGCGACGCGGCGCTTGTGCGGGATTTGCGGGAAGAGCTTGCGAATCAGGGCGCGGCGCTGGTGACGGTGAATCCTGAACAGGCGGATTTTCCGCTGACCGTCGCGCGGGACGAAATCAGCAATTCCGCGGAATATGATACGCTTTTAAGCGGCGAGAAAGCGGCGAAAATCCGCCTGATTGTCCGCCGCGGCGGCGATAATGAAGCGCTGATGAAGAATTTCGCGCTCTCCGTCAAGGCGGGGCTTGACCACACCGCCCCGACGCTCATTCGGGACGTGTACTTTGCCGCGAACGCGCAAGAGCCGCTCCGGCTGCTCTGGGGCGCGCGGGAGACCGAGCCAATCCGCCTGCAAAACACGATTTTGCCGCTGGCGCAGGTGATTTCAAACGCCTTGGCGCCCCGCGACACGGCTGGCGGCATTTCCGGCGGCGAGGACGTGCCGGAGCACAGTGCCGTGACGGGCTTGATTTTCGCCGGCGGTCTGCTGCTGGCGGGCGTGGTCGGTTACGGCTTGCTGCTGACCGGGGGACACAGGCACGGGAAGAAAACATAACCCAAAAGGCGATTCAGCCGATGAAGCTGAACCGCCTTTTTCAGGTGCGTATGGTGATAAGGCTTGCCGTGGCTCAATAATAGGTGATGGAGACCACGTTCTCCGGCAGCCATACGCGGCGAATCTGGTACGAGCCAGACGGCTGGAACTCCAGGCACACATAGCCGTTCTCCCACGCCATGACCGCGCCGGTCGTGCCGGAGGAAATCTTCTGCTGATGCTGCTTGTAGTTCGTGCCCGGCCCGTAGTACGCCGTCGTGGTGGAGGTCACACGCCCGTTGCCAAACGGTATACTTTCATCCGGCACACGGTTCACGTCAATGTCGATGCGCTGCTCGCCCGTGTAGGCGCGCACCATCTTGCCATTGTACTCAAATTCAACTTCCAGCCACCAGATATCGTTGCCGGACGCGCGGGACAGCACCGTCACCGTGTGTCCGCCATCGTTCCAGTATGTGCCAAGCTCATCGTACTTCGTTGACGGGCCGGAGCGCGTCGAAATCGGGCGGTTGGACATGGCAAGCAGTCCGCTGCTGCTGTCGGAGGAAGAAGGCGTCCAGCGGCCAAGCGCCACGTCAAATGAGACGCAGATGGCGGGGCGGACAGCGTTGTCAAACTCCGTCACCTTGTTGCCGTGGTCGTAGAAGCTGCCGTGCGCGCCGACGAACACGCCGAAGGTCGACGTGCTGTCCACGCGCGCCCAGTAGGAGGATGTGCCCGTGTCGCTGGCAGTGTACGCGCCGCACTGCCGGGCGTATTCCGTGGCGTAGAGCAGTTCCGTGTCCAGATACTGCTGGATTTCCCACTGGCTGAGGATGTACACATAGTCCGACGAATTGCTGACGTACACGCTGTTCAGCTGCCCCTGTTCCGCCGACGTGAACGCGGAGGACAGGAACGTGCTGTTCAGCCACGAGCGGATGGTGCTGTTGTGCCACGAGGTGGTGCTGGTCGAGCGGTTGTAGACCATCGAATCCAGCCCGTACTCACTCACCGCGCGGACTGTCCGGCTGCCGTAATCAACGCTGTACACGCGCCAGAGAATCGGCTCGTCGCCGTTGCGCAGGTTGCCATCCTGCTCGTAGCTGCCGAAGTAGAACGTCTGCCCGACGTACACGTCACTTGACGCCGAAGCAGCGGGCAGCAGCGTCAGCAGAGAAACGAGTGCCACCAAAAACGACAGAATCCGTTTGTTGCGCATGGAAAACGACCTCCCGTACAGATTTTGTAAAACCATTATATGCCATACAAAACGCCTTGTCAAGTCCAAAAAACGGCTGCTTTTTGCCAAAAATCAGGCGGCGGCAAAATTTTCATCCGCCAAATAGTTGACCTTGACCGCGAAAAATGATACATTATAATGAGCGCGAATTCTGCGCTGTACAGTTAAGGAGGTACTTCCACTTTGCAACCCGAAATCAACCAAGAAGCCATCGCCCGGATGCTCGATCAGGTGCAGAAGCCGACGCGCTATACCGGCGGGGAAATGAATACGCAGCTTAAGCCGTGGGACAGCGCGAAGCTGCATTTTGCGTTCTGTTTTCCGGATACCTATGAGGTCGGTATGTCCCATCTGGGCATGAAGATTCTCTATGCCGCGATGAATCAGCAGCCTGATATGCTCTGCGAGCGCGCGTTTATGCCGTGGGTGGACATGATGGACCTGATGAAGCAGGAAAATGTCCCGCTGTTCACGCTCGAAAGCCGCAGCCCGCTCAGCGCCTTTGACGTCGTGGGCTTTACGCTGCAATATGAAATGAGCTACTCCAACATTCTGGCGATGCTGGAGCTTGGCGGCATTCCGCTTTTGCGGGAAAATCGCCGGGAGGAAGACCCGATTGTCGTTGCGGGCGGGCCGTGCGCGTTCAATCCCGAACCGCTGGCGGATTTTATTGACGCGTTCATGGTCGGCGACGGCGAAGAGCAGATTCTCGACCTCAACCGCGTCATCATGCAGGGGCGCGAAGAGGGCGCGAGCCGCATGACGATCCTCAAGCGCCTGTGCGCCATCCGCGGCGTGTACGTTCCGGCGCTCTATGACGTCCAGTATAACGCGGACGGCACGATTGCGTCCATGAAGCCGAACTGCCCAGAAGCGCCCGAAAAGGTCTTGAAAGCGATTATCCCTGATTTGGACAAGGCGTTCTATCCCACGGAAATCCCCGTGCCATATATGGAGATTATCCACGACCGCATCATGCTGGAAATCATGCGCGGCTGCACGCGCGGCTGCCGCTTCTGTCAGGCGGGCATCCTGTATCGTCCGGTGCGCGAGCGGAGTCTGGAGCATCTGGTGGAGCTGGCGCAGCAGCTGGAAAACACGACCGGGTATGAGGAAATCAGCCTGTCGAGCCTCTCTTCCGGCGATTATACCTGTCTGGCGGAATTGATTCGCGAGCTGATTCGGCGCTTAGACGAGAAGCATGTGTCGATTTCGCTGCCGTCGCTGCGCCTGGACAGCGTGCTGAAGGATTCGCTGGAGGCGACGCAGAAGGAGAAGAAAACCAGCCTGACGTTCGCGCCCGAAGCCGGAACGCAGCGCCTGCGCGACGTCATCAACAAGGGCGTGACCGAAGAAGACCTGATGAGCAAAGTCTCCGACGCCTTCCACGGCGGATGGAGCAGCGTCAAGCTGTACTTCATGATGGGTCTGCCGACGGAGACGACCGAGGATTTGGACGGCATCGCGGATTTGGCGAAAAAGGTCGTCGATTCGTACTTTGCCGTGCCAAGGGGCGAGCGCGCGAAGGGACTGCGCGTGGTGTGCAGCGCGTCCGTGTTTGTGCCCAAGCCCTTCACGCCCTTCCAGTGGGAGCCGCAGGACACGCAGGAGATGGTGCGCGAGAAGCAGAGCCACCTGCGCGAGAAGCTGCGCATCAAGGGCGTTACGTTCAATTATCATGAGTCGGATTTGAGCTATCTGGAAGCGTGCTTTGCCCGCGGCGACCGCCGAATGGGGCAGGTGCTTCTCCGCGCGTATCAGAAGGGCTGTATGCTCGACGGCTGGACGGAGCTGTTCAAGTACGACATGTGGCGCGAGGCCTTTGCCGAGCTGGGCATCGACCCGGCGTTCTATGCCTACCGCCGCCGCGAGAAGGACGAAATCATGCCGTGGGATGTGATTGACTGCGGCGTGACGAAAGAATTCCTGTGGCGCGAGAAGGAAAAGGCGGAAAAGGCGCAGACGACCAAAGACTGCCGCAAGGGCTGCAACGGCTGCGGCCTGCAGCGCTTCAAAGGGGTGTGCAAATATTGCGGATAATGGCTGTGTTTGAAAAGGGCATCCGCCTGCGCCACATCGGGCATCTGGACATTCAGCGGGCGATGATGCGGGCGCTGCGCCGTTCGGGGCTGCCCGTGGCGTATTCCAATGGGTATAATCCGCATATTCTGCTGACGTTCGCGTCGGCGCTGTCCACCGGGGCGGCGGGAAAAAAGGAAATTCTGGATGTGACGATGGCGCGCGAGGTGTCGCCGGATGATTTCCTCCAGCAGATGAACCGCGCCCTGCCGCCGGATTTGCAGCTTTCTTTCGCCCGTGCGCTGGATGACAAGCACCCGGCGATGATGGCGCTCGTGCAGGCGGCGGATTACACGCTGGAAATCGAGGATGCGAACGCGGCGGCAAAGATGATTGCGGCGATTCCGGCGTTCCTTGAACAGACGAGTATTCTTGCCATGCGCCGCACGAAATCCGGCATGAAGGAAACGGACATCCGCCCGCTGCTGGTGTCGCTCTCCGGCGATGCCACGGCGATTCATGCCGTCATGGCGCTGACGGAGACGCTGGCGTGCAAGCCGGATATGCTGTTAAGTGCGCTTAGCACCTTCTGCGGGCAGGAAAGCGCCCCGGATGCGCTGATTATCCGCAACGGCTTGCTGGGTCGGGATGAAAACGGCGAACTGACGCCCTTGGAGAACCTATGAGAACATTGCTTGTGCATCAGGGTGAAAAGCCGCTGATTGGCATATTGGAAGACGGGCAATTGGCGGAAGTCTTTTTCCCGCAGGAGGGCGACACGGCGGAAGCGGTGCTGCTGGGGCGCGTGGAGCGCATTGTGCCGGGGATGAAGGCGGCGTTCGTCGATATTGGGCAGGAGAAAAACGGCTTTCTGCCGCTGGAGGAGAAGAACACGGGGCTATCCTACCCGAAAACGGGCGACGCGGTCATTGTGCAGATTCGCAAGGAAGCACAGGGCGTCAAGGGCGCGTTCCTCACGCGCGACATCAGCCTGTGCGGGGAGACGATGCTGCTCACGCCCATGAGCCGCATGATTGGCGTGTCGTCCAAAATCACGGAGGATGGCAAGCGGAAGGCGCTGAAGGAGACGGGCAGGGCGATTGCGCAGGAGCGCTTCGGCTTGGTGATGCGCACAGCGGCGGAGAATGCGCCGGAGGAAGAACTCGCGGCGGAAGCGGAGCGCCTGTTCCAGCAGTGGGAGCAGATTCGCCGCGCCGCGCCGACCGCGCATGTGCCGTCCGTCTTGATGCAGCCGCGAAGCACGCTCGAAGCCGTGCTGGATGACTATCGCCCGCGCGGGATTGACCAAATTGTGACGGACGACCCGGCGGTGGCGGAAAAAGCCGCGGGCATTGCGCCGGTTCAGGTGATTCCTGAAAACCTGCTGACCATTTATAAAATTGAGTCGCAGCTAAAAAAAGCGCAGGAGCGCCGCGTGTGGCTCAGCAGCGGCGGTACGCTGGTCATCGACCCGTGCGAGGCGATGACGGTGATTGACGTCAACACCGCCAAATTCACCGGCAAGCGCGAGTTAGAGGATACCGTGCTGCGGCTGAATCTGGAAGCGTGCGGCGAGATTGCACGGCAGGTGCGCCTGCGGAATTTGAGCGGCATCATCATCATTGATATGATTGACATGAAGACCCCGGAACACCGGCAGATGGTGCTGGACGCGCTGGAAGAAGCGTTCGCGTCCGACCGCGTAAAGACGGTGATTCACGGCTTGACCTCCCTCGGTTTGGTGGAAATGACGCGCAAACGGTCACGTCCGCCGCTGCGGGAAATGCTTGCAAAACAGGAGGAAGCCCATGAGTGACAGAAAGCCTGTCATCATTTCAGAAGAACAGCTGGAAGAGCAGCGGCAGTATATTCAGCAGATTCGCCTGATGCCGGATGCCCCCAAGAGCTACCACGTTGTGACCTATGGCTGCCAGATGAACGCGCACGACAGCGAAATCCTCGCCGGAATGCTGCGCGACATGGGCATGGAGGAAGCCGCCGACCGCGAATCGGCGGATTTTGTGCTGTTTAACACCTGCTGCGTGCGCGACAACGCCGAGCGCCGCGCCTTGGGCAACGTGACGTGGCTCAAGGAAGTACGCAAGAAGAATCCGCGCCTGATGATTGGCGTGTGCGGCTGCATGATTCAGCAGCCGGGCATGGCGGAGAAGATTTTGAAGCAGTACCGCTTTGTGGATTTGGCGTTTGGCACGGCGAACCTGTACCGCCTGCCGGAACTGATGCTCAAAGCGCTGGAAAGCGACCACGCGGTGGTGGAGGTGGAGGAGCAGAACACGATTGCCGAGGGGCTGCCTGTGCAGCGCCTGCGCCATGACGCGGCGTATATCACGATTATGTACGGCTGCGACAACTACTGCACCTACTGCATCGTGCCGTATGTGCGCGGGCGGGAGCGTTCGCGCGAAATGAGCGCGATTGTGGCGGAAGCCGAAGCCCTGCGTGACAGCGGCGTGAAGGAAATCATGCTGCTGGGGCAGAATGTGAACAGCTACGGCAAGGGGCTCCAAACGCCCGTCACGTTCGCCCAGCTGCTCAAAGAGCTGGATGATGTTGGCATCCCGCGCATCCGCTTCATGACCAGCCATCCCAAGGACTTGTCCGACGAGCTGATTGATGTGATGGCGCATTCCAAGCACATCCTGCCGCAGTTCCACCTGCCGGTGCAGCACGGTAACGATGAAATCCTCCGCCGGATGAACCGCCACTACAACCGCGCGCAGTACCTTGACCGCGTGCGCAAGCTGCGCGAGGCGATTCCGGCTATCGGCCTGACGACGGATATTATCGTCGGCTTCCCCGGCGAGACGGAGGAGCAGTTTCAGGACACACTGTCCCTTGTGCGCGAGGTCGGCTATGACAGCGCGTTCACCTTCATCTATTCGCCCCGGACGGGTACGGGCGCGGCGAAAATGCCGAACCAAGTGCCGGAAGACGTGTCCTCCCGCCGCATTCAGGAACTGCTGAAGGTGCAGGAGGAATGCCAGAAGAAGGCGCTCAAGCGGTTCATCGGCACAGAAGAAGAGGTGCTGGTGGAGGGACTCAGCCGCCGCAGCGACACGGACGTGTCCGGCCACGGGCTGCACGGGCTGTCCGTCACATTCCCCGGCACGGAAAGCGACGTGGGCGAAATCGTCCGCGTGAAGATTGTGGGCGCGAAGAACAACACGCTCACGGGTGAAAGAATCTAAGGCACCACCGCACAATTCGGCGGCACGTCTGGCGATGTCTTTTCCGCCATCTGCGGCATGCAAATTCCTCGATTTACCTCCAGTAAACCTTCGAAATTTGCATTTGCATCTGACGAAAAATCCATTCCCCAGCCGACCACCTCATTTGTGCGGTGTTACCTTAATTGCAGTATGCCACGAATGATTCGAAAGTACAACAGCAGGTTACGCCTGTTTCGCCTTCCACGCCGTAAACGCATCCGCCAGCCGCGCAAATTCCGCCAGCGTCAGCTTTTCGCCGCGGATTCGCTCATCCAGCCCGGCAGTCTGCATCAGCGACACGGCATCGGCGCGCTCCATGTGGAACGCGGCGCACAGACCGTTCGTCATCGTCTTGCGGCGAAGTGCGAACGCCGCCTGCGCCACGCGGAAAAAGTCAGCTTCCTCCTGCACCTGTACCGCCGGCGTTTCCCGCCATGGCAGGACGATAAACGCGCTGTCCACCTTCGGCACGGGCGTAAAGCACTTTGCCGGCACATCCATGGCCAGATACGGGTCGCAGTAGAACTGGCTGCGAACGCTGAGCATCCCCCAGCCATCGTCGCCGGGCTGCGCCAGCACCTTGTCCGCCACTTCCTTCTGCACCATCAGCGCCATCCGCTGAATCGGAATCGGGCTGGCAAGCAGCATGGTCAGCAGCGGGGTGGTAATATAATATGGGATATTCGCGACGACAGAGAGCGGCTTGCGCAGGTCTTTCGTCACGTCGGCGAGGTTGAGCGTCATCACGTCGCCCTGCACGAGGGTGAAATTATCGCGTTCAGCGAGGAACGCCGTCAGCAGCGGAATCAGGCGTTCATCCAGCTCGATGGAGAGGACATGGTGTGCCGCATCACAGAGGTATTTGGTCATGCTGCCCGCGCCGGGGCCGATTTCCAGCACATCATCGTCCTTGGTGATTTCGCTGGATGCCACCAGCGCGGCGAGAAGATCCTCGTCATAAATAAAGTTCTGCCCCAAGCCCTGCTTGTAGCGGAGATTGCTGTCGTGAATGCGTTCCTTGGTCTTGCTCATGCGATGCTCCTTTGGGGAATTTGTCCGATGAGTATTATAGCATAGAGCGTTCGTGGAACGCAAGAGGGAAGATTTTGCGTTCACGCTGCTTGATTTTTATCGTTGCAGAAGGTTTCGCCTCTGCGGATGCGACAAGAGGGCAATGAAAACAGACGAAGTCTGCGGTCGCCCCCTTGACCCCTTCGCATTGCACACCC
>ERZ826613.3826-NODE-3826-length-11968-cov-4.179468_pt1 | contig 11968 bp, 9 predicted proteins | sample MGYA00519925_ERZ826613 | MGnify/ENA primary metagenome ERZ826613 (study PRJEB31778, sample SAMEA3449236) | human gut metagenome | biome: human gut; feature: human-associated habitat; material: faeces | place: United Kingdom | collected 2010/2012 ... | reverse complement strand
GGTGCGGGAGGAAGACCTGCCCCCCCTCCGTCAGCGGCTCAACGACTGGGCGGCACGGGAGTGCCCCGTGCTGCGCACACCGCCGCTGGAATGTGACCTGTCCGTCCACCTCGACCGCCTTACGGTGGAGAGCGTCCGCCGCCTCGACCAGCTGGCACCCTACGGTGCCGACAACCCCAGCCCGGTCTTCGTGCTGGAAATGGCTGTCGTGGAGGGCGTCTACGCCGTCTCGGAGGGCAAGCACTGCCGCCTGCGTCTGCGGCAGGGCAATTCCAGCATCTACGCTGTCTGGTTCGGGATGCACCCGGAACAGGTGCCTTACTCGACGGGCGACGTCGTGGACGCAGCCATCAGCCTTTCGGTCTACGATTCGCCCCGGGGCGCACAGCTGTCGGGCCGCATCATCGAGCTGCACCCGGCGGGCCTCGGCAACACAGCTGCAGAGCAGGCCGCGCTGGTGCAGGCGCTGCGCCGGGGTACGCCCCTGACGCCGGAGCAGAAGGAGAGCATCGCCCCGGAGCGCAGCCATATCATCACCGTTTATCGGGAGCTGCAGGCGCGGCGCTGGCACGCCGAAGACCTGCAGCCCCTGTTTGCAAAACTCGGCGAGGAGAACACCGGTCGGACGCTGGTGGCCGTCGCCGCGCTGGAACAGGTCGGCCTCATCACAGCGGCTGACCGGGGCGGGGCAAAGTTCTGGGAACTTGTGCCTGCCACCGGAAAGAAAAACCTTGCCGATGCGCCCATCCTGAAATGTCTGGAGGAACGATAAAGATGCCTGAGGGAAAGAAACCTGTCCTCCCCTCGCCCGCAGCACCGACTGCGGCGAAAGAGGACAGCTACTCTGCAAAGACCCATCTCCACCAGCCTGTGCCGGTGACGGAGATGGCTACCGTGGCCGCAACGGCCCTGCCGGCCAACGCCCCTGAGGGGACCCTTCCCTCGGAGGTGCGGCCCGAGATCGTGACCTGGGAGAAGCTGGTGGAGGCCATCAAAGCCAGCGGCAAAGCCTACAATATGGCCATGATAGAAAAGGCTTACAACCTGGCCAACGATGCCCACAAGGGGGTCTGCCGCCGCAGCGGTGAGCCCTATATCTGCCACCCGCTGGCTGTGGCCCGCCTCGTGCTGGACCTCGGCATGGACAGCGAGAGCATCGCCGCCGCCCTGCTCCATGATGTGGTGGAGGACACCCCCACCACGCTGACCGACCTGACCGCCGCTTTCGGCGAAGAGGTGGCCGCGCTGGTGGACGGCGTCACCAAGCTGACCAAGATCCAATTTTCCAATATCGAAGAGCTGCAGGCCGAGAACCTGCGCAAGATGCTGCTGGCCATGAGCCGTGACGTCCGCGTCATGATCATCAAGCTCTGTGACCGCCTACACAATATGCGCACCGGCGACGCATGGCCGGAGCAGAAGCGCCGCGACAAGGCCCGGGAGACCATGGAGGTCTACGCTCCCATCGCCAACCGTCTGGGCATCCTGAACGTCAAGGAAGAGCTGGAAGACCGCAGCCTTCACTACCTCGACCCCGTGGGCTACGAGGAGATCAACAAGATGCTCAGCGAGCGCGCGGGCGACGAGTTTCTGGCCAGCGTGTCGGGCGTCATCAAGAGCCGCCTCGAGGAGAGCGGTATCGAGGGCGCGACCATCAAGCGGAGAGTCAAGAGCATCTACGGCATCTACCGCAAGACCATCATGCAGAACAAGTCCTTCGATGAGATCTACGATATCTATGCCGTCCGTGTCATTCTGGATACGCTGGCCGAGTGCTACAGCACCCTGGGCCTCATCCACGATATGTACCACCCGCTGCCCAACCGCTTCAAGGACTATATCTCCACCCCCAAGCCCAACGGCTACCAGAGCCTCCACACCACCGTTATCGGCCACGAGGGCATCCCCTTTGAGGTGCAGATACGCACCCGCACCATGGACGAGCAGGCCGAGTACGGCGTTGCCGCCCACTGGAAGTATAAAGAGGGCCTCGAGGGCCACGATAAACTGGATGAGCGGCTGGCATGGGTCAGCCAGCTGCTGGAAAACCAGCGCGTCAGCGAGGATTCCGGCAACCTGCTCCACGATTTGAAGAGCGACCTGCTGCCGGAGGAGGTCTTTGCCTTCACCCCGAAGGGCGACGTCATCAACCTGCCTGCGGGCGCCAACTGCATCGACTTTGCCTACGCCATCCACTCTGCCGTCGGCAACCGGATGGTGGGCTGTAAGGTCAACAACCGCATCGTCCCCATCGACCATGTCGTGGCGACGGGCGAGATCATTGAAGTCATCCTTGGCCCGGCGGACAAAGGCCCCAGCCGCGACTGGCTCAAGATCGTGCGCACCAGCGAGGCCAAGAGCAAGATACGCAACTGGTTCAAGAAGATGCGCCGCGAAGAGAACATCCAGCAGGGCCGCGACGCGCTGGCCAAAGAGCTGCGCCGGGAGATGATATTCATCCCCGACGACCAGCTGGATGAGTTCGTGGGCAGCTGTAGCCGTCGTCTGCGCCAGAACAACGCGGAGGAAATTTACGCTGCCATCGGCTACGGCGGCATGACCATCGCCAACTGCCTGCCCAAGCTCAAAGAGGAGTGGCAGAAGCTCAAGGCCGCCGAGGCTGCTGAGAACAAGTCGGTGGAGGATCTGCCGAAGGTCGATTTGAGCCGCGTCCACGCCACTGACGGCGTAGTGGTGGAGGGCTTCGATAACACCCCCATCAAGTTTGCAAAGTGCTGCTCGCCCCTGCCCGGCGACCCCATCGTGGGCTTCATCACCAAGGGCTACGGGGTGTCCGTCCACCGGAGGGACTGTCCCAACGCCGACCCGGCCCGCCGCCGTCCCGATGAGGAGGGCCGCTGGATCAAGGTGTCCTGGGCCGAGGACGTGGAGGGCACCTTCCGCACCACCCTCCAGGTGGTGGCCAAGGACCGCATCAACCTCATCGTGGATATCTCCACGGTGCTCTCCTCCACCAAGACCCATGTGGCCTCCATGAACGCCCGCTCCACCCCAGACGGCTTCGCCCTGATCACCCTGGATACCGACGTGTCCAGCAGCCAGCAGCTGAAAACCGTCATGCGCCGCATCGAGCAGATTTCCGGTGTCATGCGGGTCACCCGCCCGGCGGGCTGAGAGAAGACACAATATATTAACCGAAAAGGAGACTATATTACCATGAGAGCAGTGCTGACCCGCGTGAAAAGCGCCTCCGTTTCCGTCGACGGCAACGTCATCGGCCAGATTGGCCCCGGCTTTCTGATCCTGCTGGGCATCACCCATGACGATACCGAGGCCCAGGCCGTGAAGCTGGCGGACAAACTGACGGGACTGCGGATCTTCGAGGACGAGGACGGCAAGATGAACCGTGGTCTGGAAACCGTCAACGGTGAAATCCTGGTGATATCCCAGTTCACCCTGTACGGCAACTGCCGCAAGGGCCGCCGCCCGGACTTCCTGGCCGCCGCCCGGCCGGAGGTGGCCATCCCCCTGTATGAAAAGTTCGTGTCCCTGTGCCGGGAAAAGGGCATCCACACCGAAACCGGCGAGTTTGGCGCGGAGATGCTGGTGGAGTCCGTCAACGACGGCCCCCTGACCCTGGTGGTGGACACGGACCAGCTGAATGCGTAACGTATTCCACATTCTTCCGGGCGGACGCCGCTGTCCGCCCGCTTTTATCCTGAACAGGAGGTTGAACCCATGAAAATTGATTCCATTATGGTGGGCCCCATTATGACCAACTGCTACCTGCTGAGCGACGAGACGGCAGGGGTCTGCGCCCTGATCGACCCCGGCGACGAGGCCCCCCGGGTGCTGGACATGGTGGCCAGGTCCGGCTGCCAATTGCAGTATATCCTGCTGACCCACGGCCACTTTGACCACACCACCGCCGTGCGCCCCATCTTAGAGCAGTACCCGGACCTGCCGGTGTACATCAACGATAAGGACGTGGTGGACGGCCGCCGGGGCGACATGGAGCTGGTGTTTTCCCGGCTGCCGGAGCACAACCAGCGGTATTATCACGACGGCGACACCCTGACCCTGGGGAGCCTGACTGTCACCGTGCTGGAGACTCCGGGCCACTCCAAGGGATCCGTGTGCCTGGTGGTGGGGGATGTGATCTTCTCCGGTGACACCCTGTTCCGCTGCTCCTGCGGCCGGACGGACTTCGCCGGCGGCGACTATCGGGAGATGCTGCAATCCCTGGCCCGCCTGGGGAATCTGCCCGGGTCCTACCGGGTCTACCCCGGCCACGACCAGCCCACCACCCTGGACTATGAGCGCCGGGTGAATCCCTATGTCCGCCAGGGCATGAAGTAAGGGGCGGGGCTATGAAACTGGTTTTTCGCGGTCATGACGACCGCTACGCGGTGGAGCAGAGTCTGCTGGCCTTTTTCCCGGAGGAGCGGCCCGTGTATCAGGAGCCGGAGCCGGGGGAGGACAACTGGGCCCGGGTGGACCTGCACCAGGGGCCGGTATACGCCACCGCCACCACCGAGATCGCCCACGGCGGCAGGCTGGGCCGGGGGACCTCCCGGGCCTTGCTGCGGGACGTGACGGACGAGTATGAGCGGGAGCGCCTGCGGCAGAAGGCCGTGAAGCTCAGCTTCTTCAAGGCCGCCCGAAGCATCACCGGCGTCACCCCGGCCTGGGGCGCGCTGACGGGCATCCGCCCCGGCAAGCTGGCGGCCCGGCTGCTGGAGCAGGGAAAGACTCCCGCCCAGGTCAGCCGCATTTTGGGGGACACCTACTATGTCTCCCCCTCCCGCCGCCGCCTGGCGGTGGAGACCGCCCAGGCGGGCCTGCGGGCCAAGGCGGACCTGCGCCCGGAGGACATCTCCCTGTACATCGGCATCCCCTTCTGCCCCACCCGCTGCGCCTATTGCAGCTTCGTGTCCCAGTCGGTGGAAAAATCCCTGGGGCTGATGGATCCGTATTTAGAGGTGCTGTGCCGGGAGATCACCGACGCCGCCCAAATGGTGCGGGAGACGGGCCTGCGCATCAAGTCCTTCTATATGGGCGGCGGCACCCCCACCACCCTGTCCGCCCGGCAGATGGACCGGCTGCTGACCCACCTGAACCGCAGCTTTGACCTGTCCGGCTGCGTGGAATACTGCATCGAGGCCGGACGGCCCGACACCATCACCCGGGAAAAGCTCCAGGTGCTGCTGGACCACGGGGCCGACCGCATCAGCGTCAACCCCCAGTCCCTGGAGGACGAGGTGCTCCGGGCCATCGGCCGCCGCCACACCGCCCGGGACATTGAGGACACCATGGCCCTGGCTGCCTCCATGGGCTTTCCCCATGTGAACATGGACCTGATCGCCGGGCTGCCTGCCGACACGCCGGAGGGCTTCCGCCGGACCCTGGACAAGTGCCTGACCTTCGGGGCCGACAACATCACCGTCCATACCCTGAGCCTGAAAAAGGGCAGCCGCATCCTGCTGGAGGGTCTGCCCATCCCCACGGCGGAGGACGTGGCCCGGATGCTGGACTATGCCGACCCCACCCTTCGCGCCGCCGGATTCTCTCCGTACTATCTCTATCGCCAGAAGTATATGTCCGGCAGCTTTGAAAACGTGGGCTGGTGCATATCCGGAGCCCAGGGGCTGTATAATATTTACATCATGGAGGAGCTGCACAGCATCCTCTCCCTGGGGGCAGGCGGCTCCACCAAGATGGTGGACCCGGTCCGGGGCCGCATTGAGCGGGTGTTCCACGCCAAGTACCCCACGGAGTATATCCAGCGGCCCGAGAAGATTGCGGAGAATCTGGCGGCCTTCCGGGCATTCCATGAAAATATGAAGAAGTGAAATGAGGAGGGTCCATGACCAGGGGGAAGCAGTCATTTTTAGGGGGCGCCGCCCTGCTGACGGTCACCATGCTTGTTACCAAGGCCATCGGCGCCCTGTACAAGATCCCTCTGGGGAACCTGCTGGACGAGCAGGGCATGAACTATTTCTACGCCGCCTATAACATCTATAACCTGCTGCTGATGGTGTCCACCGCCGGGCTTCCTCTGGCTCTTTCCCGGCTGGTGTCCCAGGCGGAGGCTCTGGGCCGGGTAAACCGGCGGCGGCGCATCGTCTCCGTGGCCTTCTGGCTGTTTCTGCTGCTGGGGCTTTTCAGCAGCGGCCTGATGTTCTTCCTGGCCGGGGACCTGGCCGGGTGGATGCACAACACCCGGGCGGAGGACGCCATCCGGGTGCTGTCTCCGGCGGTGCTGTGCGTGTGCCTGGTGTCGGTGATCCGGGGCTATACCCAGGGCATGGGCGATATGCGTCCCACCGCCGCCAGCGAGGTCATCGAATCCGCCAGCAAGCTGGTGGTGGGCCTGGGTCTTGCCTGGTGGCTGCTGCGGCAGGGGTACCCCTCCCACATAGCCGCCGCCGGTGCCATCGCCGGGGTCACGGCGGGGGTGATTCTGTCCCTGCTGGCCCTGACCGTGTGGACAGCGACCCATTTGTCCCGGGACAAGGGCCGGGACGACCCGGGACAGAGCCGGGATATTCTGCGCCAATTGCTGGCCATCGGGGTGCCCATCACCGTGGGCTCCGTGAGCCTGTCGGTGATCAATCTGCTGGACCAGTCCATCACCATGGGCATCCTGCAGACCTCCTGGGGCCTGACGGAGCCGGAGGCCGCCGGCCTCTACGGGACCTACAGCTACGCCGGGAATCTGTTTGCCCTTCCGGCGGCGTTTATCTATCCCATGACCATCAGCCTGATCCCCGCCATCGGGGCGGCTCTGGCCCGGGGGGACCGGTCCGCCGCCGGGCGGCACACCGTCGCCGCCTTCCGGCTGACGGCCCTGCTGGCCCTGCCGGCGGGGGTGGGGCTCAGTGTTCTGGCCCGGCCCATTCTGGAGCTGCTGTACCCCGCCAAGGGGGCGGCCACCCTGGAGGCCGCGGCGTATCACCTGGAAATTCTGGGCGTCGGCAGCATTTTTGTGTGCCTGATGGCCCTGTCCAACGGGATTTTGCAGGCCTATGGCCGGGAAAAAGTCCCCCTCTGGACCCTGCTGGCCGGAGGCGGGCTGAAGATCGCCCTGAACTATCTGATGATCTCCAACCCCGATTACGGCATCCGGGGCCTGCCGGTGAGCACCCTGTGCTGCTATGCCCTGATCACGGTGCTGAACCTGGGGGCCATCGCCCGGTATGTGCCGGAAAGGCCCGATTATTTCCGGGTGTTCTCCCGGCCGGGGCTGGCGGCCCTGGGGATGGGCGCGGCGGCATGGTGGCTCCACCGGCTGCTGGCAGACCTGCTGCCCGGGGGTCTGGCCACCCTGCTGGCGGTGTCTCTGGCGGCGGTGATCTACGCCGGGGCGGCGCTGCTGCTGGGGGCCGTGGGCCGGGAGGAGGCCATGGCCCTGCCCGGCGGGGAGCGTCTTGTCCGCTGGCTGCGGCTGAAATAGACGAAAATTCCGTACATTTTTCACGAAAAACAGCCTCATCAGGCTATTTTGCCGATAAGAGGACTTGCAATAGGAGCGGGAATATGGTACATTTTAAGGAGAAAGCGCGATACGACTACGACGACCTGCTGGAGATCATCCGAGTGCTCCGCTCGCCGGAGGGCTGCCCCTGGGACCAGGTGCAGACCCATCAATCCATCCGCCGGGGACTGCTGGAGGAGGCCTATGAGGCCGCCGAGGGCATCGACCGGGACGACGCGGACCTGCTGCGGGAGGAGCTGGGGGACGTGCTGATGCAGGTGGTGTTCCACGCGGACATCGAGCGCCAGCGGGGCCGGTTCACCATGGAGGACGTGGTGGACGGCGTGGTGAAGAAGCTGATCTTCCGCCACCCCCACGTATTCGGCGGCGCGGAGCCGGAAAAGGACGCGGAGTCGGTGCTGGTCAGCTGGGACGCCATCAAGCGCCGGGAGAAGCACCAGCGCACCACCACCCAGGCCATGGACAGCGTGGCCCGGTCCCTGCCTGCCCTGTGGCGGGCGGAAAAGCTCCAGAAAAAGGCCGCAGACGATGGCTTCGACTGGCCGGATATCCAGGGGGCCCTGTCCAAGCTGGACGAGGAGGTGGGCGAGCTGCACCAGGCGGTGCAGGACGGCGCCAACGTGGCCGAGGAGCTGGGGGACGTGCTGTTTGCCGCCGTGAAGGCCGCCCGCTTTGCCGGAGTGGACCCGGAGGACGCCCTGAACGCCGCCTGTGAAAAGTTCATCCGCCGCTATGGGGCGGTGGAGCAGGGGGCCCGGGACCGGGGCGTCAGCGTGTCGGACCTGACCCTGGAGGAAATGACCGGCCTGTGGAACGCCGCCAAGTAAGGCGGCCCCCATCTGACCCAGGTTTCTGATGCGATATTCATCGCTTTGGGATAGATTTTGACCAAGGAAAATTTTTAGGAGGACTATCATGAATAAGACCGAACTGATCGCCGCCGTGGCGGAAAAGACCGGCATGTCCAAGAAGGACACCGAGGCTGTCATCGCCGCCACCCTGGGCACCATCACCGCCGCCCTGCACGAGGAGGAGAAGGTGCAGCTCATGGGCTTCGGCTCCTTCGAGGTGAAGAAGCGCGCTGCCCGCACCGGCCGCAACCCCAGAAGCAAGGAGACCATCGAGATCCCCGCTTCCCAGACCCCCGTTTTCAAGGCCGGCAAGGCCCTGAAGGACGCCGTGGCCAAGTAAAAAAACAGACCATTCCGGCGGCGCGGGGTTTTCCCGCGCCGCCGCGTTTGTCGGCAGAGAATCGCCGAAGCGCCGCCGGTGGCGGATGAAGCGAGGCGATTTCGAGGAAGTGCTCCGACTGTCGGCCGCGACAGCGGCCGAGAGTCGGCTGGCACGATGGTGGGCAGACATGGGCCCCGCCCTACGGAGTGTTTAACGATAGAATGTCTTTTAGGGCAGGGCCCATGTGCCCTGCCGCGTAGGAACGGGATGGTTCCCAGAACCCCCCCGAACCCATTACCCATAAAAGGAGACGCAATATGGCAAAAATGACCTGGCTGGAACGGCGGTATCGCCGCAGCCGCCTGGACTATGTGCGCCACATCACCATCGACCCTCGGGGCCCCGGCGTGGTGCGCATCCACATGATCCCGCCCCGGACGGAGGACCCCGCCGACCCGTTTCTTCTGCTGCTGAACGGGGCGCAGCTGGTGCCCCTGAACCTGAGCTGGGCCATCCTGCTGGCCAATTTCATGGACCAGCTGGAGCCCTGGAGCGGCCGGGAGATCGGAGAGCAGGACTGGCAGTCCATGCTTTTGGCGGCGGTGAAGGCCACCCGCCGCACCTATCCCGGCACCGGGAAAGCCGTTCTGCTGGGGGACCTGGAGCTGATGCTCCGGAGCATCGTGGCCATCGCCCGGGGGCAGGAGCCTCCGGCGGAGGTGGGAGCCCTCTCCCTGGGCGAATACGCCGGGCGGATGTCCGCCCCCCACCGGATGGACCTGATGATCAGTGCCATGACCCGGGAGGGCCGGTGGCACTGCAACCAGAAGTGCCTGCACTGCTACGCCGCCGGGCAGACCCTGGGGGAAACGCCGGAGCTGACCACGGACCAGTGGCGGGAGCTTTTAGAGAAGCTGCGCCGGGCCAACATCCCCCAGGTGACCTTCACCGGCGGGGAGCCCACCCTGCGGCCGGACCTGCCGGAGCTGGTGGAGGCGGCCCAGTGGTTCGTTACCCGGCTGAACACCAACGGACGCCTGCTGACGCCGGAGCTGTGCCGCAGGCTGTTTGAGGCCAGTCTGGACAGCGTGCAGGTGACGCTGTACGACGCCCGGCGGGAGGTCCACAACGCCCTGGTGGGGGCGGAGGGCTTCGATGACACGGTGCAGGGCATCCGCAATGCCGCGGCGGCGGGGCTGATCGTGTCGGTGAACACGCCCCTGTGCAGCCTGAACCGGGACTATGCCGAAACCCTGCGGTTCGTCCACGGCCTGGGGGTGCGGTACGTCACCTGTTCGGGGCTGATCCCCACCGGCTCCGCCGCCAGGGGGGAGAGCCGGGCCACCCGGCTGAGCCAGGAGGAGCTGACGGACATCCTCCGCCGGGCGGCGGAAACGGCCCACGGCCTGGGCATGGAGCTGGACTTCACCAGCCCCGGCTGGCTGCCGGAGGAGGCCCTCCGGGACATGGGCCTGCACCTGATCCCCAGCTGCGGGGCGTGCCTGTCCAACATGGCCCTGGCCCCGGACGGCACGGTGCTGCCCTGCCAGAGCTGGCTGGAGGGGCCGGGCCTGGGGAACCTGCTGACCGACGACTGGAGCGGTATCTGGGACGGCGAGCCATGCCGCCGCATCCGGGCGGAAAGCGCCAAAATGGAGCACATCTGCCAGCTGCGGCAGGAAGGGGGCTGCTGACCATGCGTAAAATTCTGTGCCGGGCGCTGCTGTGCCTGTGTCTGGTGCTGGCCCTGGGGCCGGTACATACGGCCTTCGCCCAGGACCTGGACCGCATCGAGTCCTATGACGTGGACGTGACCCCCAACACCGAGGACGGCAGCCTGCGGATCCAGGTGACCTTGGAGTGGACGGTGCTGGCGGAGGGGCCGGTGAGCTGGGTGAAGATCGGCGTGCCCAACGGCAGCATCCGCCAGGAGCAGGCCCTGACGGACAACATCGACCGCCTGAGCTTCGACAACAGCTATATGTATGTGTACTTCAACCGGGACTATGACGACGGGGAGACCTTCCGGTTCTCCTACAGCTGGATTCAGGAGTATATGTACACCCTGGGGGCCGACGGCTCCGTGGAGTATGTCTATACCCCCGGCTGGTTCAGCGAGGCCCGGGTGGGGCAGATGACCCTGACCTGGCACGATCCGGCGGGGGTGGACGGCGTGGACTCCCTGGGAAATACCGGCGGGGACCATGCGGCGGTCCTGACGGACCTGGACCACGGCCAGCAGCTGGACTTTACTGTCCGGTACGACAGCTGGCCCGCCCGGCTGGCCCAGGAGGGCAGCCGGGACAACCTGCCCCAGGACAACGACCCGGGGTACGACCCGGGATATGACCCGGATTACCAGGACGACGGCCTGGGTCTGGTGGGGCTGGTGATCCTGCTGGTGGTGGTGTTCCTCATCGTCAGGGTGGCGGCGGCCTCCGACGGATATCGGGGCGGCTTCGGCACCCACTATGTGTTCGTCAGCGGCCTGTGGTATCCGGCAGGGCCCGACGGACGGCCCCGGCCCGGCTCCCACGGTACCCGGGAAAAGCCGAAACCGCCCCGCAGCGGCGGCTTCGGCGGCGGCAGCCGGGGAGGCGGCTTCGGCGGTAGCGGCTTCGGCGGCGGGGGACACTGCGCCTGCGCCAGCAGCTGCGCCTGTGCGTGCGCGTGTGCCTGCGCCGGCGGCGGCCGCGCGGGCTGCAGCGCCAAGAACCTCTACGGTGCCATCCACCTCGACGATTCTCTGACCAAAAAAGTGGAGGAGTAACCTGCATGATCGAAGATTAAGAGCCGGAGAAAATCTCCGGCTCTTAATCTGTCCCAAATGTCTCGCAGAGTTCGCGCCGCCACGGCGCAAGACGAAATCTCAGGTCTGCGTCAGGTGAAGCACGGCGTCCGGGTTGCCGCTGACGGCCATGGACAGCAGCAGCGGCGCATGCACAAGCGCGAAGTACCGGCTGCGCCGCCACGCGGCATCGTAGCTTCTCTCGATCTGCCCAAGCGTCCGCTTGAGCTGGAGCATCACCGCAACCTCGTGCTTACAGTGATATCCGCAGGGACAGCTGCAGTTCAGGCGGCTGATCTGCCCGTCCTCATACCGGAACTCCACGGCATAGCCTCGCGTTCCCTCCACGACGGCGCGCCCCTCCACCCCATCGAGGGAGAGATAGCGCACATGGTCAGTCAGGAAATAGAACTGCCCGCGCTCTCGGACGTCGTTTGAGATATGCAGCGCGCCGAAGTCACCGAGCGGCATGCGCTTGTCGCTGTAGTGGACGTAGTATTCGCCCTCTTCCTCCGGCGGCAGCAGCCATGTGCGTACCTGCTCAAACG
>ERZ826613.3825-NODE-3825-length-11971-cov-36.292212_pt1 | contig 11971 bp, 7 predicted proteins | sample MGYA00519925_ERZ826613 | MGnify/ENA primary metagenome ERZ826613 (study PRJEB31778, sample SAMEA3449236) | human gut metagenome | biome: human gut; feature: human-associated habitat; material: faeces | place: United Kingdom | collected 2010/2012 ... | reverse complement strand
GTTTAATGTATTAGAAAACCTTTTGATTTTGCACTGAGTTTTTCATTTAAGGAAAGAAAGAGGAAAGCGAATCGCAGTATTGTTACTTACGGCAGCCCTTGTTGGAAGCAGCGTGGACTTATCAGCTCTTACGGTAAATGCAGCGGAGGAAGAAAAAACTCTGACCTGTGAAAAAGAGGAGCATACCCATGACGATAGCTGTTACGAAAGTGTACTGATTTGCACTGAGGAAGCAGAGGAACATGAGCATGACGATAGCTGCTATGAAGATAAGCTGATCTGTGAAAAGGAAGAACACACCCATGACGATAGCTGCTATACCATCACGACATCTTCCGATTCTGAGGACGAGAAGCAGGAGGATGAAAGTCAGGACGATACAACGGTGACAGGAGACAGCCCTGAGCAGACTACATCGGAAGAAACTGAAACCTCAGAGGAGAAATCAGAAGAAATAACCGAGACAGCAAAGCGTATCACCTCATGGACATGGAATGATGAAGAGGAAATGCTGGACTTGGAGGAAAACGTGCTGGCACTTCCCGGTGCATCCAAAGATTATATCGTATCCTTTGATGACATCGTATCATTCCTTCCTGCTTCCATCACAGCCACGATTACAACATCTGCGTCCGTTACCGAAACAGAGGATACAGAAGCAACAAACGAATCGGAAGAAACGGATGGAGCGGAAGAAACCGTGACTCTGGAAGGCTGGGTATGTGAAAACTACCCGGAGGAAGGTGCGTACAGCGGTAACTATACTTTTACTGCGAATCTGCCGGAGGGCTATGAACTCGCAGAGGACGCAGCAGCACTGAAAGTAAATGTAGAACTGGGTGGAGCACAGCTTTTGGAAGCAACCACCATCACACCAACAAAACCGGAAAATGGTAATGGTACAGCAGAAAACCCGTATCAGATTACCTCGGCGGCAGAACTTTACTGGTTCGCCGGACTTGTAAACGGAACTCTTACAGACGTTACTAAAAATAGTTCAGCCTGTGCGAAGCTGATGAATGATATCACGGTAAATAATAATCTGCTTGACAGGATTACATATAAAACAGATGATCACGGCAATCTGACCAATGAAGTAGCAAACGGCGGGAACTTCATTTCATGGACACCGATTGGAGCAGCTAATAACGGCTATCAGGGGACTTTTGATGGAAATGGAAAGACCATCAGCGGACTCTTTTTCAATGATAGCCAAAAAAGTCATGTTGGCTTGTTTGACAATATATATATGGCAACAATTCGGAATGTCGGTGTCGTTGATTCTTATTTTTTCGGAGAACATTATGTCGGAGGCGTGTGCGCATTTGGTGTAGATGGTACGATAACTGGCAGCTATAACACAGGAGTGGTAAGTGGAGAAGGATGTGTCGGAGGCGTGTGTGGAACTGGTAGCAGTGTTACGATAACTGACAGCTATAACACAGGTAGTGTAAGTGGAAATGATGATGTCGGAGGCGTGTTCGGATATGGTGAAAATTGTACGATAAACAATTGCTATTATCTGAAAGCGGAAGGCACGGATTTGGGTGGCATTAACGGCGCAGATGTCGAAGGGCAGGCTGAAGGAAAAACCGCTGCACAGTTTGCATCCGGCGAGGTTGCATACCTTTTGCAGGATGGACAGAAAGTGGGAGAAGATGGCACGATACCACAGGTCTGGGGACAGAACATTGATAATGATGGTGAGAAACAATCTTTTCCTGTTTTTAGTAATGCGAAAGTCTATAAACCTTCAGAAAGTTCTCCTTGTAAGGTTGGATACACAAATAATGCGGAAGGCTTAAAGGAACATGACTTTGGCGACGACAAGACTGGCGAAAGCTGTTCGTACTGTAATATAAAGAACATCAACTATTCTGGTATCAGTATTAGCGGTGTGGATACCCCTTACTACTATACAGGTAATGAGATTAAGCCGGATATTACCATAAAAAAAGGCGAGACATCATTAACTCTTGGTGAAGATTATAACATTACTTATGGAAACAATACAGATGTGGCAGGCAGCAATGCTGAAAACGCTCCTTATGTGAAGATTACCGGAAAGGGTAATTATACAGGAGAAATTACAAAGAACTTTACCATTGCTTACATTACTGCTCCGGATAATTATATAACAGGAACGAAAGGTGCGAATGACTGGTATACTTCAGATGTCACAATCGGCGTAGCAGACTGGCAGGTATCAACGGATGGAAGCAGTTGGAATGACAGCATTTCGGTTACCGAAGAGGGAACACATTCTTATACTCTTTATTTTAAAGACAGTAACGGATACATTACAGATAGCATAAACAAAGAGATTAAGATTGATAAAGCTGCTCCAACCGGAACCATTCAGGTAAAAGAAAGTACATGGGATAAATTTTTGGAGAAAATTTCCTTTGGCTTCTATACCAACACCAAAGAAAAAATTACGATTACATCAGAGGATACCGGCTCCGGTATAGCCTCTACAGAATATCTGGTATCTGACAAGGCATATACACAAATTTCAGATATGCAGAATCTGAGTGGCTGGAAAGATTATGATAATAGCAATAAGCCTAAAATCAAGACGAACAGGACCAACTATGTGTATGCGAGAATCACAGACAATGTCGGAAATGTAACCTATCTGTCCAGTGATGGCATTTTGCATGATGATGAGAAACCGTATATTTTTGATATAACCCCGGTCATGAAGGATCGCTCCGGTAGTGTGACATTTGATATTTTTGAAGATGGAAGCGGTCTTGAGAAGGTTTATTTCTTATATAGTACGGATATAAATGAGGTAACAAGTGCTACGACAGAGAATTTGAAAGCATCTGATTATCACAATGCAACCGGAACCTTTACATTATCAGACCTGAAACCAAATACCGAGTATTACTGTGCAGCTCTTGCAGTGGATAAGGCAGGAAATGAAAGTTATCTTTTAAATAGCACATTTAAGACATTAAAGGAAGCCATCACGGGAACTGTATCCATTTCCGGAGAGGCAGTATATGGAAAAACATTGACAGCATCCTATGAGGGACTTGCGACAGATGCCGGCGAAGTTACAGTTTCATGGTATCGTGGAGAAGATACTACAGCGATTGCTACCGGAGATACATATACTTTAACAGCAGATGATGTAGGAAAAGTGATTACAGTTAAGGTTACCGCTGAAAACTGTTCCGGAGAACTGACGGATTCCACCGCCGAGGTAGCAAAGGCAGAACATCCAAATCCACCGACGAATGGAAATGTGGATGATGAAAACAATACCTTTACCTTTAACGGAACAAGCGGAGTTACTTACGAATACAGTACCGATGGTGGAGCAAGTTGGACGGATATTACGGTAGATTCCGGCACCGGTGTTGGTACTGTTACAGTTGGAAACGTGATAGTCAACACAGGAGATTTACAGGTACGGGCAAAGGAAACAGATGGATATAAGGCAAGTGATGTTATTTCCAATACATCTGCCTATACCGCAACCTTAGAAGGCAGCGTAAGCCTTTCAGGAACTGCAAAGTATGGGGAAACCTTAACGGCAACTGTAACCGGAGCACAGCAGGGAGCTGTATTAACCTATACTTTCTGTGCGGACGATACAGTGCTTCAGCAGGGAAGCAGCAATACTTATAAGATTGAACAAGAAGCAATTGGAAAACAGATTACAGTTAAGGTATCTGCGGAAGGATACAAAGGAACAGTCAATGATACTTCGGATACTGTTGCAAAAGCAGACGGAGTGCTGACACTGAAACAGGCTGAATTTACCCAGACCTTTGGGGATGAGGCATTTGAGCTTGGATGTAGCAGAACCGGAGACGGAACGATTTCCTATAAGGTTTCCGATGAAAAGGTCATTAAAGTTTCCGATACCGGAGTAGTAACGATTGTGGGAGCAGGAAGTGCCACCGTAACAGTATCTCTTTCGGAAACGAAGTGTTATACCGGTGCGGCAGAGCAGACGATTACGGTTACCGTAAATCAGGCATCTGCACCAACATTAGCTTCCGAAAACATAAGCTATGTGAATACAAAAGGCTCTGGCGGAGCTGTGACCATTGATATTGCAGATAAACTGCCGGAGAATAGAGGAGATACAACTTACACAGTAACGGATACGACAGACAGCAGTGGAATTTTGCAGAATGTGGCGGTAGATACTACCGGTAAGCTGACCTACACTGTAAAATCCGGTAAAAAAGTGGGCGATAAAGCAAGCATTATCGTAACTGCCCAGATGGCAAATTATGAATCTGCAACATTTACTGTAAATATCAGTATTACGGATAAGATAGTCGTTGCATTGCAGAATGGAAGCAGCGTAACAATTAACGGAAGCAATGCCCTTACCTATGGAGATAAGCTGTCAAAACTTAATCTTGGCAATGCGGTATTTGTAGAAGCGGGAACGAATACGGTTGTTCACGGAACACTTGAGTTTGCAGCACCTGATGATGTGCCGACAGTAGGCACAACAACTGCGGGATGGAAATTTACACCGGATGAAGCAGACACTTATGCCGAGCTGACCGGAACTGTGGAAATTTCTGTAAGCAGGGCAACACCGAATGTAACCATACCAACGGTAAGTGAAACGAATATCGTTTATGATCCGGCAAAGACATTGAAGGATTACACCTTAAATGGCACAGATGGTACATGGATAGTCGGTGGAACTGAAACTTCCGTTGCAGGTAGCTGGAGCTGGAAGACGGATACAACAGTACCAATAGTAAACAACAGAGGATATGTTGCAGTATTTACACCGGCAGACAGCAACAATTACAATCCGGTAGAAAAGACCGTTACCGTAACAGTAGCGAAGGCAACACCAGTGATTACCGAAAACCCGACAGCATCAGCGATTACTTATAAAGAGTCATTAAAAGACAGTACGTTAAGTGGAGGCAAGGTAAACACCACAGGAAGTTTTGTGTGGGTAACACCGGATACCAATCCTACCGTAGCAGACAGCGGAAAGACAATGTATGAAGTAGTGTTTACACCTTCTGATTCTGCAAACTGGAATACAGCCACTACAACCGTTACCCTTACGGTGAATAAGGCGCAGGATGCTCCGAAAATGCCGGGACTAACCATGAAGCCTGCACATAGTAAGAATAAAGTAGGCGATGTGGAACTGCCACAGGGCTGGGCATGGGCTGATTCTGATAAGGAAAAAACATTGGAAGATGGTAAGGCTGTAACAGCAACCGCTAATTATGTAGGAAGCGATGCAGGCAATTATGAGAATGAGTCGGTAGTGATTACCCTGACAAGATCAAAATGTGACCATCTCAAGACAGAACTTAAAAATGCCAAACCTGCTACCTGTAAGGAAACCGGATATACCGGAGATACCTACTGCGTAGAATGTGGAGAACTGGTTGTATCAGGAACGGTAATCCCTCTTGCAAAGCATCAGGGTGGCAAGGCAACCTGTATACATCAGGCAGTCTGCACCGTATGTGGAACTTCCTATGGCGATTTGGACAGCAGCAACCATGAGCATACAGAAGTGCGTGGCAAAGTAGCAGAAGGATGTACCACAGAAGGATATACCGGAGATACCTATTGCTCTGATTGTAAAGTAATAATCAGAACCGGTTCGGTTATTGCAGCAAAAGGACACAGCTATACAAGCACAGTAACCAAAGAGGCAACCACAAACGAAGAAGGTGTGCGTACTTACACCTGTAAGAATTGTGGACACAGCTATACGGAATCTATTCCAAAGCTGCCGGAAGAGAAGCATACCCATTCCTACAAAGAGACTGTAACAAAACAGCCAACCTGTACGGAAAACGGAACAAAGACATATACCTGCTCCTGTGGTGACAGCTATACGGAGAGCATCCCGGCAATCGGACATAATTATGTGAGCCGGGTAACAAAAGAACCTACAAAATCGCAGGAAGGTGTGATGACTTACACCTGCAAGAACTGTGGACACAGCTACACCACCGCAATCGAGAAGCTAAAGGATGATAAGAAGCCGGGAGATAATAAACCGGGAGAAGGCGGCGATAAGAAGCCGACGGAAACACCGGATACCGGAAAGCCTTTTATCAAGGATGAAACCGGAAAAGAAGGCTGGGATGTTATCAAAACCGAAACTTCTGGTGCAAAAGATGGCGATGTGGTAAAGGTTGATATGAACGGTGCTACCGTAGTACCGGGAGATGTTCTTGACACTATCGCAGGCAAAGATGTAACCATTGTGTTTGACATGAGTAATGGAATTACCTGGAGTGTAAACGGAAAGAGCATAACTACTGACAAGGTAAGCGACATCGACTTCAGCGTAAAGGTTGGAGAAGAAGCCGGCAACACCATACCTGTGGATGTTATCAATAATGTGACCGGAGAAAGATATTCTATCCAGATCAGCCTTGCCTATGACGGCGAGTTCGGATTTACCGCAGTTCTTTCTATTAACATGGAAGCAAAGAACGCAGGACTTTATGCGAACCTGTTCTACTACAATGAAACCACAGGAGAGCTTGAGTTTATCTGTGCGGATGAGATTGCAGAGGATGGAACTGCTGACCTGACTTTCACTCATGCTTCTGATTACACTATCGCGATTGATGAAGCACCGATGGACGGAAGTGAGGCAGACGACAGTACAGAAATCGGCAGTGAAGATAGCAGTGCTGACAGCACGGAAGCCGGAAGCGGAGATGTGGTGACAAAAGAAGATGCTTGGAATCCTCTCTGGATCATTATCATCGGAATCATTGTCATCGTGGCAGGACTTGGAGTGTTCTTTGTAGTTAAGAAAAAAGAAGAAAAGTAAGATAATCTGTAACAGCTAAATAAGATGCAGCATATGTGAGAGCAATTTCATGTATGCTGTATTTTTTATGTCCTGATATATGAAAGTCCATTCCTACTGTACTTTGTCCATTCTTTGGGGAACGATTTTTCTGCCCTGTTAATCTACAATAATTTCTGTAAGGAAGAGTAAAGATAAGAAAAGCCTTACCAATTAAGCAAGACAAAGGAGATTGACATGGCAGAGAAGAACCTGATTAAAGTATATGTAAATGCATCATCATCAACGAGAGTGAATCTGATCATTAAAAATTATAATGATTTTATGGGAATCGTGGAAGGATATACGGAAGGACTCAGGTACATGATCGAATGTGAAAAGGAAAGCAGTCACAGACATGATATCGGAGAGCTTGGAGTCCGTGTGCAGGGAGGCAGCATTAAGAGTGATCCGACAGCGAATAAAGCGGTTGCAAAGATCATGACAACAGAAGCCCTGATAAAATGCGATTTTTCAGGAGATGTTTTAAAGGGTGTTGACCGTGCGGAAGAGTTTGTGAGTGACGCATATCTTTTAAGAAAAATGAGAAATGATTATCAGCTGTTTAATAAGCAGGTTGAGACTCTGGGAGCAGAGAAGGATGTGTTTGAGAAATATCTGACAGGAGAAATGTCTTTAAGTGATATTGCTGAATTACAGAACATTTCCTATGAATCTGCACAGCAGAAAATTCATAAAATAAGAAGCCGTGTAAGAAGACAGGTCATCGGATTTATGGATGGTAAGATGGGAGGTATTGCTTAATGGATGGAATCACAAACAATACCAGTGAAAAGAGATGTTATACAGTAAAGGAATTACAGGAAATCCTTGGAATCAGCAGACCGACAGTATATGAACTGTTAAAGATGGAAGTATTCAGCTGGGTTAAGATTGGAACCACCTACCGCATATCGAAAAACAGCTTTGATAAATGGTTTGATGAACAGGTGTCGTAGGGAAAATTTACGTTCTAAAAGGTTTCATAGGTGCTGTGTTATTATGAACTGGGAGGAACAGCAGATTGAGTGAAGTAAGAAAAACAATGACAGTTCCACAGATGAGGAAAATGCTTGGAGTAAAGAAAACGGAAAGCTACTGGCTGGTACACCGTAACTTTTTCAAGACCGATATCGTCAATGGTCATATGATGATAGATGTGGAGAGTTTTGAGAAATGGTATGCCAATCAGGACAAGCACAGAAAAGTGGATGGTCCTGAACCGGGTGCTGAACTGACCAGCAGGTCATATTCCTTTTCAGAGGTGGCAAAGATGCTCGGTGTCAGCAGTGCGGTAGTATATGAGATATGGGATAAGAACAATCTTGAAACATTTACGGTGGATTTTGTGAAAAGGATACCGAAGGAAGTCTTTGAAAAATGGTATGCCGGACAGACACGATATCAGAAGAGACGGTATGGAAGTCATGTGGGAGCCAAAAGGAGCAGCTACATTTCAAGGAATGAAGCAGCACGCATGGCAGGAGTGGCACCTTCAACGATAAGTAGATGGGTCGATGAAGGTTATTTCAGGTACACGAAGACAGATAAAATATTGCGGATAAAGAGGGATTCATTTGAAAACTGGTTAGAAATACGGGAAGGGTGATCAATTTGGCTTCAATTCAAAAAAGAGGAAAAAAGTACTGTGTAATATACAGAATTTATGATGATGAGGGAAAGGCACAGCAGAAATGGGAAACCTATGATACGGAGGCTGCGGCAAAAAAGAGAAAGCTGGAAGTAGAATATAAGCTGTCGGTTGGAACTTTTGAGGTTCCTAAGTGTGTGACAGTAAAGGAAATGCTTGATGAATATGTCCGGTTGTACGGCAGGGAAAAGTGGAGTTTTTCTACTTATGATGGAAATGTCAGCACGATCAACAATTACATCATTCCTACCATAGGCAATACAAAACTGAATCAGATCAATAATCATTTCATAGAAAAGTATTATCAGGAGCTTTTGGATATGCCGGCTGTAAAGAGCACAAGAAATATGGATGAAAGCGGCAAGATCACAGCAGCAACCGTTAAGGAGATACACAAGATACTGCGAAGCTGTTTCCGGCAGGCAGTAAAGTGGGGCATCATGGAGAAAAATCCTGCAACGGATGCAACGGTGCCAAAACATAAAAAAGAGGAGCGCGAGATATGGACAGCAGAAATGCTGATGCAGGCCATAGAAGCATGCGAAAACAAATGGCTTAAGATAGCTTTTCATCTGTGCTTCACGGCAACACTCAGATTGGGAGAACTCTTAGGGCTTACATGGGACTGCGTGGAGATTTCGCAGGAAGCGATAGAGAGCAATAGTGCGTACATTATCATCAATAAGGAAGTAGAGAGAATATCAAAGAAGGCAGTTGAGGTATTGAATCAGAAAGATATCATTCAGGTATTTCCATCAATGAGAAAGAATAACCATACGGTCAGAGTGTTGAAAACACCTAAGACAGAAAGCAGTGTCAGAAAAGTATACATTCCTTCCTCCGTGGCCCTACTTCTTGCAGAACTACGGGAAGAACAGAATGAAACAATAGAGGCTCTTGGAGATATGTATGAAAATTACAACCTGGTCATGGCAACGTCCTACGGACTGCCTCTTGGCGAGAGCTATCTGCGTGACAAAATGCAGGAAGTCATAGACAGGGAAGGACTGCCGGATGTGGTATTTCACAGTCTGCGTCATACGAGTGTAACATATAAATTGAAACTGAGCGGAGGAGATATCAAGGCCGTGCAGGGAGATTCAGGACATGCACAGGCTGATATGGTAACAGAAGTGTATGGACATATCCTGGATGAAGACCGTAAGAAAAATGCACAGCTGATCGAGGATGCATTTTATAAGAAAGAAAATCTGAATCCGGATATGAAGCGGACAGATGCAGGAAAGAAGAAAATCGAAGTGCCAGATGGAATTGATGCAGAGGCACTTATGAAGGTGTTGAACAATCCGGAAATGGCAGCTTTGCTGGCAGGATTGGCAAAGGGTGTAATAGCATAAACATAAATATGACAAGCGGTGTATGTCTTGGCGAAGAGACGTATGCCGCTTATTTGCGTCAAAAATTAATAAAAAATTTGTAAGATTTTGTCAAAAACTGTCACGTATACAGTGAAGGGAGATTTTAAGCATGAGTAAGAGTAAGGAAATCAGATTGCTGAAAAAAAGACTTGATTATTACACAATGGAGGCTGAGGATGATCAGTTTGACGCAGAGGAAGTGATAAGATTATTGAAAAGACTGGATGAACTGGAGCCATTACCGGAACCGGATATGAGTGCCGAGGAATCGTTGGAAGCATTCTGGGAATATGTGAAGGAGCGAGAGCGTGAAGAAAAAATCATAGCTGGAAGATAAAGTGTGGGTAAGTTACCTGACTTTTGGGATAGGAAAAAAAGGTCAAAAACTTATCGACAACCGACCTACCACACGATATAATGTAAGTAATCTAATAGAAATATTGATCAGTCATTACCGTCAGTAACAGGGGAATGATGGTCATGTTTATGGATTATGATGCACACAGTGGTTAATCCCACGCGTTAGCATTTCTAACAAACTGCTAACAGTGAATATCAAAAATGGGATTATACCTGTTAATTTATATTGACAAGGATTTTCAATTAAGTGCCTACTTTCCTGATAAATACTGACTTTGGTTGACATCAGGTAACATGTGGGAACTAAGGTGACTCGAACTCCTAAGACTCTATTGTAGGTTCGATTCCTATAGGAGACGCTCATTTTTAGCGGTAATGAAGATAGTTTCATTGCCGCTTTTTTTGTGCAGAATTGCAATTTCAGTGACAAATTTGTCAGCGAAACAAGGTTGAAAATACTGACTTTGTCAGCGGGGATGGATGCTTGTCACCGATTCATATTTTCCGGTCTGTCACCTAGAGGGATTAACTACAATGTAGGATGAGTTTTGGGGTGTAAAATTAGGAAAAGCAGTGAGATAAAACACTATATTCTTGCCTGTGATATCAGGCCTGTCGGAAGAGTCCGTTCAGATTAGATAAAAACAATCTATTCTGGACGGGCTTTTTGCGTTCAGGGAAAGGAAGTTGCCTATGGAAGAAAAGAAGGAATTGCTGGATCAGGATGAAAGAGTTGTAGAGATTGAGCTGGAAAGACTTCGGGGATTTGTAAACCATCCATTCAAGGTTCGGGCGGACAGTCAGATGATTGAATTACAGGAGAGCATTAAGAAGTATGGAATATTAAATCCTCTGATAGTCAGACCGAGGCAGGATGGAACTTATGAGATCATATCGGGTCACAGAAGAAAATTTGCAGCTGAAAAGATCGGTTATCGTAAGGTACCTGTGATCATTCGCGTATTAAAAGATGATGAAGCGGTTGTATCTATGGTTGATTCAAATTTACAACGGGAAATGATCAGTCCAAGTGAAAAAGCATTTGCTTACAAAATGAAGTATGAAGCAATCAAAAGGAAGGCAGGAAGAAGAAAATGTGGTCAGGTAGACCATAATTTGGGAAAGAAAAGCATTGAGCTGATTGGAGAGGAATGTGGGGACAGCCCCAAACAGGTTCAGAGGTATATCAAAATCACAGAACTTATTCCTGAAATGCTTGAAAAAGTGGATGACGGAAGCATGGGATTTACTCCGGCAGTTCAGTTGTCATTTCTGAAAAAGAAGGAGCAAAAGGAAATGCTGGATGCAATGGAATTTGCACAGTGTACCCCGTCACTATCCCAGGCACTCCGCATAAAGAAATTGAGCGCAGATGGGAAACTTACAGTAAGGGATATGGAAGATATTCTAAGTGAGATTAAGCAAAAAGAGATAGACCGTGTAGTATTCAAAACGGAACAGCTTCACAGATTTTTCCCTGTCAGTTATACGGCAGAGCAGATGAGACGTGAAATCTTGGAAATGTTGAAATTAAATATGAACAAATATTGGGATGAATAAAGGAGGAACAGATTATGTACAGAGTAATAGCAGTATCAAATCAAAAAGGTGGAGTAGGTAAAACAGTGTCATGTGTGAATCTAGGAATAGGATTGGCACAGGAAGGAAAGAAAGTGCTTATGATAGACGCTGATCCACAAGGAAGTCTTACAATCAGCTTAGGTTATGAGGAGCCGGATGAAATGGAGTATTCTC
>ERZ826613.3822-NODE-3822-length-11987-cov-2.563191_pt1 | contig 11987 bp, 9 predicted proteins | sample MGYA00519925_ERZ826613 | MGnify/ENA primary metagenome ERZ826613 (study PRJEB31778, sample SAMEA3449236) | human gut metagenome | biome: human gut; feature: human-associated habitat; material: faeces | place: United Kingdom | collected 2010/2012 ... | reverse complement strand
AGTTGTTTTGGTTTCTCCCGGTTTACCCAGAAAGCGTTTATCATCTTCTTTTTTAGGTTTCCATTGTCCAGAAGCTCTGCCCATGCCTTTTTCGTTCAGCACATAACCATACCGTTTTACAATCAAGTTGCTGTTAAAAGGTATCTCTTTTTCACCGCAAATGTAGTCTGCCCATTTGGATAAATTGTTTGTTTTGGCATAATCTACGGCAATGATATTTCCTTCCATTTCGTCAAAAGGATTACCGTAACAAATGACTGCTTCCGGGTTTACACGTTTTATCATTTCCTGATATCCGTGCATGAACAGTTCCTTTTCAGTACGTACACCTAATGTGGAGACAGCGACAATAGAGCCCGTTTCCAAACCGTCAAAACAGAACCAATAACTTTTTGGTGTTCCCCAGCAGACAGTTGGTATGACTGTAATGTCCCGGGATTGCAAATAAGCGCCTACCCATCTGTTTCTGAACGTATTGTATAGTTGCAGAGTCATAGGCATTTCAGTGTACAAACTGTATTGGGGTGTTAGCACTGCCCGATATTGCGCTAACTTTTTTATTCTGGGCTCAGGATTATTCCATAACACTTCGAACTTATAATCATCCAAAAAGAAATGTACCATTGCGTGGGTAAATTTTTTTTCTTCCGCTTTAACATGATCATAACCGACGAGTGTTACCGTTTCAACATTTACATGTTGTTTTTTCACAATAGGAATCCCGAACATACCTTCTCCTTGGAACTGATTCCTAAGAAACAAGCCCTGATTACGAAATGTTTCGCTTGTCAAAAAATCACTCCTTATTTGATAGTAAAGGATAAAATCCTTCACTATACAGAGAAAAAAGGTGATTTATTCGCCTCAATAAGGAAACTTATTAAAATTTTGTTGACTTTATATTGGAAAAACGACATTGGGATACACCGTATCAGGGGATTGCAATAATAGAAAGCCGCCGATTTTATAAAATTTGCGTCTTCATGCTACCTATGTTTTATGCTATCAATATATTTTTCATATGTATTGATTATTGATAACGTGTACCTTTTTGTTGTGCAGGAAAGGCTGTCTTTATTCGATTGTTTTATCATCTGTTATTTTCTATATGGTATTACAAAATTCGACTTGAAAAAGTTGTTGATTTATGGGATTCATAATTAATTTACATTTTAAATATTGACTTTATGAGATTGAAATGATACATTATAAGTAAAGATTTAGCACTCAATACATAAGAGTGCTAAAAGAGGTCTAACATAAAGAGGTGAGAAGGTTGGAGCTCAGCGAAAGAAAATTAAAGATTCTGGCGGCAATTGTAAACACATATGTGGAAACAGGAGAGCCGGTAGGTTCTAAATTGCTTGCGCTTGAACTGGGAGTTTCTTCTGCTACCATACGCAATGAAATGGCAAACTTGGTAGAAATGGGATACTTACAGCAACCACATACTTCTGCCGGTCGTATTCCTTCTCAAAAGGGATACCGTATTTATATAGACCGTCTGATGCCGGCAGCCGCAATTACGGAAGAAGAACAAAAATATCTGGACGGCATGTTAATGGTCAATGCCTATGACCCGGATAAATTGTTAAGCTGTGTATCACAGTTGCTGGCGAATACTTCTAAATTTGCCGCAGTTTCCACTATGCCTTCCGGCAGCGGAGCAGTGATTAAAGGTGTACAATTTGTGCAAACCAGCCGCCGTACTGCTATGGTAATTTTAATTACCTCCACAGGCGTAATGAAAACTCGTGTATTTCGTTGCGATTTTGATATTACAGCAGAAATGCTGCGCATCTTTTTCCGCATTTTTAATGAAAAGTTTGCGGGTTTGCCTGTCAGTGCAGTTACACCGGCATTTATTCAATCTGTAGGTGTATCTTTGGGAGAAATGGCTGTGTTAATGTCATCTGCATTGCTGGCTGTTCTGGAAGTTGCAAGGGATTGTATGCATGCCGAAATTAATTTAAAGGGTGAAACCAACTTATTATTTTATCCTGAATTTCAGCTTGGAAATGTACGTCGCATTATGGATTTTCTGGAGAGTGAACAAGAAGTTTCACGCTTTTTAACAAAGGGATTGGAACAGACAGAACATTCAGCTCCCAGAATTTCAAAAGCGCAGGTTTTCATTGGAAGTGAAACCAATCGACCCGAATTAAGTGATTCCAGTTTAATCATTGCGCATTATTCCATAGGCGGTGAACATGCAGGCACCATTGGTATTATTGGTCCTACCAGAATGCATTACGGAAAATGGATTGCTCATTTAGAGTATGTCTCTGATTCCGTTGGTAAAATGCTGACATCTTTGATGAAGGAACAATAGTCGTTTACACATGTTTATTACTTTTTATCATATAAAATATAGATATCTGATTTCATCAGAGTAAGGAGGAATCGTTTTGGCGAAAAAAGAGAAAGAAGTCAAAAAAGAAACAGAGCAAACTCCGGAAGTTGAAACGGTCAGCCAAGACCAGTTCAAACAATTGCAAGAATCACTGGAAGCTTTACAGACAGAGCTGGAACAAGTAAAAAAAGCCAAAGAAGAAGAAAAAGACCAATATATGCGTGTACTTGCGGAATATGATAATTACCGCAAACGTACAGACAGAGAAAAGGCAGCTACCTATGACTCTGCCACAGCGGATACGATAGCACAGTTTTTGCCTGTGGTAGACAATATGGAATTGGCTTTGGCACAAGCAGATTGTTCTGCCGAAGATTTGAGAAAAGGCGTACAAATGATTCAAAAAAATCTCAACGACATTTTATCTAAAATGGGTGTTGCTGTTATGGGTACAGTTGGTGAACCGTTTAATCCGGAGTATCACCAAGCGGTTTCTCATATTGAAGATGAATCTTTGGGTGAAAATGTAATTGCAACTGTTTACAGAAAAGGTTACCGCATTGGAGACAAAATTGTTCGTCATGCAACGGTAATTGTTGCAAACTAAAACAAACATTACTTTTATTGAATTTTACTTTGTAAGATATATTTTGGAGGATTGATATTATGGCAAAAACAATTGGTATTGACTTAGGTACTACAAACTCTTGCGTAGCAGTAATTGAAGGCGGCGAGCCTGTTGTAATTCCAAACGCAGAAGGCGGAAGAACAACTCCTTCCGTAGTTGCATTTTCTAAAACAGGTGAAAGAATGGTTGGCCAAGTTGCAAAACGTCAGGCAATCACAAATCCCGAGCGTACAGTAGTATCCATCAAAAGAGAAATGGGTACAAACCATAAAGTAAATATTGACGGAAAAGCTTATACACCACAAGAAATTTCTGCAATGATTCTGCAAAAATTAAAAGCAGATGCAGAAGCTTATTTGGGTGATACTGTTTCCGCAGCGGTTATCACAGTTCCTGCATACTTTACAGACGCACAGCGTCAAGCAACAAAAGATGCAGGTAAAATTGCAGGTTTGGATGTAAAACGTATTATCAACGAGCCAACTGCTGCTGCTCTTTCTTACGGCATTGATAAAGGTGAAGACCAAAAGGTTATGGTTTATGACCTTGGCGGCGGTACCTTCGACGTTTCGATTATTGAAATGGGTGACGGTGTTCAAGAAGTTTTGGCTACCGCAGGCAACAACAAACTTGGTGGTGACGACTTTGATAAACGTATCTGCGATTGGATGATTGAAGAATTCAAAAAAGCAGAGGGCGTTGATTTAAGTGCTGACAAAATGGCAATGCAAAGATTGAGAGAAGCTGCTGAAAAGGCAAAAATTGAGCTTTCCGGCATGACCAATGCAGCAATTAATCTACCATTTATTACAGCAGATGCTACAGGTCCAAAACACTTGGATTTATCTCTTTCCAGAGCAAAATTCAATGAATTGACAGCTGATTTGGTTGAGGCTACTATAGAACCTGTCCGCCAAGCTTTAAAAGACTCCGGTCTTCAAATCGGCGATTTGAGCAAGGTGTTGTTGGTTGGTGGTTCTACCAGAATTCCTGCTGTTCAGGAAGCTGTAAAGAAATTAACAGGCAAAGATCCATTTAAAGGTATTAACCCTGATGAATGTGTTGCTATGGGTGCTGCTTTACAAGCAGGTGTTCTTGGCGGCGAGGTTCAAGGATTATTATTGTTAGACGTTGCTCCTCTTTCTTTGGGTGTTGAAACCATGGGCGGTGTTATGACAAAAGTAATTGAGCGTAACACAACCATTCCAACCAAGAAAAGCCAAATTTTCTCCACTGCAGCTGACGGTCAAACTTCCGTAGAAGTTAACGTTCTGCAAGGTGAACGTGAATTTGCGCGCGATAACAAACAATTGGGTATCTTTAAACTGGACGGCATTGCTCCTGCTCCTCGCGGAATCCCCCAAATCGAAGTTACTTTCGATATTGACGCAAACGGTATTGTAAATGTATCCGCAAAAGATATGGCTACAGGCAAAGAGCAAAAAATCACAATTTCTTCCAGCACAAACATGAGTAAGGAAGAAGTAGAGAAAGCAGTTCAGGATGCAGAGAAATATGCTGCTGAAGATAAAAAGAAACGTGAAGAGGTTGATGCCAAAAACGAAGCTGAAAACCTATGCTTCTCTGCAGAAAAAGTAATCAAAGATGCCGGCGATAAAATCGACGAAGCAGATAAAAACGATATTAACCAAAAAATTGCAACATTAAGAGAAACCATTTCCGGCGGTAATACAGACGCAATTAAGTTGGGCACAGAAGATTTGCAAAAAGCAGTTTATGCTGTATCCGAAAAATTGTATAAAAACCAAGCTGGTCAGGCAAATCCGGCAGATAATACCACTCCTCCGGCAGGCGATGCAAACGGTGCTGACGGTCAGGTATATGATGCTGATTTTAAAGATGTAGACAGCGATAAAAAAGACGGTGAAAACAAATAATCACATAGAATCGCCTTTGATAATAAAGACGTAATTATGCGACAAAACATTGACTTTATACGATTTTTCGACTATGATAAATAGGTTGTATATCAAACGACAATATTCGACATACAGCTTTTGAATCATATATTGCACGTATGATGCGCATGTTTGCGCACATAAACATATATTAGGTCGAGTAGATGGATTGATTCCATAAATCGTATTTTCAGGAGTGATGAGTTTGGCTGATAAAAGGGATTATTATGAGGTTATGGGTGTGCCGAAAAACGCCTCTGAGGATGAAATTAAAAAGGCCTACCGTAAATTGGCCAAACAGTATCATCCTGATTTAAATCCAAATGATAAAGTGGCAGAAACACGTTTTAAAGAAGTAAATGAAGCGTATGAAGTGCTTTCAGACAAAGAAAAACGTGCCCGTTATGACCAATTCGGTCATGCAGGGGTTGACCCTAATTTTGGTGGCGGTGCAGCAGGGGGCAGCCCATTCCAAGGTGATTTTGATTTTGGTGATATCTTTAACAGTGTATTTGGTGGCTTTGGAGGATTTGGTGGTCGACAAGCAAATCCAAATGCACCAAGACGAGGCACTGATACGGAAACCAGTATTTATATTTCTTTTGAAGAAGCTGCAAAAGGCTGTAAACAAACAATTACGTTTCAGCATGTAGAAAATTGTGAGGAGTGTTCCGGTTCCGGTGCGAAGAAGGGAACCAGTGCAACCACTTGCTCCAACTGCGGCGGCAGCGGACAGGTACGTGTGAACCAGCGTACACCATTTGGCGTTGTGCAAACAGCACGTACCTGTGATAAATGTCATGGTAAAGGAAAAATTATTGAGCAGCCTTGTAAAGAATGCAGCGGTACAGGACATGTACGCAAAAAGAAAACATTGGAAATTAACATTCCTGCCGGTATTGCCAATGAACAAATGCTGAAAGTTTCCGGCCAAGGTAATGCAGGTACCAATGGCGGTCCTGCCGGTGATCTGTTATTGGTTGTAAATGTTCGTCCTCATCCTATTTTCACACGAAAGGGAAATGACGTTTGGTGCGAAATTCCGCTGACATTTACCCAGGCTGCACTGGGAGCTGAAATTACGGTTCCTACTTTAGACGGTGATGTCAGTTACTCTGTGCATGAGGGTACCCAACCCGGAGATGTTTTTAAATTGAAAGGTAAGGGTATTGAAAAACTTGGCGGCAGGGGAAGAGGCGACCAATTTGTAAAGGTAACCATTGAGGTTCCAAAAAATCTTTCAAAAGAACAAAAAGAAATCTTACAAAGCTTTGAGTCAACAGCCAATGAAAAAAATTATGCAAAACGGAAAAGTTTTTTCGATAAGATTAAAGACAAATTTGATTAGAGATTTCATAATATAAGCCTGAATACAAATATAAAAAGAGATGCAGATAATATTTGCATCTCTTTTCTTTTTCGCTGATAAATTGTTGTTTTATCTAGTATATCGTTGTGCAAAACTATGTATACATTTGTATATTCGTTAGAAAAGTAAAATAAAGTGTGAAAAAATGCTTTACAAACACGATATTTTTCTATATAGTTTACATAATCATTAAATTTAGGAAAGAAGTTGATATATGATGTATGCACAGACAGTAGATAATTATATTATTATAAATCAAAAATATTTTCCGGGGGACAAAATATTATTTTTAAAAGAAAAATTATATGCTATGGATGAGCAAAAATTTTCTATGCTTTCAACAATAGAACTAAAAGATCCCGTGGTGATTTTAATTATTTCTATTTTTTTAGGCAGCTTAGGCATTGATAGATTTATGATTGGAGATATTGGCTTGGGAGTTTTAAAGTTATTAACTTTCGGCGTGTTTGGTATTTTTACCATGATAGATTGGTTTTTAATTTCAGGAAGAACCAAAGAAAAAAACTTTAATCAGGTGATGATGTTTGCTTATTAAAAAGACAAGGCACATTTTATGCCTTGTCTTTTATTTTATGTGATTTTATTGTAAAAAATAAGTAATGAGTGAAAGTCATAAATCAGATGACCCAGTCATTGCAATTTCGGAGATTCCTGGAGCAATAACAGATGCAGATGTATTATCCGGAGAAGGTTTCCATACGATAGTAATTACAATGGTTGCAATAAACATAATTGCAATCAGAATCATAACGAGAATCTGGACAGGTTTTTTGTTCATATGTCTCCTCCTGCTTTGATATTCTTTGTAATTGTAATTATAAAGTAATTGTAATTTATTTTCAATGAATTTTCTGGTGAATGCTGTAATAAAAAAAGAACATGCTGCTTTAGCAGCATGTTCTTTTGGATAGGATTCATTATTCGTCAGCACCACAGCATTTTTTATATTTTTTACCGCTTCCGCATGGACATGGGTCATTTCTGCCGACTTTTGCAGTTGGTTTTGCAGATGCATTTTCTTCCTCTTCGTCAGGATTGCTGATTTTTACAGCGGCACCTGCACCGGATTCAACCATCTCTTTTGGTGCTTCTTGTTCGTCGATTACTTGAATTTTAGCAGATAGGAACAAACGGGTAGTATCATCGCGAATGTTGGCAATCATTTGGTCAAACATATCGTAACCTTCGTTACGATATTCAACAACAGGATCGCGTTGAGCATAACCACGCAAATGAATTCCGCGTTTTAGTTGCTCCATTGCATCAATGTGATCCATCCATTGAACGTCTACGCATTTTAACATGACAACACGTTCCAGTTCGCGTGTTACTTGTTCGCCGAATAATTCCTCACGAGATGCACTCAAATCATCTACTTTTTGAATCAATTCTGCTTTGATATCATCTTTACTGATGGTTTTCAGTTCATCTTCACTATACTGTAAGTCCTCTTCGGTCAGAAGCCATCCCATATAGTTATCGCGCAAACCAACAATGTTCCATTCGTCGCGAGTTTCACTGTCAGGTAAGAAAGCATCAACAGTATCTTCTACGGATTGGTGCATCATCTTTGTGATTTCATCTTTTACATTGTCTCCGTCCAGAACTTGGTCGCGTTGTTTGTAAATCAATTCACGCTGACGGTTCATAACATCGTCATACTGCAGAACGTTCTTTCTGGTTGCAAAGTTACGTGCTTCTACTTTACGCTGTGCGTTCTCAATGGTGTTGGTGAGCATATTGTTTTCAATCGGTGTGTTTTCATCAATATTCAAACGTCCCATAACTGCAGCAATACGTTCACCGCCGAATAAGCGCATCAAATCATCTTCCAGAGAAATGTAGAAACGGCTTTCACCGGGGTCGCCTTGACGACCTGCACGTCCGCGGAGCTGATTGTCAATACGACGGGATTCGTGACGCTCCGTACCAATAATATACAGACCTCCTGCCTGACGTACTTCTTCTGCTTCCTCTTTGCTTTGCTCTGTAAAGTGTTCTACCAGTTTGCGGTATTCTTCTCTGGCTTTTAATACTTGAGTATCTTCTGTTTGAGCGTAACCAACTGCTTCATTGATGACTTCTTCCGGATAACCCTTAAAACGAAGTTGTTGTTTTGCTTTAAATTCACCGTTACCGCCAAGCATAATATCAGTACCACGGCCTGCCATGTTGGTTGCAATGGTAACAGCGCCTTTGTGACCTGCTTGTGCAACGATTTCAGCTTCCTGTTCATGGTGTTTTGCGTTCAAAACATTATGTTTGATGCCATGCTCATAAAGTTTACGGCTTAACAGTTCGGACTTTTCAATAGAGATGGTACCAACCAGAACAGGCTGTCCTTTTTTATTGTGCTCAATGATATCCTCAATGACAGCATTGTATTTGCCTTTTTCGGTTTTATAAACCAAGTCGGAGTGGTCAATACGTTTTGGAGGACGGTTTGTAGGAACCTCTACAACGTCCAGATTGTAAATTTCACGGAATTCTTCTTCTTCCGTCATAGCAGTACCTGTCATACCGGACAGTTTGTTATACAAGCGGAAAAAGTTTTGGAAGGTAATGGTTGCCAATGTTTTACTCTCGCGAGCAACGGTAACGCCTTCTTTTGCTTCGATTGCTTGGTGCAAACCTTCATTATAGCGGCGACCATGCATAATACGGCCGGTAAATTCGTCAACGATGAGAACTTCTCCGCCTTTTACCACATAGTCGATATCTTTTTGCATAACACCGTGCGCTTTGATAGCTTGGTTAATATGGTGCTGCAATGTAATATTTTCTGAATCAAGCAGGTTTTCAACTTTAAAATATTCTTCTGCTTTTTTTACACCGCTTGGGGTTAGGGTAGCAGTTTTTGCTTTTTCATCTACCAAAAAGTCTGCTTCGGAATATAATTCGTCGTTGTCTTCTTTTCGGTTTAATTCCGCAACCTTTACCATATTCAGTGTTTTTGCAAAACGGTCTGCTTTTACATATAGGTCGGTTGACTTTTCGCCGGGACCGGAAATGATAAGTGGTGTACGAGCCTCGTCGATTAAAATGGAGTCAACTTCGTCAACGATAGCGAAGTTGTGACCGCGCTGTACTTTATCGTTTTTATAAATTACCATGTTATCGCGCAGATAGTCAAAACCCAATTCATTGTTGGTTCCGTATGTGATATCTGCAAGATATGCTTTTTTACGTGCTTCTTTTGGTTGTTCATGGGTAATCAAACCAACGGTGAGTCCCATAAAGCGATGAATTTTACCCATCCATTCAGAGTCACGTTTTGCCAAATAATCATTGACGGTAACAACGTGAACGCCTTTTCCTGTTAATGCGTTCAGATAAGAAGGTAAGGTTGCAACCAAAGTTTTACCTTCACCGGTTCTCATCTCACTGATACGGCCTTGGTGCAGTGCAATACCGCCAATAATTTGAACGGGGAAGTGACGCATGCCTAATACACGAGCAGAAGCTTCTCTGCAGGCGGCAAAGGCATCAGGCAAAATATCATCCAATGTTTCACCTTTTGCCAAACGTTCTTTTAATGCGGGAGTTTGCGCTTGCAATTCTGAATCAGACATTGCCTTATATTTATCTTCCAATGCGAGCACTTGATCGCAAATAGGTTGTATGCGCTTTAGTTCGCGTTTGCTGTAATTACCAAACAGCATTTTCATGACGCCCATTTATTTCACCTCAAGAATTTTTTAAATTATAGTATATCGATATCATAAGTAAAATTTGATACAAAGACATATATTGGGTATTATAACATACATCATGCCGAAAATAAAGTTTTTTCCAATAGAACTTGGTATGTATTTTGATTAAAATTTATCGTATCGTCTATTGCGAAACTATGGAAAATTGCTTATAATGAAAGGTACAAAGCGTTTGACTTAGGAAAAATGAAAAGTGAAAGGAGTACCATTATGAATTATTCCCATGAAGTGGAAAGTATGTGTACTGTTCAAAAAGGCCCAAACCATGGACCTGCTCCTATTCCGGAAGAAGGAAGATGGGTAAAAGCCTATGACATTAAAGATATTTCCGGTCTTTCTCATGGTGTTGGCTGGTGTGCGCCGCAGCAAGGTGCATGTAAGCTGACGCTGAATGTAAAAGACGGAATTGTAGAAGAAGCTTTAGTAGAAACCATAGGTTGTTCCGGTATGACACATTCCGCTGCAATGGCTGCGGAAATTCTTCCGGGTAAAACTTTGTTGGAATGCTTAAATACAGACCTTGTTTGTGATGCAATCAACGTTGCTATGCGTGAATTGTTCCAACAGCTTGTATACGGCAGAAGCCAAACTGCTTTTTCAGAAGATGGTTTGCCTGTAGGCGCAGGCCTTGAAGATCTTGGAAAAGGATTGCGCAGTCAGGTGGGTACGATGTACAGTACCAAAGCAAAAGGCGTGCGTTACATGGAAATGGCAGAAGGTTATGTTACCTCTTTGGCATTGGATGAAAATGACGAGGTGATTGGCTATCGCTTTGTAAAACTTGGAAAAATGCTGGAAGATATTCGTCATGGCGTAACACCAAATGAAGCATATGAGAAAAATATGGGACAATACGGTCGTTACGACGGTGCGGCAAAATATATTGACCCACGTGAAGAATAAAAAAGGACCATCATAAGGAGGACAAAATCTATGGCTAACGATGTCATGTTTGAAGGCAAAGAAAGAAGAATTGCCAAAATAGAACAGTGTCTTGCCGAGTATGGCCTTGCCAGTCTCGAAGAGGCGCGCGCCCTTTGTCAAGAGAAAGGGTTCGACCCATATAAAATTGTAAAAGATGTTCAGCCGATTGCATTTGAGAATGCAAGCTGGGCATATACTTTGGGCAGTGCAATTGCGCTGAAAAAAGGTGTCACTTCTGCTTCCGAGGCAGCGGAAGCAATCGGTATCGGACTGGAAGCATTTTGTGTTCCGGGTTCTGTTGCGGAACAAAGAAATGTAGGATTGGGTCACGGTAATCTGGGCGCTATGCTGCTGAGAGAAGAGACGGAATGTTTTGCATTTTTGGCAGGCCATGAATCATTTGCGGCTGCTGAAGGTGCAATTGGTATTGCAAGAACTGCAAACAAAGCAAGAAAAAAACCTTTGCGTGTGATTCTAAACGGCTTAGGAAAAGACGCTGCATATATCATCTCCAGAATTAACGGTTTTACTTGTGTGGAGACAGAGTATAACTTTAAAACAGGAGAATTAAACGTGGTAAGTGAACGTGCTTTTTCAGATGGTGAACGTGCACTTGTAAAATGCTACGGTGCAGACGATGTATTGGAAGGCGTAGCAATTATGAAACACGAGGGTGTAGATGTTTCCATCACAGGCAACTCTACCAATCCAACTCGTTTCCAACATCTGGTTGCAGGTACCTATAAGAAATGGGCAATTGAAAATAACAAACGTTATTTCTCTGTTGCTTCCGGCGGTGGTACGGGACGTACTTTACATCCTGACAATATGGCTGCAGGTCCTGCATCCTACGGTTTGACAGACTCTATGGGTCGTATGCATGGAGACGCTCAGTTTGCAGGTTCTTCTTCTGTTCCTGCTCACGTTGAAATGATGGGACTTATGGGTATGGGTAATAACCCAATGGTTGGTGCAACCGTTGCTTGCGCGGTTGCAGTGTATGAGTCAATAAAATAATCAAAATAAAAAAGCTGCTCATTTATTATGAGCAGCTTTTTTG
>ERZ826613.3819-NODE-3819-length-11990-cov-3.290490_pt1 | contig 11990 bp, 10 predicted proteins | sample MGYA00519925_ERZ826613 | MGnify/ENA primary metagenome ERZ826613 (study PRJEB31778, sample SAMEA3449236) | human gut metagenome | biome: human gut; feature: human-associated habitat; material: faeces | place: United Kingdom | collected 2010/2012 ... | reverse complement strand
CGCTTCGATCGGAGTATTCGGCGGATTCACCGCGATCAACAATCTTCGATTGACCAAGGTCGCCCGCCGGCAGGGAGAGGGACGCACAGACGAGGCGCGCCGCAACTTCACCATGCTGATTGCGGTTGCGTTGGGCATCGGCCTGATTTTCGCCGTGTTTGGCAATCTGTTTCTGAACCCTATCCTGCGTCTGCTCGGCACGAGTGAGCTGCAGTGGGCAGACTGCCGTATATACACACGCATTCAGCTGGTGTTTGCACCCATGCTGTTTCTGCAGACTGCCTTCCAGACATTGTTCGTCACCGCAGGCAAGCCGGGCTTGGGTCTGCTGACCTCGGTGGGCGGCGGCATCACAAACGTGGTGCTTGACTGGCTGTTCATGGGCCCGATGAACATAGGCGTTGCCGGTGCGGCGATTGCCACCTGCCTCGGCTACTGCGTGCCGTCTATCGTTGGTCTGGTGTATTTCACCAAAAACCGCACCGGAAGTTTGTACTTTGTGCCCTTCAAATTTGACGGCGCAACACTGGCTGCCGCGTGCGGCAACGGCTCATCTGAGATGGTCAGCAACATTGCGAACGCCATCACCACGTTCGTGTTCAATACGTTGTTCATGCGCTACCGCGGTGAGGACGGTGTAGCCGCCATCACGATTGCAATGTACTTCCAGTTCGTGTTTACGGCGGTGTATTTCGGCTTCTCAATGGGCGTTGCACCGGTTATCAGCTACAAATTCGGCGAGAAAAATATCCCGCAGCTGAGGCATATCTTCCGCATCTGCATGACGTTCGTGCTGGCGTGCTCGCTCGGCACATATGTGCTCTCGTGGCTGACGCTCGAGCCAGCGCTGACCCTGTTTACGCCGCGCGGCAGCAGTGTGTATGAGATTGCCATGCACGGCTTTCCGATTTATGCGGTCAGCTTCCTGCTCATGGGCACGAGTATTTTCGCGTCCTCGCTGTTTACCGCGCTCTCGGATGGTCTCGTGTCTGCGATCATCTCGTTTTCGCGTACGCTTGTGTTTCTCGTGGCGATGCTGCTGCTCCTGCCGCTGATTTTGCAGGAAACCGGCATCTGGCTGGCTGTTCCGGTAGCAGAGGCGCTCGGCGTGATGGTTTCGGTGTTTTTTCTCGTCAAGGGACGGAAAAAGTATCAGTATTAAGGGAAAGAGTGCTGTTGGGGGAACAGCACTCTTTTGTTATATATAGATGAAATATAACGAATTGTATATTGGATGAAGGTGTAGAGCAAAGGAAAAGCGAAAGGGCCTGCCGTCTGTAATTCACAGGTAGCAAGCTCTTTCGGTCGCTTGAACAATTTTTGTCTGACGTTTAGAGGTCACTTTAAAAACTGTCTTGCTGTTGTATTTGAGGGAATGAAAAGCATTTGGAGCTGCTTTTCTAATTTGAAATATGGAAAGAGAAGAAATGCTAAGAAGAGTTATTCGCCGACCTTGACGAACACGCCGCCGGCCTGGCAGGACTCGGTAGCAGCCTTAGCCATGAGAACCGGACGCAGGCCGTCGATAGCGCCGACAGCAGTCTGGGTATCGTTGTTGATTGCATCAACGAAGGAGATAACCTGGTTGATGAATGCCTGGTTGTAACGCTCGAGGAAGAACCACAGCGGCTTCTCGGAGTGAGCGCCGTCCTTGGTCAGTACGGTGGTGGTGTTCAGCAGGTCGTTGGCATCGGAAGCCATGCCCTTAGAACCGAACGCCTCTACGCGCTGGTCGTAGCCGTAAACTGCCTGACGGGAGTTGTTGATAACAGCGATGCAGCCGTTAGCCATCTTCATGGTAACAACAGCGGTGTCAACGTCCGGAATGCCGGACTCTTCCTGCAGGTTCGGGTTAACGAGGCAGGAACCAACAGCGGAGATCTCAACAGCCTCGGAACCGGTTACGTAGCGAACCATATCGAAGTCGTGGATCATCATATCGTAGAAGATACCGCCGGAAACTGCAACGTAGGAAGCCGGGGGCGGCTCCGGGTCACGGGAGGAAACGATAACGATATGCGGATCGCCGATCGTGCCGTCCTTAACTGCGTCTGCAACTGCCTTGTGGTTGTGGTCGAAGCGGCGGTTGAAACCTACCTGGAACTTAACGCCCTTCTCCTCAACGAGTGCGAGCAGCTTCTTGATCTTGTCGATATCATAGTCGATCGGCTTCTCGCAGAATACGTGCTTGCCAGCCTGAACTGCTGCCATGGAAACATCGCAGTGGGTGTCAGTGGAGGAGCAAACGAATACTACGTCTACCTCAGGATTGTTGATAACGTCCATAAAGTCGGTGGAAACGTTGGTGATCTTGCGCTCTGCCAGCCACTCGCGTGCGCCGGACTTATCGAGCATCGGGTCAGCAGCAGCTACTACCTGAACGCCCGGTACGGAGTTGATCAGGTTGTTGATGTGCAGCTTGCCGATTCGGCCGCAGCCTACAACGCCAATTTTCAAAATGCCCATTGGTTTTCTCTCCTTGCATGAAAGTGAATTTTTAATAGATGCGATGCACTTACTGCCGCAAGTGCATCGCATGGTATTACGGTTTACTGTGCAACTGCCTTGCCGTCCATCTGGCTCTTGAGGGTTGCCATGTAGTCCTCGGCGGTGGTGCTGTCGATGACCTTGGTGCCGCAGTCAACAAAGCTGTCTACCTTTTCGCCGTTCAGGTATGCCACAACGGTCTTGACCGCCTGATAGCCCTGATCGTAGCCGCTCTGTGCAACGGTCATGGTTTCGCCGCCGTCCAGAATGGACTGCGCTGCGGTGATATTGCCGTCAAAGCCGATGAAGATGGTCTTAGCGTATGCCGGATTGTTCGCTGCTGCACGCGCTGCCGCGATCGCACAGTCATCGTTGTGGCAGGCGATGATTGCCAGACCTTCCGGATGGCTCTGCATGATGCCTTCCATGCAGACGGTAGCCTTGTCGGCTACCGCATCAGCATACTGCACCTCATCTGCGAGGAACGTGCCGCCAGCGCCGTCAATGCCCTCCTGGAAACCGGTGCGGCGTGCATCGGCGGTGGAGTCACCCTGAACGCCTGCAATATAAGCTGCTTCAATCTTATCCCAGCCTGCTGCCTTCGCCGCCTCGACAGCTTTCTCGCCGCCGCTTGCCGCTGCATCCTTCTGGCCGATGCCGATGAACGAAATCTTCTCCGGTGCATTAAAGTCCGTGTCGATTGCGAAGATGGGCATATCCGTGCCGCTTACCAGCGTGGAAGCCATATCGCCCTGCAGCGGTGCGATAATCATCGCGTCATACTTGTTGGCGTGCAGATCGGTTTCGATCATGTTCTGCTGCTCGTCATAGGCGGTTTCCGAGGTCGCGCCCTTCATGTCTAGCACTGCGCCGGTTTCAGCGGCGGCCTTTTCCGCGCCTGCCATCATGTACTGGGTGTATTCGTTCGAGGTGGTCTTGAACACGATGGAAATGTTGTAATTGCCGTCGCCGCCCTCGGCCTGAGAGCCGCTGTCACCGGTGGAACCGGAGGATGAGCCGCAGCCTGCGAGCATGGATGCCATCAATGCGGAGGAAACAAACAGTGCGCCGATTTTCTTTAAGTAGCTCATGAGTAATTCTCCTTCATCTTAAATACATAAAATTTGCTCTTTAGACTCTTTTTATGCGGGGATTGAATTAGAACTGTGCATATTTTGCAACGTGTGCGCGGGTGACTTCTGCGGACTTCTTTACGTTCTCCTCCTGCGACATCTCATAGTATGCCGGACGGAAAATCTCGATGGTGCAGCAGTCGCCGTCAAAGCCAATCTTCTTGAGGGTATCTGCGTAGCGCGCATGCGGCAGGCAGTCGCCCTCGGCACCCGGCCACAGACGCTTCTCGTCGTTGTTGTAGTACGCGCCGCACGGCATGTCCTCGGTGCCGTTCAGATGCCATACGAAAATCTTCTTGCCGTCGGCCTTTTCGAGCGTATCCCAGCCGGAGCCCATTGCGTAGAAGTGGTACTGATCGAGCGTTACGCCGACATACGGGCTGTTGACCTCCTCGACGATGGCGTAAGCATCCTCGAAACGGTTGATGGTCATGGACGGCTCGCCGCAGAACTCGAGGCTCAGACGGATACCGTGCGGCTCACACTTCTTGACCATTTCCTTGAGAACGGCAACTGCATCCTCGCGGATTTCCTTGCGGGTCGGGGTCAGACCGCGCTCCTTCATGTCCTTGCTCGGTACGACAACGATCATCTTGCAGCCGAGGATGTTGCAGCGGCGGATGATCTCGTCCAGCTCAGCCATCACGGCGTCCTTTTCCTCCTGCGTTTGCTTCATGTTGAAGAAGCACAGCGCATTGTAGGAGAGCATCTTGAGGTGGTGGCTCTGGAACCATGCGCCCATCTCCTCGAGGGTGATCTTGCCGGCTTCCAGATCGCGGTTCAGGCACTCCGACTGAATGTCAATGCAGTCGAAGCCGTACTTCTCGCACAGCTCGAGGTCCATCATAACACTGTGGTTCTTGCAGAAACGGTCATTTGCTTCATTAAATCCAAGTTTCATGGTAATTGTTCTCCTTTTCTTTTCTCAATTAGGTTTTTGGTTAGACTTTATTTTACTCATGCGGCAATACCGATGGGCGAAAACAGAATGTAAATGCCGATCGCCAGAATGATACCAATGATACATACGATATGGCGATACTTCCACGGGGTCAGATCGACTGCGCCGACATCCGCCGGAACATATTCCTCTGTGCCGTGATATTTGTTCAGATACCACATGATGGCAAATTCAACGACGAACAGCACAGCGATGGCGTACAGATAATGAATCGGCTCACCCGAGGTGGGATAACAGGGCTTGATGATCATAAATGCGCCGTAAGCGATAACGTGAACAGCAGTGATGACCTTGGGCGCGTACTTCGGCGCCTTGCGGAAGATGAGCGCACCGAGTACGGTGAACAGAATCGGCAGGGAAACGAACTGACTCATGGAGTTGAGGAAGGTCGTGATGCCCTGTGCGAACATAACGAACGGTGCCACGCAGATAGCGATTGCACCGGCGCAGGTGCCGTAGATCTTGCCGACCTTGACACACTGCATATCCGAAGCCTTCGGATTGATGGCAGTGCGGTACAGGTCGAGGGTAAACATGGTCGATGCGGAGTTGAGCACCGAGTTAAACGAGGACAGGATCGCGCCGAACAGAACAGCGGCGAAGAAGCCCATGACCGGCTTGGGAACAACGGCGGAAACCAGTGCCGGATAAGCGAAGTCGATCGCCAGCTTGTCCTGAATGGACGGCAGATGGTAAGCGATAACGCCCGGCAGCACCAGATAGAAGAAGCCGATGGTCTTGAGGAAGCCGCAGTAGATCGCGCCTTTCTGGCCTTCCTTCAGGCTCTTTGCGGCGAGTGCGCGCTGTACAAAGGACTGATTCGTGCACCACCAGTACAGGTTGTTGAAGAACATGCCCGTGAAGATGAGCGGCCACGGCAGAGCCGGTTCAGCAGCATCCCACGAAGCCCATGCGTTGAGCTTTTCGGGTTCGGCTTGTACGAGGTACTTGACACCCTCTACCAGACCGCCGCCGGTGGTCTCGTGACCCAGCAGCGCCAGCGCGAGGAACGGAATCATCAGGCCGCCGATGATAAGGCCGATGCCGTTGATGGTGTCGGATACGGCAACCGCCTTCAAACCGCCGAAGATGGCGTAGCAGCCGCCGATAATACCGATGACGACACACAGAATCGCAACTGCTGTGAACTTGCTGATGCCGAAGATACCGGAAATATCGAAGATATTCTCAAATACAACTGCACCGGAGTAAAGGATGACCGGCAGATTGAGGATGGAGTACATCACAACGATGACGAACGAGAACATCAGCTTGGTGCCGCGGCCAAAGCGTGCCTCCATCAGCTGCGGGATGGTGGTCGTGCCCATTTTGAGGTAGGTCGGCAGGAACCACAATGCCAGTGCAAACAGCGTGAACAGTGCACCGACCTCCCAGCCGATCGGACTCATATTGGAAGCCCAGCCCTGACCGTTTGTGCCGACAAGCTGTTCTGCGGACAGGTTGGTCAGCAGCAGCGAGCCTGCAATGACAATACCCGGCAGTCCGCGCCCCGCGAGGAAGTAGCCCTCGGCGGTGTCGAGCTTGTCATCTCTGGTCTTCCACGCTGAAATGACTGCCACCATGACGGTGAAAAACAGGAAGCTCAGCGCGATCCAGATCATGGAACTGAAAAATGACATTTTGTTTCTCTCACTCTCTTTTGGGGAATTTTTCGGTTTTGTGAATGGCCTTGTTCACTTGACAATCACAGAATATCACAGCGGATTTCCGGTTGCAATAGCTTGGGCGTACTATCATTTATCCGTGCATTATATCGTGAATATGTATATTGATGCTGCGGATATTTATGATATTATGCACAAAAATAGCGCTATCATTGTATTGTAGGTGATGTGCAGTACAACATTTTCGTGCAGATGTAACATCTGGCGCACGGCTGTGTTTTATGATATAGTATAAGTACAGAGAACGCAGGAGAGTGATTTTATGGTAACGATGCAGCAGATTGCTGACCGCTGCGGGGTGTCGCGTGGAACGGTGGACCGCGCCCTGCACCACAAGGAGGGTGTGCGTGAGGAGGTCGCGGAGCGCATCCGTGCGACGGCGCGTGAAATGGGTTATATCTCCAACCGCCTCGTCATGCAGCAGACGCAGCAGTGGAAGATCGGCGTGGTGCTCCACTCCGGCCATTCGCCCTTCGTGCAGATGCTGTTCGAGCTGTTCGAGAGCTTTTCCGAGCGTGAGCTTCTCCCAAACATCACGGTCATCGTGCGCGCGATGCAGGACATGGATGTGCAGCATCAGCTGACGCTGATCGATGAGCTGGTGACGACCGAGCACATCGACGGCCTTGCGCTCATGCCGCTCGCGAACACGCTCGTGCGAGACAAGATCAACACGCTCAGCGAGCAGCAGGGCATCCCTGTCGTGACGCTCAACACGGACATCACCGACGCGAACCGCATCGCCTACGTTGGGCCGGACAACATCGCGAGCGGCCGCGCCGCAGCCGCGCTGCTCGGCATGGTCATGCAGGGGCACGGCAGCGTACTGCCGATTCTGGGTCAGCGCAGCGGACATTATGCCGATTCGCAGCGTTTTACCGGCTTCAGCACCGAAATGGCGGAGAGTTTTCCGGATATCCGGGTTCTGCACCCGGAATGCTCGTTCCTCGATGAAAGCCTTTCCGAGCGCATCGCTATGCGCGCCATTCAGTCGGACAGCGAGCTGCGCGGCATCTATCTGACCTCTGCGGGACGGGAGGGCGTTTACCGCGCCGTGTACGCTGCACACCGCAGCGAAAAGCTGCACATCGTCGTTCACGACATCACCGAGGGCAACATCAAAATGGTCAAAAACGGTACGGTCGATTTCATCATCGGGCAGGACGTCAAAACACAGGGCACGCTCCCGATCCGCCTGCTCTACGACTACCTCGAGCGCCATCAGTTCCCCAGAGAGCGCATGAATATGACGGATATTACGATTAAATTCCGTGGAAATGTGTAAAAATTCATGCTTTTTTCAAATAGATTGCAAGATCATAAAAGGAGCGTATAGCAATTTCAAGCTATACGCTCCTATTTTATTTTATCAATAATAAACGAACATTTTTAGTATACACTTGTTTCGGGAAAACTACGGTATTTTACATGATATGCAAGCAAAACTTGCTGTATTCGTCTTTAACATTCAAAGTTTGGCGAGATTGCTGAAACCGAAAATGCTTCAAAATTCGGAGTAAGAAACATTGGCAGCTACCCTCTTGTATGCCTGCGCCGCGCAGGCGCAGAATCGTTAAGGAAACAGCGTAAAGTTATATCTAATGATAATATAACGATAAGCAATCTATAATATAGAAAGAAAATATAACAAAGAGTATAATAATACAATTTGACAATCCAAACTCATAGGTATATAATTAGAAAGCTAATTGTTTGAATTAGAACAAAGGAGAACGCAATGGAATTTTCCACCCATTACCTGCTCATGGCTGACCATGCCATGCTGCAGAAACTTGTCATATCGCGCATCAAACCGCTCGGTCTGACCACTGGACAGCCCAAAGTGCTGGACTTCCTGCAGGACCACGACGGCGCCATGCAAAAGGATATCGCCAAGGGCTGCCATATCGAGCCGTCCTCGCTTTCTACCATCCTCGGGGGAATGGAACGCGCTGGACTGCTCGAACGCAGCACACGCGACGAAAACCGCCGTACGGTGTATGTCCGTCTGACCGACCTCGGCCGGGAGCAGTGCCGCCGCTTGAATGCTATCTTTGCAGCCGCAGAAGAGGAGGCGCTGCGCGGCTTCTCACAGCAGGAGATGCAGCAGGTACAGACCCTGCTCGAGCGTATTTATCGCAATCTAAACAACTAAAAGGGGATAAAATAGGCATGAAAGGCTCTAAACTCGGTATTCGGCTGCTGTATTACTTCGGCGGCTTCTTCGTCATGACTATCGGCATTGCACTGTCGGTCAAGTCCAATCTCGGCGTGTCGCCGGTCAGCTCCATCCCATACACCATGACCTGTGTCTGGGGCATTGAGATGGGTGTTGCGACCGTCATTTTCCACGTTATTCTGGTCATCCTGCAAATGCTGCTGATGCGCCGCCGCTTTGAATGCAAAAACCTGCTGCAGATTCCGGTCGGCATGGTGTTCGGCGCATTCACGACCACCTGCAACACGCTCGCGGCGATGTTTCCATCGACGGACAACCTGATTATCCGTTTGCTGATGTGCTGGATTGCCACTGTTTTCGTTGCAATCGGCATCTTTTTCTACGTTCCGGCGGACATTATGCCGCTGGCCGGTGAAGGCGCTATGCTGGCCATCTCCACGCTGACCGGCAAGCCGTTCCCGACCGTCAAAATCGCGTTTGACGTGTCCATGGTCATCATTTCGCTCATCACCTGCCTGATCTTCCTGCACGGACTGGGCAGCGTTGGTATTGGTACGGTTATCGCGGCGCTGCTTGTCGGTATCGAGCTGCGCATGATTACGCATCGGTTTGGTCGCTGGCGCGATAAGCTGCTCGGCAAACAATCCGAAATCTGAGGCAACACCGTACAATTAAACTGCGGCTCCTTGCGCAGGCTCCGGTCGCGCTGCCGCATCTTTTTGCAATACACAAAGTATTGCTGCAAAGCCGCGCCTAATCAGCACGCAAAATTCCTCGCAAATCGCTCTTGTTCAATTATGCGGTGTTACCTAAAAAACCCTCTCTTTCTCGCAAAAGAGAGGGATTTATTTATGTTCTGCGCATTTTTAGCAGCCGGATGTCATCGCCGAAGAACCGCAGCGGCAGGAACTCGCCGAGCAGGCGGGAGGCCACGGCAGGCGAGTATTTCTCGCTGAGCGTTTCCGGCAGCAAGTTGGTGTTGATGATCATGGGGCGCTTAGCCATCAGGCGGTTGTTGATCAGGTTGTACAGCGCGGAAACCGTAAAGGCAGTACCCATTTCGGTGCCCATATCGTCGATAATGAGCAGGTCGGCGCGCTCGTAGCGTGCAGCGCGTTCTGCGGCGGCTTCGCCGTCACCGGAGCCGAATTTGATGGTCTCATACGCGGCCACAATGTTGATGGCGGTGTCGTAGGCCACGGAAAATCCGCGTGCAGAGACCGCCTCGGCAATGCAGGTAGAGAGAAAGGTCTTGCCCAGACCGGTCGAGCCGAACAGCAGCAGATTGGGGGAATCCTTGCTGAATTTTGCGGCATAAGTCTTGCATTCGCCCAGATTATATTCCATATTTTCGCGCGGCGAAATACCGCTGCGGCCATCCGGGCGGGTGGAGTAAAAGCTCATGTCGAACTTGGAAAAGTTCTGGTCGGCAATCGGCAGTACCGAGGAAAGCTGCTCCTTGAGCAGCTTGGCATAGCGCGCCTTGACGCACTCGCAGGTCGCACTGCCGACGTAGCCGGTGTCGCCGCATTTTGGGCACAGTGGCTTGTCGGTCAGATAAGCGGCGGGAAGTCCCAGCTGTCGGAGTAGGTTGCCGCGTTCCTCCTGCAGACCGAGATTGCGGTCGCGCAGCTTCTCGATTGCAGCAGTCGGGTCTCCGCCGGACTCCATTGCGGCCCGCAGAACGGACGCTGCTGTGGTGCTCAGCTCGCGGTCGATTGCGCGGATACGCGGCTCGCGTGTGTAAATATCACGCCGGCGCGCTTCCAGCTCCTCGGTGTGAGCCGTGCGCTCGCGTTCCAGCTCGCGCCGTGCGGCGGCGAGCAGTTTTTTATCGTATGCCATAGGTTATTCCTCCGTGTTGCGGCGATGACTGCGCACGCGTGCAGCCCAGTCCTGCTCCCAAGCAGCGAGTGTGGCGCTGTCGGTCGGCTGTGCGGGTGTCTGACCGACGGCGGCAGGCACGGCAGACACGGCAGACGTGCGGGTTTCCGGTTCGAGAGCGGTGATTTCGCTGACCGTATGTACGCCCGCATTGTCCCATCGGCGCAGAATGCCGAGCGTGTAATCCAGACTTTTGTGTCCCTGCTTTTGACCGGTGCGGTGCACCGCCAGCTCCACCGCGTCGGCAGGGAAGCCGTGCGCCAGTGCAAAGCGGCAGACGCGCTGCTCCTTGGGCGCGGGCTGCTCGGTATCTGCACCGAGTGCGCGGTAGATCGCCTCGCTGAGCGGTTTTTCATCCGCGCGGCGTGTCAGGTACTGCTGGGCCGCCTGCGCGGTGACAATACCCATATCGGCCCACTGATTGGCTTCGCGGCGCAGATCGGTCGTGCGGACCGTGCCCTTTTCGCTTTTTAGATAGCTGAGCAGCTCAATCGTTGCGCCTGCGTCCAGACCGAGATAGTCGTAAATGGTCAGCAGACAGCGCAGCTGACCTTCGGTCAGCGCGCGGCCTGTAATGCCCTCTGCTGCGTCACAAAGGCCGGAGAAGGTCTGGTCATCCAGACGGGCGCGGCGCAGCTCATCGCCGGTGTAGCGCGGCGCTTCGGCGGATTTGTCGGTTGCTGCTTTGGTTTTTTCCGTCGGCGCGATCAGGTTGTTGAGCGTGAATGCCGCACGTTCGTAGCGGTCGGCGCTCAGACGCAGGGCGCGCGCTGCAGCGGAGCCGTCCGTGCCGCCGTGCCGCAGGATATAAAGATACAGCAGCGCCGCATCGCCGTCGCCGACCGCGATCAGCTTGTCGAGCATGTCGCAGCGTGCTACGCGCAGTTCGCCCTCGGGCAGCAGCACAGAGGTCATGGGCTTGTCCTTCTTTCCGGTGGATTTTGGTGTATCCCTCATTATAGCATAAATCCCTCTTCATTTGAAGAGGGAAGAATTGTACGGCTATAGGTAAAATCGAGGGAAACATCAGTTTTCGGCGCAGCCAGTACAACGGCCCGCGGTCATTCTCTCACCGAACCTAACATAGGGGGAGGTGATGTACATGGTGTCTTATGCAGATTTGATTCAATTTTGCATTATGCTCATTACGTTTGCCGATTTGATTTATCGAATTAGCAAAAGAAAATGACCGCCCTACCTGACAAGTACGCGATCATTTTCTTCGTAATCTTGTGAGAGAGTAACCGTCAACCGGCTGCGCTCTTTTTCTATCTTCATTATAGCGGTTTTAAGGGGAAAGTCAATGCCTTATGAATCAGCGTTCGGCGAGTTCGTCGAGGGAAATCTGCAGGATACGAGCGATTTCGCGCATTTCAAAATCGGCGAGAAAGCGTTTTTCGAGTTCGATACGACTGATAGTGCGTTGGTCAATATCTATACCCGCAACCTGCATTCTTGCAGCCAGTTCTTCTTGCGATATTTTCTTTTTTTGACGTAATTGCTTAATTTTAGCACCGCAAATGTTGGCTCTGCCGTGATAGTCATAAATTTTCATGCTTGTAGTTTTACCTTAAAGATGAGTATTTACTTGACTATATCATTTGGTTGCGGTAAACTTACAGTAAAGCAGAGTAAGAATATTCTGCCAACTTAAATACAGG